>Ga0247824_10000865_pt1 | contig 15977 bp, 21 predicted proteins | sample 13C_PalmiticAcid_FD_194412 | JGI IMG/M metagenome (GOLD analysis project Ga0247824, IMG submission 194412) | Soil microbial communities from agricultural site in Penn Yan, New York, United States - 13C_PalmiticAcid_Day48 | ecosystem: Environmental > Terrestrial > Soil > Agricultural land... | reverse complement strand
CTGGATCTCCGAGCGAATGAATGCTTGTGCTCGATACAAAAGTCTGTTTTGAGTATCCTGAAGCATGTTGCGGATCAAATGCCCGAACGCAAGATGCGAGTTTTCATCAACTAGACATGATATTGACGGGTTCCAATGTTAGTTGATCCCAACAAACATTAAAGATCACAGTAGAGTTAGAAGAGATGTGGGGAAGACTCACTTGGAAGGACAGATTGTTGAATGTTCATCACGACGCAAAGCTCTGACAAGATGTCGATTTTGTTTTCATGAATGATCCTGGGCCGGAGGTAGTCATACAGGTATCCGATCAAACTGTCCAGATATCCACTACGAGACATGTCAAAGCATTTCGTTCGTGTCAATGAAAAAGTCCATGCATTCCCATCAATAACAACGCCAACTGAGAATCCACCTACTATAATTCTTCCTCTCCAGTGTTGAAAAAGTTGTAAAAAAGGGCGTATTCTTCCATGCACACGGACGTCAAGTACGCCAGTCCACTTCGAGCCTAAAAAGGTTGGGGGAGGGAAGATAAGTGACAAGCCCGTAGTCCAATTTTCAAAGCACTCTCCCTGTCTCATAGCGACTTACAAACTTCAGTTTGTCTTGTTGGCTAGGACCCATATCCTGGATCATAGAGATGATCATGGAAGATAGGTGTTGTTGTCGGACTGAAAAGTAACAGTTATAACAGTCATTCAAGAGTGAATTGTATCTAAACAAAGAGTAGATCCATTGGTGAGTGTGTGTAGAGAAGGTACTGGCAGTCAAATAGCCGTTGGCATTCATCACGCTTACTCCTTGTGTGAGACGCATCTCTTCTCCAGTTCAGCAATGAGGGCGCGAAGTGGAGGTGCAATTGCCTTGAACTTGACATAGAATAGTGCCGTAACAGTAGCCTGTTTGAGAGTCTCTCCTTTGGCAAGCACGGGTTTCTTGGAAGCAACTTCTGCACTCAGAGCACGCAACTTTGTAATAAAGTGCATTTTGATTAGAGTCATTCCGCGTGTCATGCATTGCCGGAAGCGCATTTGATACAGCTCCGAGTCCCTATATCTGATCTGTTAATATAAAACAACACAAGGTCAATAGCCTGACAAAGAAGTGTGCATTTCACGTCGTCCAGAGGGGTTCTTACATTTTGTTGAACGTAATCCAAACATTCATCCAGCTTGGCTAACATGGGGGCAAATTCCGGTCGAAGGCACACATCGTCTCCAGGAGTGTTGACAAGTCTGGTAGCAGCCTCCAGTTGGTGAAAGTATGACAGCTTTGAAGCCATTTGGTCCGCCAGTGTTTGAAGGGTTGTCTATAGGTGCCAGACACAAGCGAGAAACAGGTTACCACATCTATCGAGCTTTTCCGCGCTCAGTTCCTCGGGGTGTTGACAGGTGAAAGCAATACACGTTTCCGTTACCTGCTCCTGCAACAACTTTTCGCAAGCAAACTGCAACGCCCTTGTCTTTTCCTCGACAAACTCATAGTGACCCTCTAGGCCCGTAAAACACTCTGAAGTCTCATCAATTTGCTTCAGGAACCCATTGCATGCTTCCTTGTACAAGATGACAACTGCGAGGTAGTTTCTATGCAGATCAGCAGCCAAGGGATCCCAATCGTCAAGAGTATTGTTCGCCCAGAGCCGTTCTCCCAAAGAACAGTAGCGATAATGTCACAAGGGCGGTACCTGTAAACATCCTCCTGGTCCCGTTCCATTTCTCCTTCGATGCCTGAAAACCAATCCAGAAACTGCTGTGTTGTTTCGATTGGGCCTTGTTGTTCGGATTCATACTCTTCAACGTTGACACCGTCCGCGGCGGTTACACTCCCCAAGCGCGATCTTGGTCGTGTACTTGGCTCTCTCGTTGGATGTAGTCGTGGTGAAAGTAATCCCGATGGCTGTAGCGATGGTGATGAGAGGAACTGGGACTGTTTGACGCCTAATGCGCTTGATTGCAGAGCCGGATCGTTGCAAGAGCTATTTGACTTGCTCAAAGGCAACGCCGAGCTGTACTCCGCCGCCAACTAGATGACATGTGCATACAGACAACATCCAGAGAATCTATCAGTATAGAACAGGAGAAAGGCAACTCTGCATCACAAAGGTTTGGGCAGGTTGTTGGGCAGACAGACTTGCGTTTGCAGGTATCGGCAGCTCTGAGCATGCGTCCTTGAGGTCGAGTACACTCTGACGTTGTGACTCTGTCAGTGGCGCGATGGCATCCCAGTCAAGGGCTCGGTGCTGGGTCTGTCTCGTGTGTGTTGCCATGGCCGATTGTCCTGTTCCTGCGGTCTCGATGAGGATCGCTTGTGGAAGATGAGAGAGGAGGGAGCGAGGAGGAAGACGAGGTCTTGCCACGTTGACGGTCTTAAGGGTCGGATTTGCATCGGTCGAGGGTCTGTCCCACCGGCTCATGCACACCCGGATCGTCCTTCCTCTGCTGCGCTGCCTCTTTGCTCGCTTTTCAAGTGTGTCTCACACTCCTTTGTTCCTCCACTTTGTCTTTCTCTTCCTCTCCACCTCCATCGCCCTGCCACTTTGTCTTTCTCCTCTCTCTCCATTGTAGCCTCATCTCTCGTCACCTCATTCCAGTATGCCCTCGTCGCCGCTGGACCCCACCAAGATCGACTTTCAAAAGTACTACTTCTACGGCACCGTCCTCAATGTCCCCCCCATATTGCTCATGTACCCCATGAGGACAGTGCGTCTGTTGCAGCAGCGCAAGTCCTCTGTCCCTGTCTCCTCCTCGATCTTCAAGGTTATCAAGGATGTGCAGCAAAAGAACGGCTTCCGTTCCCTCTACGCCGGCGCCACTGTCTTCAGCTTGGGATTGACCACAACCAAGATCCTTCAGTTTGCAACTTATGATTACCTGGCGCAGAAGACTCGGGAGAACGATCACTTTGGAGTCGATGCTTTAAAGAACCCCACCATCCTCAGCGGGCTGCTTGGGACCTTCTCCTCTGTCGTGACAACGTTCTTTGTTGTTCCGTTTGACATGGTAAGAGTCGAGCACGAGTTCACTCTTCCCTTCTCTCCCTACCCTCTCTCTCACTTTCGATCTACCTTGAAGCGAACGGGTCGATGTCTGTGCCTTTAGAGTCTTTACTCGGCTGGATTGCGATCGGGCCAGCATGTGCCTACTGCTATTTCGGAACCTGCATGACTCTATTTTCTTATTCTTCTCTTGAATCATCACATCATTCCGATAACCAAAACTGAATTATTGTTGTTCATCTTTGTTTTTTGTGTACCAACGTTAGATCTCCCAACAAATAACTATCGCCAAGGCTGGAGCGCAAGGAAATGTTACCCCCGTAACAGGTTCCACCACGGCTACATGTGTTGCACCGGCTATTGTACCAGAGGCTGCAGTATCACCCAACACTGCTGCTGCTGCGACTCTCAACAAAGCACCCATTCACGTTCAAGGATCATTCCAACCTGCATCGCAGATGCCTATCTCAGAGTCATTGAAGCTTCAATTCAAACAGGAAGGCGTGCGCTTCTTATTCCGAGGATATGTTGCCACCCTCATGTCCACCATCCCATTCTTTGCTGCCTATTTCCCCGCATATGAGATCTCCAAGGTCTGGGTCATGGACGGTATTGAATTCGTGCGTTCCCAACAACTCAACAGTTCCTCTCCTATTCCAACACCCGAGTGGCATCAGCTTATCATCTCATCCGTTGCTGGTTCTATGGCCTCCTTGGCAGGTGTCTTGGTCTCATCACCAAGTGATATGGTCAAGACGAGAATTCAAACGGAACAACGGCTGCAGCCTGTGAGTGGATCAGGGGTCAAAACACCTATGCCTCCACTCAAATGGATGGATGTTTTCATGGAGATCTGGAAAAAGGAAGGGTTCAGGAAGTTCTTTTCAGGCACAAGGGCCAGGGCCATTCTTGCGGTTCCAGGCGGAGCGTTGAACTTTATCATCTTTGACTTTGTTCGCTCTGTCAGTATCAAGAAGGAACCCGCCATGTCGCTATCCCAGATCGCCGTCTCTCCAGAGAGAGCCAAGGAGGCCTTCTATTAGAATGAGAACTCGTCGTCCAGGGGGTTTTTTTTTTCTTTTTTGGACTACTATTTATGGTCCACCACCATTTCACACTCCCCACTCTCTCCACATGCACTTGGCACATATGGCCTACATCCACATAGAACACTGTACTAATATCATCAAAAAACTGCCCCTTGCACTTGCTTGTAAGAATGATCTATCAACGTTTTTATTGTGGGAACCATCGCAAAGCAGGGAAGAATCCAAGAGTGTCTTTCTACTTTCTGTACCACATGGTCGTAACTCGGCTTCGGCGCATCTTCTTTTGCAGCTGAAGCACTCCATACAACAAAGCCTAGGCAGACAGACAAGGAAGGGGGGAAGGTCCGGGTGCAGACGTGGACATATATGGTCAGTACTATCGTCAAGAAATCACTAGCCCGTCCAACATTCGAAGCGTGTCCTAGTGTGAAATGTTACCTCAGATGTTGGTGGGCATCCTGGGACGTAGATATCAACTGGGACAATGCGATCACATCCACGGACAACCGAGTACGAGTAGTGGTAGTATCCACCTCCATTGGCACAAGATCCCATTGAAATAACCCAGCGAGGCTCAGGCATCTACCATTGGAGATGATCAAAGTAGAGGTACCATTAGAGGACGATCGCCCTCCATGAGCATAGACCTTGAATGTCCTCGTTACAGCGAACCTTGTTGCACCATTTACCTGATCATAGACCTTTCGAAGCGCAGGTGCCATCTTGTTCGTAAGTGTTCCAGCAACAATCATAACATCGGACTGACGGGGCGAGGCACGGAAAACAATTCCGAGACGATCCTGATCGTAACGACCAGCAGCCATGTGCATCATCTCGACTGCACAGCAGGCAAGTCCGAAAGTCATAGGCCAGATCGAACCCTCACGACCCCAGTTAATGATCTTGTCCACAGTGGAGAGAGCGTATTCTATAGAGAGAGAATGATCCTGGTGTCAGCGCAATCTGCACTTTTGCCCTTTATCCCAAAGGCATGTTATCCTTAGTGTTGTTTCCATACCGACAGCGTTAGAGGGCTGCTGAAGAGGTCCAGGATATGACTTTGTGATGGCCGTGGACATAGTACGACTTTGGGCCTGTGTTGCAGCATTGGCTAAGGTAGTTTGATGAAGGGGAAGGGACCAAAGAGTCCACGTTGTTAGTGAGGTGCTACGCAGTGGAGTATAGCATACGACTCGCGTTGCGATCGCCTTCGGGAAGATCTCCGAACCTTGCTCATCCTTCTCGGAAACGAGACCAAAGTGTCGAACTTGTTGTGCAGCAGCGGGTTTGAGAGTTGTGCGGGCAGCTGAAAATGAGAGGAGAAGGTTGTGGAGAAAGGCACAGGTCAGAATGAATAGAGTCGGATTAGAAGACCGGAGCCCCGGTGCAAGCCTAGATCCTGCCTGATTCCTGGCTGGACCGAGGGTCCTCATCAGGTCCTTCCAGGGTCCATATCGCCACAAAACACAGCCGGAGGGCCGGGTACGGCCAGAGCAGTACCTGCGACGATAGAGGCACGAAATCCCAAGGTCGAAAGCATGGCGGAGGAGTGATGGGGAGTGGAGAGTGTGCGATCCACCGACGACCATCCCTGGTTCACTCACTCCGAGGTGGGAAGAACAAGCCACTCTGCATATCTGACAACCGCATACAGGTGCTTGCATTAAAAGAGGGTTCACCTTGGTGGCCATCGATGGTCTCGTTGTGAGTGGTGGGCTTCCGCTGGATCTTGATCCCTTCTCTCTCTTTCTCCTTACACCTTACACCTCCCTCTCGCTCAACCCTCATCCCCCCTCGCAAAGTTGAATGTCTTCGTCTCATTCACTGTTGCTATTGAGTCAAAAGAACCCTTTATGACACTCCCCGCGGACTCGTCTAGCGCAAATACAAAGCACGGCAAGCTAAGACCCTTGACAAGCATACCTCCTCCAATGCTACCGACCGAACAACAACTCAAAGGAACAGCACACCAGCCCTCTGGTGCCCCGCGCTCCAGGGTCCACACGCCTCAGAACTCCTTTCTATCCTCCTGGCTCACCCACTCTAGTAGCCATAATCACTCTAGCAGCCATAGCGGCAGTAGTAGCAGCAGCAGTGGCCACAACACTGGTGCAACAAGTAACGGCGACCGCAGCTCCAGCCACTATGGTGACCGCAGCATTGGCAGTAGTAGTGGGGATCCACATTGGGATGACCACCATGATAGGAACAGTTATGGTTTCGCCAAAGGGCATCATGTCCAACGTGGATACACCACTACACCACCTGCTAGCAGCCCCTATTATTACCACGGTTCACAGGGGAGCTCGCACCGCGTTGAAGAGAGTCAGAGGTCGTACTACCACCCGAGGCCGTACTATTCGCCTCCCTCTGATCACCAGTATTACAGCAGACAGGAACATGGGTATGGGTATGGGTATGGGCATGGGCATGGGCATGGGCATGAGCATGAGCGTGGACATGGACATGGTCCAGAATACAGTCACTCGTATGGAGCTGCAGGTGCTTCGCCCACCAATGCTAGTACCCTAGTTTCCCCTTCACCTCCAACGGCTGACATAGAACAGACAACATCCTCGGCCACACAAGAGAAGCGCAAACGAGGACGGAAACCCAAGTCTCGTCCCGAGTCTGACGATATAGATACTGCAAGTGCCTCGGGGACAAGTGGTCCGAAAGAATCGAAGCCCAAGGGAACAAAGGGATCGAACGCCCCTAAAGAAAAGAAAATCAAGGAACCCAAGGCTGCGATGGAACCAAAGCAGAAGAAAGCCAAGGGGGACATCGACGGATCGGCGAATACTGGTTTCAGGGAACGATCGATCCTTAGCTTTTTTGACAGATCAGCTTCTGCTCCATCCATTCCTAGACCGATATCTACGCTCCATAATGAGGTAAGTGGCGTCACTCTGCACCTTTCGTGCAATCGACCTAGATTTGATACAGCATTGACATGGCGTTTGCCTTGGATACCCAATATCGGGGAAACATTCATCCCAATTAGGTCTATCGTGGTGATGGACAAGATCCTTCAGTCATTTCGCCGACAAAAGCTTCTGTAGGCATCGTTGTTCTTGGAACAAGTGATCCATTCCATGTGCACGAATTGATGAGAGATGAGGAGTTATCGTGTTTTAACGTTGTTAATTCCTCAACAACATAGCAGGGCTATCGACAATCGTGTCTGATGTTTGACGTGTTGGAACCGTCTGCAAGCTATTTTGCCAACATGATGGCAGCTTCCAAAGAGGATGACCAACGATTCGGTATTCTAATGAAAGAGATGCCCAAACTGACTGGACGTGCCCCATACGAGGACCTGATGGCCGGGATGCTTGTACGAAGTACTAGGTTGCCCACTTTGCACAAGTTGAACATGGAAAACTCTGAGATCAACATGGACATGCTAGCTGATGTCAAGATGGTGCACGAGTTTTTGAATACCTTTGGCACACCTCTTGGGTTGACCAAAGTCTCTGGCGAATGGATCGCGTTTGGTACGTGGGCGGTTATATATCTTCTGTCAATGAATCATGTTGAAACAACTAGACATGTTTTTGATCTGTTCTAACATGTTCTATGCAACATCTCTCCTTTTGTTTATCAGATCTCCTGCTCTCAATGGTCAGGAACCCTAGGATTGATAACCGCCTCATAGATCTTCAATGCAAGATGATCTCGGCAGCTTATGAAGGAGATCAGTCACCCCAGATCAATCAATTTAACTTCCCATACTTTCTTGCCGTTGGACCAGAGGCGATGGCGGAGGAGAATAAGGAGGACAGGAAGAACAAGTACTCTGCGTCTTCCAGGAAAAAGACAGTGCCGTTGAACCGGTTGGGCACAATCGAGTACTCCAGCTACACCATTGTAGACCGTATTGAAGCTCTTGTCAAGGCTTTGCACGATATTACGGCTTCTGATCGTTTCCATCGATTCATGAGAGAAAATGTCGAGGAAAACATTACAGCGTTGAAGCGACAAAAGAGGAAAAGGACTGAGGTTCGAAAGGAACTTGAATCTCAAACGCAAGAACTTGAGCGTGAGATGAAAGCGATTGAACGTGAGGCTGCCGAACTAGAGTCGAAACGACAGGCGATCTTGACTTCTGAACGGGAGAATGGCCCAGCAGAGGATGAATCCGGGTCAACCAGGATAACAGCGGCATCCAGACTCCAGAAACTTGCTCAAACGAAGGATGCGCGGTCCAAGGCAAATGACCTGCTCAACCAACAGAAGGCTTTAGCGAATGATCTCAAAGCCAAGGAATCAGAATGGGAGTCCAAAAAGGAGGAACTCGATGATATCTCACTGGACGATACCGAGACTCAGAGGGACCACAATGTGCCTTGGACACAACTTCGTGGTGGGCATATTGTGAACACGGATGACAAATTGCGGATTGTCTGTCTTGGAAGCGATCGATGGGGCCGCAAGTTCTGGTTCTGGAGAGAGTTTGGTGGCGTCATTGTTGAGGATCGTGGCCAAATTGGGCCTCACAGAGATGAATCCTCATCCACTGCACCTCGACACGAAACGGATACCAAACAACCAGCTGGAAGCGATGGGGTCGCAGCAGTCAAGTCTGAAAGCGCAGTGTCTGTTTCAACCAAGAGCAATGCAGATGAGGATTTATCCTCGATCAACGACCCATTGAACGAAGTGACTCTGCGGATGAAAACCATGGCGGAACCAGAGCTGGCTGGCGACAAAACCCGAATAAGGCGGGACGATCGCATGTCCATCAACAATCTTTTATCAGACCACAGCCCGGAAGAGTCGAGCCATGTTGCAGAGCCTGTTCACGAGTCTGGTCCTGCCAAACCTGCTGAAAAGGATCCTCTGGATTATGGACCGATTCAAACATGGTGTCTCATCTCGACTGCGAAAGAGTTGGCGTCTGTGACCCGCGCGTTGAATGGCAAGGGTGCTCGAGAGCGCGTACTGAAGGCGTCTCTCACTACGATGCGAAAAGAGATTGAAGCGAGTTTCGATCGAATCAAGACATGGGCTGGTCGTGAGTACGCGACCAAGAATGACCAAGTTGTCTCCGTCATGGGTGCTGTGGGTCAACCCTTGAGTCGAGAGGATCTGTTGTTACTTAAGAAGAAGAGGGGAAGAAAGAGCAGACAGGAATTGGCCGACATTGCAGCCACTCAGAAGACACTTGGGACTACAGATGCGTCTTGCGACGACTCGATGGAGGTAGACCTTTCGTCTTCGTCTCACCCAGATGTACAGATGGATGAGACTGGATCTGATCATGAACAACAACAGCAGCGTGCCGATGCAGAAGGTGCAATCAGTCAAGAAGATCATGACCCGACGGAAGACGGTTTCTTTGCGGTCACTCGGGATTCCAACTCTGGTCCTATGCCTCTAGAATACTTTGAGAGCATTGTGCAAGCAGCGAATCACAAACTCAAGGATCTTTCACGAGCCATCTGCGATGGTAACAACGAGGATGCGATCTTGTGTGCTGTTCATGATATTCGAAAGACAGGCGAAAGTCAAGAGCTGCTTGCTACCGTTCAAGTCTTGAGTCGCTGCCTGCAGATCATGGACGAGCCATTGATGGAAGTGGAAGATCAACATCGGGGGGATCAAAAGGATCAGAAGGGTCAGGAGGAAGGTCAGGATGACTCGAAGCCACAAGAGTTACCCAAAGATGCCGACCATAATAAGCAGCAAGGACAGATGGAGGATGACACGAACATGGATGTCGGCGGCACCAAGGCTTCGGAACTCCCATCCAGTGTCCTGTCACTGTCCATTCCCGTGTCAGTTAACCCTCGACTCTTAGCCTGGCTCAAGACATGTCGTATAGATGTCATGTTGCAGAGTGTTAAAACGTTCGGAGCCTTGCATGCGTGGCTGGACGAGTCCATTGTCGCGATCGAGAGTGCGATCTATGACGCCGATGACGACGACGAGAATGAGAATGAAGTAGAAGGCACAAGGAAGAGAAAGCAGGAAGATAACGACGCGGAAGAAGAGGAACAGGAGGATGAAGACGAGGATGGTGATGACGAGGATGAGAACGACCATGAAGAAGAGGAAGGAGAGGAAGCGGGCGATGAGAAGGCCCAGGAAGAGGATCAGGAGAACGACGACGAGGACGAGGACGAAGACAGACACCGCCGTCGCCAGCGCAAGACGCGCCAAGAGGTAAGCTGGAGCCTTTGACGGGGTGTGCCTGACCATTGGATGTTGAAGGTGTGTGGTTGAGGGAGGGGGTTGAAGAGGAATGGATAGCAGACTAATGTATTCTGCTACGCTTTGTCTACAATGTGTGTAACTCTATAGCCACGGCTGAGAGCGACAACGATCCGTGGCCGGACCCTGCGAGCCAGGAGCAACAGGACAGTGTCGTACAAGGACTTCAAGGAGGAAGAGGAGGAAAGCGACAGAGAGGACGAGGAGGAGGGCGAGGAGGAAGGGATCGGATCTCGTCTCAGACGGTCCAAGCGGGTCAGGCACTGACGGGGAGCGACGGATGCATGACGGACGGCGTGGCAAATCGGCGAGGCATTGGCCACAACACGAAGATACCTTCATGGGCGTCAACTGGTCCACGGGTCATGATGATGTGATAAACGCATTGCACCATTGCACCATTGCAGAAGGGTGACCAGGCTGCCTTGCGGGCTACTTACTGGCTGTTGACCAAAACCCGAGTTTAAAATGCGCAGTGATCCTTTCCTCTTCTTCTTCTTCCTACTTCATAACCGTCGATTCTCACTTTGCCCCATCACTCCAGACACTCTCCCTCTGTATCCTCTGCCTTCTGTTTCCAACATGGCCCCATTTCCCCCACTCGCTGCGCGTGCACCACTCGACGACGATGGACGACGAGACACGACGACCAGCTTTCTGTCACGACGTTCTGTCCGCGACACCTGGATTGCCATGTGGGTGATGTGGATACTCTGGGCACTTCTTTTGTAAGCTTCCTTGCTTCCTTGCTTCCTTGTGTTGCCCATTTCTCTTCCCTTCCTCCCGAGGAACATGGCCTGTGCTTTGAGTAACCAAGTTGGCTAACAGGTTGTCTAACGATATGTCCTCATCCTATGTGGTACATGTGTGTGTATGAATGTTGTCATCAAAAAGCTTGGCGAAGCAGTTTTTCAAATATCGAGTGATCGATACAACAAGAGATCGTATGGTCACAACTTCTGCCGCAGTCGCGCCCAACGGTGAGGCCTACAATGGTGTAGCCCCGACTGGCACAAGTGGGATGGCAGATCCTGCTATTGTGGCATCAGACGGAACACTTCCTGCAACGACCGCCCCTGCTACCACCGGTAGGCGACATCGAAAGGGCCTCTTCAGTCGTGCTACGAATGACATGGTAATAGTTTGTTTGTTTTCTGCCAGGGAGAACGTTGTTATGACACAAACAACAACAACACATTACAAGATCCTTCCATGAATGTTTTGCTGACCAAGCTTGTTGCTGTGCTGGTGCGATCAAAAACGTTCTTGTCTAACAACAAATAACAAAACTTGCTAGCGTGAGAGAGTTTTTAGAACCCACGATCTTGTACGAGACTTGACCTTGATGCTCTTTCTCGTCGTGGCCTTGAATCATTTTGGTAAGAATGAAGGTGGAAAGACCTATCAAAAAAAAAAAGGGATCAAAGTCCAGTATATGTTCTTAACCGTTTGTCCATCATGATCGTATCATAGGACGCGCATCGGGTGTTTTTGTTCTGATCTTGAGCTGGATCTATGTAACGTCCAAACACAGATGTCATGATTGTCGCGATGTCATAGTCTATCAGGGTTCTCTAGTCTATCAGGGTTCTCATACCTTACCTTTCCATTCCTTTTTCATTAGCTCGCGATTGCGTGGATGTGGGTAGGACTGATGCTGTTGGTCGAGAGCCGTATCCTGGACGTTCTGTTGGGATCTGTCGAGATGCTACTGCTCTTGGCAATGCTCATCGGAGCGTACGTCCTTGGATGGGAAGCGTTCAATTGAGGAACCAGAAGCCTTCCCCCCCTAGGACCTTTTGCTTCCTATATAGCAAATCCAGTTGAGCAGGATCCTGTGTGCTTTTTTTTTTTCCACCTTGTCTATCACACCCCGTTCACTAATCCCGTTGTAGTTTCTCTTTCATCTCCTTGGGCTCCGTGCTTTTTTTTCACACACCTCAAGCTGGGCATGTGGATTTGAACATGGTTCCTTTTTTTTTTGTCCAATAAATCTCCTTCCCCCACCCCTCCCTAATTCGCAGTGGTGTTGCAGCGAAAGAAAAAAAAGCGTTTATCTAATTGACATGAGGAGAGGATGGAGGTGTGAGTGTGGAAAGGGGATCTGAGGCTGAATCTTCTTCACCCACATGAAAGAGTACCTCCTCCTCCCTAATTGTCTTTCTCTTGATATGCCACAACGAAGAGGGAAAGGGGGGCAAAGGTGGGCATGCATCCAATCGATCCCTGGGGTCTCTCCTCTCTTGGTGACCACCATCCTCTCACATGCTGCTTGTGCGTCCAGAGCATATGAAATACATATCGAACAAGCTGGTACGTGTGTGTCGTGTATCGTATCCGTTCGATGTGTGCGTGTCATTTCTGTATCTTTGGCCAATTGCTCTCAAGTCGTAGTAAGCAACGTTGATCGGACATGTTGCCCCTTGGCTCATACTCCCTTTGCTCGTGCTCGTGCTCATGCTTAGACAGCGCAACCAGCCTTGGCTCTAATGAAATGTTATTTCGGGGAGAGCAAGGGAAAGGGGGGAGGAATCATGGTCGATGTGGGCGTTTCATGCCACTACCAGGTCTGAGCGGGGAGGTACATGTGCAATATCCGATAGCGATAGACAAACACAGTCAGCCCATGTGTCTCCGTCCCTCCATTCCTCGTCGAACAACAAATGTGGGTGAAGAACGACAGACAGTCTGAGCAAAGCAACAAAGCAACAAAGCAAAGCCAAGGCTTCCAGCAAAAGAAGCTTTTTGGGCAAAACTCAGGACCCCCAGCTTGTGGGGAGGGGTTATTTAACGTGCCAATTGGTCTCGTTTCTTTCTTGTCTTCTTATCCTCCAAAAACCTCTTCACCTTCACTCTTCCCGCTTCATTCCCTACTCCCCCACTTCGACACGTCAACAGAGGGGCAGATCAGATCAGGTACCAAATTCATGCTGCTTGCTCAGTTTCGTGCGCAGGAGCCACTCTGTTTCCCAGCAGGGACCAAAAGAAAGCAACTCTCTCTCTCTCTTTCTCTTTCTCTCTGTCTCTCTCTCTGACCTTACCAGCTTTGCTACCCTTGTTTCTTCTAGACCGTTCACCACCACACTCAGCAACGACAACCAACTTTTCTTCACCGGACAGAGAAAAAAAAAGTCGATGACTTCGACCGTCGTGCAAGCTAATGGAATCGCTGATGCAAAAGCATCAGCGATGACAACAGAGGACGCCAAGGTCCATAACAAGAAAGCAGGACACGCCAATGCAGGATCGTATCGTCATACGTACCCTGTTCATACAAAGACAGCGCCGAGTCCATTGTCAAAGGAAGCTCCACCAGAGAGCTACCGTGGATTCGTGAACCTTGGTAGTAAGTTCCTGATGCTATTTTTTACTTCTTCTATTTGGAGGTTTTGGGAAAGATCGATCGAATTGCTGGTAAATTGATCCATTGCTGAGAGGGAATGGAAAAGGGCATGTAGGTAGTAGCTTGGACGAAATCGGATGGGATGATAAGGAGATCCACCGGGTGTGGCAGATCCCTCTTTCATTACTGAGATATGAACGATAAGTCGGAGTGGAGGTCCCCCATGCACGGTTCTTCGTGGTGATTGGCTAACAGACGAGAACACCAGTTGCATGCACATGCAAGGATGATCCTTGGCGGTGGTTGTTTGGGCAATGTGGGTTACACCTGGGAATCACAAGCGAATGGGGGGCCGCAGCTGTAACAAGGAACCGAGTAACTGATTCACGTTCCGTTTGTTTTTTTCCTTAGTGCTACTGCTCTTCGGCAACAACATTCGCTTGATCATTGAAAACTACCTCAAGTACGGTTTCTTGCTCTCCTTCCCTGGATCAAACGTATCCCAGCGGGATTGGATCTTGACGGCCATCACCCATGCAGTTCTGCCTTTCAATGTGATTATCGCTTACAAATTGGAGGCCTGGGCGATGAAGCAGGCCATTGGATTCAAGAAACGACGAGCCGATGAGGCTAGCAATGGATCATCGCCTTCCCCAGCTGCTGCTGCAGGAGACGACCAAAAGAAGCGTGGAAAGGGTGCCAAGGATCAGAGTGTCGACGCTATTGCCAAGGCGAATCAATCGACTGTGGGCTGGCTCCACGTCCTGAACCTCTCTATCATCCTGGGATGGCCCTCCGTCATGGCCTATTTCGTGATCTTCCATCCCTTCTTGGCCATGTCGTGCCTGATGAACGGGTTGGTCTTGTTCTTGAAGATGACCTCCTTTGCCCTTGTCAATCAGGATCTCCGCGCCGCGTTTATCTTTGATACCCCTGCCGAGAAACTTCAACATGCTACCGCGGTTCACGATGTTGCTTCAGCGGTCAAGGATTCACCCGAACCTGCTGCAGCTCACCCAACAGTTTATCAGTACGACGTCCAATACCCCGACAACATCACGGTCAAGAACATTTCCTACTTTTGGTTTGCGCCTACACTGTGCTACCAACCATCGTACCCACGCACCACTGTGTTCCGCAAATCCTTCTTCTTGAAGCGATGCGCAGAGATTGTGACATGTCTGGGCATGATGTACTTTTTGATCGAACAGTATGCGACCCCCACCCTGCAAAACTCTGTGCGCGCTTTGGATGACTTGGCTTTTGGCACCATTCTGGAGAGAGTGTTGAAGCTGAGCACCACCAGTGTCATCATCTGGTTGCTCATGTTCTATACCTTCTTCCACTCGTTCTTGAACGCTCTTTCTGAGGTAACGTTGTGTGTGTGTGTGTGTGTGTGTGTGTTTTGGTAGCCGATGCCCGAACAATGTTGCAGAAGAGGAATGATTCAATGACTAATCAGATATACCCACGATTGGCAAAAAAAAAACCCCCCCACAATAGGTCTTGTATTTTGGTGATCGATGCTTCTACCTCGCTTGGTGGAACAGCTCTCGTTTATCCGAGTACTGGCGTCTCTGGAACAAGCCCGTGTACACGTTCTTCAAGCGTCATGTCTACTTGCCCATGGTCACCTCGGGTACCAAGCCTGTCGTTGCCTCCTTTATCATCTTCACCATCTCAGCCATTCTGCATGAGGTCCTCATCGGTATCCCAACACACATGATCTATGGATATGCTTTCGCCGGCATGTTCTTCCAGATCCCTCTCATCGCCATGACTGAGCCTCTGGGTCACTGGCGCGGACGAGGCAGTGGTCTCGGTAACATGATCTTCTGGGTATCCTTCACTATCCTGGGTCAGCCTGCTTGTGCCGTGTTGTATTACTACCACTGGACCAAGCAACACATGAACGCATAGAGTGTTATTTCTTTTTCAGCATCGTTTCCATTAAAAGCTATAGATTCAGAAAACATTGTTCAAACTTGGAGGGGGAGGGATTGAGATAGGATTGCACAAACAGTGCCATGCCTGCAATGTTATTACTAGAGGATTTGCAGGTATATATCTACTTGTTGAGGAAGGATGTAATCGAGCCTTGCTTCAGCTTGGTGGGCGCTCGCTTCGGCTTCTCTTCAACCTCAAAGTCGTCATCACCATCCTCCCTATAGTCGTCCTCCTCTTCCTCGTCCTCTTCGAAATCATCGTCATCATCATCATCCAGCACAATCTTCTTGCTGGACAAGGCTCGCTTCGGCTTGGGTGCGAAATCATCAATGCCGCCGCCATAGTCGACACGATCATCGTCGTCATCCTCGTCCGAGACCTTCTTGACAACCTTCTTTCGGCTCACAGGTTTGGCAGGGGTGGC
>Ga0247824_10000864_pt1 | contig 15979 bp, 12 predicted proteins | sample 13C_PalmiticAcid_FD_194412 | JGI IMG/M metagenome (GOLD analysis project Ga0247824, IMG submission 194412) | Soil microbial communities from agricultural site in Penn Yan, New York, United States - 13C_PalmiticAcid_Day48 | ecosystem: Environmental > Terrestrial > Soil > Agricultural land... | reverse complement strand
CTTAAGAACATCTTGTTGTTCTCATAATACATCAGCATCGGATTCTCGCCGCTATACGTTCGCGTCCTCTCCAGATCGCCATACCGCTCGAGAAACTGCCTCTGTGTCTGCACTTTGACCGACTTTTCCATCCCCAAGGCTGGCCGACAGACTTGCTGGTACATGTCCCTCAACAGCTCAAAATTAGTAGGGAAAAAGATGTCAAACATGCCTGGCATCACCATGTAGGTCGAACAGGGAACCATAGTGCCTTGGTATCGTGTTTGCACCACGGGTGCATCCGTTCCAGGGATTGCTTCTGGTAGTGTAAAAAAGTCGCTCATCACCATTCGATGATTCGGAAAGTGTGTCTTCAGGGTTTCGAGTAGCATCAGCAGTTTGGTGGGGATGAATTCCGGTCCTGTCAAGTTGGGTGCAAACGGTAACCGGTTCCGAACCCGCCTCAGAAAGCGTTTTCCCAGCACGGGGGGTTTGTATCCGGTCTGTTTCCGGAATGACAGGTACTTTTGAATCAGCGGATCGGAGACCGGTGCATAGATCTCTGTATAGTCACCCTCTTCATCAATCGCAACCATGCCTTGCAAAGGTTCCTCTGTCACGGAATCGTACCGGATCAAGTCGTGGGAAAAGTTGTCCAAGACCTCCATGCCAACAAAGAAGCAATCGTCCTGGACTGGTGTGTCCCAGTCAAAGATACTCTTGTTGATGACCTCAACACAGCCATGACGTCTGGTCACGTCCCGTACCTCCTGTCGTTCCCCCTGACGCTGGGCCAACTTTTTGGAGATTTCGATGATCCTATAGTGCGTTCGCTCATAGACTGAGGGCTCAAATTGTTGAATATAGTCCAAAATGTTGAGCATCAGAGTTCCATTGCCAGCGCCCATCTCGTAGATGATCAGGTCCTTGTGCGGGTAGTTGTTGAGTTTGTATTCCGTCACGATATACTTTGCAATTGCGTATCCGTACCAAGGCTAAGGTTGCAAAGATGAAGCGGTTCAGGTTGTCAGATATGGATCACTCGAGTCGTATAGCCCTTGCCCTCTCCTTCCTCTCCCCTCCCTTTCACTCCCTCGAAGCAAAGACACAAAAAATGATGCATAATGAACATACCTTAAACAACTCTGTGGGTGTGTGCCAGACTTGTCTCGCGACCTCGTCCCGTACATCCATATCGTCTTCGATTTCCTTGTACTTGTCCGCAATGATATCCAAAAACTCCATGTTGTCTTTGATCTTTTCAAAGTCGAAATCCGTCTCTGGCGAAAAGATCACTGCTTGCTTGGAGAAGTACCCATAATGTGGATGATACAACGAATCATCGATAAACTCTCGGACCAACATCTTGACCTCGCGAGGCATTGACTTTGACAGTGCAGTGTCCTTAGCGGAGACAATGGGGTATTTCGACCTAGCGGCTACTTTTTCGGGACGGTTCTGTGGATCATCGATCAGGCTTTGGTGTGCTGCGGAGGCGTGGAAAAGCCTTTTTCTTTGGTGCTGGATCGATTTGACGCGTTGGTACTGGTGGCACTGGTGTTGGTAGCCGGTGGCACTAGGGACAGCCGTTGCGTCGGTGGCGCGGGTGATATAATGGCGATGATGGAGGTGGTCCCTGACACCTGGGAGAAGAGTTGGTACGGGGTTGGAGTGGCATGGATAGTGGTGGTGAGATAGGTTCTTGTGGGGGATCGTGTTGATCTTTCCGAGTCCTTGCAGACCGCGTCTCGCGTTTGCCTGCGCTAGCCACGTAGAGAGTCTAGGTAGATTCGACATCTTGTGGGATGGGGATCCAGTTGATCCGTCCAGAGTTTGTCTGAAGGTCGGAAGAAGGATGAGGAGGGCGTTCCCACGCACACACGACAACCAAAAAGGTGAATGGGGCTTGGTGCCTTACCTTACACGTGATTACTCCTCCTCGCCTTCCTCAGAGGCGCTCGGACCATTACTTGAAAGCCCCCTTTCTTTTTGCCAAGACCAACAACCTGAACCTGCCCACTCGAGAAACGTCAAACAATAGCCAACAGGTAGCGACAACAGTGTTCTCTACTGCTTCCTTGCGGTTGTTCAGCCCACCGACAGCCAGAAGACTTACTCCTCCCCGTGCATTGTAGATATCGTAGGACAGGGCATTTTGATAACCACCCACAAACCATCGAAACAACCAACAATTCTCAAAGGTGAGGCGTCCTTCCTATCATCAAAGTACAGCCGTTTCGTGGGGAGCGATTACGGTGGTTAACCCCCATTTTTATTGACCACAGAGGTGTCCTTGGTTGAGAAAAAGAGCAAGCCTATTCCACAAGGGCATCGGTACACAAAAGTCAAAAATAAGCTTAATGCTGCCGTTTTGTTGTCAACCTACTCAAATCAACGCCTTGACAACCGAGTCTCGCTTTGTATTTTTGAATCATAGAAACAGGAAACAAAGCGACAAGGCATGGTTGTCGTATCGTCCTCGGTACATGGCGACCTCTCGCCACAAAACGCTTTGAAACTCGCCAAGGCTCACCTTGAGAATGCGCAGAGGACAGATGACCCCGAGCTCGCTGCATTACTCTACAACGAGGCTAGAGCGGCATTGTCTCGCATGAAACAGCCTGCACTCGAAGTACTCCTCAGTTCTGGCAGCAACTTGGATCAATACCTAAGCGGAGAAATCACATACGTCGTTTCCGCACTCGACCAAATGCTAAACGGCCTAAAGCAGTATGATATACAGGCCGTGGATGTGAAGGCAGAGGGTTCTGAGTAAGTATACAATGGACGAGTCGATGATTGTCGAGGACTCTTATTCGAAAAGACAGTTGGCGCTTGTTTAACACCTTCGCCCCTTACATGCTGTACCACACTGTAGCGTGCAATCAACCGATGATGACTTGGTTCCATCTGATGATACAATTGTCGCCGATCCACAGGACCAGCAAACAGTGGAGAATGACAGCGTAACGATCCCTCGTCACATCTTTGCCGAGAACAAGCGTCCTCCTACCGTTGAGTTCACGCTACCAGGTTGCGGTGAGCGGCTGAAGAGCACACCACAGCTTGTGTACTGTCTCACAAGCTTGCAAGCATGGCGATCATCAATACACAGTACAATTGAACCAGCTGCACAGAACTGGGCACACAACTTGAACGCAGATGAAGATGAAATGGAGAGGATCGAGTCGTTTGCACCGGATGTGGTCAGGGCTTTTGGTCGCGATGAGTCCAATGATCCCAGGTTGATTGCGGAGGTTGCCTGTCTGGCCCCGGTCCTAGACAAAACCGTTTATCGAGATCTACTCGGACAGCTTTACAAGAGGATTGAAAAACCCCTTATCTTGGACACTATTCAGTTGGAGGGACTCGCTCAAGTCATCCGATGTGCTACTCCGGGCTACCTTGAGGCCGCTGATCTGACTATGATGCTCAGACTTTTCGAGGTGCGATTGTGTGATATCCAGGAGCAGCCCATGCAGCATGTGTATGAATTGATTTTGGCTGTGTCTAGTGTTCTGGACGCCATGGCAGACGCCAACGTCAAGGATCTGAACTATGACGGTCTACGCGAACCTCTATCTGATTACCTGAACGGTTTGAAGGTGATGTCGGATCCTTACTTGGTGTATCAAGCTGCATACGCGTACCAGGCACTACAACATATCCCAGATCAAGAGCCGGTCTGGCAGACGGCATTGGGGCGCAATGGTAGAGCAAAGTCAGGACAACCCAATATAATTGGAGCATTCAATTCTCTGGATCTCAGCGAGTTCTTTGCACAGCTGCGAAATATTTACTCAGGATTGAGTGACACCTCTAAGGTCAAATCCCAGGAAACAAGCGAACAAACGCTCCAAGACTACCTCCAAGAGGCTCGCAGCTTCGAACGCAAACAAGCCTGGTATCCAGCACTTCGTATGGCGGATGCCTTGCTTCAAAGCGGTCGATTTGCGGAGTTCAAGGCGCTTGTTTACGAAACACCTTGTCGAAAAGATCCAGCCTTCCAGTGGGGACTGTGCCAATGTTTGAGAGAACTTGGATTCAATCCGAAGTGGGATACAGAGACCCGTCAAGATGCAATCCCATTTCTTGAAGAAGTGTACCGAAACAATGCTATCTGGGGTAACCAAGCAAACGTCAAGCAGCGAGTTGTTATTACTCTTGCACAACTGGCCTCTCAACCTGAGAGTGTGAAGCAAAGTAAGTGAAGCATGAGTTTAAGCCAGCCAAGCTATGTACAAGCATTAGTGCCCATACTGAACATCCAACACTGGAAACCTACATTGAATATGACCATCTTGATAAACGTAGCTGCTGAAGTTACTCTGAAGCAATTGAGGATCAATGGGGATACCAGGAACCGACACACAGACAAAATTCATGCTACGACTCGTATCCATTTAAGGCCTTCGAATCAAGAATGTATCCTACTCTGCTCGATCGTGTTCAAGATACACCTGATGTCGAAATCTTGCTGCGTCATCTACGAAAGCAGCGTCTGAAGCGGGGAGGAAGCGCGTTATACATCGAAACCCGAGCCAAGGCGAGCGTGGACTCCTCAGACCAGGCTCCTTTCCTATTGATGGACAAGGTTAAGGAGTTTTTGCACACAAATCTCAGAGTGTTCTTGATTATCGGCGCTTCTGGTGTTGGAAAGTCAACCTTCTGTCGTGAACTTGAATGTGCTCTATGGAAATCCTACCAGACAATGGATGGTCACGTCCCACTTTATATCGACCTGACTTCTATCGACAATCCGAACCAAGACCTGGTCGTAGGACAATTACAGAGAATTGGATTCAACAAAGACCAGATCAATGAGATGAGGCTCTACAAAAAGTTCGTATTGATTTGTGATGAGTATGATCAGATTCAGGACCCTGAAAACTTGTATATGGGCAACGAACTGGATCCACCAGGAGGATGGAGTGTTAAGATGGTGGTCTGTTCCCGTATCGAGAATCTTGGAGCCAATTACCTTCGCTGCTTCCAACCAATGAATCAAGACGGCGAACCGCAACCCGAACTACTCCAGCAGGCCGTCATTATCCCATTCTACACTGATCAAGTTCAAGACTACATCAATCGATACGTATCGAAGCACAGTCCTGCTTGGAAGGCGGACGATTTCCTACAAGTTCTTGAGCGAAATTCTGACCTGAAAGACGTAGCGGAGAGTCCACTCTTGCTGTCTCTTTTCCTGAAAGTGATACCTCGTATGGTGCAGTCAGGGCAACACCTATCAACCAAGAAGTTCACCAGAGTGGAAATATACGATCGTGTCATAGAGCATTGGTTCGAGAGCAACAGGAAGAGACTTGAGGAGGAGAACCTGAGTCCCCAGACAATGGAGGCCTTCGATAGGTTAACCAGTGATGACTTCGTCTCCAGTGGAATCAATTACCTGAAGAGATTGACCGCGGCAATCTACAAGAACCAAGATGGTGGTGTCTCAGTGGTCGAGTACTCACGTCTCAGGGATATGGGAACATGGAAAGAAGAGTTCTTCCGCCATGATGAGATGAATCTGCTCTTACACAGTGCTTCTCCTTTGAAGTGCAGTGGCAGCAAATTCCAGTTTATCCACCCATCTATATTGGAGTATGGACTGGCACTTACAGTGTTTGACCCACAGGAAGCGCGAAAGACCACAACTCAAAAACCACCCTTGAGCCGACGTGGAAGCGCGGATTCAGTGATGAGCTTTGAAATGAACGATCCCTGTGAGGAGGTACCTACAGTTGCAGCCCAAGGTCTTGTCATGGGCTCACCATTAAGCTGGAGAAGCTTCGTGGACAATCCTCTGGTTCTTCATTTCCTGGGAGAGCGTGTTCAACAGGAGCCACTATTCGAGCAGCAGCTCAAGGCTTTTATCGAGCTATCAAAGACCGACAAGGTATGGCGTATAGCGTCGGTCAATGCTATTACAATCCTTGTCGGAGCGGGCATTCATTTCAACGGCTCTGATCTACGAGGAATCCGGGTTCCAGGAGCCAACCTTAGCCATGGCATGTTTGAATGTGCACAACTACAGGGTGCCGATCTAAGAAAGACCACTCTCCGCAGTGCACGTCTTGCCAAGGCTGATCTGAGCCAAGCTTTGATGAAGGGAGTTCGATTCGGGGAATTTCTCTCACTCATTGAAGAGAGTTCTGTGCACTCTTGTGCATATTCACCAGACGCAAGATACTTTGCCGTCGGTCTCGGCTGTGGCCTCACACTGCATTCGACATCGAACTGGGAACGGATCAGGAAGCTCGGCAGAACTTCGCACTGCATCACCAATGTCTCGTTCTCGCCAGGAGGCGAGATAGTTTCTGCAAATTTTTACAAAACAATACGGCTCTGGAATGTTGAAACAGGGATTTGCCTCAACTCTTTAACCGGTCATACTAACAAAGTCAACAGTGCTACATTCTCACCACGAGGAGATTACATCGCCTCTTGCAGTTCTGACAAGACGATACGTCTATGGAATGTGGAGAGTGGAGAATGCCGAAGTATCTTCAGCGGTCATAAAGGGCCAGTGCAAGACATCGCTTTTTCACCTACAGGTGACCAGATCGCCTTTGTAAGCTCTGACAATACCGTCCGATTCTGGACTATCGACAGCGGCATTTGCCACAAAAACTTCAGTGGTCATTATAAGCAGGTGAATACGGTGGCGTATGCACCAAACGGACACCTGTTTGTAACAGGCAGTAATGACGAGACTGTACAGTTGTGGGATGTGGAGACAGGAGCACGCCGACATACGCTGCGCGGTCATTTTGGACGGATCCTGAGCGTCGCATTTTCACCGCTAGGCGACCTTATCGCTTCCGGAAGCTCTGACAAATCTGTTCGGCTATGGGACGTAGAGACAGGAGTTTGCAAATACGTCTTCTTTGGATACCATGGATCGGTCAAAGCCATCGCGTTCTCGTCGAATGGTCATCAGATTGCCTATGGCTGTAGGGACAAGGCCGTGCGAGTGTGGGATTTGCAGGACAGCATCCGTCATCACGATCCTCACGGCGGCCACGTTGGATCAGTCTTGAGTGTTGCGATCTCACCAAAAGACGGTTGTATCGCCTCTGGCGGTGATGATATGGCTTTGCTATTATGGGACTTTGACAGCGGACATTGCCTTAAAATCCTAAGAGGTCATCAGGGCGGCATCACCGGCGTTGCATTTCCACTCTGAGGAGATCAGGTTGCTTCGTGCAGTTTTGACAAGACCGTTCGGTTGTGGAATGCGGGGACCGGAAATTGCAGGCATATTTTAAGCGGCCATACTGGCCGGGTTAGAAGTGTTGCATTTTCGCCGAACGGGGACCAAGTTGCATCCGGTTGTGATGACCAGACTGTGAGGGTGTGGAGCGCGGAAACAGGAACATGCTGTATCATCCTGGGCGACCATCAAAGCTCTGTCACCAGCGTCGCATTCTCTCGAGGGGGTCAGGTTGCGTCTGGAGGTTGTGACAAAAAAATACGCGTGTGGGATGCTGCGTCGGGGGTTTGCAGGAAGACTATAAGTGGCCACATCGACGCAATTGGAAGTATCGTTTTTTCTCCGAAAGATAATCTAGTAGCATCTGGCGGGAATAGCAGGACTGTGTGCTTATGGAACGTGAAGTCGGAAACACTTGTCCGCGTCATGGGAGGCCACAGTGCGTCGATCACGAGTGTCGTGTTTTCACCAAGTGGTGACCTGGTTGCGTCCAGCAGTGCTGACAAAACTGTCCGGATATGGGAGGCTGAATCAGGCGTGTGTCGAGCAACGATGGATTGTTTTCAAGCATCTGTCAACAGCCTCGTTTGGGCTACAAGATCCGGCGTAGAGTACCTTCTGACTGGAGACAGCAATGGCTCAGTGCAGCTCTGGCAGGTGAATGAAGATGGGGATCAATTGGCTGTGAGCCTGAGTTGGAGCTCGACTTCCTCGCAGCTGAACTTGGCAGGCGCATCCGTGCAAGGTGTTCAAGGATTGAGCAGTGTGAATGTTCAGCTCGTGAAGCAACGCGGCGCTGTTGGTGAGCCGGTGTTAAAAGGGTAAGATAGTGAGGAAGCTGAACTATAGTCAAAGCCCTCAAAACGCATACTGCAAATTCTGTGAAAGCGCAAGGCCATGACCGTCCATGGTGATGTGAATAGGCAGTTAGTCGCAGTCAACGAGCCGGCCCGGCAATAAAAGCGGGATAGCGAGTGTCCACGCGCGACCCCAGTCTCCCACAGTCGCACTGAGAAGGTCGTCTCTGTCGTGTGGCGAAAGGAAAAAGAGATTTCAAGGGGCCTGAGGTTGCCAAGACACGATCCCTGCGCACGGGGCATCTTTCTCTTTTTTTGTCCATTCTCTGTATGCACGCATCGTGCTCTCTCTCTCTCTCTCTCCCTCTCTCTTCCTCTTCTTTCTCCTTCTTCTCCTTCTTCTCACTCCCCCTCGTCCGCCCGCCCACTCTCACGCTCTATCTACGTCTCAGAAACTCCTGCCCAACAGTGACCATCCGACCGGAAAGGACAACGAAGCACCAGCATAGAGCAAGAAGCTACTTTTCTTCAGCAGCAAACATTGCATTCTTTGGTACCCTTGGCGACTACACCAACATTTAACCGACTTTGCGATCAACTGCCCACCCAAAGCGGCCAAGTAAGTCTCACAGGCAAACTTCCTCATCCACTAACGCAATTCACTTGTGAGCTTGACTGAGGTCAACGCTTCTTACTCACATTTGGCTCTACTCTGTTTCTGAAGTCCCTTCAGTGTGCATCGGTGAAGCATTAGTCATTCACATCAAGTGTAGGCCTAAAACGATCCAACTCCTCTGCTGATCGATCTATCAAGTTACTGACCAAAAATGTCGCCTTCCCATGAACCTTAGGACAAGAAACGAAAGGCCCACACATGCTTGGCATGTCATCCTCGATGCATGGCGATCTTTCGCCACAAACTGCCTTAATTCTCGCTAAGGGCCACCTGTCGAATGCACGCGGGGCAACGAATCCCGAACTCATTAAGATCTTCTACGGTGAGGCTCAAGGTGCTCTTTCTCGAATGGGGCAGTCTACGCTGGAGACTATTTTCAACTCTGATAGAGGCTTGAATCCCTATCTGAGCGATGAAACCAGATCCATTGCCCCCGAGCTCACTGAGCTGTTGAACAGTTTGAAGCGAGATACCGAGTGAGTATAAGAATAGCAGCGTGATTGTTTGTCAATGAATGGCGGTCTGAAGCCATCCACTAAACGTTTGGTTTTTGGTGTACCTACTGCTCAACTCCATAGCGCATCAACCATCGATGGTGTGCTTCCCTCAGATGACACAACAATCGCCGATCCACAAGACCAGCAAGTAACAGTGATTGACACTACAAAGGTTCCTCGCCATATCTTTACCGAAAACAAGCGTCCTCCTACTGTCGAATTCATACTACCAGAGTGCGATGAGCGACTCGAGGATACCCCACAACTTGCCTACTGCCTTGGACTCTTGCAGACTTGGAGATCATATCCAGACAGTATTCTGAAACCAGCGACGATCAACTGGTTAAACAACCTGGATGCGAATGAAGATGAAGTAGAGAGACTCAAAACTCTGGCCACGGATGTTATCACAACATTCGCCTTTGATGGGAAGTATGACACCAAATTCATCGCAGAAGTTGTATGCCTGGCACCGGTCCTCGAGAAACCTGTCTACCGATATCTACTTGGTCAGCTGTACAGTGGGATTGAACAATCTTCCACTCTGGACTCCCGTCAGGTGGACGGTCTCGCTCAAGTTATACAGCGTGCTTCTCCGGACTATCTCGAGGCTGCCGATCTGACCAAGACACTCGGAATGTTCAACGACATTAACAAGCTGCCTTCGAAAAACGTTTATGAATTAGTGCTAGCGGTGTCTGGTGCTTTGGATGCCATGGCAGACACCAGTGTCAAGGGTCTGAACCAAGAAGAGCTATGTGAACTCCTATCCGAATACTTGAAAAGTCTAAAGGATACCTCGGACCCTTACTTTCTGTACCAAGCAGCCTATGCACACCAGGCATTGCAACACACCCCTGATTGCGAAACAATTTGGCAGGCTGCACTGAAGCGCAATGGAAGGGCAGCGTCAAGACATTCCAAGGCGATGAACGTTGTCAAGACTCTGGACTTCAACAAGTTCATCGAACAGTTGAGGAATATTGACTCGGTATCGTTTGATGACGTTGAGATGAGCCCTGAGGAAGCTGGCACACAAACACTTCAGGAGCGTCTCCAAGGAGGTCGCAGCTTCGAGTGCAAACAAGCATGGTATCCGGCGCTTCGCATGGCAGACGCCTTGCTTCGGGATGGCCGATTCTCCGAGTTCAAGACGCTTGTCTGCGGGATACACTGTCGGCGAGACCCCGCTTTCCAATGGGGGCTGTGCCAAAGCCTGAAGGATCTTGCAGCGCATCCAAAATGGGACACGGAAACTCGTCTTAATGCAGTTGCACTTCTGGTGGAGATCTATCGAAATGATGAGGTGTGGGGAGGCCAAGCGGATATCAAGCAGCGAATCTTGAATGTCTTCAATCAGCTGGCTTCTCTTCCTGAAACTGTGAAGCAAGGTAACGTGAATTCGGGGATGGTGTCTTGTTACAACTAGGTTTTGATGGCAAATCATGTCAATTAACCGATATGCCTATGCCTGATATGTACGGCCCTTCGATCAATGCAGCCGCTGAGACCCTTATACAACACACACAGAAATTGAAGGCGGATGGAGACTCCATGGATCAAGTCTTGGATCAACTATTTCGAGAGAATAGGCCTGAAATATCACTACTCGACCGTATTCAGGGCACTCCTGGTGTTGAAGGTTATTTGCGCCAGCTACGAAAGAAACGGTTAGGAGAACGACGTGATGCTGTGCTTGTCAATATCCAAGCTAAGGCCAACCAGGACACCTCTGGCCATAGTCACTTCTCTTTGATGGACAAGGCGAAAGAGTTCTTGAACAGCGATCAAAAAGTGTTCCTAGTTATGGGAGCATCTGGTACCGGAAAGTCAACATTCATCTATGAGCTTGAATACGGCCTGTGGCACTCCTACAGGAGAATAAGTGGTCGGATTCCACTCTATATCGACCTCGCCGCTGTCGACAAGCCGAACGAAGATCTTGTCGCCAAGCAGCTACGCCAAACAGGATTCAGCGAACAACAGATTAAAGAGTCGAAACACGACCGTGAATTCATATTGATCTGTGATGGGTATGATCAGCTCCAGCCACGCGATAACTTGTACACGAGCAACAAGCTGAATCAACCAGGAGGATGGAACGTCAAGATGGTGATCTCTTCTCGTAATGAGAACCTCGGAGCCAATTACCTTGACTCTTTCCAGCCAGCCGGTCAAGACTCTCAGTCCCAACCGGAATTATTCCAACAAGCTATTATTGCTCCGTTTTCGGTCTACCAGTATCAAGATTACATCGATCAATATGTGATGATGCACCGCACTTCTTGGAGTGTCGACGATTTCATGCAAACTCTTGATCAAAATCCCTTCCTGAAAGACCTAGCGAGGAACCCGCTCTTGCTATCTCTTTTCTTGGAAGTCATGCCTAGTATGATGGGGTCGGGACAACACCTGCCTGACAAGAAGTTCACCAGAGTGCAAGTGTACGATCAAGTCATAGAACACTGGTTTGAGCGCAGCAAGGATCGACTTGAAGAGGTGGAGCTGAGTCCTCAATCTAAGGAGGCCTTCGAGGGATTGTCTGGCGATGGTTTTATCTTCAGTGGTATCGATTACTTGAAGAGACTCGCCGCGGCGATCTACAAGAACCAGGACGGTGTCTCAGCAGTCGAGTATTCACGGCTCAAGGGTGATGGTGAGTGGAAGGAAGACTTCTTCCGCCAGGATGAGAGAAGTCAACTCTTGCGCGAAGCATCTCCTCTGAAGTGCAGCGGCGACAAGTATCAGTTCATTCATCCGTCCATCCTCGAGTATGGATTGACTCTTGCAGTATTTGACCCACAAGAAGTGAGCAAGATTGCGGCACCAAAACAGATATCCCGTCGTGGCAGTATGGATTCGGTGATGAGTTTTGAGCTGAACGATCCTGATGATAGAACTACCACTGTTGTCGAGCACAGTTCGGATCTTCTTTCACCATTGCGATGGCGGAGCTTTGTGAATGATCCCTCAATACTTGGCTTCTTGGAAGAACGCGTCCAACAGGAACCATTGTTCAAGAAACAACTCATGGCTCTTATCGAGTTATCGAAGACAGACAAAAAAGGGCGCATAGCAGCAGCTAATGCCATCACCATCCTGGTCGGGGCAGGTATTCAGTTCAATGGGGCTGACCTGCAAGGCATCCAAATCCCAGGGGCCGATCTAAGCTATGGTATGTTCGAGTCTGCGCAACTCCAAGGAGCCGATCTGAGAAAGGCCATTCTCCGCAACGTGTGGCTCCACAGGGCTGATCTGAGTAAGGCACAAATGAAGGGAGCTCAGTTTGGTGAACTTCCGTTTCTCATCGAAGACAGCGTCGTACGTTCATGTGCGTATTCACCGGACGGGAAATATTTTGCTGCCGGTCTCGACAACGGCGTCATCAGCCTTTATACGACATCGAACTGGGAACGGATCACACAACTCAGCGGGCATTCTCACTCGATCACTACTGTCGGTTTCTCAACAGAAAGTACGATCTTTTCCAGCAGCACTGATAAAACAATTCAGCTGTGGGATGTCGAGTCAAGGACTTCCATTAGGTGCTTGATCGGCCACACCGGCGCTGTCAACAGTGCGGCGTCATCACCCGAAGGAGATCAAATTGCCACTTGTGGTGACGATAAGACCGTACTACTGTGGAATGCGGAAAGCGGAGAGAGCCGATGCGTCCTAAGCGGCCATGAAGAACCAGTCTTGAGCGTCGTGTTCTCACCTACAGGCAGTCAAGTCGCCACAGCGAGCTCAGACAAGACAGTACGGCTTTGGAACGTGGAGACCGGTGATTGCTACAGCACCTTCAGCGGTCATCGTGAGGTGGTGAATAGTGTGGCATATTCTCCGCAGGGACATCTCGTTGTCTCCGGCAGTCATGATGAGACTTTACGCTTGTGGGATACGGAGATGAGAACATGCCGGAACATACTACATGGTCATGCAGGATCGGTCATGAGCGTCGCATTCTCACCATTGGGCGATACTGTCGCCTCTGGAGGCTCAGACGAATCCGTCCGGCTATGGGACGTGGAGAGTGGAGCTTGCCAGTACGTCTTCCCCGGATACCATGGATGTGTCAAGGCCGTCACCTTTTCACCAAATGGGGAGCAGATTACCTCTAGCTGTGGGGACAGGACAGTTCGATTATGGGAAGTGAAGAATGGTGTCTCTCAGCATGCCCCCTGCGGTCACGTTGGATCAGTCCGAAGTGTTACGATCTCGGCAAAAGACGGCTGCATCGCCTCCAGCGGTGATGATAGAATCATTCGACTATGGGACTTTGACAGCGGAGTATGCACCAACGTCCTGAGAGGTCATAAAGGTTGTGTCATGGGAGTCACGTTTTCTCCAAGTGGTGAACTGATTGCTTCAGGAAGTTCTGATCAAACTGTTCGGTTGTGGGACGCGGGGGCTGGAGTCTGCCTACAGATCCTAAGTGGCCATGAAAAGGAAATCACCAGCATTGCCTTTTCACCGAATGGTGAGCAAGTCGCATCCGGCAGCAGCGATCAGACGGGTAGGTTGTGGAACGTGGAAACAGGAAAATGTGACATCATCCTCAACGACCATGTAGGCTCTGTTATGAGCGTCACGTTTTCACCGAATGGATATCAAGTCGCCTCTGGGAGCTTCGACAACATACATGTATGGGATGCAAAGCTGGGCGTTCAGAAAGGCAGATTGGAAGGACATGTCAACTGGATTCACAGTGTCCGATTCTCACCCAAGGGAGATCAAGTTGCCTCTGCAAGCTATGACAAGACAGTACGACTATGGAACATGGACAGTGGAGGCTGCCGTCATGTCTTGAGCGGCCATAGTGCTCCAGTGACAAGTGCTGTGTTTTCACCAAGAGGAGATCTGGTGGCCTCCAGCAGCAGCGACAAGACGGTTCGTTTGTGGGATTGTGTAACGGGTCAGTGCCGTACCGTGATCGAACGATTCCAGGGATCCGTCGACAGCCTCGCCTGGACTACAAGATCTGGGGTGGAGTACCTGGTGACTGGAGAGAGCAATGGCTTGGTGCGGCTCTGGCAGGTCAATGAGGATGGGGAACGATTTAATGTGCGCTTGTCTTGGAGCTCGACTCCCTCGCAGCTGAACTTGGGGGAGGCGTCTGTACGGGATGTCCAGGGACTGAATAGCGTGAATAGGGAGCTTTTGAAGCAACGTGGTGCCGTTATTGAGCCGATTCTGTAATAAAAGCAGGGGATGGACCGAATAGCGCCATGCCGAGTCCCTGTTTGATAACACCATCTTCTCCATGCAGCATTGTAAACCACGCTGTGAAAGAGGGGATGATCACAGCAATTCTTTACCCATCTCGATCAGACCGTTATCCTCCCACCACCTCCTTCTGCCAAGACAGGAGGGAACCATCGCATGGATGGAGTGACTCATTGTTGTGCCTTGCAAGTACACTTTTGCCTTGATCTGATGCTTTGGTTCTGTTCTTGAAAGATTTGACGTGTGGCCACCCTATCCCCCAACCTTAATTTTGATCTTCATCTTTTGCCCTGTATTCTTACACCATGACCCAATGACGCGTTTTCTCTCTCACCAATGATGACAGGACCATGAGATCCCTGTCGGTGGTGCAAAATCATGGGTGCTACGACTGTGTGTTGTTTAACGCGTCACCTCTTCCTCAATGCCGATCCATTGCTCATAACAGATCCTCTTTTTCTTTGCAAGCGGTCATGACAGTGGGCAATGTGTTTCTATATCTAGAACCCAGAGGTCATGCGCCCTTGACACTCGGCGGTACAACATGGTAATTACGATAATGGTGCGTCGTTTGACGCGTCTGTAGGTCGTCGGCGCTCATCAATTGCTCGAAGAATCCGTTCGAGACACTTGCTCTAAGCACTACATTCAACGACCACTCTGATAACCTTTCTTGCTGTCGCCATCCAGGTGAGCGGAGTGTTCAACAGACAGTGTTGCGGGTAGGGTAAGGAGAGCAGTGGGAGGGGACGGACAGGAAGGAGGACGGTAGATGGGTGAGTGGGAAGGATAGTGAGTGGGCAAGTGTTCAGCCTGGGATGTAGCTGCAGGACCCAATCCAGCATTCATAAAACGGGGACAACCTTTCGTGTTGTTGACGCGCCAAACATGCACGTCTCACTCGATCATGGTAACACAACCTTTTTTTTGCTTCAGCGGCGAACATGTTGAGCCTGAAATTGTTGCTATGATTCTTTTTTTACACCCATACCTGCATCTGCATCCTAGTCTATATAATATGGAAGGGTACAACGGATTAACAGGAAACGTGACTGGCCATTAAGGTACTCTTTCTTGGGGGCTTTGAGTCTTCCTTGGCAGCCGCAGGAGCAGGGCGCCAACAAGAGGAGCATGGGAAGGGTCTTCACGACAGGGGGTTGAAGGTGGTCAGAAGGTGTGCAGAAAACAGCAGGGCTCAAATTTCAGGGTCCAAATTTCAAAGGAGGATCAGCCACAGCCCTTTTCTCACGGTTGCACGAGGCTCAGGGGCGCATTGCACAAACACTTGACACACATGAGCGTCAAGTGGGGATGTCAGGGCGAGGGAGTTGTGGGAAAGGGGCACGCCAGAAGGATGGAATAGCATGGTACACGCCGTTTGCGGGATGACACTGAGGTTTGCATGGGGAAGATAGTGAACAAGATGCAGATGTACATGTTTAATGTACAGGCACTCTTTGCTGGAGCTGGAGCTGGAGCTGTATCCATGTTTAGCGAGCCAACAGACACAGGTAGCCAGACGACTAGCAAAAGAGAAGGGTTGGAAGTGTGTCTCGGGGTCCAACTGATCTCTATCACTGCTCCACCC
>Ga0247824_10000863_pt1 | contig 15980 bp, 15 predicted proteins | sample 13C_PalmiticAcid_FD_194412 | JGI IMG/M metagenome (GOLD analysis project Ga0247824, IMG submission 194412) | Soil microbial communities from agricultural site in Penn Yan, New York, United States - 13C_PalmiticAcid_Day48 | ecosystem: Environmental > Terrestrial > Soil > Agricultural land... | reverse complement strand
GTTTGGTACATGCCGTGGGAGAGTGTGAGAGTGTGAGAAAGTCCTTATCACACACGTCAGCTGCAGTCTTTTTTTTTTTTTGATCGCGTGCAATAAAAAGGTTCAGCGTCGATAAGATCCTCCCTTATCAACGCCAATGGGGCCTCCTTCAGATGCTTTGTTTACGTTCAAAGAGGGGTGTTCGTGTGTCTAAATGGTCTAAATGTTGATCGCCACAGCATGGGCTTCGTTTTTGGGTCGGTGAACAATCGCGATTCGCCGCGGCGTGTTCAGAAGCCATTCTTGCGCCTCCACCTTGAAAGGAAATGAACAACTGTACACGATCTTCTCCAGTGCTGGAAAGGCATGGTACAGATATTTCGCATGTTCAAGCTTCAAGTCGCTCCCAAATGCACTTGTCGGGTAGTATGCCGCCTGACGACAGGTAGTCTCGAGTGCTAGCGTCTTGACAGATCCAAACAAACCCAGAGGCAATGGCTCCTCCTCCTCCTCCTCCTTCGAGTCGAGGGTCTGGGAGTCTGTCGCCGTGGTGTCATTCTGTTTAGCATACTGCAATGGTTCACATTCCATCAGCCATAATATATGATGGCTCCCCATGCCCAAGAAATCGAGTTTGTCCAGCCTAACGACCAAGTCCAGAAAAATAGTGTCGAACGATCGTTTGTCCCCCTGTCCAAGTACATCCAAGTATCGGATTTGAGTGCACTCCCAGCGGATCGCGTTCGCGCTCGTATTCACATTCGATGTAGAGGCAACACTGTTGACTGGAGTTGTTCCCACGGCTCGCCGGCTCCGATCTCGCGCTGGAAGCGTCCGTTGGTACAACGGTGCCATCAAGTGATCGACCCAAACAGTTTCCAGAGAGCAGCACCGTGCCAGGAACGTAGCCAGACCAAAAGATGTCACCGAAGCCGATGTGATTTCCAAATGCTTGAGTCGATATTGAACAAAATCATCTTGGATCCTGCGTAGGAGATCGTCCGTGGCCCGGCACCGGTTGAGACGTAATGACGTGAGTCCTAATAGCTTGGATTCTACAGCCTTGGATCCCCCGTCTCCAACAACCAGACTGCTGGAGAGATACCGCTCAATGGCAGGCTGTGGCGAGTAGTTCATGCTGTAAAAGTCATCAAAGTTGACTGTCTTCAGCTTTGGGCAGAGTTGATCCAAATCAACAACGTCGGCCGGGGTCGATTTCAGCGTCAGATGCGTCAGGTTAGGAGCTCGGGTCAGCAAAGATGTTACAAAGGCATGTCCACCTTGACTGCTCACAAAGACATTCTTTAACACCATGGCTGTCAGGCTCTTGGACTTGAAGTCTTTTTTGGGCATAGGCACCTCGACGTTTCGGTCTTTGGACAACGAATCCATAAGCCTCAGGCAAGGTGAAGGAGAAGGAGGTCTCTGATCGAGGTCTTCGTCTGGCGATGTAGGGTCCTGAGGGGTGGTGTTGATCGGGGGAGGAGGAGGAGGAGGAGGTTGTCCCCATGAAAGCCAAGAGAAAAAGGATCCGGATTGATGCTTACGAACAGGCACACTATTCGGGCTGCTGAAAGAATTCATGGCCGTGTCGTTCCATTGCTCGGCCGTGTCCACTAACCGAATCGAATTCAACTCGAGTATCCGTAGACTAGGACATGCTTCCATACATCGCAGGACTGTCCTTGCCTGGTAAACGGGCGCGTACCGCCTGTTGTCGAATCCCATCAACCGCAGTTCAGTGAGCTGTTCAAGTGCTCCGTGAGCGATTGGTTCCAGTAGAGCACGTTGCCTCATACTAAGGTCGTTCGGATTCGGTAACCGTAGGGTGAGTCGCTGGAGTCCTTTCACGCTATGCAGGAGCTGGTACAACACAGTGGTGTTCTTGAGGTTATCGATCTCGAGTTCGAGCCCTGTCAAGTTGGGGCAATCCCTTGCGATCATTCGGAGGTCCTTGTCATGAAGGGAGAATGTAATGAGATAGCGGACAAGGGGTCCATTGCGTTGCAGGCCTGGGTCCAACTCTTGTGCCGTGCGGTTGTAGTAAAGAGTCTCCCAAAGGAAGGGACCAAAGTGCTGCGCCCAGATGTAGCTGACAAGGGTGCACTTTTTCAGGTCGGGGATGGTTAGATGGGAACGGATGTTGCAGATAATCTCGGGCAGTGCAAGGGGCTGCGGCTGCAACTGGTGAAAGTATTTAGGCTTGGTTGGCTGAGGCAGCTGCTCTTGAGCAACCGGCGTGTCCATGGTGACAGCAACGGTCTAAGCAAAGAGAAGGAGAAGGAGAAGGAGAAAGTAGGAGGAGGGCAAGGTGGGGAGGAGAGAAGCGAGAAAAGCAGAAAAGCGATGAGGGGGACATTAAAAAGAGAGAGAGGTGATGCCAGCTGCAACGTGGCGTGAACGATGAGCAGCATCGCCATCGTGTTCTGGGTCCAAAGGTTTTGGCGCTCTACGTGGCATTTGTGCTGACATCGCCACTCCCGCAGCAAGTGTGCAATAAGGTTCATTGCAATCGCTCTCGGATGAGATTCAGCGGTGAGGTGGACAGTGGCTGTGGCTGTGGCCAGGACGGTGCCGAAGAAGACTGTGCCTGGCATTCAGGAACAGTGCGAAGAGGCGGTCATCGTTGCTGGCTGGGTCAATTGGCAGCGTCTATTTTCATTCCGTCTCTTTCACGCGCTGTTGACCTCTTCCTCTAGAATACGGCCCACTCTGAACACCATCTCCTCGTCGCCGTACTGGCTCATCACCTGCAGCCCTACTGGGAACCCATCCTCCGGGCATCTGCCAAACGGTACACTCATGGCTGGCAGCCCTGCTAGACTGGCCGGGATGGTAAAGATATCGTCCATGTACGCGTTCACGGGATCGATGTGGTCGCCCACCACATCTGCAAGTTTGGGCGCCGTCGTCACAGCAACAGGTGTGACAAGTGCGTGGACCCTTGTCAAATCATTGTCGTCTGCCGCCAAGGAACCAGTAATCATGTTGGGCCGCGCAAAAATGTTATCAAAGTCCCTGCGTATCATCTGGCGAATCTTTTGGGCCCGCAAAAAAAAGTTGTCGAACGACCTAAAGACGGTATCCATGAGAGGCCAGATCGTAAGAATCTAGCGTAGACTTGCAATGACCCTACCTTTGCTTTTTTGCAGCCGCGTTATGAGAAATGCACGCAGAAAACAGAGTTGAACATTGTTATGAAGATCTTACCCTGAAGTGAGCACAAACGTCCCCAATAGAATACGCCTTCTAACCTCCTTCCCGAAGCCTTCGCTACGGGTATGCGAGAATAGTGCATCCTTTTCATCTCGCTGTTCGCTCTGGTGCCCTGTAAAAGTTACAGTACAAGCTCAAGACGCTAAATACGCCGCGCTAGCGCAGGTTCATGTCAAAATATCAAGAACAAGAACTTACCATATCGGATCCCGTCGTATCGCTGCAGATTGCTTGATGCTTCTGCGGTGGCTAACGTAAAGTACGCTCCAACCGCCAATTTCGTATTGGGCAACGATACGGGGACGACTGTCGCACCTGCATCCTTCAGCGCTCGGATGCCGCGTCTCCAAAGCGATTTCGTTGCTGGTGACAGTTCTGCAATGTTAAACTCCTGCGGAATGCCGATCCTAATACCCGACAAAGGCGCTGTAGCAGCGTCTTGTCCTTTGGAGGGTTCAATGGGATGGATCGACTTGGCGATAGCCTCTCGCTGCTTCTGGGTCATGCAAGTTGAATCTTTGACATCTTCCTTCGAAATGATATCTACAACCGTTTAAACCGGATGTGAGTAGACCAGAGAGAGGGATCACCGGGGGTATGCACGCTGTTCTAGTAACAGATCCAGATAGGTACCAAAAATTGTCTTGGCGTCGTCTACAGTCCTCGTGAGAGTGCCGACAGTATCCAAGGAGCTGGCATAGGCAACAAGGCCCCATCTCGATATCCGTCCGTATGAGGGTTTAAACCCTACCACTCCGCAGTATGACGCTGGTAGCCTGACGGATCCTCCTGTATCTGATCCCAGTGCCCTATGATGACGAGGCAGATCCTGCGATCAACCTCACAGCTCGTCGTATCAAATAACATTCTTCCAGGACCGTAGCAAGTGGTAGCTTACGCAAAGCACATGTTACTGGCTACTGCAGCAGCACTTCCTCCTGAGCTTCCTCCTGCAGATCGACCTTCAATTCCATCCAATGTATCGACAGCGCGGCCTATAACCTGATGCGGGTTTCTAACGGCTCCCGAGTTGCTGAAAACATTGTGCGATCTGTTTGCCACGAGCAGAAATGAATATCAGGTATTGGGCCTTAAATCAAAAAGACGGTCGCTCGCTTCCTTTGATATGTAGTCGGGAGCACAAGGATATTGACGGTTTACCCCATTCCGAATTCATCCATGTTCGCTTTGCCGCCCGTGATGACACCTGCATCTTGAAGCAATTCGATCGCCGTTGCTGTATAGGGTGATCGGAAATCTACAGCACACGCAAAGAGTGCGTGAATACCTGCTTGGTATGTCGCGTATCCGTTGATCAGAGTCGTGAATAAACAAACCGGCCACATGGCTTACTTTCCAGCATGACAGAGGCGCAGGTGGTCCGCAGATCGGCCGTGCAAAGGTTCATCTTGTATCCCATAATCGCCCCATCCAGAGGACTCTTTGCATTCCCTGCTCAACCATCAAAGGTATTGGGATTTAACTGGAGTTAATGTCGTGGAGAAGTTGCCATTCTTCAGCGAGTTGATGTTAATGGACAAGTCGACCAACAACCATGTACCATTTTCCCAACGATGTGTTGCTGCCTCGGCTTGTTCACGAATCATCTCTGGATCTGCCACGTCCACCATCGCGTTGATATACGTGTTGTACTTGGCGATGTTTTCCAGAGCAACTGCAGCAGCAAAAGTCGGCGTGTACGACTATGGGAAAGCACCCAGATTGGAGTAGTGTTGTCACAAAGTCAGCTGCTGACCGCCTTCTCGAGTCTCCCGTCTAAAGTCAACCCTTTCTGAGGACTGATCAGGGTATGAAGTGAGTCGTGTACCTTGTCGAAAATTGGCCGAGCTGCAGCCTTCCATGCTCCGGTAGCAAGGTGCCTAGCAGGCTGTCTAGTGACTGATCGCCGCAACAACGAGACCGACAGCATCGAATCAGTGTCAAGGTGAGGAGAACGATGCGTCCGTGTTCAGCTTCCGGTCGCAATTTGAACATAAAAATTATATCACGTGTTTTATGCATAAGGGCTCTCGCACAATGGTGGCCCAATGTCCTTGATGCTACGCCCAGCCCTTCCTCACCGGCCATAGCGACTCTGTCGAATCCGTCCCGTATTCTCCGAGCGGCGATCAAGTTGCGTCCACCAGCCGTGACAAGTCAATTCGGCTATGGGATGTTAAAACAGGAATATGTCTTCACGAGCTACTTGGCCACACTGAATTTGTATCAAGAGTCGTGTATTCGCCACAAGGAAATCTGGTTGCTTCCATGAGTTCTGCCCTCGCAGACAAGACCGTGCGAGTATGGGATGTTGAGACAGGCGTGTGTCGCCAGACGCTGACGGGCCATCATGGCGTAGTCCAAAGCGTAGTGTTCTCGCTGAAAGGAGAACATCTCGCCCCAGCAGTTTTGACAGGACAATTAGACTGTGGGACGTTGGTGTTCGAACATCTCGATACATTTCAAATTGTCATACCAATTCGGTTGTGCAGGTAAAGCACTCGCCAGGAGGAGATCATGTCGCAACCTGCAGCTTTGACGGCACGGTGCGTGTTTGGGATGTGGAAACAGGAACATGCCACTAAACTTTGCATGGCCATGCCACTACTGTGAGTGGCGTTGCATACTCGCCACAAGGGAATCAACTTGCTACTTGCAGTGCCGACGGCCCGATTCGACTCTGGAACGCCGAAACAGGAGAATGCAGTCATTGGATGATCGACCACAGGGGGTGGGTCCGGAGTATTGCGTATTCACCTCGTGGGGATCATCTCGCGTCTGCCAGTAACGACAATACAGTACGAATATGGGATATGTCAGGAAGTTGCCGCCATACTTTAGCTGGTCACACCGGTGATGTCCTTGGAGTCATTCACTCACCCAATAGCAACCAAGTCGTCTCTTACAGTGAGGACTCCACGATACGAATATGGAACACTGAGACGGGTGTTTGCGATCACACCCTAACTGGACACAACAAATGCATCAGAGAGGTTGCCTTTTCACCTCAAGGTGATCAGGTTGTCTCCGCCAGCAGTGACTGTACGGTGCGAGTGTGGGATACTTCGACAGGAGAGTGTCTTCATATCTTGATCGGCCATAATGATGGCGTAAAATTCCGTCGCATATTCTCCGGGCGCTAGACAGATTGCCTCTGGTGGCTCGGATGGATCATTGAAGGTGTGGGATCTAGAAGGAGGGAATTGCCTTTCGACCTTGGATGGCCATAATAGGTACGTCGCCAAGGTCATGTATTCGCCGCGAGGAGACCTGATGGCTTCTGCAAGTTATGACTGGTCGGTAGGATTGTGGGATGTCACGTCGGGTCAGTGCCGAGCAATGATTCAAGGCTTCCAAGGAGGAGTCAACGATACCTCTTGGATGGAAGCTGCCGGTGTTAACTACCTGATCACAGGCAGTTTAGATGGCATGGTAGAAATGTGGAAAGTGGATAACGAGGATCGCTGTGATGTATCTCTACATTGGGTGACAATGACAGGTGCGCTCAATGTGGAAGGTGCAACCATCCAAGGATTGAGCCAGTCGAACAAGCAGCTGCTACTCCAACGCAGAGCAGTGGGAGAACCGATTCATCATCTACACGAGGCCAGCAAGAAGGTAGTCGCCATGGCGTCGGTGGTATCCACACTCAAGGCTCCATCGAATAGAGCAGAAGAGGGTCCTGTATTGACGACCATTCATTCGACGGAACAATTGGAGCAGTGGTTGGAGCAAGGAAAAGGCGTATTGAACCAGGATTTTGTGGCATCCATTACCAAGAACATCCATAGACACCAATAAAAGACCCTTTGTTGTTCTTGGATTGGATGGAATTCGCCTGTTCCGATGTCTTCAAAGACAATCCTTCGGGACTTCCCATTTGCCCTTGTGTAACAGATCACAGCCCATTTTACAAGCTGACAAGCCTCCCCCATTTTTTTTTTTTCTGCTCTCACTTTTTTTTGCTTTTCTTCCTCTCCTTTCTTCAGTCTTGACCTCACACAATCCCCTTCAAGACACTCATTGGCGCTCCACAAGAAAGCAATCGCCTGGTACTGTCACTGGAGGGTCATTACTCTGGAGCTAAGATCGTATTGATATAGTTATGCAATTAGCCAACGGTCGAATCTCAATCTCAGAAACCATAGACATGGCTCGGATTGCCATCACTTCATGATATATAGTGGGCATGATCTCACCTCGAACTTCATCATCTCTTGCCCCATTGTAGCCATTTGCAAGCAGACCCAAACGAAAGCCTAGCCGAGCTGATTCCACACTCAACGATTCAAAGACTCAATTCAACTCGGTCAGTCAACGTCAGACGTGAAGCACATGCATCATGGTCATGTCCAAGTGGGCTGACAATTGCTCGCTTTAACCTCAAACTAGACGTCATTGCCACAGACATCGCCAAAGAGTAGGGCTGGTATGCTCCTCATCTGTTAATGCAAATGCAAGTGCAAGTGCAAGTGCGAGTGCAACCCTGCATGTTCCTGTTCCTCAAAATACTTATTTGGTCGTCTCACTTTACAATACCTGATGCATACCTCGATAGGACAACGAGTATCAAAAGTGAACCATGGTATTCGGTAACATCATCTCGTCGCCACGAGGGAGTCTCTCATTACAACAGGTTCTGGATCTCGCCAACATCTACTTGGAGAATGCTCGCAGTACTTCAGATCCCGACATTGCTTTGGCGTTGTGCCATGACACGGAGGTTTCGCTATCGTATGCGAAGAGGACGGCCAAGCACACTGGGGACAATGCACTGCAGGAGCGAGTCGCAGCAAGCTACATCGGATTAGGTGACCTGTTGGTCAAACAAGGTCGTCGAGATGAGGCAAGGACTTTCTACAAAAAGTCGGAAAAGTGGGGGTAAGTAATGAGGGAGAGTGTTGCGAGACGCTCGTCTTTCTTCCGGCTGATAGACCTCTTGAAGAGACATATTTCTAACTTGATGATGCTATTCTCATTGAAACGAATCGTTAGAGGCCGTGTTCAACAGTCTAGTCGACTCACACAATCATCCAGACCCACCAGTTTCGTGAACTCGATCAAAAGCGCAATCCATTCCACTGCCGACACCAGAGTGGACAAACCATCGCAGAGCCCTTCTTCTGTTCCTGAGAGCCGCACCAATCAAAGGACCGACATCGCCACAATCTCGAATATCATCTTTCCGACAAATGTGCGCCCACCTACCATCATCGCCTTCGTGCCTCCAGCACCTGACTCTCGCCTCAACGATACTCTCCAACTCGCAACCTGCCTTGAACTGTTGCAAGCCTCGTATCAGCCAGATGACATACTGGATCCTGCTGCACGCAACTGGCTTTTGGTTACCATCAAAGAACAAGATGAGAAGGACAGACTCAAGTCACTGGCTACAGATGTGATCCGAGCATTCAAGCGAGACGAATTCAAGGATGCAAAGAGTGTGACAGAGGTTGTATACCTGGCCCCTGTCCTTGACAGCGACGACTTTCGATATCTACTCAAAGAATTCTACTCCGGAATCGATCATTCTGGATTGTTGGATGTACACCAACTCGAAGGACTTGCTCACCTGATTCAAGGCGCCAATCCTGGATATCTCGACTCGGATGATCTTGTCAAAGTGTTATCACTCCTCAGTACTCGGTTGAGAGACACTCACAAGCAATCGACGAACCACCTCTATCAACTGACAGTGGCAGTATCTCATGTATTGGATGCTATGGCAGATGCCTCTGTGAACGGCGTGGATCGAGAGAAGATCCATGAACCGCTCACTTTGTACCTGGAAGGATTGAAAGGAAGTTCGGATCCTTTCTTGGTGTATCAAGCAGCCTACGCATACCAGGCGCTATTATGTGTTCCTGATGACGAGTCATTGTGGCAAGCTACACTCCGACGCGGGGGAAAGATCATGCAAGGAGTATCTGGACTTGTGAGTGCAGCGAAAGGACTGGATATATATGGATTCATCGAAGGATTAGGAAAGATTCAGGAAGGACTGGCAGGAGCATCGGAGATTGCCCAAACAGTCAAAACAGCGTACGATGGAGCAATGTCACTTGCAAAGGGTGGTCAAGGATTCTTCTCATGTTTAAAGGAAGGACTCAGTTTCGAAAGGAAATGTGCATGGTACACAGCACTGCGAGGAGCCGATGAGTTGATCCGAGATGGACAATTTGCCGAGTTCAGGAAACTTGTGTGTGAAGCACCATGCCGGCGCGATGCAGCATTCCAGTGGGGAGTGTGTCAACGACTGGGACAAATTGCAGCCAATTCGATATGGGATACCGAAACTCGACAGAGTGCCATTGCATTCCTTGGGGAGATGTATCGGGACGATGCAATGTGGGGTGATCAATTGAATGTCAAGCAATGGATTGTGAATATTCTCATGCAGTTGTCCACTACCCCTGGATGTGAGATGCAAGGTACGTGACCAAGAGGAACAGGTAATGTGCTATTGCCAAAAACGAAAATTGGTACATTGATCTAACCTGGTGTACAATGGTCACTTCTCTTCACGCAATAACCCTAGCCAAGTTACAACTCCAAGAGCTGCGGATGAACGGAGATACAGCAAAGCAGACACTCTATCAAGTGTGGTGCGATCATGGACCTGGATCACATTTATTGAAAGCCACGAGTTCTCAAATCGGATCTCCATCGCTACTTGATCGTGTTCAAGAGAGACCCGATGTCGAAGGCACACTGCGTCAATTGCGAAGGCAGCGATTGAAGGAACGAGAGAAGATTGTATACATCCACCCTCAAGCAAAATCTGGATTACAGGCGAGTGATGAAGTGCGGTTCCCATTGATGGAGAACGTCCACGAGTTCTTGGAAGGCGATCAGAAAGTGTTCCTTCTGCTTGGAGACTCTGGAGCAGGCAAGTCGACATTCAATCGTGAGCTCGAGTGTCACTTGTGGGAGTCATACAAGAACGGCGGTGTGATCCCCCTCCATATCAATTTGCCAGCCATTGATAAGCCAGAACATGATATGATCGCCAAGCAGTTACGGAAAGCAGAGTTCACGGAGCCGCAGATCAGAGAGTTGAAGCTTCACCGAAATTTCACACTGATCTGTGATGGATACGATGAGGGCCAGCAGACACGCAACTTGTACACAAGCAACAGACTGAATCAGCCAGGCGAATGGAATGCCAAGATGATCATCAGTTGCCGCAGCGAGTATCTTGGAGTCGATTATCGAGACCGCTTCCAACCAGGAGACCGTAACCGACACTCTGGTCAATCATTGCTACAAGAAGCTGTAATCACGCCTTTCTCGATGAATCAGGTGGATGACTACATCACGCAATACGTATCAGTACATCGACCTTTGTGGGGAGCAAATGAGTACAAGAAGGCTCTCAGTCTTATCCCAAGCTTGAAGGAATTGGTCAAGAATCCGTTCTTGATGTCACTCTCGTTGGAAGTGTTGCCACGAATGGTCGATCCAGGACACGATCTTTCAGGTACTCACATCACACGAATGGCATTGTATGACCAATTCATCGAGCACTGGTTGGAACGAGGCAAGAAGCGACTCGGAGAGAAGAATCTGAGTCCTCAAGCAAGATCAGCATTCGAGAACCTGATCGACGAAGGATTCACACGGAACGGAGTCGATTACTTGAAGAGGCTATCTATAGCGATTTACAGAGAACAAGATGGTCAACCGATTGTGACATACTCGCGATACAAGGATGAGAACACATGGAAAGGAGAGTTCTTCAGTCGCGATAAAGAGAAACAGCTCTTGCGTGAAGCATGTCCATTGATACGGACTGGCAACCAACACCGATTCATCCATCGATCGCTACTTGAGTACGGAGTGGCGCTGGCAATATTCGATCCTCAAGAAGTGAAAGACAAAAAGGAGCCAATGTCATCATTAGCTCGCCGGATGAGTGCCAGTTCCATCGCAGGCTCCGATGGAAATGACTCTGAGACTGAGCTAGCTACTGTGATGGAGCAAGGGCCAAGTCTCAATTCACCATTGGCATGGAGGAGTTTCCTGAGTGATCCGTCAGTCTTACAGTTCTTAGAAGAACGAGTCCAGCGAGAACCAATGTTCAAACAGCTATTGCTTGAATACATTGAGCAGTCGAAGAATGACAAGAAGTGGCGCACAGCAGCATCCAATTCGATCACAATTCTTGTGCGAGCAGGTGTAGAGTTCATCAACACAGATTTACGGGGAATTCAGATTCCTCATGCCGACCTCAGCTATGGAATTTTCGATTCGGCGCAGTTCCAAGGAGCGGATCTGAGGCATATTGACTTCCGGGGTGCATGGCTTCGGAATGCCGACTTGAGCTCTGCCCAAATGACCAGTGTACAGTTTGGTGAACTGCCATTCCTGCAGGAAGACAGCTCGGTGATGACATGTGTGTTTTCACCGGATGGAAAGACAATAGCCGCAGGACTCTCTAGTGGTATCACTGTGTATTCGACATCAAAGTGGGAACGTTTATGGACAGTGGATCACAGAGGAGATGGGTCCAGAATTGTGTATTCTCCCGACAGCAAACGAATCGCTTCTTTAAGCATTGGCTGCGTGCGGCTATGGGATGCCCTCACAGGTGACAGCATCCACATATTGTCTGGGTATAATAGTTATTACATCGAAAGTTTCGCATATTCGCCTCGAGGAGATCAAATTGCATCAGTCAGTTATGACAAGAGAGTGAGGGTGTGGAGTGCGGAGACCGGAGAGTGCCTCCATATCTTGATTGGGCATACCGAAGCTGTCAAGGGAGTCGCATTCTCTCCAGATGGGAACCAGATTGCCTCGAACAGTGACGACGGTGCGATACGGTTGTGGGACATTGATGCTGCGACGTGCGTCCATGTTCTACGCGGACATGAAGATGGAGTCACCAGAATTGTATATTCACCTCAAGGAGATCAAATTGCATCCGCTACCAAGAACAAGACCGTTCGATTGTGGGATATGGCTACCGGAGACTGCCAGCATATTCTCGCCGGCCATACCGGCCCTGTCTATTCCCTCGCGTATTCTCCGAGCGGCGATCAGGTTGCGTCTTCCAGCAGCGACACTTCAGTTCGATTGTGGGACATTAAGACAGGAGAGTGCCTTCATACGTTGCTTGGCCACACTGAACATGTATTTAGCGCCGCGTACTCACCGCAAGGGAATCTAGTTGCTTCTTACAGCGCAGACATGACCGTGCGAGTATGGGATGTTGAGACAGGAGTGTGTCGCCAGACACTGACCGGCCATTTTGACTCCATTTCAAGCATAGTGTTCTCGTCGAAAGGAGATCATCTCGCCTCCAGCAGTTATGACAAGACAATTCGACTGTGGGACGTCGGCGTTGGAACATCCCGATACATCTCGAATGGTCACACAGGTTCGATCGCGGAGGTCAAGCACTTGCCAAGCGGAGACGCCGTTGTAACCTGCAGTTACGACAAAACGGTGCGTATCTGGGATATGGAAACAGGAACATGCCGTCAAACCTTACGAGGCCGTCACGATAGTGTAACGAGCATTGCATATTCGCCTCGGGGAAATCAATTTGCAACAGCCAGCTGGGATCGCATAGTCCGGCTCTGGAGCATTGCGTCAGGCGAATGCAGCCATCTTTTGATCGGCCATAGGGGTTGGGTGCAGAGCCCCGCGTATTCTTCTTGTGGGGATCTGCTCATATCTTTCAGTTACGACATGACAGTACGAATATGGGATGTGGAATCAGGAGAGTGCCGCCATACTTTGACTGGTCATGTCAATTACGTCTCGGGAGTTGTGTTTTCACCGAATGGCAACCAAATTGCCTCTTACGGTGTTGACTCCACGATACGGATATGGAACACTGAGATGGGTGTTTGCAATTATATCTTAACTTGTGAATCCAGTGCCATCACTGTCGCATATTCACCTCTAGGTGATCAAGTTGTCTCCGGCAGCTATGACATGACAGTACGAGTGTGGGATGTCAAGACAGGAAATTGCCTCCATATCTTGATCGGGCACACTAAAGGTGTTTCATCCGTCACGTATTCTCCGAGCGGTAATCAGATTGCCTCTGGCGGCCGGGATGGATCACTCAAGGTGTGGGATCTAGAAGCAAGGACTTGCCTTTGGACCTTGGTTGGTCATAGCGAGAGGGTCAACAGGATATTGTATTCATCGTTGGGAGATTTGATTGTCTCTGCAAGCGACGACAAGTCGGTGCGATTGTGGGATGTCACATCTGGTCGGTGCCGAGCAGTGATTCCAGGTTTCCAAGATGGTGTCAACGATGTGCTCTGGATGGAAGCCTCCGGTATTAACTATCTGATCACAGGGTGCTTGGAAGGCATAGTAGGAAGGTGGAAGGTGGAGATGAGTGAGGATCGCTGTGATGTATCCCTGTGCTGGGTAACAATGACAGGTGCACTCAACGTGAACGGTACGAGTATCCAGGATGTACAAGGATTGAGTCAGCTTCACAGGCAGCTTCTAGCGCAACGCGGAGCAGTAGGAGAGCCAGTTCACCGTCTACGTGAGGCAGGCAAGAGGTTGGCTGTCATGGCATCAGTGGTATCAGAACTCAAATCACCTTTGGTCAAGGCAGAAGAGGATCCTGCTTTGACTACTAGTTTCTCGGCGAAGCAGGTAGAGCAGTGGTTGGAGCAAGGAAAAGGGATACTGACCGAGGATTTTGTGGAATACATTGGCAAGATCGTTCACAGAAACAAATAAAAAGCCCGTCGACCTTGTTGGTAACATTTTTATTCTTCACACTCATTCACACTGTCGAGACTTTGGCGCCAGATTTGAGCAGGTCCAGAAAACTTGCCTTTGTAAGGTTGGCAACTATTAAAAGACAAGGATGTGGGGAAAGAAAACAAGTGACGGAGATGGATAGGAGTTAGCGAGGATCCATTGAGCCATGCGTATGCCACGTAGTTCACCATAACGCCAAAATGCTTCTTTTTTCCCAACGCACCTTTATCCTTGTCATTCGTTGTGATGGGGCGAGTCTTTTCTGTCAGTTCCTCGGTCGTCTTTTGCTGAGCCTTGATTGCGTTGAACAATTGAACCACTAATAGGTGCGTATGAAGATGTGCTTTTGGGGTGAGTCCTCCATGTACCTGCCGCTTGTCAATAGAAATCTGCATCGCAGAAAGATCAAACCCCCAGTAAATGACCACCTACCACCGCGAGTTGCGACCTTGCGCAGCTTCTTTTCGTATTCCATGCCTGTGTAATCTGGTTTGACTCGATCCTTGTTGGCGAGACGCTTCTTTTCGCTACTGATGACTTTCCTGGCCTTGGCTTCCATTTTTTCTTCCTCCAACTTGCGCTCTACACCTCGAGACCTTGCGAGAATAGGTGTGCTGGCATCGGCCTTGCGCAAGGTGGAGCCCAAGATCTTTGACATGGCCTCCGCCATGCTTTCTTCCGTGTTCTTCTTTGATGTTTCTAGCGGATCACAAAATCAGACAGGGGGAGGAGGAAAGTAGCTTGCTTGGTGAGAAAAAGTCCAAAAGTCCTGCCATTGCAACAAAGGTGTTTGATCCGGAGGGGGTTTTTTTCCCACAAGGCAGCCAGCCGGATCAAAGGCATCTCTCGTTCTTCTTACTCTTGGATCCTGATGCTGAAACTCCTTCAAGATCATCGCCTCCATCAGCTCTGTCAGCATCGTTGTCGCCATCATCGTCTGATTCTCGTTCGTCTTCACCGTCGTTTTCACTGCCACTGTCATCGTCGCTGCTTTCCACTTCTCTTTTCCTCTTCTTGCCCATTCCACCTGTGATATCGCCTTTGCTGGCCCTGATAGGTTGCCGCAACATTGCTTTCGGTTTGCCTCCCTTTGATCCTGATGTAGATATAGAACGAGCAGCATTTTTGTTGGCTTTCGGACTCTTCGCCTCTGGCCTAGCTGAAGAGCCTTTTTCAAATCTGGCTCTCTTGGAATTCGTTTTTGGTCCTGAGGAGGGGCGAGTTTCCTTGGGCGTTTGATTGCGGACCTTGCCTGCTTTATTGAAAGCGACCTTGGCCATTGTGTGGTATTAACAGGATAGTAGGTGGAAGGGATGAACAAAGGTTGAAGCCAGCTAAAAAAAAAAAAAAAGTTTGTTTACTTGTGACTCTCAAGGGACTGCTCACTCGTCTCGTGTCGCCTCTGACACTGCAGGGCGCGGGAAACTTCTCGCGATTGACGATAGACTGATACAGGTCGAGGCCAATGCCTCCAAAGTGGAAGATTTGATCCCATTCGCAGACACATTGAATAGCACCACGCTTGGCACTGCCACGAAACTCTGGTTGTGACCCCCCTCCTCCCCGCACAAGATCTCTTTTCAAATCATTTCGAGTCAAAAGATAACATTGGACGCGTTATCGAACTTTACCGGGGTGAGGAGAAGGAGAGGCAATTGGCACCAGTGTTCATCCGGTTAGAGTTCTTCCACAAACATGAATCACACCTCTGTCAAGGGCGATTTGTCATCCATCGGGTGAGCACTTTGGCTCGAAGTACTGGTTCCGAGCACCACGATAACCATGTTATATTCAATGTTATTTTTAGAGAGCCGACTTGCACAACGCCCACAAGGGCCGAAATAACAACTCTCACTGCGGGATGAATTGTGGCCATGCTCAAGCAGCTGCGCCAGTGTAAACGTGTCGTGTTTGTAAAGGGCACTGCTTAGCATTTTGGATAGGAATAGCCGATTCCCATTTTTTTTTTTTTTTTTTGCGCCCTGAGATTTCATTTGCCCCCGTGTGAAAGATAAAAAGGGCCAGTGGAACACACATTTCTAATT
>Ga0247824_10000862_pt1 | contig 15982 bp, 11 predicted proteins | sample 13C_PalmiticAcid_FD_194412 | JGI IMG/M metagenome (GOLD analysis project Ga0247824, IMG submission 194412) | Soil microbial communities from agricultural site in Penn Yan, New York, United States - 13C_PalmiticAcid_Day48 | ecosystem: Environmental > Terrestrial > Soil > Agricultural land... | reverse complement strand
TCCGTGCCGATCCCCCACCGGCCGTACCAAGCCCCGGCCTCACAGGCCCGGCACTCTGGGGGCCCGCCAAACCAGAACGAGATCATCACCACGCTCCGGGCACGCCTCGCTGATCTGGAGTGGGACCTCACCGCCGCCAGAGGCGAAGCCTCCATCCTGCGGTCCAAATACGAAAAAGACCGGGCGACTCACGACGCCGAGCTCGCGCGCATCAAGAAGGAACAAGCAGACCAGATCTTGAAACAGGAGCGCATTGCCGAGCAGGCACGCGCTGCCGAGCGCACCACCGCGACCGAGCTGCAGTTTGCCCGCCAGGACCTTAGGGAGGAACTTGGCCGCGCAAAGTCCAGGCGCAAGGACGGCGGGCCAGCCACTCCGAGGAAGGACAGGACATGGGGCATGGCCGATGGCTTCGACGGCGTCGAGACCTTGTCCAGCCCCACCAAGACGCAGGCCTTGCGGAGGAAGGACTCGGGCACCCCGGTGCTTGCCCCCTCGGAGCGTACGCCTACCAAGGGCAAAAGAAAACGTCCCATCGTCGACAGCCCAACCTTTGCTCTAGAGACGGACGCGGGAGACGATGCTTTGTTTGGCGACGCACATGCGAGCCGCCCACCGTCCCTCGCTCACACCGGTGGTTCTCGGCCGTCGCCGTCATTCGATGTAAGGAAGCTCGCTGTGTCCCCCGTTCACGTGAGGATGCTGACCGTCTCTTTCCCCCAGTTCCTTCGACTGTTTCTGGACCACACGGCGATCCATGGCCAGCCGCCGACGTTTGACATCTTCTCCCGCTACGCGTTCCCCTCGGACCCCAACCAGTCGCTAGCCTCCATCATCCTCCAGAACCTGCCCCTGATGGGGAATCCCGGGGAGCCCTTGGGCCTGCTGGTCGATTTTGCCGACATGCTGATCGAGATGTGGCACCGATGTCTCTCAGAGAAGTACCACGGGCCCATCTACCACCTCGTCAGCCTCCTGCTGTACACACTGGAGCTCAATGCGGTCGGGGTGGCACCGCACATCATCTCGTCGCTGATACCCGTCTGCGCGACAACGTGCCGCCTCGTCCACAACACGGTCGACGGCGACCTGCCGGAGCCTCCCAATGCCGTGGCACGGCAGCTGTGTCTCGGCATCGACGTCACCCAGTGCCTCTTGCTGCTCCACCTCGCAGCACTGGGGTGCCTGTCGCATCCCGCCAGGGAGTCGGCCGTGGCGGACCCGCCGACGCCGTCCCCACAGCTGGACTTTTGGCGGACCATGGAGTTGGACTTTGTCCTCATGATGCTCGCGCGGAAGCATTCGGAAGCGGACTGGCTGATCATGATGTCCATGCTGCGCACGTCGGTGGCCCCCGACAGCATTGGACCGATCCCGTGGTCGGCGACAGACCCCCCAAGCGGTCGTGCCAAGGTGAAGGGCGGGCCCGGCGCAGTTGCCTCCACGCTGATCGACTGCGTCTCGTCGTTTCTCTGCGAGGCCCCGCGCTGGGCGACGCTTGGGGGGCCGGTCAAGGGAATGGTGGCCAGGTCTGCAGCGCTGGAAACACTCTCCGCCCTCGCAACGAGCCCCTTTGGTGTTTTACAAATCGCCGAAAGCGACGTCGCCATCCCCCGCTTGGTCACGGTCTTGAGCTGGGCCGTCGACCGGCTGTATGACTTGGACCTACCGCGCAGTATCGGAAAGCCAAAGAAAAGCGCTGAGCCACGCACGGAGAAGGGGGATGCTATGGAGGTCGACGAGCCGGACCCGAATGCCACTCAGGAAATGCAGGTGGACAAACCACAAGACCCCCCGGCCCACCCTGCAGTAGAAGCAGTTGAAGCGGATCCCGACCCGAGGTCGCTGCTCTGCCGCATAATCTCGCAAGGCACATCGTTGCTGCACTTCCTCGTCACGGATGCGCGGACATCGGACGTGGCCAACACGTCAACCAAACTGGCCGCCTCGCACGGCGGCTCGCAGAGGTACTTTTTGACGCTGGCGAGGCTCAACTTTGCCGAGGAAGACCTGGTTCTCGAGTCTGGGATCGATGCAGAGACGGTGGAACTGGCCCACGAGCTGCTGGAGCTGGCGGCGACACCGGACGAGGGAGAGGAGATTGGCGAGATGTTTGATTGAGTTTAGGTTTGCCAGATACCCATGATAAATGAAGCAGGAGTTGCCCTTCCCTACTCGATGTGTCAAGTGCTCCCAGCCGACGCTGGGCGTCCCAAGTTGAGTGCGGCAAGTGTTGAAGGCCGCCAACACACTGCTGGCTCCAGTCTCCCTTCTCCCGGCAGCCATGAAGAGTCTTGGCTCGGCGAAGGCACAGCTGCCTGAGGGATGGATGTTGCATAACTAATTTATGCCTAGACTCTTCCGTGGTGGGGATCCAACCCCAGCACGTGGGCGCGGGGTAGGCCGGAGTTAAGCCCAGCGAGCCAATTGCCCCAATGCTGGCCCAGGCTTGCACCCGAAAAAGGTGCCGCCAGAACGGACAAGCCGAGCTCGCCACACTTTGTTGCTTGCCTCACCGATGGCGGTTCAAGGCCAAAGACGGCGCGTTGCATTGTGTCGTTGAGCTGATATTTGTGCAAATTGTTTGCAGTGTTTTTGGAAGCATATTTCTGTTCCCCTTTTTGGATTTTTTCCCTCTCGTCGCCGATGCTGTACACCCAGTCGTCCACGCGGTGATCCCGACACGATCCCGACCGCCTCCCGCCTCCCGCCCACCGCGTCCCTCCTCTCCTCCCGGCTCCTCCCATCTCTTCCACCTACGCCTACCGCCGCCCATCACTGCCACGACATCCCGTGAGCTATTAGCGACCGAGCCATGTCCTCTCGGCCGAACCCCCCGCGGACGGGGCACGACCACACCCCCGCGCACCCCAGCGGCCTCCGCCAGACGTACACGGCGTCGTCGTCGAGCTCAGTCGAGGACCCCGCGTCGCCCGAGAGGCACGAGTCTGCCGCCGGACATGCCCACGCCGCCGCGGCCGGTCCGAGCAGGCACCGCGCGACCGAGTCGACCGCCCTCCTGGGCCCCGCACTGCTCTTCCGGGAGGAAGCGCACGAGGGACCGTGCAACCACGGCACCTTCTCGCCGCGCCCCACGAGCCCGACCAGCAGCCTGCAAGGCGACTCGCGCACCCCGTCCGAGGCCGAGGCCGAGGCCTCGCTGCCGCCCATCGATGCCGCCCTGTCCGGGGACTCGCCTGCGCGCAGGGGCTGGAAGAGGGCCTGGGCGGCCAAGATGCGCAGCAAGAAGATGAGCAACTCGAGCGCCCTGGCCGAGCGCCACGGCGTCAAGGACTCTGCCTTGATGTGAGTCTCTTTCCGGCCGCAAACTGTCCACCTTGAACCATGCCCATTCACATGTGTCCTGCCTGCTGACAATCCCCCCGGTCTGGGGTCCCAGGTACCTCTCCTACTACCTCCCGGTCCTCGTCTGGGCGCGCCAATACAGCTGGTCGTACTTCAAGGGCGACTTCATCGCCGCTCTCACCGTCGCCGGCATGTACGTCCCGATGGCCCTCTCGCTCGCCGACAACCTGGCCCACGTCCCGCCCCTCAACGGTCTCTACTCGTTCGTCTTCAACCCGCTCATCTACGCCCTCCTCGGCAGCTGCCCGGCCATGATCGTGGGCCCCGAGGCGGCCGGATCCCTCCTCGTGGGCACCGTCATCAAGGGCAGCGTCGACCGCGGCGAAGGTGGGGATGACGATGCCAACCTGCACGCCCGCCTGTGCGGCATCGTCGCCGGTATGTCCGGTGCCATGGTGCTCATCGCCGGCGTGGCTCGTCTGGGCTTCCTCGACAGCGTGCTCTCGCGGCCCTTCCTCCGCGGTTTCATCAGCGCTATCGGCGTCGTGGTTGCCGTCGACCAGCTCGTCCCCGAGCTGGGCCTGAGCCGCCTGGCTGACGGCGCCCACATTGGCCATTCCAGCAGCGTCGACAAGCTCACCTTCATCTTCAAGAACCTGGATCAGGTTCATACCCTGACCTTCGTCGTGGCTGCCACGAGCTTCACCGTCATCATGGTCTGCCGCGAGCTCAAGCGCCGCCTCCAGCCGCGGTATCCCGGTGTCGCCTACATCCCCGACCGCTTCCTCGTTGTCGTCTTTTCGGCCTTCCTCGCCTACTGGTACGAGTGGGACAAGGCCGGCGTTGCCGTGCTCGGCAAGGTCGAAGCCGCGAGCGGGCGCCTGTTCACCTTCCGCTGGCCGTTTCAGCCCTCCAACATAACGTACATGCGCGAGGCCATGAGTACCTCGTTCCTCATCGCCCTGCTCGGCTTCTTCGAGTCGTCGGTTGCGGCCAAGAGCCTGGGCAGCGACGGTTTCGCCGGCATCCAGCTGAGCCCCAACCGCGAGCTGGTCGCCCTCGGCACTGCCAACATCGTCGGCTCGTGCTTCTCCAACCTGCCCGCCTTTGGCGGCTACGGGAGGAGCAAGGTCAACAAGTCGACGGGCGGCCGCACCCCCGTGAGCTCCATCATCCTTAGCGGCCTGACGCTGCTGTGCATCCTCTTCCTCCTGCCCTACTTTTACTATCTTCCGGTAAGCCTGTTGCCCGCCTTCTTTTCCTTGAACGTGAATCTGACTCGCTGCTTGGCAGAAACCCGTCCTGTCGTCCCTGATCAGCGTAGTGGCATGGTCGCTGATAGAAGAGTGCCCCCACGACGTGTCGTTCTTCCTCAAGATTCGCGCGTGGCAGGAGCTTGCGCTCATGATGTCCATTGTCCTCGCCACCATCTTCTTCTCGCTCTCCTTTGGTATGGCCATCGGGGTCGGTCTCTCGCTGTTGCAGGTCATCCGCCACGCCACGCGCCCGCGCATCCAGATTCTCGGTCGCATCCCCGGCACCAACCGGTTCGAGAACGCCGAGATGAATCTAGATCATATCGAGTTCATCGAGGGCTGCCTGATTGTCAAGATCCCCGAGCCGCTGACATTTGCAAACACGGGCGAGCTCAAGACTCGGCTGCGGCGGCTCGAGCTGTACGGCACAAGCCAGGCGCACCCTGCGCTACCGCGCCTGAGGAGGGAGGACTGGAACCGCAACATCATCTTCGACATCCACGGCGTCACGTCCCTCGACGGCAGCGGTGCGCAGGTGCTCGAGGAGATTGTGCGGGACTACCGACAGCGCGGCGTCCGCATCTTCTTCAGCCGCGGCCCGGGACACGACTCGGCCGTGGGGCGGCTGCTCTGGCGAAGCGGTGTGGTCGAGCTCGCGGGCGGGGAGCACCACTTTGTTGACGATGTCCACGAGGCGTTGAAGCTGACCGAGGCTGCGGACGGAGAAGAGCCTGGCAACTCGGACAGCCGTCCCACGGGGCTGCGGTAGCATCGTGTTCCCATGAACACGGGTTGCCAGAAGCACGGATAGGGGCGCGGCACGGGGTGTGGCGCCCGTGTCCCGGGCCCCGACCCAGACTCGGAATAAGCGAGCCGACCCGTCCCAACGGCGCATGCCGTGCTGGTCTGCGCTGTTTGGGTCCCGCTGGCGCTTGCTCTGGGCAAACTCCGCCACCTTGCAGGCTCGCAGCCACGGGCTGGTCAGGCGAATAAGGGTCAGCCTCATAGTTAAGCCCTTGGCGGCGAGGATCGACACGCCAGCATGGGCCGGGATTGGCCCACAAACCCTAACCCCACCTCCTCACTCGGGAATGGAGCGCGACGCTGTGTGAGCAGGCAACCACGAGCTGAGCTCGTGCTCCGCTTCATCTGACCTGTGCGATTTCTCCAACATCGAGACCCAACCGACATCAGATATCCACGAGTAGGCAGTAACCTGCATCATTCTCATCATCCATCATGTCGGACTCGTCGGCCCCCACCACCCACGACCGGGTTCTTGGCGCGCTGCTCGGCGTCCACGCCGGCGACTCGCTTGGCGCCACCCTGGAGTTCGAGCCATGGGAGCGCATCCGGGACAGGCACCCCTACGGCTTGCGGGAGATCATCGGCGGAGGCCACTTTGACTGGCCCGCGGGGCACGCAACCGACGACACGGACCTGACCCGCGCCGTCCTGCTCGCGTATCACGAGGTTGAGAAGATGCGGCGGGCCCAGTCGACCAAGACAACTGATGTGGTCAAGATTGCTGCGCACAACATGGTTGACTGGTACGACGGCCGCTGGCCCGACCGGGTGCGCGGTCAGAGGCCCCGCGACGTCGGCGGCGCCACGGCAATCGGCATCTCCCGCTTCAAGCAGTCGGCCGATCCCCGGTCGTCGGGGGCCGGTGAGGGCCGTGCGGGGAACGGGTCCCTCATGAGGTGCATCCCCACGGCCCTGTTTCAACCCGACGCTGACAAGGCATATGTGGAATCGGTCGAGATCTCGGCCGTCACCCACGACGACTTCCACTGCACCATCTCCTGCGCAGCGTACAACGCCATGGTGCGCGCGCTGGTCGACGGCCAGTCCGCCGAGGAGGCTTGGCAGGCGGGCAAGAGGACGGTTGAGAAGGCCGCCGCCGTCGCCGAGGCCGAGCCGACGGCGATCCGCAAGGTCAAGATGGGCCGCGCGGCGGCGAAGGTCGAGGCGGCCATGGACGCTGGCAAGTCGCTCGTGCAGCTGTCGGATCTTGCCGCCAACGGGCCCAAGGGTGCAGCGAATGCCACCAAGGCCATCCCCTTCAAGGCGTCGGGCCACGTGCTCGAGTCGTTGACCCTCGCCGTCGCCGCCCTGCTTGACCCGCGCCCACTCGAGGACGTCCTGGTCAATGTGGTGTGTTTTGGTCAGGATGCGGATACCAATGGGGCCATCGCGGGCGGGCTGCTCGGCGCGCGGGACGGTGTCAACGCGATACCCCTGCGGTGGAGGGAGAAGCTGCAGTTTGGGAAGGAGTTTACCGAGGTTACGGACTACCTGCTCGCGCCCCAGGAGAGCGGTAAATAGCATCACCTTTCTTCAATCAATGACCCGCTTCCCAAGCGACCCTGAACTCCCATGCAGATATGACATGTCGAACGACCCCTGAACCTCGTTGCTCCAAAGGGTAGTCCGATTCAGCAGCTCCCTGGCCAGAAGGACGCACCCCGTGGTGGCGGAAAAGGTGGCTTCCCACTCTCAACCCAACGTTACGTTGTAACCTGCCTTTTCGATCACGTCTCATGTGGTGACGGTAGGGGGCCACATGGGGTCGTCTCTTGCCCCGCGGGCCGAACAGCTCATGCAAACAATCGGAGACGAGGTGGAGAGCGTCACTCCCCAGATATCCCACCCCCCCGGGATGGCCAGAGTTCTGAGGCGCCAAGCCGTCAAACACTTTACCCATAGATTGGAGGATGGCGGCCTGGGGCCTATCGCCATCGCCAATCATACCCAACGCTGCCCTCCCTCCTTCCATATCGATGGTGACGACCTGGATGCATTGGAATCAGAACATGAATAGACCTTTTCCATTGTCGCCGTCGATAACCCCCGCTGGCTGGCAGACGAGCTGGGCGTGAAAAAAGCAGACATTCTCAGGGGGCACGCATGTGGAGCGCAATGGCCTAGACCCTCCCTCCTCGGCAGGGTGCCACGGGGCCATCACGCAGCATCTGAGCCAAGGCGCTGGGCCGGGCGCGTTGACCAGACCTGGTTGGCCAAACACAACCGTCTGCCAGCCAATCTGGGGCCGCGGCTCGGTGTTGCTACGACTTGCCATTCCTGGTGATCTGATAAACAGTCTTCACACCACCTTGCTCGGTGAGGGCTGAACGCGTGGAAAGCGACTTCTGGGCTCGCGTAGCAGAGCAGAGACTTGCAACTCGACGACCGGTTGACATTGTCGCACCGGGGCACCTACAATTAGAGTCTCGGGAGCATGCCCGAGACAACACTACAACCTCAGACTGCAATGCCCTCACATGATGGCATGGTCGACGCCCATCTTATGATCACATGAAGAAGGTGAGCAAGGCTGGCAGGCGCCGGTAACCTGGTCGCGGACTGGTCAGGGGGGATGGTTAATATCAGCACGGGATAGCAGTGGTTGACAAAAATAGCGACGACAGGCCATCGAGAACGACCTCAGTCGCTGCTCCCCTCTGGGAATGGTATCGTTGCTCCTGGAGGATCGCGAGGCGGGGAAAGAACGCCCGACGATGGCCGCCTTCCCTCCGCTCAACCTTATTCCGACCTCCCCAACAGGCACAACCACGACGACTGCAACATCGGGGAGGGCTGGGCGTTGATAACATTGCATCGCGAGGTCTGCGGAGCGGGGATGGGAGCATCGAGTACGACATGATGGTCAGGAGCAAGGGGTCTTGTTGTTTTGTCCTCGCCCTCGTCCCGCGTTATCGCGTTCGGGGAAGGGCCAGAAGGCGCATGGTGAGGATCGTGAGCTGGGCGCGAAGGGCCCATAGTCAGTGTGCGTACCTGCGTGGGGGGCTGAGGGGCAGAGGCGAGCAGTGACTCTCCTGTCCCATTGTTCTATAAAGGAATGTATGTCCATCGGTATCAGCCGAGCTTTGCTTTTGAATCCCCGCAGTAGCCACACATCACAGACCCCTCAGTCACACCATACTCTACACTTCCCTCCCTCCAGACCTCCTTCTGCTTCAGCAATCAGTTCTCACCATGCGCTTCCTCAATGGACTCGCCCTCCTTGCCGGCACTGCTAGCGCTGGCGTCATCAGTGCCCCCCCAGTGGCGCCAGCTCCCAACGAGATCAAGATCGTCAACATCACGGCCATTGGATCTGGCTGTCCTGCGGGCCACGCTTACGTCAACGTCGATGCTACTGCCACAGTCTTCGATGTTGCTTTTGATGAGTACATTGTGACTGCGGGCCCCGGCACCAGCCCGGCCAACAGCCGCAAGAACTGCCGCATCAGCATCAACCTCGCGTTCCCAAGCGGATACCAGTGAGTCAAGCCGCTGAGGTGTACCTCGAGTGTTTGGGCAGCTCCGTGGTGAAATGGGGCATGGCCCGAGGGGGACAACAAGATATCTCAACCAGTTGTGAAAGGATCAAGAACCTGTGCACTGAAGCATATTAACAGGTTCTCCATCATCGAAACCCGCTTTACTGGCTATGCTAGCCTCGCGGACGGGCAGACGGGCACCTGCCGCGCTGGCTACACCTTCTCGGGAGACAGCAGCCAAGAGGTTGTGTTCCAGAAGAACCTCGTGGCGCCCTACGAAGACAACTACAACATGATCGCCGGCGTGGGAGTTGAGTCCTTCTCGCGCTGTGGCACCGCCGCCATTTTGAACGTCAATAGCGAGGTTCGAATCACTCCAATTACGACGCCTTACCCGGGCGCAATGACGGTGAGACCCCCCCAAACCGTGAGGCTGAGGTGGCGGCGCTGTATATGATTCTGGGAAGTGACCATTTTGGTGACCGGATTGGACGGCCCAACTTACTAACCCTCTTTCCTTTGGTATTGCTCTCTTCCCCCAACTTTCTTCCGTGTGCTTTTTTCCCTTTTTTTCTCGTCTTTGGTTTTTCTTTTTTTCCTACTTTCTTGCTTTCTTTTTCCTGCCTTCCTTCTTGCCTGCTTTCTCATCTGATTTCTCATTTGCTTTCTCACTTGCCTTCTCCCTCGATTGCTTAGATGCTTTCTTACCCCTTTTCTTACCCCTTTTCTTACCCCTTTTCTTACCCCTTTTCTTACCCCTTTTCTTACCCCTTTTTTTCACCCTTCTAACCCCCTCTCTCACCCCTTTCTCACCCCTTTCTCACCCCTTTCTCACTCTTTTGTCATTATTTTTCTTTCAGGTTCTACTCAGATATTGGCCTGCCAGAAAACAGGGTGTGCCTGGACAAACAAGAAACTGCGGAGAGGGAAAAAAGTCACATCTTGAACTAGACCACAGGAGAAAAAAGGGAGCCGAGAAAAAAATAGATTGGCTGGCATGCTAACGCGGCGAATTATTAGGTGGACGCGTTTGACGGGAGCATTCACCTCATCTTCCGCACCCGCTGGCAGACATGCCGTTGAGGCTGCATGGCGAGGAGGAGGGCATGCCCGACGGCTAGCCGCTCGGGGGAAGGGATGGACGGTTTTGGTATTGCTTGAGGGGTAGGGGGTCCGGTTTTCCCGGGCTTGGTGCGACATGACCTGCTTTGGAGGACACGTTACTTGCTCCCGTATTGGCTTGAGTGGCTGCAATGGTGGACTCGGGCGGAGATGAGGGAGCTTTCTTACATTGCACATTCTTTCCCTCGCCTTGTAGCGAGGGCCTTTTGATAGCCCGAATTTACTTTGTGTCTCGCACCATCCTTGTTGTCGCAGCACGTTGAGTCCCAGAGTGGACGACTGACTGGACAGAGCATCTTCCCCCGAGAGCGGACTTCGCCCTGGGTTCCCGGCCTGCCTGCCCAGTCCTGTTTGGACGCCGTAATCCAAGCCCGCGTACTGTCATCGCAACATTCGCGGCTCAATGACAACGGCAAATGAACCAGACACCAAGGCCAACTGTGACAGCCACCCTTCGTCAGATGATGCGCGGCAACTTCTCCTATTCCCCTGGACGTCACGGCCGTAGGGTGTAGTGGCGCCTGGCAGCTGGTTTAAAGCATTGGAAGCGCGCTGGCACTAAGGCTCGAGGAAACCCGACAACTGGCGAGCACCAGCCTTGGGGATGCTTGGCCTCAGACTTGTAGCATCTCACGGCCTCAGCGATTTCGACAAGAAATGTCCCCATGGGTAAGGAGGACAAGAGCTCCGAGGGTAGAAGGAGGCCCCGAGGTAGGATGCGCACCATGCCGTGAGCATTACCTCGCAGGAGCCATGTCGATGTCTGTGGCTGGATACCAGCCCGTGTTGACCGCCCCCCGTGCCGCAGTGTGTTGCGCGCAGTAGACACCTGCGACCTGACTCTTCACATCCGAACATCCAACTCCAGATTGACATCGGTTTAGCATGAATACGCCTTGCGTTCCCCATGGGGCGAATTCAGGCAAAATGTCTTCCCCACAGATCGACGTCAGGCGTGGTCGACAGCGTGGCGCTGTCGGTATTTCACCCGCTGTTAATTGCCGGGCCCATCTGCAAGCTACAAGGTCCAGGATTCAACATAAGTGAAACGAGGGATCCGATTCGCCACGGCATTGATCGTCAGGGCCATATACTATCGGTTATAGGGCTTGGGTGTTTGCATTGTGTTGTATACTGAATCCCAGTTATTCAACTGGGCCCAACCCGCCTCCCCCTTGTTGTTGAGGAGTCCGCTGCTGCCGCCGCTTCTGCATCCCATGGGCCTGAAATACGTCAGCTCACTCAGACGCGCCCCGCCACTACTTGCTCTTCCAGGGCACGGCCAACAATGGGCCGCGTTGAGCAGGCAGATTCAGGGGTGTGAAGAGTCCGGCCGCGAGCCGTCTGTTAATTGCGGGTTGGACTCCGTACCCGGTGTTGGGTGGCATAGGGGTATAGCACAGCTCATGTGGGCAGCAATAATGTCCGAAGGGCCTCGACAAAAGATTGGATCTGGGCTTCCTGGTGCCATTTCGGCAGCCATCCGCCGAGCCCATCTCCGTGTTGCCCCTTTCGACCACCCGTCCGTCCGGACTCGGGCGAGGAAGGGGCGAGGAAGGGAGCAAAGGACACACCTCGGCAAGGGGCGCGGGTTTCTCGAATACAAAAGCTCCCGCGGTCCCGGGTCATTGCAGCTCACTCATCATCACCCTCACTGCCAAGCACCTCTCTCTCGAAAGACGCGATATCCAACATGAAGGTCACTGCTGCTGCCATCCCCCTCCTCGCCGGCCTTGCTAGCGCCAACCCGGTCGACATCGAGGCTCGGCAGTCATGCCCCGGCATCCACATCTTTGGTGCCCGTGAGACGACGGCGCCCGCGGGCTACGGCACCTCGCAAGGCCTGGTCAACATGGTCAAGCAAGCCTACTCGGGCGCCACGAGCGAGGCCATCAACTACCCCGCGTGTGGCGGTCAGTCCCAGTGCGGCGGTACCAGCTACGAGAACTCGGCCAGCCAGGGCACCCAGGCCGTCGTCACGGCCGTGACCAACCTCAACAAGCGCTGCCCCGACACCAAGATCGTCCTGATCGGCTACTCGCAGGGCGGCCAGATCATGGACAACGCCCTCTGCGGCGGTGCCGGCGCAACCCTCACGGGCGCCGCTTTGGACGCCGTCAAGGCTGCCATATTCCTCGGGGACCCCCATTTCACAGCGGGCATCGGCCTATCCTACCAAGTCGGCACTTGCAATGCCCAGGGTGTATGTGGCGGTTTTTCTTTGTGACATGTTGAGGCCCCTTTTACGTCCCCGTCGCTGAAAAATGCTGCTTCTCGATGGCTAACAACGCATCCGTCCAGTTTTCTCCCCGCTCGAGGGGCTTCCAATGCTCTCCGGCAAAGCCAGCAATTATTCAGTCGTACTGCGACTCGACTGACCCGTACTGCTGCAATGGCAACGACGCCAACTCCCATCAGCAGTATGTCAACAAGTACGGACAGCAGGCCCTGACCTTCATCAAGAAGCTGCTCGGTTAAGTCGCGGTGAAAATGGACAGACGGAGGGACAGGCGGAGGGACACTATTTGCTTGGGTTAACCCCAGTCCAGTCGGAGTGGTCGCGTCGACAGGGGCAAAGCCGAGGAAGGCATGCCGCTTGGGGGTCTGAAGGGGTCAGGGGCGCCGGGAACGGCAAGCAAAGGGTGCCAGTGACATAGCACAGGACATATTGGCATCAAGATGGGCCTGTACTTTAGCATCCTCAATGGAATTCGTCCTACCGCAGGGGGGGGCGGGGCTCTCCATCGCATCAGCAGAGTCATAAGTTTGCTCTGAATTTTGCCCTCTCTAGCTGTGCCTGCGTGAGAGTCTGTTTTTCAGGCAAGGCTGGGTGGGGCAGCCCAGACAGGAAGTGGGGTTGCCGGCAGCGGACACGCGGTTGGTCTGTGCGTCAAGACCCACCATCGCGGCAAGGACAACGAACAAAAATGGTGCTTCAGCTGACTTCGTAACCGCTGGAAATATTGTGTCCCGCAGACTCGAATTTTTGTGTGCCATAGCTCGTTGCCTTCTTGTGTTGTGAACCAGCAAAAGAAAGGCGTGCTGAGAAACGGAGGGGGGGGGGGGAGAGACGGGGCCTTGACGAAACACTGGCACCACTGGCATTTGTCCACAGTTTCATGGGGCGGACCATGAGCAAAGAGAACGCGGTTTTTGCGCGCCAAGCGCAGAAGACTAAGAGTACCTAGCCATCTCCATCTTGTCCACACCCAAGACTCACCCTCGACGGCGTCGAGTTACAGGCATTCGGCGATGATGGCGTCCTAGCCATCGTGTCAGCAGCTGAACATCGACCGACATACGCACCCGAGGCGCAACTTACCATTAATCCGGCCACATCCTTGACGGCCTGGTCCGCAGCTTGCGCCTGGTTGTAAGCGTCTGCCAGCTCGTGGTGGACCTCGATGATAGTCCGCTTCGCGGCATACGCCCGGTTGTCAGCGGCTTGCAGCATCCCTTTGGTCTTGGCGATGAGCGCCCCAGCCTGGCGAAGTCGAAAGACCATATCGATGATGATGGCGGTTTCGTTGTCAGGGCCTTGTCCATCCCCGGTGGGTTCAGCGTCCGGAGCGGAACGTTTAATGTGCTGTTTCCACGAGAGTCAGAAATGCGCCAACGAAGCATCCCACCAGCCCGTGTCCTACTCACGTTCGAGACTTCGCAGATGATCTCATGGGCACGCTCCACCGTCTCCATCGGAGTCACACGGAACAAAAGGACGTCTTGACCGTGGATGCGGAGGCGGTTAAGGGAGCGGTGCGGACCGTAACCCTGTGGCTTGATGTCGGGGGGGGGGCTGGTCCACTCCCATCAGCAGTCTGTATACGGAACATTGTCCTCCTTGACGCACCATCTTCCCAGCCTGACCCTCACCCAAATTATCAGAGTGGTTGTCGGCAATGGCGATGGCTGGACCGCCACCATCACCTGCGATGCGCGGCTCTGCAGTTGCACCGAGATCGGCCATCTTCTGTATCAACCGTACAGTGGCGTCAGCATGTTTTGTGTTCAAATCACGATTGCTTAAATGAGCGGGACATATTTTGGTTTACCGACGGAGTTCGGAGGTGCTTCGCATGCACTCTCCAATACCGCGAACATGGGACCGAGCGGACGGCAGAGCTTGTCGAGGAGGCCCGCCGGAGGGAGCGAGTCCATGCTGAGAATCTGGCACAAGCGGGCTGTCGGAATCCCAACTGTCTCGTGGAATTGGATGGCATCCTGGATTTCGTTGGTGAGGGCGAGGATCGCCGTTGCAATTGGTGTCACCGCTACCGCAAGACGTACAAGACGGATCGGCCTCTGCATGTCGTCGAGCGCAGTCGCCAGAAAGCGCTCGCTCGTCGGGACAATCTGGCAAGGATTGGGTGTCTCAACCCAAATTGCATGAAGCCGTACAACGACCACAACAGGTTCGTTGGTGGTGGGGAGGGCCGACGCTGCGAGCCATGCGCCGACTACCGCAAGAAGAACCCCGAATCCGATCGGCCGTTGGAATGGGTAAATGAGGCTCGCCGGAGAGAGCTCGTCCAGGCAGAGAATCTGGCGGAGGTAGGGTGTCAAAACCCCAACTGCTTGCGGCCGTTTGACAGGCGGGTGGAATTTTATGGCAACGATGATAAACGGCGGTGTGAGACGTGCTCTCAGTACTCCAGGTCGAACCCCGGCAATGAACGGCCTCGTCATCTGGCCCAGCGCCCGACTCGGCGTGGTTCGAACAGCAAGTCGAAGAAGGGAGCACAGGGGGAGCAGTAATTTGGGAGGTAGAGGTTTTGCAGATGAGGGGAGCAGAGGAACATTAGCTGATAGTTAGCAACTGTTAAAGACATCATCAAAGCCCATTCTTGGCCGCTATAAACAGCTGCAGTTTCCCCTGAGCCTCCTGGTACTCTCGCTCGATAACGAGTGCATGCTTGTCCGACCGCAGGAGCATCGAGCACTCGAACGGGAGCAGAATCGAGTTAAAGCTATCCGAAAACGCAAATCTGTCTCGTTAGCACTGCCTCCTTAGTCAGAAACGAGCCCAAGCGGTTAAGTCGCGGTGGACGAGCTTCAAAAGGGATCACAGGGCGAGTCATGTTCCACGCCGAGTTGTATATAGTCGGGTGCCACGCAGGCTGTGTCTGCGTGCATGTAAAAACAGCAAGCTGGTCGGCAAGCCATTGTCCTGCTCTACTTCTAATGCTCGCGACAACCTGAAGTTGATGACCGTTGCTTGGTATTCTCGCCCCAAACGCCCCAAGATGCAAACCCGCAGCCCCTCTCAAGCGCCAACACTGAATCCAAACGACCCGTCAAACACGTTCTTGCTGACCTCGGGGTTGGCCCGCATGGCCTTGAGCTCATCCAACGACGGCACCTTGCCCGAGGGGTAGAAGCGAAGCAAGTTGGCCATGTCTTCCTCTGACAGCCCGCACATCTCGTTCCAGGGGTAGGCATCGCTGACCTTGGTCATCCAGGCCATCCGCTTGGGCCCCTCCTCAGGCCGCGGGGCCATCTGGCGCAGCCTCACGCGCAGCTGGCCGACCGTCTCGATGGCCTGGCCGGCGTTGGAGGGCAGGCACTTGGCGATGAACTTGCGGATGATGCTCGCCAGCCTCGGGCCCTTGCCGTTGGTGCTGACCATGATCTGCAGGGGCCCGTCGCGGTGGACGCTGCCAAAGTAGAAGTCGCACTCGGGGGGCACGTCGGCGATGTTGGCCGGGATGCGGCGCTCCTTGCAGAGCTTCCAGATGGTTGTGGACGCGGCCGGATCGTCGACGGCGACCAGCACCATGTCGGCGCCGTCAAGGTCGGCGGGCTCGAAGTTGCGGTCGATGTGTGTGACCTGGTTCTGGGCGACGCGGTGGGCGACCTCGGGGTTCAGGCGGGCGGCGGGGGAGACCACCGTCACTTTGGCGTCGGCATTGAGGCAGTGGAGGATGCGGCCTGCGGCGACCTGGAGTTGGGGAGTCGGATAAAGGGTCAGTACTGTGTAAACAACTCAACAAGCGCTGCCTCGAGGGTTTCGAG
>Ga0247824_10000861_pt1 | contig 15994 bp, 16 predicted proteins | sample 13C_PalmiticAcid_FD_194412 | JGI IMG/M metagenome (GOLD analysis project Ga0247824, IMG submission 194412) | Soil microbial communities from agricultural site in Penn Yan, New York, United States - 13C_PalmiticAcid_Day48 | ecosystem: Environmental > Terrestrial > Soil > Agricultural land... | reverse complement strand
ACAGAAGGCTATACCGTCAAGGACATCTTTAATGGAAACGAGGACAAGATCAAGATGATGTTCGATGCTATCCGGGCCAGGTTCCCAGAAGACTCTTCCAACTCTACCAACCACTCTAACACCAACAGCAACAGCAACACCAAAACCAGCAACTCTCCCAATTACCATGCCTCGGCCATTCCACTGCTGGCCAACAAGGGCAGTCCCTCTTTGAGCAATGGCCGCTCGCCATTGATTGGAGCCGGGAACGCCATGTTCGGCTCCAACTCTCCCAATATGAACATTCCTCAACAACAACATCGGATGCAACCCCATCGCACTGTTGGCTCCGAGTATGAAGCCTTGTACGATGAAGCTGCCCGTAGCACTGTCGTCTCATAATCCAATCCAGTTAATAAAGAAAAAAGTGTGCTTGTTTTTTATTCTACAACCCGATTACAATTCCGTTTCTAAAAGCCAAAGCTGTTGTTACCACCAAATCCACCCATGCTCATGCCCGTTTGCTGAGATGGGATCATGCCCGTTTGTTGAGGAAGAATCATCCCTGGACCTGCCGTGATCATCCTACTGTTGCCCAACCCACCTGGTCCCAAGATGGGGGCCATATCTGCACCCCGTTCCTTGTTTTGTTGTGCCAATAGCTCTTGAAGCAACTTTTCCGTCTTGTCCGCCTTGTCAACATATTCACGCATGAACTGAACCAGGTAGGGCATGGCAAAGTCTGTCAATCCATGCCTCCAGGACAGTTCCAAGACCACGTCAGGGCGGACAAGATCGTAGCAAATGTACAAGCATGCAGCAAAGCATTCCTTGTTACCGCTCTCCACAAAGTACTGCAGCAACTCTTCCGCCACTGACGTATCCCTGGATTCAGAGGCCGTGTCCATGGCGTCCTTGTACAAGCGATCCTGCTTGGAAAGTGTCATGGACTGGCGCCACTTTTTGTTCCGCTTGTACAAATGGGCCGCAATCCTTCTAAACTCCAAAAGCTCGTGGCCTTCCAATCGACCAGCAAGGGCAATGTTGTCAAAGTTGTTGTTGGTATCGACCGATACGCGGAGACGCTCATAATCTTCTTCCTCGATCAACAGATCATGATAAGCATTGTTCACAGCCAGGTTGTTCACAGATTGGACCGACACCAAGTATCCCTTGATCAGTGGCATGTTGTCAGACTTTTGGAACATCTGGATCACACGGTTATGATCGATCCTGGGCACAAGAACGGAGAGCAGGTCGTTCAGGTGCAGAGGTTGTTCATCCAGGTAGAAACGAAGGGCCTTGTAGTAGATCTCGAGGTTGGACACCTTGACCACCACCTCCTTGAATGCGCCATGTTCCCATGCATCGGGAGAGTGCTTCATCATCGTGATGGCCGCATTGTCGTATTCGTCATAGTGGACATACAAGAAAACCAGCTCGGTCCAAAGATGTGCCTCCTCGCAAGCATTGATGACCTTGGGAATATTGATGCGTGACCAAAAGATCTTCAGGTGCTCCATCATGCGTTCTGGGCTGTATCGGGCGTAAAGGATCGCCAGTTCCGTGAACATGCCCATATGTGCGCGCTCCAGTCCCAAACCTGCCTCGAGCAGTGCCATCAGCTCGTCAATGTAGCCTTGGTATTCATACAGCCGAATCAACTCTTCCAACTCTTCAGGATGAACGACCAAAGACAGACCGCACACTTGGGCGAGGCGGAACTCTTTGCGCTCAATACAGGCAGCGTTCACATCCTTCCAGACCTTGGTGCTATTGGCCTTGCGCGCGCCATCAACAGCGGCTTGGTATTCTCCTAGGTGGACCAATGTCGTAGACAGACGAGCCCAGTTCGAGATGCTCTGATAGAGAATCTTGGCAGGTCCGTACATCTTTTCTTCGTAACAGCGATCGCCAATGGCTTGCACCTGAGCGACATTGGGTCCGTTGAGAATCTCCTCCATATCAGACATGCGCCCTGTCTTGGCATAGGCAAACAGAAGCTCGCTCTCAATGTGGGGTTCACGAGAGTGCTTACGCGCCATCTGGAGATAACGGACCAAGTCCTCGTACTTTTCAGCACGAGATGCAAGTGTGATGACTTCAGCGTGGTTTGAGGGGTCATTGGCACGGATGTAAGAGTCAATGGCCTCCTTGATACGCATTCCATCCAACTGTGCCTTGCCGAGACGACTCCACACCTCTGGTGTATCTGTTCTTTCAGCATACTCGTACGCACGATCAATACTGCCAATGTGTTCGATCAGAACATTGATAGCGTTGGCATGAACGTCGTGCTTCTTGTAGATGACAAAGGCTTCCTCAAATAGGCCGCCACGAATGGCATGATCAGCAATATCTGGCGCGTCAAAGTTGTCCAAACGGTTGATAAAGTCCATGACCTTGGATTTTTCTGCCTGGATAGCGGTCAAGATCAAAAGGTTCTGGAGATTGCGGTTGTCGCTAAAGGCGGATCCTTCAAGAACAACCTTCTCCAGCAGTTCGATCAACTCGTTAGGGAGGTAAGCAGCCATGAAGGCCTTGACCGTGATAGAGACATCCTCGGGATCCTGGGTCTCGAGAAGAGCATTGCCTACGACCTGATCGATCAAAGCGCGTCTACTAGGATTGTCGTTGCTTAGAACATGTGCCCACAAGTTTGCATCGCGACGCTTGATAAGATACCGAGCCTGGTGCTTGAACATCATGTTGCTGTTGGTGATCTCGATCAACTCGACATCGCACTGGCCCCTCTCGTACGCAATGAATGCGAGGTTGGGATCCCGCTTCTCACAATACTTGCCAATGGTCCGAGAGTCATAGTATGTATTGCTCCTGAGGAATGGCTCGGGATTGTTGTTGCTGTCGATGTAGATCTTGGCGATGGCGTTGTAGACTTCGGGATCCTGGCTGCTCTCGTTCACTTTGACTTCCAACCATGGCAGGATGAGCTTCAGACGGTTGCGCTTCTCTGTCTGATCCACGAGATCTGCCACAGGCATGTCACTACGGACTGAGAGCAACAGATTCTTGATCACAGACTCGTCACAGCCAACATCCAGCAAGGCACCGACGACGGCAGGGGTCCTTGAAGGGTTCACCTTTTGAACATAGGTCTCGATGTACTTGGAGAAGCTGTTTTGATACAGGTATAGAACCAAGTCATGTACAAAGTCGAAGCGGTCGCACACAATGATCAAAGGAAGTTGATCTGACAACTTGGCATCCTTGAGGAAGTTCTTGACCCTCTCTGGGTTGTAAAAGTTGCTCTCACGACAGATACGCTCAACCTCCTTGATTTGTCCAGTCTTGCAAGCAGCCTCGATGTACTTGTAGATGACATCAGGATCTTGGCTAAGATTGACAACCGAGCCCAAGTAGTGGTATAGACCCTCGAACGTCTTGTACGACTCGAACAGCTCGATGAGGTTAGAGGGACCGAGCTGTTCCGAGTACTTTGTGGCGACCTGGACAACAACCTGAAGATTCTGCCTCATGTTGGCATTCAGCATCTCACGCAGACAGTCGATCGATTGCTCGACTGAAAGCTGGCCAAAGTAGGTAACGACCCAGTCAGGGGACAATAGATGGGTGTGGACCAAGACGCGCTTGATATCAGCATTGTCCGTGTAGTGCTCCAAAGCGCGCTGGTAGAGTCCGGCTTTTTCACACATGGTTGCAATTGAGGCACGGTCGTAGTTCGTGAACATGTTGTTGCCAAAGATAGCATCTGCCACTTGTGGAGCATGCATCAGATTCATCTCGAGCAATCGTGTCTGCAGGTGGGCGTGCTGAGGCAAGTTGTCCTTGAGGGCCTCCAACAAGAAGGCGGTCGCCGCTTGGATCATGTTTTGCGACATAAACACATCGACAATCTACCAAAAAAGATCAAGATGTTTGAATCCAGGCTGTCCCAATCTTAAAGTATATCAACAAAATGACTGTAACGCTTACCTTTTCCAAGTCGACCAAAGGTCCGTTCTCACTGTTGACAAGTATGTTTGCGAACTCTGTGCCATTCTCGGGGTCCATACGCATGATGTGTTGAAGGAGAACGGCGTAGTCAGGTGTGTAGCCAACCTTGTTTGCGTATAAAATGATCTTGTTGTACTGCTTCGTCTCAGCAAAGCAGGCGATGACCTTGTTTGGAACGTTGGCACGAAGATATACAGAGAGAGCGAGATTCAAGTCCTGCTGCTTTACAATGTCACCGAGCTCCTCACTGCATTCCAGCTTATCCTCCTTGAGCCATTTCTCGAGCAGCTGCTTGCGCCCTTGAGCAAGAACTGGTTTTGCAAGCTCCAGCGACTCATACTTGTTAAGCTCACCCTTCTCCAAGAGGGTGCCAAAGTATTGCAGAATAGGAGGCACAGTTCCCTGAGTCACGGTGAGATGCTTAAACCGCTCGATGGTTTGAGGTGTTCGGAGGACTCCCTGTAAAAGAGCAATTGAAAGAAGAACAGTGTTAAGATCTGCCCTGTCATTTTTCATCATTTCATCATTCTCGATGCAGACCAGGCACAGAGGTGAAAATGCCTACCCTTGGGGAATTAGCTGCCATCTTAGCAGCCTGGCCATAGTCTCCTGACTGAAAGACTTGCTGGAAACGCTGTGCATACAAATCATCAGCACCTGGCAAACCGCTGCGAGTAGCAATTTTGAGGGCGAGTTCGGGGTTTCCAATAGTGTTGACAATATAGGGGACAAGATTGTTTTCATCCACGCTCACAGATAGAACTTGGCCTTTGCGGTTCACCACAATCACTCCACTGGTAGCCTCATACTCGGCTGCAACAAAGATGGTCTCGCTGCTGATCCGATTCATGTATATGCAGGTCCCAGTCTCAAGGTCGTACAGGTGGGCGAATCCAAACTTTGTGACAAGGTAGATGATGCCATACTTTTGGCTGATCTGCATGGCGACTGGAAAGTCGTTGCTAGCTTCTGGTGGAAAGTATACATCCATGGCCTTCTTGGCAAATACTGGGTTGCCTTCCTTGTGATCAACTTCGACAATGTGGAGCTAACGAATGGAGCCACTCATAGTACTTGTTAGTTTCTCAGGACAAAGAGGCTCAATTCATATCTTCCTGGACTGCGTGGGAAGGGTTGGATACCTTGGCACCGGTGGTAGTGCGAACCGCAAAAGCAAAGAGTTTTGTAGACACACTAGCACCATCCAGCTTAAGCTCGGCAAACGCAGCTGCGTGACCCTCAATCATTTGGCTGACCCCACGATCCTTGGAGTATAGTTGCATCCAACCGACAACGCGCCCTGCCTAGAAGGACATTGCAATTGAAAACAAGTTCAACTTTGCATTAGATCTCCTGTAACAGATCATTCGCGGTAGGAATCCCTTTTAGTGAAGGGTGGGTATTTGTCGGTTTGTCCGCGCGACGGCATTAAGCATCTTCATTGAAACGCTCCATACCTTCGACGAGATACCAATGAGAAGCATCCACTTTTCCTCCGAGTTGACGCGGTAGGTGATGATCTGGTTTTCGCCCAAGTTGGGGTGGCGATCAAACACTTTGACAGGCTGTGAGTCGCCTTCCATTGACCAATGAAAGACGGAGGTGGCAGTGACCAGCGCTAGTGATTTCGGTGAGATCCACTTCCAGTATTCGACGTCGTCTTGCATTGAATGCGACTTTACTTTGCTCCTCATCTCCAAGTTGAAAATCTGAAGCTGTCTCTCCGCTAAGTAGTATAAGCAAGACGATGAGCTACGCGGCAAAATAAAGGGGTGAAAGAGACAAGCCTACGATTGAAAGAGAATCGTACCTTTCAAGGCGATGACCTTGCTGACAGGGTTCATGATAGCCGAGTCGGCGGTGATGGGCCGGCGGATCATATTTGTGGAATCATTCAAATCCACAATAACGACCGAGTTTTGGCCGTTTGTTGACTCGCGAATACAGATAAACTTGTCCGATTCGAGAGTGAGGTTGTTGAAACTGATGCTGGCGGGGTTGATGCCCAGTTGTGGCAGCTAAGTATCAGCAGACAGCAAGAAAAGGGGGTATAAGTAAGGATGATCCAAGATCTTCCTCTGCCACTTTGCAAGCTTGTTGGGTGATATCGATCCAAGTAGTAGGCGCCCTGTCCGGCACTGTGTTCGTACCTGGACATGCTCCTGGAAGCGAATAGGCAGTGCTTCCGTCATTATGTATATTCAACGGTCTAAGACCAAAGGAGAACAAGAGTCTATGAGTTTTCTGTTTGTGCAACAACAGGTCGATTGACAAGACAGCCAGAGAGTGGCGTACCCAGTCGAGGTGAGAAGGCGAGGAGGAGCAGAGAGGTTATACCCTCAGTCTTGGCGAGGTACAGAGGCGATGTCGAGTGAGGATGCCACGTCGGAGGAGGGAGGAAGGAGGGGAGAAGAGCGAGGAGATGATGAGGGCTGGGCGCGTTGGAAGTTGACTCCACTGGCCCAGCGAAGTGGCAGTGCCCGGTCACACCAAGCCACATACAACAAAACCACCCTGATCAAGTTCGGAGAGACTCTGGCATCCCTTTCAAGTTCCCCTCCTGGTTCGCAAGACACGCCATGCCTCGCCACTACGATCTGTGTGCCCGTCTGCAGAACGGATTCCGGGCCCGTCTTCGCCAGATCGCTGTTCCCGACACAAAAATGAACCATGCTATCGCCAGCGTCCTCTACAAGGAAGGTTTTATTGCCGGAGTGAGTCGTGGCAATCATATCGAGCCCGATACCGCCTATGTCCCCACCACCCCTGACAACATTGCCACACGTCGTCTGTGGCTCGAGCTCAAGTACAACAATGATGAGCCTGTTCTCAAGAAGATGACTGCTGTCAGCAAGCCCTCGAAGAAGGTTGTTATGCAGGTTCAGGAACTCCAAAACTTGGCTGCTGGAAACCGTGCACAGTTCATCAAGGGACTTCAACCAGGAGAGATTGCCATCTTGACCACTAATTATGGCGTCCTAGAGCTCAGAGAGGCATTGGAGAAAGGTGCTGGAGGCGAAATCCTGTGTCGGGTATCTTAATGGCTCTTCGGATGGAGCCAGACTTTACGCACGGAGGAGGATTGCACGATCCGCTCTTGTCGAGGTTTACAGCCTCGGGTAGAGAGCAATGACTTGGAAATAGCTGCACCATGTACCATACCATACGCACCACCCACAATAGATCTTTTTTCAGGTGTGCTCTCGCTCTCATTCACACGGTTCAAAGTGACTGTCTATCGAGCATGGACTAAAAACCGCTGGGCAAGAGCTTTTGGAACTCATTCCTTTTGCTCCTACACCCTCCCCGAATCTCTCTTGACCCAAGCTTGTCATCACCATTTCTCCTACCACACCCCAAACACTCCTTACTGTCGTCGCCATTATCTTGGCTATGACACAGGCAAGGCAATATCACTCCAGCTATCGCAAGTCCAAAGCAGCCAATCAAGGCCCTGGAGGAACTCTGCGACAACGCCGACCCAAGACCAAGGACGCACTTGAAAAGGAGAAGCGAATCCGGCTATTGGATGAGGCAATAGTTACCGAGAACATTGAAGCATTGAGGAAGCTCTCTGTAACTGGTCCAGGATTCGTTAATGATGGCATCAGGAGACGCGCATGGTTCGTGCAGTTACTCGCAAACGTGCGACGAACTTGGATGCTGATGCCGGATGTTGACGGCTAATCACAACCATGTCCTTTCGCCTCGCCTCTAGGCCCCTGCTCCTGAGAACACATGTTCCTCGAAAAGAGCCCAGTCAAGGCATGTAGATTCGGGTGCAGATCGGGGGGCGCTTTGATGAATGCAGGAGGCTTGCTAACCCAGAGTTCGGCCCTTCCCACGCACAGGTCCAAACGAAAGTACCCCTCACAAGGATGAAGAGCAAGTCCGACTCGATGTCATTCGGTCTTTCACACACCTTGCCACCGATACCAGTAAGTATATATGAACATTCAAGCCTGTAGTACTTGTCCGTGGGGCTATCAGAAGACCTTTTCACACCGATCTGACCATCCGAATACCCATTTTCCAGACAGTCGACAGTCAATCAAAAGGCAGAAGCAAGATGATCTTTTCCATGTGATAATGGATGTGCTGAAACGCCACCCTAAGCTTGCCTATTATCAGGTAAGTGGTGACATACATGCAACATACACCGCTTTCTTGAGATTGATAGGATCTAACCCTTGCTTTGTGGAATAGGGCTTCCATGATGTTTGCACTTGCTTGATCACGGTCCTCGGCAAAGAAGCCGCCACGCAGGCGGCTGAGAGTATAGCCATGTTCTACTTTAGAGATTGTATGCTGGACAACCTGGAGCCAGTGTTAGACCAACTCTCACTCATGACGGCCTTGCTCAAGCTTGAAGATCCAGAAGTTCAGGAATATCTCGACAGGTTGGTTATCATCGATGCGCCTCCTCGACTTAACATGACAACCCATTCAAAGCCTTGACGACTCATCCAATGTTTTCTTGATGGTTGCGCTAGATCGAGCACTTTACCATTCTTCCCATTGAGCTGGGTTCTCACTTGGTGTTCGCACGATCTTCAGGATTTCGATAAAATTGCCCGGATATACGACTTTTTACTCTGCTTCAACCCACTCATGTCCGTTTACTTTACAACCGCTGTAAGTTCGAATGCCTCTTATCGCTCCACATTAGCGCGCCATCACCTTACAGGCAGGGATACTTATCATTACCATCGTTCCAGGTTGTCATGTCACGACGCGAAGAGCTGTTTGAAGTCGAATGCGACAATGCCATGGTACACACATTCCTGGCAAAGTTCCCACAGAACATCGATCTGGAGCAGATTATATCGCGCGCCCACGAGCTATATATGACTTATCCACCAGAAATCCTTCAAAACCGTGCAGAGTGCTGGCTGGATGAAAAGTAGGTTTCTGGTTCTACCTTTCTGAACAGTCTTGTACTTGTATGCGATATGTTGCACTCACAAACACCTCCTCCCATTCCCTCGCTCCAGCTCCTGTGTGAATACATTCAACAAGTCTGGGGTACGTTTGCACGATGACATTGACGAAAAAGTCCCGTCAACTCGGCCAGATCTCGCTCCTATTGATGAGCTCCTGAGCAAACCTCGTGTGAAGAGACACAAAGAATCGTCGGCGTTGTCCAAATATCCGCCGAATGCGCTCCACCTGTACCGCCGTAACATGATTGCGATAGCTGCTGTCTCAGCCGCGTCTGTGGGCACTGCCGCTCTCCTTCTCCTAAACTCGCCCCTCTTACAAGAATGGTTGAGTAATTCTGGCCTTCTGTAGAAGCATAACCCTGGAGTTATAGCAGAAAACACTTTTTTCTCGACCCTGCTAATGATTTTAATGATGACACTGACGACTGATGCAACGAATAGGCATGATTCCATAAACGAACCGTCTTTCTCCAAAAGATCCGGAACTAAACAACAGCTACGAAATCGCCTTCGACGCCCTCCTGCATCACTGCGGCATGGGCCAAGATCACCATACCGCTTGCGACTATATCAATTGAGAAGAACATATCAAAAAGTTGCAAGAGCTCGTTAGAATCATGCTCTCCGAAAAAGCAACATAAGCCTTGACAAATATGCACCCCGAATAGTTGACATACAAACGATCCAAAAGACTGTTGAGACTGGCGAACTGAAGAAGAACAAGATCACAGAGATGACGATGATGGCAATTCTCAACTGGCTGACTTCGATCCTGAAATTGCCGAGAGCGAGACCTTCTGGAGGAACTCTCTGGAGAAGGAACATGCTTCCAATGACAAAAGCGACGCAAACCAGCAGCGCAAAGTTCGTGAACCTGTAGAGTGGAGGCCAAAGATGGTCGGATACAACACGTTAGCGAGACGTCTCCATCCATGGCGTTCCAGAAGTCAAATTCAGAGCCAAAATCACAAATGTATCGACGAGCCCACTGCTGACATACAAGGTATAGGCGGCGACGATGAGGAAAATCATGAGGTAGTTGCCCTGGAAATAGCCGAGGTTGTAGTTGAATCGTGAGGTGACAGCTACAGGCAAATACCATGTGGCAGTTGTGTTAGTCGAAGAGAGCGGCGAAAAGGGCCTAGGCGCCTGTCATGAAAGACGAGCAAGTTCTAAAGTCGTTGCCCTACTGGAGAGGCCATGGGGGATAGAGAAACGGTTCCTGTCCAAGAACTCTGAGACTGGCCTGAGAGAGCCGAGTCGCTCCTCGCGGAACTTTCTCAGGTAGCCGAGTCCAAAGCTCGAGGCAGCAGAGGCGGCGGCCGAGGTCTCCTCTGATGAAGGGAATCCACCGGTGAAGGGGTTTGTAAGAGGAGTGTAGGCAGGGGCGGCCATGGCGAGATCGGTTGAATGAAAAGTGGAGAGGGCGAGAAAGAAGGGAAAGAAAGGGTGCACACAAAAATAAGCACATGCCTGGCAGTCATCCGTCCAAATCATCTGCCACGTATGTGGAACACAAACTCGACTCTTGGCGGTTGAAGGCTGTTTGCACACTCTTGCTTTTTTTTTCCCCTTGGCAATCGTATGCAAGCGCGCAGCCGCTGGAGCATAGACCACAGTACCTCTATGCAACGTGGATGTTTCCCCTCCAGACCTGTTGGGATTCGGACTTTTTGTATGCATTCCCTCTTGGTCGTCGTTTGGTTCAGCGCATCCACAGTACACCTGCAGATGCGGACTCTGTACACCCACACGGCAGCGGATGCCGTGCTATGCATTAGCAGTGGATGACAAAGTTCTATAGCAGAAACGACAAGGATATTCCAGGAGTGATGGATGATCGTTCCCACTGTCCGTGAAGCTGTGTACTTTTTATTGGCCCTCGTCTGTGCGCAATGTCGCTTCCTCGCCGCTGACAAGATAGCTGACAAGATAGACATGATCAGGATAACCCCGTCCCCGGAATCGGAATTGGCCTTGTTAGAACAGAGAATCTGGAAACATGAACCCAGCAATAAAACCTCCTTCATCTTCATCTTTGCCCTCGCCTTCGACTTTATCCTCAACCTCAACCCCCAATAGATCCAATTCTCACACTCCTTCACCCATCTTGCATCTTCAAGTCATGCGTCTCCAACCCCTTGCGTTCCTGACTGCGGTGTGCACCGTCGCACTTGCACTCGAAGATCTGGCACAGTCGTGCGCAGGTGCCGCGCCTTTGCGATACCGGTTTTTGCTGTTCCAGCCAGTAAGCAATCAATCTCTGGAATGTGGAGGAAAACCTTACACAAGCGACCACAGGCAATTGACACCCGGTCAGGTAATTTAGCCCTGGACCCTGAGACGATCACTTCTTGTCATAACTTCAAAGACATTCGCTGACCGAAATCGATTTTGAAATGTCGAATGCTTCGCCATATGATGCTAACTTCTGAAAACGTCTTCCTACAGATCGCTGGCATCTTTTCTTCCAAGGGTGTCTGGCCTTGGAAGACGGCTGGTTGCATCTTGGCTGGAGCGGTTCAAAAACTCAAAGTACACCGAACAAACGGTGGTTAAGGGGCACGCATCGCACAATGAATGGACTCGCTCGGGAGTCGCTCCTTCACTTGTATCCTCCTTTGAGCACCACAGACTCCACACTCCTCCACTTGTTTCCCCTTTGAGCACCACGCTTCACGCATCGCAACAAAGAGTATAGTACACGCTTTTTCACCTCTTGTTTCCCTCCTGTGAGCTCCACTGGGTCGATCAAGCCATATCATTTCTTATACGCGACCAGACGTTATCCCCTCTTGTCCAGATCACTACCGTCTCCAATCGTTGCCACCGGCACCCGGCCATCGCACCAAGATGGGGCCAAGAGACATGTGGTTGTGGCTAGAAAACAAGGCGAAATATGAACCCGAAGTACCGTACCACAATTCGGATGTACAGCTCTCGGGAAAGATCAGAGTCGACGTATTAGGGAGTCTGTTCACATCCATTCGATGGGCAGCAACGACATTCAGTGGCAACAAAGTCACTTGAGATGTCGTCATGGAGAAGCTGATGGAGAGACTGGGCGAAAAAGAGAATCTCACCCTCTATATCGACGGCTATCCCGCGCAAGAGAAGGCGAACGTTCATGAAGACTGCTCTCGAACCCGAGAGTTGTATATCACCAAGGCGCACAGTGCTATCGAGACGGTGGAAGCACGCCTCAGAGACAACAAACGGGTGCGCCGGCAACATTTTCGGAACGTATCCAAGAACGTGAATGCAGCTTTCTATTAGGACTTCAACGACAGAGTCTCCTTTGCCCAACACATGACAGATAACGGGTACGAGGTCGTGCTGTGCGATACCGAAGCCGACATACGGATTGCTTCCGAGTGTCAAGCGGAAGATATTGTGATGTCTCGGGATTCCGACTTCTTTGCCTACCCGGCCGTACGCACAATATGACGCCCATACGGAAACTAGGCATCCAATCACTATATCTACGACAAGGTCGATGTACTCGCCAAACTAAAGTACGACGTACAGCTGTCGGCTCTAGCATGCACGACGAAGAACGACTATGATCAAAACGTTAAAGGGCTTGCCATCAAATCGAACCATAAGCTCATCCAGGAGCTCGGTACTCGCCCAGGTAAACTGCCATTCCGGTCGGAGCATGTATGCTCAATGATAATGAAGGATGATCTAACTCTTATTTGTCGTTCATTTGCTTGACATAATAGACGTGAGGACACTTGTTCGGGACTACCTCTGTCACCTCAAGTCCTCCAGCGTAACACCAGTAATGAGACCTTTGCCAAGTCTCTGCAGGTGTTTGTCGACAACTAGCAGACGCCCCTACCAAACACCTACAGAGATGAGGCATACCAGGCCGTTTTGAATCGCTTTGACTCCGCGAAGCTTGAGCACAGAAAAAGCAAGGAGAAAGAAGACAAGAGGTAATGAATGGATTTACTGGCTTTCTCTCCTCATTCGACCGTGTGCTTGTCTCGGGACAGACCATGCTAATTACAACCAACTATAATCTTGATCATGCCAGTAGCGAGAGTACATGGATCCCTCGACACGGACATAATCAACGCTACAACCGGTATCGGACGATTGACACACCAACGCAAGAGGTATCCACTGATCCAGTCGCGCATGTTCATCGACCACGATATGCTGTAAAATCACGAGGACCCTGCAAAGAACAAGAGCGAACAGCAAACGAGCACTGGGGACCACTGAAGAACAAAGTCAATTAGAGGCGTGTGTGAAGGGTATAACGGACCAAACCTTGGCAACCAAACGGGACGCACAGGACTTCATCGGCCTTTATATCGAAGCGGCTTTCAAATCTGGACTCACTGAAAAGGACACTGTGATCCTATCGGCAATGTGTCCACCAGTAACCACAACGCTGAAGGAAAAAGCAGAGGCAGAGAAGGAGGAGAAAGAGGGAGAAGAAGGAGAAGGAGAAGAAGGGGAAGAAGAAGAGGACGAGGAAGAGGAGGACGAAGAAGACGAGACGGATGGTAATTTTGCGGGAAACAAGGGAGATGCACCGTACAAGGGTTCTTATGCGATCCTTTTGGGACACATCTACAGTCGAAAAACACTCCCAAAAACGGTGATCAGTCGTCAGGTCCAGAAACTTGTCGAGCGTGCAGCAGAATTGCAGGTAGCATTGCCAGCCCGGCGACAATGGACGGAGGCGTATTCAACCAATGAGCTTCTATCATCGGCATCTAAGCAATTGTTTCGCGAAATCAAGAGGATGTACGTGAGCGGAAGCAAGAGTATAGAGAAAAAGGTAAGATGGGCTAGTTCTCGCACTCGATACATGCCTCGATTGATTCAAAATTAGCGGAGGCAGCCAATATCTAACGTCTGGTCGTGACCTCCAAACAACTATAGCTCAACAAGCGTGACAACCAGGGCTCGACTAAAAAGATCGATAATAACCTACCAGCCATTCAGAACTTCATGGCCTTGAACGAGTCGTTGAAGAACCCAGGCAGGATCACACCAATGTCGCCAATCAATAGGCGATACGTGTCCTTTGGAGAACGGCAACTGATCCCATTGTTCTGGAAATGGGATCTTTTGAGGAAGAACCTGATCAGCCTCGTCAAAAACGACGGCTATTTCAGTGACCCAAAAATCAACCCAGCGCAGGACGGATGTTGTCAGCGGGACAACTCGTCCCAAGATGCGAGGATATCGGAGAACGGCCCAATTGATGGGCTTTCCCAGTATGAGTCGCACCTTCAGAATATCACCAGTCCTGATTTTGACGCCAATTCCTTACACCGGCCATGGACAAGTATTGAACGGAACAATGAAAACCAACGGGCACATCATCCAGGTGGGAGCGTTTAAGCTCCATGAGCTTCAGGCCGTCCGGTTTCGACGATTGAACGCGGAAAAGATGTCCAACCCCATGGCCTCATCCCTCGGAGGAACGGACAGATACCTAAAGGAAGTCAGGAACGTTATCCGCACCCCTGAAGATGTCGAATTTGGAATTGCGAGCCACAGGAGGTATCAGTTCTTGCATTGGATCTTCGCACAGACGGACTGGTCGGCGCAACAGTCATCCCAGTCGATGGAGTAGACATCGTCAGAAAGCCAAAGGAAAAGAAGAAGCAAAATGCGCGGTAAACGGGCCCAAGGAAGGGGGAGCAGAGGGAAATTGTCCCTGGCATCCAATGATGTACAACAGAAGACAACCCATGACGAAGCGAAAGACCGTGAACCAACCCAAAAAAATTCCTACACTGGCAGGAGGACAAGAAGAAGACAACTAAAGTGGGCGAAGGCACGCTCCACGACGTCGAGTCCAACTTGCCTCCGCTCCGTGGCAAAGGGGCGTCCGTCAATGGATACATTAGCGCCCGCAATGAGGCCGAGAGCGAACTGTATTCGTTTTACGTCTTGTCCAATTACTCAAAATACGTCTGGGACGCAAAACGGGCAAGGGAAGAAGAGTTCGGATTGCCGACAGCCTGCTCCGTATGGTAGGTGGGTCAATTGGCGAGAGAAAGAGAGACGATCAAAAAGTCGCCATTGCCATTGGAACCGCCAAGTTTGTTGCCAAGAATGGTCCTCCTTCGCTACATGGCTCTTTCCAAGATTTTTTGCGCATCCGTCTCACAGCTGCCGTACTGTACCTTGTTTTGCAACTTTCTCACAACACTCTCTCTTTATTTTACCTGCGTGTTTTTAGGCGCGCTGGTTGTACTGCTTGAAGTGCAAGGAGAACTGGCAACGAGACGTTATGGCCGCAAAGAACATGTGTAACGTCGTGAAAGGCTACCTTCAGCACCAGCGAAGAGTGCTCTATCTCCAGCCGCAGCGTGCAGACGGGACTTTCCCATGGGCAGAAGCAGATTCAAGGGCAAGAGAGGCAGATATCGGACTCATGCTAATCGATCCGCCAGTTCAAGCAGGCCCTTCCAATAGCGAGGTATCAACAGGCGGCAAGCGCAAGAAAGCAACGGACGATAACGAGCCGACATCTCGCCGCAAGACCAGACTCGCCAACACCACGCAGGATGAAGACTCGTCATATAGTGCTACAGGCAAAGAGGCGTCTACGAGTACCAAAAAGGGGCGACCAAGAGGGCGACCCGCTGAAACGCTCCGGCACCCGAGGAGGTCAATATTCGTCCGAGGATGTATAGATACTATGTAGCATCAATAGCAGCTGAAACCAACAACTTGTTGGGTGTGACCGCGCCTTCTTTTGGTAGTGACGCAATCTAAGAAGGCGAGTTTAGCAGAATGGAGGCCCTAAGTCGACCACCTGACTTGCTGGGAAATAATGACTCTGTCTGGAAGAAAGGATTTACTGCATATCCCTTCTCCTGTTTAGTGGCAAAGTACAACGCAAAAATACCGACTGGTGCTTTGTGCCAAAACCCTGTTCAGTGTCTAAAGACCCCAACTCAACCTTTAGTGCGTTGAGCAACAAAATTCAGTACATATTTGTACAGAAAACAAGAGAGGGGATAAGAAGCCGTGCACCGCCTTTTGCTGGGATCACACGCGATAATGCCCAGCCTCCCCCACAGTGCGACTATCTCCTCCTCGCATTCTCTAAACACCTC
>Ga0247824_10000860_pt1 | contig 16002 bp, 20 predicted proteins | sample 13C_PalmiticAcid_FD_194412 | JGI IMG/M metagenome (GOLD analysis project Ga0247824, IMG submission 194412) | Soil microbial communities from agricultural site in Penn Yan, New York, United States - 13C_PalmiticAcid_Day48 | ecosystem: Environmental > Terrestrial > Soil > Agricultural land... | reverse complement strand
AAAGTAGATAGTCCACCTGGTTCATCAGCATTCCATAAAGTACCGGTCGACGACGATGCTAAGTTCTCAGGCACGAAGAAACACGACTCAAACTTGTCGTTGTGGTTAAAAGATCACTCCCCTTGTTTTCTAATTTGGTTCTTTACAGATCCAACCAAATAGCCTCTCGTATTTCGAGGCACTGAACAAGGCAACATCGTGGATCTATAACAATGCCAATATAATCGAGAGGCCTCGCGAGTTCAGGAATACAAACCTGGAGCTGTCCTCTCTCGTCCGAGACGGCATAACGGCCTTGATCTATGGCGCTTACTCCTGACCTCGCTTACACCTAAGCGTGCTATCAAACGCGGGGAATACGAGCCAGTTGAGATCAAGGACTAACAGCCAACTCTCGTCTTAGAGCTATACCGAACGTGGATTTGAAGTCCAACGAATACATGGATATTGCGCGAGCGATCAGAAAATAGGACGTAAACTCGCCAGTTGCAATAATCTCGTTGTAAACGTGGTGAGTATTGTCCTCCCTCCCATCTCTTTGCTCCAGCAAGGTCGTGTTTCATTTGCGAGAGAACGACTCACTTTATGTTCACTCTGATCTTAGAAACCCATACTTCAAATTTCATCCGGATAACACTGGACAACACGAAAAAGAAAGGACTGAATTCGAGGAGCGCTGTCGAGCCACGGCGGAGCGACCGACTTCAAGGGTCATTGATTGAAGGAACATAAACAAGAACTCCTTATTGACTCAACGGAACCAGGACAACGACAACGTGGCATTCAGTCTAACGAACGGCATCACACATCCAAGACAAACGAATCCAAGGCGGTTCTCTCTCGTTCGCAAGGGACGCATACACACCGCCCAACGTGCATATAGGAATAAGCGACCCGGGTATGAAAGAACGCAAGCTCTATCCCCTCAAGGGCTCATCCGCGGGATAAAACTGGTCGTGGACGCTTGGACTACACGAGCTTTGAGTGAGAGAATGACTAGCCTCGCAGAGTCATAGCTCAGCAATCCTGATGACATCCCAAAAATAAACCGCGCCCTGAACTACATTTGTGAGCATGGTCAAAGCGCCATTCACGCGTTTCTACCTGGTCCGTGGGTTTGCCCCCTCCTCCTTCATGGTACAGGTTTGTTCATGTCAAAAAATGTCTATTATAATAACGCCAATTGAGTCAGAGATGATACATACACTATATACAGCTATGTACAACGATGTAAGCAAAATGTATGGAGAGGAAGAGAGCGGTTGGTGTGAAGGTTGGTGTTTATCCCTTCAAGTACAAGACGAGACTTGAGGGTCTATTATGATGATGGCGAAGATGATGACGACGCGTTCGGGGGTTTGGGCGAGTTGGGTCGCTTTCCTGCTGCATTTGATGACTGACCAGGACTAATAAAGTCGTCCACTTTTGAGTGTGATTCCTGTTGAGCCATCAGCTTTTCGACCTCTATTGTAAAGTGGGATATCAACAGTGAAACAGTTAGTATACATTCATGTCAACCTGTTTTAATCTTCATTCGGGTCGAGTGGACAAGAATCCCCATGATACTTACTTGAGATGAGATGTTTTCCGTAGGTATACTTCTTGAGCGACGAGAGGTGCGGCTTGATCTTGGCAACAAGGATATCTCTCTGCTCTCCGTCCACAACATCCAACATCTTCTGAACAACATAGTTGGCAAATTGGTCCTTCATCATCAACACGAGTGGTGATGTACCGTCCGATTTGGTTGTAATCACTTCGTCGATCAACTTTTGTCGGTCAAGCTTAGATCCATAGGCAACGCACTTTTCCACAACATTGCTTGCAAACTTGTGTTTGCTCAACGTCAACACCTGGCCAAAGATCTTGGATACAACCAATGCCTTTTCAGCGGGTGTGCCACGTTCAAGGATGTGTTGGATCACGTAGTTGCCATATTGATCCTGTACCAAGTTGGGGATATACTTGTGGAGTTCTTCCATTAATGGCTATGGGAAAAGATTCATAACGAGGTCAGAAACATCATTGGATCATTCACTAATGCATGTGAAGCATCATGACGTGGTGACTTACAGCTTTGGTATCAACGCAGTGCTCGAACATGCGTTGAATCACTCGGCAGCCGTAGGGGTGTGTTGCCAGGACATACACCTGACCCGTGAATGCGTTGATGATGAATCGGATGTGCTCTGTGGGAACACATTCGATCGCCTTTTGAATGACGTGGTTGCCGTTTTGGTCCTTGACGCACTTGAGCACATTACCATCCAACTCCTTGACAAGCAGGGCCTGTTGATCCGATTTGACGTGCTCAAGCCCCTTTTGAACAACTCGACAACCGTACATTTGTAATGCCAGAGAAAGGACATGGCCTTCCATTTGCTTGGCCAGTGCTGATTTGTGGTCCACTTGTCCGTGCTCAAAGAATTTTTGGATCACATAGTTGCCAAAGACATCGGTCATGAGTTGAAGTGCCTGAGGCATGATCTCCTCAAACACCATTTGCTTCTCCTCGTCGGTTGCAGTCTCGAGCTTTTGTTGGATGAAGCGAGAGCCGTGTTGGTCACTGCTGAATTCGACAACGCTTCCAGCGATATCCTATGTGGGATGCAAGCGATATTATGTTAGTCGACTTGAATCTTAGTGTCCAGGCGCCTCGTAATATCGAACAAAGCGAGATGATATACCTTGAGCTCGTATTTCTTGTTGTTCTTGTTGCTTCTAAAGTCTTCGAGGAGAGCACTGCGTTGGCCATGACCGCCCTCTGCTTGAAGAGCATCAGCCTCAGTTTCATCGTCCTTATGGTGGCTCCTATGGATGCCATTAGCATTAGGGGGGCTGCCTTGCGAGCTGGACCAAGAGGACGCCTGATCGATTTCGTGTTGGCCTCTGCCCGCGTCATGTCCGCCCTTGTGATTTCTGCTGCTATGGGGTTTGGATCTGCCAGACTTGCTATGATGGGATGGTTGTCTTGTGACATGCTGAGCCTGGGGCTGTTGCAATCCTTGTGGCTGTTGCTGCTGTTGCTGCTGTTGCTGCTGTTGTTGTTGCAACTGCTCTCGTTGTTGCTGTTGCTGTTGCTGCAAAAGCAATAGCTGTTGCTGCTGAAGAAGAATTTGCTGTGATTGAAGTCGGAGTTTCTGTTCAGCCGAGGCGTTCGCCGCCGCTATACGGGCATCTGAATGCGTCAGATTAGGGGAACTCATTCCAGATCCCAAGGAGCTGGAGCTAGCAACGAACTCTGCAGAAAACGAGCCTGAAGCTAGAGGACTAGGCGAGTACAAACCCCCTTGTTGCTGCTGGGGTTGCTGCTGTTGTTGGTGCAAATGAAGCAAAGCCGCCTTGCGGAATTCAGGCGAGAGCATTGCATTGTTCATCCGTCGAGGGTCATAAGCCAGATCATTAGCCCTGAATCCGAGCGACGCCTCATCATGTCCCTCAAACATGGAATGGAAATCTAAGGCAACAGAATCAAAGAATAAGGACGCTTGTATCGGTGTCTGCACACCATACGCTAGTTATACCGAACGATATCACTTACCGTTCTGTAGAGGCATGTACTGCTCCTTGTGAGCCAGGAACCCTGGGTGGGTCATGAGATTGTAATCAAACCCATACTGGGGGTTAATCTGCCTTGGGTCCTTGAGCATCGTCTGGTTCTCAAAGTAGGGCGAATAGGCCGTGAGTGGTGTGTGAGATCCGTGCACAGACTGCTTGTGTTGCATTTGGAGCTGTTGCTGCCGCTGTTGCTGCAATTGCTGCAACTTCAGTTGTTGCTGGCCCAACTCGTATTGTTGCCTCCTAATGTTCGCCTGTTGGATCGCTATGTCATCCTCCTAGGAACAAAAGCACAAAGGGGATGTACTCAAGCTTGTTAGGTATGCCATGGAGCGAAATCAGGGAGAAAAAGAGCACCCTTACAACCCGCAACGTACAGGGTCACCAAACTGCAGGCTCTGCATTCCAAACTCAATGTCAGCTAGTTTGGAGTTTTGATCCAAAGAGAACCCAGGAGGGGGATTCCTCATAAAGTTTCGCCCATGAATAGGAGGGGTCGATGATGAACGCTGCGGTGGTGCAAACTTGGCATGAAAGAGTGGAGATCTGGCATTGATCAAAGAAGGGAGTCGCTCTTCATCTCCACCATCCAGAGCTGCATTCAGAACTGACTTGAGGTGCGAGGACCGATCATCCAGGTCGTCCGAGTTTAATCCGCCTTCCTGCAGTTGCTCGTCCAGATCCGGAGATTCGGTGGCCTCGTGCCGCAATGTCGATGACTGGGACAAAGGCGACCGCAGTGTATGGCCGGGCGATAGACCCTGGCTCAAGAGGTGATGCGATTGCTGTTGTGTGGAAAGATGGTTATGATGCGGCATACTTAGGAGCGGTGAGGGCGACCGAGGGAATTCTTGGGATGGAGATGATACAGTTGGGGCCCAAATATGGCTCATATGATCAGTCGAGTGTGGTGTGAACAAGGGTGAACTAGGCATAGAGGCGACACTACGTGAAGGATCGAGGCCGAATCTTGGTAACAAAGGAGAATGGAGCTCAGTCTTGGCTAATTCTGGAGATTTGAGGTCCTGCCGCCACAACAAGGATGGATCCGCATTCTTTGTATTAAGCGAGGATGAAGTTGATGTTGAATGGTCCTCCTGTCCGTAGTCTATTCACGTTATATGCAAGATCAGAGCAGGGGATGGGTTAATAAACATTAGTGCAACTGCAAGATGCATGCAAGGTGTCTGAGCATGCTTCCTTTTCCTATGCTCAGCTGGGCGTCCGTGGCTCAATGCGTGATCGAGCACAGAAAAAACGCCCCTTGGACTCTCCACATTAGGATTTCTCACCTTTTCCTAGACGACGAGGGTCGGCAGGACCCTTGAGATCCTCCGATCCGCTGCTCAGTCCAGTTGATGCTGTTGACCACATTTGCCACGACAATCCTGGAGTGTATATGGCGGAGGCTCCCATGGTAGGTTCTGGTCGAGAGGCAGTGAGGTAAATGTTGTTGTAGTCCGTGTCGGTGCGCGGATCTGACGGGGGCTGCGAATCGAATCCAGGGCCTAATCCGAAGCGTGACTGAACCTGGTTTGGCGGAGCGGAGCTGGAACGCGAGATATCGAGGCCGTTGATCCCGGGGAACCCGCTTCCGTAGTCATTGAGCTTGCCACGAAGTAGCGTGGCTAGCTGCTGCAAACGAAACGTGTCAGAGGAAGCAGATGAATCGATTAGCCAGGGACTGGAGGGGTGTGCGGACCTGAGTTACTGAACCACCGGAACAAAAGGTGGTAATACAAATGACATATCGCTGTTTTCTCCTACCTGTCCTTGTGGGTGATTCACGGTCGAGGGTTGATGAAGAGTGCCCATAAGGTCAGAGGGGTGGGCCGACCCGGTATCCGTGCCTAGATGGGCCATAGAGGAAGCTGAGGCAGTGTCGGAGGTTGTTTGAGCTGTGCTGCTGGAGTCGTTGCTGGAGTGTGAATGATGAAGGGTCTGAAGGAAGTGGTCATCCATAGGTACTCGGGGGTATGAGTTGCAGGAATCAATATCAAGGGGGCTTTGTGCAGCTCAGAGGATCGAGAGGTGCTCTGGGTGCGCAAGGATGATGAAGGCTGCAAGGCAAGGAGCGGACTGTGGCGAAGATGATGATGAGGAAAGAGAGAAAAAGATGATGATAAGGGCGACAGAAAGAGAGTTACGTGTCTGTCTGCATGCAACCCCTCCAGAAGCTGTGGGTTGTGAACACAACTGGAGGCGCAGGACATGCGATTCGCGAGGCTTCCTTTGCCCGAAGGGCGAAGGGAAACTCGAGGGTTCTTCCCAGGTTGATCAGCTCAGCAACTTTCAGTCCCACAACCCCTGCACCTAAACCCCCCTCTCGTCGCCATCGGCGTACCGGCATTGTGACCAAGCCCATCTCTGAAGTTGCTTTCATGTCACTTTGTGCGTTATAGGGTTGTGTTGCGGAGAACGGTGTGCGACAGCGAGTCAAGTTAGGCACTCAATTGTGAGTTGACTGGAGCAAGGGAGACAATAACAGAGACGACAAAAAAAAAAAAAAGAGTGGAGACTGAGGAAGTACCCATGATCTAAACTTGGACGCGCTCTTTCTTTCATGGACCATAGACACGTCGACACTCCCCTGGATGGACCACCTTAACCGAACGCGTCAGGATCCAAAAGAAGCATCCGAAGGAGAGAGCACTCCTGGGCTGAAACGTGTACGAGTACGAGTACGCCCTTTTGATTCGAGCAACAAAGTCGGATGTTACCTGGCTTCAGACTTGGTAGCCAACTGCTCTTCGAATGCTTTGGTATCGACCACGAGTGGCCTGATCTGCTATGTTACATGCCAGCTTTGGTATTTAAGTGCTGTAACATCCGTCCTTCAGGACATTCACTTCTCGACTTTGGTTACACCTCCTTCCTAATACCGAAATACCATCGACTCGTACTACACGACATGCCTGGCAACGCCCAAACACTTCCCTTGGCAACTCAACCCGTGCCCGAGAGCGGATCAAGCTTCGATATCATTGTCATTGGAGGAGGGGTCCTTGGCTCATCTTTTGCCACCACCTTTGGCAGACAGGGCAAGCGTGTGCTTATGTTAGGTACGGTCAGCGTAAACAGCGAACTCGTCCCAATGATAACAATGGTTAGATGCTATGTTCTCTAACGGATCCTTCTCCCTCCGATTCCCGAAACAAAGAGCGCAATCTGAGTGAACCTGATCGTATTGTTGGAGAACTATTGCAACCTGGAGGGTTCAGTGCGCTCAAAGAACTTGGACTTGCTGGTACGACCCGAACGTCATTGTACCGCCCCACATCACGAAACACCCATGCTTCTCCGCTAACACCTTTACATCCTTCCTTTCAACAGATTGTCTGGAAGGTATTGATGCTGTGCCTACAGTCGGCTATGGAGTGATTCGAGGCTCAGATACGGTTCATATTCCATACACAACGGATCCCAAGACCGGGAAACCTATGGAAGGTCGTTCATTCCATCATGGTCGATTTATCCAAAAGCTACGAGCAGCAGCAGCAGGAACATCCAAGTAAGCAAGCGTTACTAGTGCCCAATGGACAACCCTCCTAGCTACGAGAAAAGCATCGAGGACTAATATTAGACTTGATGTTTCAACTGCAGCGCGACAATTGTTGAAGCCACCGTCAACGAAGTTCTGTATGACCAAGATGGAGTGCGAGCAACTGGGGTCAGCTGCACATCAAAGAGAAGCACGGACACCGGAGACGGCTCGACCAGCGCAGAATCGTCATCGTCCAACACGCGATACATGGCACCCATCATTGTCGTCGCAGATGGCTGCCTTTCCAAGTTCCGTAAGCAATACATATCCAAACCCGTGGAGACGACATCTTCCTTTATCGGGTATGAATGAATGGTTTAGATGGGCCGAGCTCCCGATCATTTACCCAGGATGTCTCCGTTCGCTCCCGCAATTGCACAACCCAACTCACACCTTATTTTTCTTAATACCAATGCATAGCTTGATCGTCAAGAATGTCAACCTTCCCTTTCCGAATCACGGTCATGTCATTCTCGCGACTCCTTCTCCAATTCTTGTATATCAGATCTCCACAACCGAAACTAGGATCCTGATCGACATTCCAGGCAACAAGCCTCCATCCTTGAATACAGGAGGTCTGCGCTCTTATCTAGAATCGATCGTTCATCCACAGCTCCCTTCGGCCCTTCAGCAGCCTTTCCTACAGGCTCTCGAGACCGAACGTTTGCGATCCATGCCCAACAGCTTCTTGCCTCCTTCGACCAGCTCCGATTTAGGAATCATTGTCTTAGGAGACGCCATGAATATGAGACACCCTCTCACAGGTGGAGGTATGACCGTGGCTCTGAACGATGTGGTGTATCTGAGGGAGTTTCTAAAAGGAGATGTCCTCAAAGATCAAGAAGTCACCATGGTCCAAATGGAGTTGTTCTTCTGGAAGAGGAAGGAGTTGAGTGCAGTAATCAATATCCTTGCCAATGCCCTCTACGCCCTATTCTCAGGAACCGGTATGTTGGCAAATGTGGATGAATGAAGGCACTCTTTATGTTATGGCATTCTCTAACCTTTGAAATCGACACCTTGACACACATTCGCAGATGCAAGCTCTTTGGCGCTTCGGAAAGGGTGCTTTAGCTACTTCCAGATGGGCGGCGATTGTGTCCAAGGACCTATCGCACTTCTTTCAGGAGTTCACCGCAGCCGATCCACCTTGATCTACCACTTTTACCGAGTGGCATTTCACTCGATCTGGTTACTCTTCCATACCGCCGATTCCTGGACAGAGTACCCAGTGTTAGTACTGAAGGCTCTAAAGGTGTTTTGGACCGCTTGTGTCGTCTTTCTGCCGCTCTTGTGGTCAGAGTGCAAAGCTGAACCGTTGAAAAAAATAAAGTTCATCACGTGCCATACGCGTCCGTTTTTTCTGCCCCTGGTCTTGTCTCTTGAATCAAAGCAGGACGATGCTCCAGGACTACAGGAATCAACGCCAACCCGATCCAAGCGCTCTGTCGAGAGGAATCGAACAACCCAGCACACTGCCGGAACGTCCCACGAAAACACGATCTGTTATTTCCTTGTTCGTTTGCTTGAGTGGTCGTTCACGCGATGAAACTTAGTGGCGAATCTTCTACACCTGCCTAAGGCCGTGTAGTCATTCAAAACTGAGGACCACCGGGCTGTTCTTTTTGATGGTGGTATTGTGCGCTGCTCAGCCGTAGTTCCCATGGTCTATTCACTTGGACCAGGACTACAAAAGTACCCCCCTGCTTCTGCCGCCTGCCAGAGTGCCGTGTCAGGGCATGGGGAGTATGGAGCACGCACTCTCGCCCATCATACTTTTGCTGTTTGCTACTTTTCCTCGCATTATTCTCCTGCTTTGGTGGTCAATCTCGGTGTTGAGTCTTGTACGCCTGCCACAGATGAGGCCGTGTACCAAGTTCAGCACCGAGGACCATCGGGCTGTTCATTTTGATGGTGGTAGTGTGCACCGCTCAACAGTAGTTCCCATGGTCTATTCACTTGGACCAGGACTACAAAAGTACCCCCCTGCTTCTGCCGCCTGCCAGAGTGCCGTGTCAGGGTAGTGGGAGTATGGAGCACGCACTCTCGCCCATCACGATCTGTCGTTGTCTTGTTCTTTTTGCTTTGGTGGTCGTTCATACCATGAAACTCGGTGGCGAATCTTCTACACCTGCCTAAGGCCGTGTAGTCATTCAACACCGAGGACCATCGGGCTGTTCTTTTTGATGGCGGTAGTGTGCATCGCTCAACAGTAGTTCCCATGGTCTATTCACTTGGACCAGGACTACAAAAGTACTCTCCTGCTTCTGCCGCCTGCCAGAGTGCCGTGTCAGGGCAAGACGAGTATGGAGCACGCACTCTCGCACATCCCATGAACTCATTGAAGAATAAAAAAATCGGTTTTCGCTACTTCAGATGCCTATTGGTACCATGCTATTCACCGTCGATTCTTGGGCGAAGACGCATGCCTTTGCAACAAATACATCACGTGTGTCATGCGATGCGCGTTTTTTTTTTGGCACACTTGCGTCCCACACAAATCGCTCCCGAACACCATGGCAGCATCAACAAACCCTCGTCTCTTGGAATTCAAAGCAGGACGATGCTTCAGGACTGCAGGAACAAACACTGTGAAGCCGGATCCGGCAAAGGGGTAAGCGCTTTACTGGAAGGATCTACATGACCCCAACACCCTACTAGAACGCTCACTTCTCACGCTCCGTGTTTTCTATCACAGACTTGTCTACTTGGATGAGGAGGATGGATTGACACACTTCTACTGGAAGAATCGGACTACGGGAGCTGTTGAAGATGTAAGAGTGGATATCAACCATGGTTTCATTAGCACAGAACAAGGAAGAAACAGTTCAGATTGCTCACTCAAATGGCGTGCTACTAGGATTGGGTCCTCTTTCCAGGAGATGCAGAACTCGTCCTAGTCCCTCAATGTACAACCGGTCGCGTGGTCATGCTTCAATTCAAATCCTCGTCTGAAAAGATGTTCTACTGGCTTCAGGACGCCAAGACTGATCAGGACCAGTCTATCATTCAACAAGTCAACGCTCTGATCCAAGAGCAGGAAGAAGATGAGGACACTTCTATGGAGGGTGTTGAACAATTGGGTGAGTTGAATGTCCAAGGACTTGTTCTTTAAGGGTCTGTGGTATCCGCGTACTTTGTGGTGATACTCACCAGAGCTGAACTACTCTCGATCAGCCAATACAGCATCTTCAACAGGAGAGGCTACAGCCACCATTGCACCTTCTGCTGCCTTCGCCCCTGCGGCACCGGTAGCACCTCCTGCAGCAGGAGGCTCGGCACTGACCTCGCAGCAGATGGATCAGCTTCGACATCTTTTAGGAGGCATCCAAGTTCCATGTAAGAAATAGGACAAGGAGGAAAGAAAGCAAGGTTCTTGTTGTTTTGATCCAATTGCTTAGCAACTGATCGTTTTATGGTCCTTTTCTTTGTTGTATTGTCCTCAGCCGCAGCTACAGCTCGTCTCCAGCGTTCCAATCTCCGTTTGGACCATGTGCTCACACCAGGAGCCGTAGCACCGCTTTTGAACAACCCTCAGGTTTGTGAAGCCTTGTTCCCACATCTTCCCGAGTCCTCTGCAAGAACTCCAGAAGAAATTCAAGCCATTGTGCGGACTCCTCAGTTTTCCCAAGCCTTGGTGTCTTTGAGTGCCGCTCTGGAATCTGGACAACTAGGACCTCTGTTGAGGCAGTTTGGACTTGGACCTAACGCCGGAGATGGTAACGTATCGGAAAGCGTTTGTTGATCACTGTCATTTGCCGTGCCAATGGATTGGCGCTTTCTGTACTAATTTGCCTTGGATGACCTATTGTCCAATGCATGTAGGTGTGGAAGGGTTCCTAAACTCCATCCTAGACCAAGCCAAGAAAGAGACGAAGAAGTAGAGTACTTCTAGAGGATCTTTTATTACCTTTGTTATCGTACAGATCAATACAATACATTCACATTATGATACCACTTTTCCTTCCTCACCCACACTTTGCTTGGGCAAACAAGTCAGCAAATACCGAATCAATTGAGATACGACCTTGACGTTGATGCTGTTCCCTAAAACACGATACCGTTGCTTCAAGGAAGTGGTTGCTGGGAACGAGAACTTGCCCTCCGTGATGGGAAAGCCCATCACATGTGCGACTTCGTTCTCGGTAAAGTATCGTAGGCCGAGTGTCCTAAGGAGTGCTAGGGCCTTGGTATTGTTCTCATCATCCAAATCAGGAACGTTTGTCTGGGCTCTGGCTTTCAGCGCCTCTGCTTCATCAAAAATGACTGCCGTCTAGTTTGAGTTTTTGTGTCACAAAAGGATGTCAGTGATCTTTGAACTGGTAACAATGGAATGGTAACAATGGAATGGTAACAATAAGCGGGAGACAGATTTCGCCTCATAGAGCACTGAGACCGAACACCTACATCCTTGTCTGTCACCATCTGAAGAATGGATCCTGTGGACTCAACAAAGTGGTAATACCCTATGACATTGAATGAGGAGGTTGATGAGCATGACCTCACCATTTAGACATCACCTTTCACGAGAACCGCTCGTTCTTCTCATTGCCTCACCTTTTGTGAAGCAACAGCTCCTCCGTGTAGTCCCTTTGACAATATCAAACAATCTTCCATACTTCAAGAGTGTCTTGTCCGGAATCATATATCGCTTCATCCGTTCATCTTCCATGTCCATAAACTCGATGTACTTTTCCAGCACCTCGACTTTGAGGGCCAACATCGGATCGGAGAGAATCATGTCCTCATCAGGTTTCTTTGCTGAGTCGCCTTCATCGCCTTGGCTGCCCTTGATCTTCATGGAACTTGAAAGACTTGTTCTTCTCTTCTTGATTGCAATGGGCGTGGATAATCCAGATCGATCACCTTGTTTCCGGCCATCCACAAAGTCTTTGAGTTCGCCTGCTTCTCCATCCGTGTCTTCCTGACTCTGAGTATCCAGGGATGGGATATATCCAATCAATGTTCCTGTAACTGGATGGACAAACGATCCAACCTTTTCTGTCTTTCTCGCAAGACAGTAGTATCGCATCCTCGAATTGGGGATTCCGATCTGTAGAGGGGTGATCAACATCTCCTGGAACTCATATCCAGAATCCGAGAGTGTTTGAACGAGTAGATCTCGAGAATCAGATTCCTCAAATCCCTTGACGTTCTCGAGAAGGATGTAGTTGGGTGGGTGAGTCATTTTGGGAAGAATATCCATTAGATAGAGAAAAGATTTGGCGCGGGTGTCCTTGCTGCCTTCTTGATTTCCCGTCCTTGTATACTTGAAGGCGGAGGTGAGCAAAGCAAGGTAGGGTGAGTGTAAAGTTGTCTTGTGCGATGCGACAGAATGAGATAGATGGACAAAGCGAAAATCAGAGATCGCATACTTACTGGCTGACAAGGTGGTGACATGAGCCACACATCCGCCTGCTGCTTGTCATAGAACTCCATTGGGACAGCCTCAATGTTCCTCTAATATGATCCGCCGCTGACATGGATCAGATACCAAACGTCGAGGTTGATCAATGGGCCAGACCTTACATGACGACGTAGCCTTTACCTGCGCCAATTGCTTCTTGCCATGATTGTGAGCATACACCTCGTTGGCCGTAGTATTGATATCAAAGGCCTTGAGGATCTCCCCTTGGTGTCCAGAACCGTCAAAGGCGTAGTGCTGCCATGAATTACAGTACAAAGTCATTTTGAGTGCTTGTTCCAACGTAACGCTCGCTTGATCAGTGTTCTAGAAGACGCCCTGGTGAATGAGTTACCATGCCCCCGATGCCGGAGTAGAATTCGAGTACTCGAAAGTGATGTGGTTCGGCCATGACCTTGGTGTGAGAGAAGCGGTGTTGACCAGAGAAATTTAGTTGTCAGTCAAATATGCTCACCTGATTTGGAATGTTGGTGGCAAAAAAGCCCTGGCTCTTCTCACCTTACCTCGACTCCGACTCCTCTCCCCGTTGTCTAGCCTTGTTCATCATAGTCCCACGCTGTTGCTCTCATTCACCTCCACCAGCTTCTCCATACTGAGTTGTTGCAGTGATCCCTTCCTACTTCTGGGGTGTCCAAGCCTACTGGATGGAAAGACATCAGGGCGTGCTGGACTTTCGGCCGAGTATGCCCACCAAACGACAGGGATCTTGTCAATTTTGACAAGCTCTCCCATCGTCCTGTGCGATGTGTGTTCTTCTTTGGTAGGTGGATCGCTTTAGACGCTGACCGATACCCTCCAACGCTTTCGATCAACGGCTTCTCAGGTAGTGCCATCATCCATGGGGATCCGAGCCGACCGTTGTGTCCATCCACACAAATAAACTGTCGTTTATGATGTGGGCATGGCACCTTTTATCACTCGTTTGCATTGTGTGCAAGAAGATGTATTTCGTTTGGGAAGTGGATCCCTGTTCAACGTTGAGGAGCGACCAGTACACAAGCTGACCTTCAACATCTATCTGGGCAGTGTTCACTTCATTCATGGACCTATGGTCAACGGTCCTTTCCTTTCGGTCGTTGGTGTCTATACCATTATGCTGTAACAACTGCAAGGTGCTTAATTGACATGTCAGCGATCTAACACATCTTCTTCGTCTTTTGAGCATCGGACGAAGAGCACATCGAATCCCTTAACGTACACAGTTTACAACGCTATAATGCGCCCTCAGTCACCAACAGATCAACCCACAAGCAACGTCGCTCGGTGTTGCCTAACTTGGAGCTGTGGACGCTGGTTCTCTTTTTGAATCCACCAATGTTCTCGCCAGGAAACAGCGACCCATATCACCCTCAATCTCGTGAAAAGTGCAAGGAAGCATGGGGCTGGGGCAACCCACTTCATTCATTTGACCGAATGGAATGTCTTAAAAGCAGGAATAGCACTCTGGATACGAGGAAGGCACTGGATTGGGCGATCCGACTGGAGTATGTCAAGACAGAGTTATAAACCCTTTGAGACGTGAGCGCGAATATCTGGATATAGATAAATGACCTGATGAGTACAGGAGCCTAGACAGATCCATTGTCAACAATTTGGAGGTACTGGAAAAGCACATTGAGTTCATGGACATGGAAGATGATAGTCAAAGTTACTATTGTCCATCATACCAGTCGGGAATACTGGATCGAAAGAACCTCAGATGAAGGGGGTAGGCATCCACTTATTTGTTTGACGAACATGCATTGACGACTCGATACACCTACGTATGTCTACTCACAGGTTCGTTTCTTGCATGGATACGCCATTACCAGCCAGATTGACCATTACATGTTCACGGAATCAGGGTTGTCAGCAATTGGAGGTTACCTGGATGGGGAGGACTATGGTGTTTCAGCTTAGCAACAAAGTACGACCATTTCTATCCAAGTCTTGCTTGTCGGAATAAATTCACAGCCATCTCCATCCTACCACAAGAATTGCTCGTTGCAGAAGATTCGATAAGGAGGCGAAGGTCCAGCATGTGGATGAAGACCTTCAGACATAGCTGACATGTTCATTCATTGCGTAAAGATCATATGAGCACACCTCTGTCGGCAAAGGATGATAACAGCGATTCTCTATATCACTGTCTTTTGTGGTTTTCACGGAATCAACAAGGGTGAAACAAACTGGGCAAGAGCGTTGGTCATCCCATCAGTCCTTCAAGTCTCGAGGTCATCAATCAATCTGCGAACAAGCGCTCTCGATCTCGTGCATCTTGGGAGGTGTGATTAACGGGAGGAAATCCTGGAGCAAGCTACTCCCTTTCCATCACAACATCAAAGCTTGACCGAAGAAACATCTTAAGAACCAGAATGCGACCCCAGACAAGAAGGAAACACCCAAGTATGAGGCGAGCCGGACCAACCACGTCAACGAATTATGGCGTTGGTTACGATTGTCCACCAAAGCCACCTACATGTACACCAAAACCATGCCGAGGCGCCAGAGAAGTCCGGATAAAACGAACGCTCAAGCCCGGGTACCATTTCTAGTCTACCGTTCAGCCAAGGACTTATCCACGTTCCGGGATTCAAGATAATGATCGATGTCAAGCAATCCACAGAATGATCCTTGACGCAAGAACGACAACGTGGGTGGAAACTAGAAGAGTCTCCGTCATTCCAAGCCTCCCTTGAGACATGAAAGATCCTGGATGGCTCGCTCCGAGGCTTGAACGTGCTCAATGAAATCGGAATCGAGGGCAAGTTGAGCAACTTTTCAAGCCAAGGTAAGGTCATCATAAGCAGAACATCATGTCTTGACGGTTTATTGGTTCATAGTTGCCACAGATGCGCTAACAAATACTGGTCCTTAGAATCGGTAGAGATATCGTCCAGAGCTTCAAAATCTGTCAATGTAATGTAAGTAGCAGGAGACGAGCGTCATAGCTCTCAATGGATCAAATATTCACCATCTGACCTCCTTTTCAACTCATAGAGCATCCATCAAGCTGATGAAGGATTGCTTTGGAATCGAGTTTGAGCACAAACAAGCTACTCGAGCAAGCTGAAAGATTATTTCAAAGTCGGGTTCCCATCAACAAAGCCGGAACCTCTCGGAACTACTTCAAGTAAACCCCCATCAGTTCGGATTCATGGACATTCAGGAACACGAAAGAGACGACCGTAAAGTGCACTGTCTCGGATCTTCAATCGGTTACGGTGGATCGAACATTGACCGCCTTCTTATCGAAAAGGGTATCACAAAACCAAGGCGCCGCGAAGAAAAATGCAACAGGCGTGTTCGTGGAAACACAATGCGTGGTCGTTGAGATAGGGCATCGACTCTCAAGACCCTCGTAGCAGGGAATGAGCATGAAGAAAATGTCAATAAATAGTTTTGTGATGCTCGCTTGAACCTACTACACATTGTTCTTTATTAGCTGTAGATGATGGCTATAGTACAAGAAGCGGCAGTATAGAATGGCGTAGGG
>Ga0247824_10000859_pt1 | contig 16024 bp, 13 predicted proteins | sample 13C_PalmiticAcid_FD_194412 | JGI IMG/M metagenome (GOLD analysis project Ga0247824, IMG submission 194412) | Soil microbial communities from agricultural site in Penn Yan, New York, United States - 13C_PalmiticAcid_Day48 | ecosystem: Environmental > Terrestrial > Soil > Agricultural land... | reverse complement strand
AACAAACCTCGTCCGAGGATGTTCGTGAAGCTCGGATCTTGTACGTGATCCGAAACGCTCAACGGTTTCGTCACAATCATTGGGTACCAGAGGCGGACATCGGTGAAATACTTACCTCTGATCTTCAACCAACCCTGGAAGTTTTATTAATGGACGACATCATACGACGCACGGCCAATAACCTGATCACGATCACAGTACCAAATCTACCAAGTCCAGATGTCCCACCCCTTGTGCCTCTACCTGAGTTACTTCGTAAGGAGTGCTGTTACCGTGATGATGTCAAGTTGATGGATCCAGAGAAAAGACGAATTCTGGTGGTATCTGCTACGGGTAACATTAGTTTACGACCAAAGGGTAAACACATTATCCGTTTTCTGCGGAAGCAAGGGTTATACACGATAGGAGATGTGGCCACGATGCAATCAAGGGGTCCAACTCAGTATTTGATTACAGGCGAAAAAGGAGAGATTTCCGTGGATACTCAATTTGTTAACGGTTACACGAACATGGCTGCCTCTGCGACCTACACGGATCTTCCATTAATCAACGAGAACTGTGGATATTCCATGGTGGTGATTGTTGGGGAATCGATCCAAGATCGATATCTTCGAGAGTGTATTCGTATCATGGGTGGTCAAACCGATTCGGTCGTCGTGTACCGACAATGGGCACCTGCACGTAAACCCCCCACGGTACGAGAAAAGAGGGCCAAGGTGCTTGACGAAGAAGCAGTGGAAGCTTCTTCAAGTGAAGACGACGAAGAAGACGTGAGCGATTGAACACACACGAAAATGATTTGGTGGTTGTTTTTGTTTCTTACGGGTGTAATTGCTACTTCACCATACGATAAATTAACATGTCATCCAAAAGATATGTCCCCTGACATTCCACTGCAAGAATGCACCGAATCTATCGAGGCTAGTATTTTGGAATGTTTCTGGTTGATTCCCAAATGTCGATGCCAACATGAAATCGAAATGAAATGGATATCACCCATCATGCACACTTGCGGGTTTAATGGATGTCGATTCGTTTCGTCGTGTGCATATCCGTGTATGGAGGATTGTCGAAAGGACATGCACTGCAATTGGTTGCATCAATCACAACAATGTATTTACAAGGGAGATGATTAGAACCATATTGAATCGCGAATGGGATACATACTTGGAATACATTGCCCGTCATGATTGTCCATATGGACTGGATTTTATCATGGCGTCCACCGTGTGTCCCCCATTTGAGGTGATCCAATCCATCTTATATAGCAAGCATGTCCCGATTCCGGGGTTTCATACCTTCTATCGTGTAATTGAAGAATACATGCAATTTGGATTACGATCAAAAAGGTATTATTCCCTTGAAGAATTGGTCGTTGGGTTTGTTATATCCGGATGCGACCTCACTTGTCCAACGAGAAACATATATGAAATGGCTCTGATCCATCATGCATCCACCAGGGACTGCGAGGTGTTTGAAAAGTATAACATCCCAGTAAATCACAAATTCAAATCTCTTCTGAAAAATGGAACCATTAGATATTCCGATTGTTGAATCCGCCGACAAGATAGAACAACCGGACCGCGATGGGCGTCCATCCCTTTGGGAGCCCGATGACTACGTGGATGTGGCGATTCATTTTCTCAACTCTCGGTTTTACGACATGAGATCGGCACCCAGTGATCACGTGTATACGAGTGCTGGGAGATATTACCCCAAAAAGTACGTGTACGAAGGTTTACTGCGCATGGCGACATTGGAGGGAGGGAATCCATTACACAAAGCAAAGAGAAAACAATTTCTCCTTGCCGAATTAATCGAGGACGCCACCGACCTACCATACAAGTTGGCAATCATTCGTGATTTTGCACAACATGTGCCTCACAAATTAAAATCGTATGGCGGGTTAAGAAAGTGGTTGATTTATCGATTCACCGATCACGCATTGGATTTACAGAGTAAACATTTAATCTGTGATATACTCATGTGGATTGGTTACCCCATGTCAACCCTGGTGGATATCCCGGAGTATCTCTCGTTAGAACGCGTCCCTCTTGACTTTGCAAAGGACATGACCAATCGATTTCTCGAAACCGAAGCAGGTAAACAACTTGTTGAGAGTAATTGTATGTTGATGTACCGATTAAAATGGGAGACGAACTAGCTTATTATAAGGATAAATTATATATCAAACAACCGGATGGATACACCAAATTGGAGGATTGGTTCGGACACGTCGAACCGTTGCGATCCTTTCTTGTCCATATCGAAAAACCAAAGCCATCATTCACACCCTTTCCTTCAAACCTTACAAATGAATACATTCAAGGGGTGATGCATACCATCACAACAAAACACGATGGACGAAGCATATGTAACATTGGTTCAGATAGATTCGAGCTTGCTAGATGGTTTTTGTTTCATTATAGCGGAAACAGTCTAGTGGTGTGTTCCAAATCCGAAAAGCGCCATTGGCAACAGGAAATACAACCCACGGTAATTAAGAATGGCAAGCAGACTTTGGATAATGAAAAGTGTTACCTCGTAACATCCAATGTTGGGAAGAACCATACGGAAATTTTAAATGTCAAGTGGAACACCATTGTGTTTGATGATGCCCATGTCCTTCGAAGAGCAACCTCTAAACTAAGCACGTCGTGGATCCCGGTACTGAAACAGGCCAGGGCAGTGTTACTATTGACGGATGCACCCGTGTATAATAAACCGGTGGATGTATTTAATTTACTGCACGTGGTTAACCCGGACGTGTTCAAGTCGCGAGAAGATTTCAGTATCCGGTACAATAACGGTCGGATTGGATTTGACAATAAATGGATAGAAGGCGAACCGTGTAGGCTGGAGGAGCTGAAGATTATTCTTCAGGAATGGCTCCTGTATAAACCCAAGCCATCTATTGTGATGGATGTCAAAATGGTGGAAGGTCCGGTACCGTCTCATTGTCCAAATGCCCTAACAAGATGGAAAGAAACCAACAATCAGAAATTGGCGTTATTGGAATCTTGGCTGGTGTCAACCATCCAATCCAATCTGGATGGATGTGTCTGTATCTCTGTCATGCATTATCCGGTGATGGATAGATACGCACAAATGATGGAAACACACGGAATACCATACGCAAAAGTAGACGGACGATCCAAGAAGAAACCCATACCAAACGATATCCAATGTCTCCTGCTCAGTTCAAATTGTCAACTGGACTATGCTGCCATTAAGACGGTCACTCACGTGATTATCGGAGAAATTCCATTCACTCCGCATGTAATTGAAAAGATGGTCTCCAGATGGAATCACACCAAGTTAAAATTGACGGTGACTATTTTAACCGGGAGTTATGACGAGTTTTTATTTCGCCAGCTCCAACTAAAATCTCGTATCCTGTTGTAATCCACACACCAAAAAAATGACCACTTCTACTACGGGGGGTATAGCCTCCAATCTTAGTTTGCCGCAAGATCGGTGGCCACTGGGTGCTATCCGCGATGCCAGGCCGACCACCATCGGTGAAATCATCACCGCCGCTACCGAGGTGGCGCTGCAGCGGTCAAATGCTGCCGGTGGAATCAAGGGCACGTCTCGCACGACGTATGCAAAGGGAGATTTGGAATCGCTTCATCGGACATTCGAAGTCGCGTTGATTGGTATGATGAGCCAGGATATTCACGCCATCAACGAAGTTATTCCAATCAACGTGACGGATGATTACCGATTCACCACGGAGGAGTTAATCTTTGACCCTCAATTGCCCAAGATGAGTGCGCCCATGTCCGGTCCGGATATGATGCATTTCAGGAAGACCCGACGTGTGACGACTTCCACGAAGTACAACATGGGCTTTGAGCTTGATGGTGATATTCGTCGATTGGAGGAAGGTGTACAGCATGTCCAGATGTGTATGTCTTACATGGCTGGTTCATTCAACAAGCTGGCGGCATTTGTGACGATGTCTGGTCTGATCAAGTCGGGTTTGCATAACATCCACCGCAAGATGTTAACGAAAACCATGCAGCTCATGCAATACGAGGAATGGGTTAACGAAGATCACGACGAGTTTGCCGTTGGTAACAAGAAACGCACCGGTATCGACAACTTGCTGTACAAGTACAGTGAGATTGTCCGTGAAATGAGTGGCTATGCGCCAGATGTGTGCTTCTTCCCCACTTCGCAAAAGGTGTTGTTCTATGCGAACAAGCAGTACAACACGTATCAGTATGGTGGACAAGATGCGATGGATGTCTACCAGGGGCGAAAGGGTATCGATAAGAAACATAACATGACGATGTTAGAAGCTCCATTGGCTCCCGACCAGCGATTCAAGTATTCCCAGTTGTTTTCTACTCGACGAACTGGCGAGTTTCTTGCGTTTGAGAAGAAGTCTGTGTCACACGACTGGAAAGAGGGTTTCCTGGTTCAGGATTTGAACAGAGATGACAGCATGTACAACGTCAAGGTGGATGATCTCATGCCAGGATTATTGTTTGTCCAGCGTCCTAAACCTGATGCTAAAGTGTTGGGTCAACATCTGAGTGTCAAATTGAAGTTGATTCTTGATATGTATCAAGTCTTGGGAGATCTCGATATCACCCCGGAGAAGAAGGATGACTACTATCCGACTGCCGCCCCGGGTTCCGCCGCAAATCCCATGGGAATCCCGAATACCGTGCATTTGTTCTTTACAGAATATGCAAAGCTCCAGGGTTACTTCACCTCACTTGACACGCAATCGTTGACGAAGATTCAGCAAACGATTGACATGTGCTTTGGTCACTTGACGTCTTTAACGACAGGCACAGAGTTCCTCTTCTCTGACTATCACAGGGTATATTCCCAGTTCGGAACATGGGCGAGTATCCTTAGTGACAGTGGCGAGGATTACCAGACACGCGTTAACAACTACAATACCAATGAGCAACTATTTAATAGTGCCAGTGCAAAATTCACGGCCGGTACCCCGTTGTCTCCTTTGGAGACGAAGATACTCAACGCTGGACCACCTGTAGTGCCTACCACCAAGACCATTACAGCAAATGACAAGCTTCAAGCACTAAGACAGGTTATCGGAAATCTCGCGGACACTACTGTAGGCGCTTTGGAAACTGCCCTGGTAGAGAATAGACACGGAGTGTTGATGTTGCATATCGCGGCTAAACTCAATGAGATTACCAAGGGTGCGTACACTACACTGTTCCGAAAATCTGGCGTGTATGGAACTCGAAATACAGCCGCTGGTTCACTCAATTTCCTGGGAGTTAACATGTCGAGCTCTAATGTGTTTAAAATTCTCGGTAGCTTTGATCTTGCAGAGTATGAACCAGTATACGTTGTCGATTTCGTGCAATTCTACAATGTAGTTTATGCCAAGAAATACCATCGACTACGAGAAGGCACACCGTTTACACTCCCAGGGAGTGGTGCTCTGGACCCAAAACCATGGGTCGTAAATGCATCTTGTTACATGGAAGACGACTATGCAGTGCTCACGATGAACCCATATGAAACGAGTCGAAACTCTCGTTGTGTAATCGCCGTGAGCGGTGAAGACACGGCTATTATGTTCATCTGCCCTCCAGAGGTCACGGATGCACAGGATTGGAACGATCAACACTTGGCCTTCCATACGTCTATGTACTATGCTTACGTCCCAAGAAACGATCGCCGTGTCATGACACTTAGTGACGTTGCTTACAGTGGCGTGATTTCTGGTGCAAACTGGAAGGTGTTTACGTATGCCGAACACGAGAGGTTTGCGAACCAGTTGTACTTTGATGCACCAAACAACGATTACCCGTGTCGTGTTGTGTTTGCTGTGCGTAAAAGTGAATTGCGCCACCGTCGCTTCATCAACACGCCTGGTCGTCCTCCTGTTACCGGGGCGGATTCACTTGCTTGGGACTACCCACACGCGGAGTTTTACAACAAGATGTGCCATTGGGATACTTGTCAGTCGGAATTGCGTGTTCCGCTTGAGAAGAGGAAGAAGGTCATTGCCACTTGTTTGTATCGCGCGGGGTATTCTTACAAGGACAAAACCGGATGGATTCACGTTGCCCCAGATACGGTCCATGGGCCTTATTCGCGTCAACCAAACGCATTGTCTATTCGTCAGCGTGGTGATTGTTTGTATGACAAAACGATGGATTAAAATTAAAACATATAAAAGCCGATTACAATTTAATTAGTTTCGTCGGTACCCGAAATATACGTGCTTGTCACATTAATCTTATCTCCGTAGCGAGAGTTGTATGCCTGGCGCATACGATCATTAAACGCTCTCGTGTCCTCTGGCTTAGACTCTTCTTCTTCTTCCCCGTTTCCACCAGAGTTTGCTTTGGTGAACATTTGCTGGCGCTTGGCGTTGATATCTTCAGGGACGTACTTATTCACGAAATCGAGATAAGCATTGCTCGCTCTCTTACGAGACTCTGGCATGGCCTTATCCTTAGCGGAGGCCTGCGCGGTCTCTGGCACGAACCGGGACTTTCCATCTCCTCGTGAAGTCACACCCGACCTGGCAATAGCCTCATTGTGTGCCTTCTCGATTTCGCTAAACTTGAGGTTTTGAGCCTTGAGCGCTTCCTCCTTTTCGACCAGTTGCTTCTTCATGTCGTCTTTTTCATTTTTGATCGTGTCCACAAGTCTGCTGGCACTGGCAAAGGCAAACAACACCGGAGGAAATCCATCGTCATCCTGTGCTCGACACTGTTCAAATAACTCCTCCGCGTTTGTCTGGAATGCTTTCTTTGCCGCCTCATCGGAAAATCCTTCAATTTGAGGTAAGAGACGGAGACAATCGTTGGTGATATTCTCAAACACGCGCCTATCGTGCTCTTTCTTGAATTCGACTGCGGCTTTCGCCTGGCGATTTTCCTCTTCTTTAGCCTGGAGCAGCTTGAGGGCCTCGTCCCTTTCGCGTTTCACGGTCTCCAGTGCCTGTATCACGTCAAGGCCAGGAGGGACAGCAGGAGGGACAGCAGGAGTTGTTTCAGCCATTTTCTTTGCAGATGCTTTCACTTCGAGGGTTAAAAAATTGTGTGTGGGTTCACTGGGTATATCCACCGAGAGTTTATCTCTCCTGTATCCCGCCCATAGATTCAATCTCATTTCCTTTTGTTTACCGTGCCATATGATATGGGAATCCGGAATATCACCCCTTTCTACTACGGAGATTTCAATACCAAGTAGATTTTTAAAGCTGGTAAAATCTCTACTTCGACTGTATCTTAATCTGATGGAGATGCCTTTCAGTTCGGATGTTTTCAGTTTTTCAATAATCTTACTTGTTTCGGGTATGGTTTCATCTAATGCTAAATATGCAATGATATCGTTTTTATCTCCTAGGATGATCTTATAAACTGTCCCGATGATAACATCATCCATGTGCTCGTACATCACGGGTTTCCCATTTAACGATTTCGCAAAATCGTCGACTTCATCTACACGGACCCGTGGTCCAGTATAATACCGATCCGTGGGTGCATCCGGTTGAAGCACGCCGATTACGTAGTAGGTCATAGTACAAATGTGACAACTTTTCCTTGTGTACCTCTTTCTGGTGGTTTGCTATACGTGAATGTCCCTTCCTTTCGTTTTTCCTCGTGAACGTACATGGATCCGGATGGGATGTTATTCTCCGTACCGGTTGATTGGATGTAGGTCACAATTTTGTCCTTGTCCTTTGTCTGGGATAGACGTCGTTTCAATTCCGCCAGTTTTCGAGGATTACGACGCATGTAAAAGGCGAATCCAACAAATGCCAACCCCATCGAACCTCCCACGATATACCCCGTGTAACTCGTGGTGGATACCGTGTATATGGCCGTATCATTCGTAGGACTAGCCGTTGTATTCGCGGGTTCAACAAGGACGAGTGGTGACACGGTAGGTGCCAACAAGATGATGGGTGACACGGAAGGAGTAACAGTCGTGGGCGGTGATACCGAAGGGGCCATTGTGAACGCAGACGTCGGGGAAAACGTGACGGGCGACAACGAAGGGACACTGGATATTGGTGATGCGGTAGATTCCAGTACGGGTGTCGGAGTATTTTGGCTCATTAAACACAGTACATGGCGATTTCCTTCAGTCGATACCCCTGTAAACGGAAACTGTAACCCACTAGCATATCCACCTTCGGTGTAATCCAATGTCTGGTTCATACCAGTCCACACGGAACGGGTCAATCCTGGGAAGTCCATCCTGGAACGAAAGAGGTGAGGAAACGACAGGGCATACACGTCTCCAGTGCACGAGTAGACAGTATCATTGGAACATCCGATGTGATCGAAAATGGAATAATTATCGTATCGTAATATAGGTAAATTGTTTACACCGCATGTTGATAAGGATTCATTCCATCGTACCTGTAACGGGGACAACGCCACACACGCGTGTGTAAGTAAATATGCGATCATTTTTAATTGTGGTTCGCGCGTAAACTTGCTTCGTACTTTTCTTTTGCTTTTTTATCCTGTTCGGCTTCTCGTTGACGGTTAACGAATTGCTCCAATTCCAGTATACGTGGTCCGAGCCCTGCCACAGCATACTTGCTACATGTCATGCGGATCACTTCAGTTTCGCGTTTACCACGATAGTCGCACGCACAAAGAGCCAACATGTAATGAAGAAGGTTACCATAGTCAAGATAGTTCATTGTCAGTATCATCTGTTCCTTGGATTGATAAGTCGGAAACTTCGACATGAACTCGAGTTGGAATGGGTGCATCCACCCTGTCGGGTCATCTTCGGGTAGAGGCACGGGTGCCGTTATGTCGACACCTTTTTTTTCCATCTGAAGATCAAACTCGGCATATTGAATTGCCAGGATGATATCCTCTTTTGTGTAATTAGGTTTCACGATCATGGTCGTATCATCCGAATCTGGTTCGTATTGTTCAACAACTAGTTGAAACTTTAACGCCAGTTCCAGGGGTACAACGAGTTCCTGTCCATCCGCAAACGCGAACGTCCATGTTAACGGCACAGTAGTCTCACTGGTCTCCATAGTAATAACACGACACCTCCAAATATCGCAATTAGACAGAATATGATAAGTATCAACCCTTCGGTCGTTCCAAGATTGATTAGATCGTACACGGCTTCGTTATGTGTGACGGCTAAATCAGTCACGTCAATCGTAATTAATTTTGTGAGCACGCTTTCATTTTGAACAATTTGTATCGTCACAACGGATTGACCTACCCGTTGACTGATGAACGAAAGGTTACCAAGGTACTCGTCAACAATGTTCCCACTTGCTGTGATTTCCATTGACGTACAAATGGGAAAGTCAATGTATAACTCTTCTCCTATTTCCAATGAGTTGCATCGTTTGAATATTTCGGGATGATACGAATAATTCCATTCGGGTAGGAAGATATACCCCAAGCTTGGTTCTTGGGTCACGGACAATTCAAATTCACCCTTACCGTTAAACACCAGACCCCAATCCTGTAGAAGTTGATTACGTTTCACTCCCTTGTCGAGATTACCAGGTGGTAATAATCGAAATCCATTCGTGCCTGCAAGTTGAATGTCAACCCGTGTAAGATTGGTATGTAACCACGGGTAATTTACAGGCGAAACTTGAATCGCGAACGAATCATTCAGAGCTTCCGTTCCTTCTTGCGGGGTGTAATACAACGGAAAATAATACTCGAAACTTCTTGCGAGCGTACCGTGCAAGGGCGGCTGGACAATGTCCACTTGATAAAGACGAATATCAAACGTATCCGTAATGTTCTCTGTTATCTCGATGGTTTCCATTCCGTTCACCGTGAACGAATCCACAAACACTTGAATTGGCTGGATCACTTCAACACGAAGAATGTCCGTGTTATTCAGGGTAATATTATAGTACCGTCCATACGCATCTGGGGTGGACGCGACGGACGATAGATAAAGTATACCATCCACCAACACGGGATTTAGACTTGATGAATCATACGACGTGATCGCTACATTCTCAACTTCAAGTTCGAATTCTTTATTGGATTCACCCAATCGAATCACACCAAGTTCGTGTAACATTTTCGTGAGTGATCACTCATGAAAATGCTGTGTTGGATCTTCATTTTCGTCGGCATTTGTGTGTCGGGATGTAAGTTACCCGAACCTGTGTCGACAATCGAGCGGTTTTCCCTTGTTGTCTGGTCAAACCAGACGAATGGCCACGTATTCACATCGGAGCAATTGAATGTGACAGTTACATCGAACAAACAAATAACGGTGACCACCCCGATAACAAGCTTGTCCTTCCCATCGTTTGATGCTTCCTTGTTCCCTGGTTCGATCGTTGTCTCCTTTTTTAGATACAATTGGGCGGTATATTCGATTCATTCATCCTGTAATGGATACTCCATTCCTAAAATCGTGACGTATACCCATCCCGTGTTTTTATTTGAATCTCCGGATGCAATTGTGCACGTCCCATCATCCGTGCCCGATCTCACGTGGTTTGAACCATGTGAAGAGATTACACTGTATTCTGTGGACGGGGTGTTTCAGACTCCCTACTTCCCGTTAAAGCCTACCTATCTGACGACTCAGGAATGGCTGAATGCATCTTATGTGCGTCTTAGTAAAACCAAATTTAATGTACCATCCATGTGTGTCTATTCCTCGTATTACGGGGTAAATTTAATCGTCGGGGCATCACACGGCGAAGTCCAAGCCGGAGGGACGATAACCTTGAACATCACAGATGAAGGAGACGTACACGGTACGTACGGCACGGCCACGCGGATATCGGACGATGCGTATAATTATACAACAAACGTCACATATGCGTTTACGGGGAAAGATTATCTGTACTTTAATCGTTCATTGGTCATACTCGCCATTGTACCAGCCGTTCTACCCATAGCAAGTACGATATGGACCAATGAGCCAAACTACACAGTGGTCGTTGACGAGTACATCAAACGAACACCTGTTGTATCCGCGTACCAATATTTCTACCGTGTAAATGACGGCGACATGATTTTCCCCGAGGAAAACACGGAGATTACACTGAATGACACACTAAACGTACTGAGTGTATACACGTGCGACTATATCGAGAATGCAACCATACTGTTGCGACAACCTACACCGTTGACAATACAGGGTGTTCACTCCAGTCAATCCTCGTTTTCTTTGATGGATTACCTAATCTTCGATGGAAACCCGGGTCTGGTCCCTGTGCATGTAACCTTATTCATTTCACATGGAAACTTCTTGAATAGTGTATGCCAGAGATGTACTCGGTTTGATTTAAACGAAACGCTGGACGAAATCGAAGCCGTGTTTTCCGAAACCATTGTCACACTGGACTCCCCGATCGGTGATTATAGCGGGATACGGATACAAGTGAACGATAACCCGGTAACGTATATTCGATTCATCCAAAGTCTGACCACCGTGTCGCCCACCACATCGGTGATTATAGATACGTATCAACAAACAACTTTATGGATCCGAATTGTTACCTATTCTGGATTTGCCTTATTTGTTGTGTCCGCGCTCATCTACATTGCTAGCGAGGTATATCTCCGTGAACTAAAAAAAAGATCATACGGGTTGCGTCGCGTACAACGAAAACCCACCAGTCATGTGCTGCAAGGCATGCCAAGTGGAGCTTCCAGAATGCCTCATGTGTGATCTGTGTAGTTCATGTGGGGTATTTTGCTCGCAATGTGGCGAATGTGCAGATTGTCATTTCTGTGCTTGTTATTGTCGAAAATGTAAACGAAAGATTCACAAGGTACCAAAACAATGTAAAAAATGTAAGCTGGATTTACCCAAGAATATGTGTCCATGTAAATGTCCATTGTGTCGTAACCGCGTCGTACACCAATCGTTGAAACCCCACTTACCAAATGAGCTCATCTACCATATCATTGGGTATATGGGACCACGGTAACACCCTGGCTGGGATGGAATGCGTTATAGATAACCTTGACACCACCAGTGTCCTCTCCGACTTTGGCCATTACCTCTTCTTCGCGTTCAGGCGGGCCAGTAATACGAACGTACCAACAGTCCAAGCCCCATACAATCGAGAAGCTCACACCAAGTGGTGAAAGTCGATCGCGGTTAGCTGTGAGGTAATCCGCGCACAAGTCCAATGGGTCGGGTGACGGCGGTGGATAGTTCTCTGGATGGATCATGCGATCGTACGCTTTTAGGATACTGTCTTTGGTCATGCCTTCGACATACCTATCTTCTGGCCAATTAATCATTTCGAATATACGAACAGTTGCATCTCGTGCTAAAATGATTTCACTCTGCTCCATGAAATCATATTGACAATATAAACAAACCAGCATGAATGGCCAGTTGACATCCTCCTTTGCCCCGATATCTTTCGCACATTGATCCAGATCAATAGGTAATCCTTTACCCATTGTTTGTTCGATGTAATAAAAGAACGCCCCCACTTGCATATATAGATCCATTGTTTCCCACAAATTTGTGTGAATGTCACGTAAACGTGTTCGTACCGTGGATATGGTAATGTGCGAGGCGTGCCTGAACGAAGTAGAAGATGACGGAACTAATTATTGTGATTATTGTCTCACATGTTTATCTTGTCATGGAGTATGCGACGAATGCGATCAGTGTATGCCCGACCCGTGTGATTCGGGACATCATTGTCGAGGATGTTGTGTGAAATGTGACGGGTGCGGCTACTGTAAGTTCGAAATAGATAGCGAGTTATGTGACTGTTGCACAAAGTGTGTCGATTGCCGCAATGAATGTCACATGTGCTGGGAATGTGCGTCCGAGCTGTGTCCCGAGTGTAATCGATGTGAGGCGTGTGCAGTAATCGACGAAACGAATAGATGTGAAACTTGTGCCATAAAATTACTAGCGCATTCTGAACTTCCAAATGAATTAAAGTATATCGTGTTACAATATCTACTGTAACATATACAAATTTGAAACAATAGGCGCATACACACAACCAGCAAAATATTTTTCTGGTTCGCACCCAGTGAGCGACGTACTATTTATATGCATGGCATAGTGAGTGGTCATTCCATTGCCGCAACGTAGCGCCGGACCGAGTACTTTCTTCCCCTCTTCCTTATTTCCCATGAGGCGTTCGGCGTACACACGCTGGAAATTGGTTATCATATCGTCGTTTTTAAAGCGAGGGTCGTTATCCACATTGGCCGTTTTCACAAACTCGTCAAACCTATCAGGGCATAGGACGTTTGGTGTTCGCATCATGTACGTATAGATCAATTCCAGTTCGCCTAATTCAAACCCAGGAACGGCGGTGCTCACGGTGGTCCGAGGTGCGCCGTTATTAATCGCATCCACTGCATTTTGAAGCAATACAAGCAGACGAGAGAACAGATCGGCACTGTGACCAGTCAGCTCGCGAAAGTTACTGGTGGCGAAAATGGGTGTAAAGTCAATCGCACTCAATACTTCGGTGATATTGTTAGGATCGACTGGCCTGGTTTCCATCACCAAGCGGTTGGATCGATGCACTTCCGGGTCCGGTAAGACTGAAAGAATCAATTGACCCGGACGGATAATCTCACGAGACGTGTTGAGAATAGCCGTACCACCTTGCAATACGGACGAGACAGTGCTGCTCATTGGGATTCCATCTTTCATCTCAATCGTGGTACGAGCAATTCCAAACGTACGAGCTTCCCGGTAGAAATGTTCCGCGCGAACAGCAGGGTCAGTGGAATTCGTGTTGATTTCCACACCAGCCAAGTTTGAACAAACAACCAATTCACCAGATTCTCCACCGGCCGAATTGTGCGAAGTCACCAAAATTTCACCATGGCGGATAGCCATATCATCCTCCGTGGGTCTTCGATCTCCCCATACACATGTGTTACCGGACATTGCGATATTCTCCTGGATGTCATTGTATCCGGTAAACACGATGGTCGGTGTCTCCAGCACCGCCACGGAAGTTGGAATACCAGCAGAAAATGCGTCAGTAGACATTTTATAAAGCAGTGTACTTTAGTACGTAAAATAAATGTGAGTGGTAACGTTTAATCTTCTTCCATTTTTCCAATCTCTCCATTGACTCGGCATCCGATAACGCAAGGTTGATGTTGGATTGTCTGGAATTTAGATGTATACCCATCGCCTCTTTTACCTGTTTGTTCGTTGACTCTTCCTTGGAGTTCCGTAAAAACGCCTCCAGTCCATTGTAATCGTAGCGACCGAAACGAATCCCAAGTTTGGTTTCGAGTGGTTTCATCCATTCTTCATAGGGGAGTTGTCGATATTGACTCTTCAATTCCATCCAATCTTCACGTGTGTGCAGCGCACGACTTCCTGCGATCGCGACCGTGATATTCTCTGTGTAAGATGGCAACTGGGGTTCCATGTCAACAAATCGCCGGTGGTATGTCCAATCCACGCCATTATATACACTACCGGATTTGCGATTTCGTATTTCCGCCTTCAACACTCTTTTACCGGGTATGGGATAACGATTGCCAGTACAAACAACATCCCAGTAAAAGTGTTGATTTACAGCTGCTACGGTACCCGTCTTACCATCGAACCCTAATAGGTAACCGTACAACAACGATTCATTCAACACGTCCATGTCATCCGCTTTAATCTGTCCACCAGACAACTCCTGTATGAGATCTCGCGTGTATATCCAATTATTATGGGACATGGCCAATTCTGGCTGGGATCGGACAGATAGAAACCAATGATTCACGAGTAAGATATTTTTGTTGTCTTTATTCTCGGCGATATTGTATCTGAAATCATCATAAGAAGCATGTTGTTCGTCTTCTGATAATTTTTCATATTCCGTCTTTCCTTTCTTGGCGAGTTCCCGTAGCACATCCAGTGACGCATCGTCGCCGTGATACCCTGGTGGCACGGTTTGATCGTATTTATCCCATTGAGCTTCCCAGTCCGCTTCATACAGGATGCGTTTAAATATGAAGTGGTACGCGATACGTTCGAAATACGCGGCATTGTTCTTCGCGTAATATGCGTTGTCAGTGTTACCTTGTCTTGTTGCTTCTTCGCTTTGGCGCTTGAAGAATGCAATATAGGCATCTGGGTCATCGCGACACTCCAAAACAATCTCATCGGTTATACGGAATGCCTGTAGAATGTCACATACCCACATTGGCGGAATAACCGCAAACGAACACAGTTCCTTGAGATCACCCATTCTGAAATCCGGGTATCGTTTTGTTTGTTCGGGGTTGGCATACATCACTTCAAGTTGAACGAGTTGCTTTGGTGTCCATGTGTACTCTTTTATCGGTAACGGTTTCAGGTACGTATCGAGATCGTCCACCACTGGTAGATTGCACCACTTGAACCATTGTTGCCACAGGAACAGAATATATTCAAGTTTGCGATTGTGTTCATCCACCACGTTCGTCTGTTTGATCTTCTTGTATAATTCTCTCTCCTTGGTTCGCATGAGTTCCTTCAGGTGTGCGTCGTCTTTGACGTATTGTGCTTCTTCCTCGATAAACGCATCTGCGATATCCTTGCACTGTTTCGCACGTTCAAGTTTAATCTTGCTTATGTCATTTGGACCTTTTTCAGAAGATTCGAGATAACCCCATCGTCCAGCGTATACGTTACTCATGAGAGAATGTTGAATATCCATTGGATCATACGAATCCGCATGAAATAATGTTGCTAATTCGTCGATGACCTTGTCCATGTCAAACGGTGCACTGAACGGCAATCCGGCTTGTACGTCCTTATCAATTAACAGCTGCAATCTCCTTTGTATATGATAGAATGGGTGCTCACTCGTACGCAGGGTGTACTCCTTGATTTCTTTATATAGGGATTCCGGGACAACATATTCGACCGGAGTAAAAGAAAGCAAGGGTTCAAAATACACCATAAATTGTTGAAAGGTCACAACCCTATCAAGACGGTTCCACACACATGCTTGTTCATAGAACCGAGTTTGGATACACCAGTCTAAAACGGTTTTTTGTGGAAATCCCAGATAATAATGCGAGTCCTTGAACGGATTTCCCAGGTGATTTTTAAC
>Ga0247824_10000858_pt1 | contig 16026 bp, 22 predicted proteins | sample 13C_PalmiticAcid_FD_194412 | JGI IMG/M metagenome (GOLD analysis project Ga0247824, IMG submission 194412) | Soil microbial communities from agricultural site in Penn Yan, New York, United States - 13C_PalmiticAcid_Day48 | ecosystem: Environmental > Terrestrial > Soil > Agricultural land... | reverse complement strand
GATGTGGATGCTGCGACGGGCGGGCAGGCGATGCAGCTCGAGGGACCCGGCTTCATGGCGAATGTGTTTCGCAAGGTGTTCAAGATGGTGGATCGCCCGTGGAAGATGCTGCCGTTGGGGATCTTGTTTGGGCTGGGGTTCGACACGAGCTCGGAGATTGCCATTCTGGGGATCGCGAGTATCCAGGCCGCGCAGGGGACGAGCATGTGGGTGATTCTGATCTTTCCGATTTTATTTACTTGTGAGTTGCCACCCTCCCTCCCTTTCTGTTTTGTGGTTGAGTGAGCTGGGGCTGATGTGTGATGGTGCACCTAGCGGGTATGTGCATGCTGGATACCACGGATGGGGCGCTCATGATGGCCCTGTACACGTCCAAGGCGTTTTCGAGGGACGTCGTGGCGATTCTGTACTACTCCATCGTTTTGACCGGCATCACCGTGTTCGTCTCGGCGTTCATCGGCATCATCCAGCTGCTTTCTCTGGTCCAGCACGTCGCGGAGCCAGACGGGAGTTTCTGGGAAGGCGTTGGTGCCATTGGGGACTACTACGATGTCATCGGCGGTTGCATCTGCGGACTTTTCCTGCTTGTTGGTGTAGGCTCGGTCTTGGTCTACCGGCCCTGGAGGAGACGGATGGACAGAAGAGCTGCCAGGCGGGCACAGGTAGCGCTAGAGAGCGAGAGTCTCGAGCCTCGGAGCCCCGACCCGCTGATCCCCGGGGATGTGCCTCGGGCACCGGGGTACGGGGCAGCGGTTTGATAGATCGCTTCCATGAACTAAACTTTGATCGTCACTGCAATCAAAACCCTCAACGTCGGTCCATGGCGAGGCCCTGCGGATAGTAAGGAGTTAGTTATGACAACTGCATCGTAACTCAATGGAAACGCCTCTCGCCTCGGGGACGGCAAATTCAATTGGTTGGGCTTTGGCTGCCAATTCTCGATTCCGAGCAGAATGTGATCAAAAGCAAGCAACGCTGCATCTGCCACAAAATGGTTGTCACTCCTTCTCTTGGCCGCCATTCTGGACTCCCGCAAAAAGCTGCTGCTCCATAAACATATCCGCAGCAACCGGGTCCTTCTCCCACTTTCGCCAGTCGTAACGACTCGGGTTGATCCCATAGCGGCCATTCTTGCCCTTACCCGCTGCGCATTTGGTCAACTCGTCGGGGATAACGTCCCAATCCCAATACCTCCCCATACCCCATTCGATGAGAGCTTTGCGCAAGTTCATTGGGTCGCTTTTCCGCGTCTCTTTGATATCATACAAATCCATCGCTACTGGGAAAGGATGTGGCGTAGTCCAAGCGCGGCTAAAGTCAAGGATCTTGCCGCCCATATAGTTGAAGATGTTGATATCGCGCACGATGATGCCTAGCTTGTGGAGGTCTTCCAGGTCGCTCCACATCCCCGATACATGCCCGGTGGTAAATGGGTCTTGGGGGCGCACAAGCTCCTTGACGATAGCCCGGACAGGTAGATGGCGGTGTTCTAGAGCGCGGCCCCAAAAGTTCCAAGTGCTTTCCTCAGGGAACTTTGCCCCGGTGGCTCTTTTCTCAACCTCGGCTTCTTGTTGAGGAGTAAGAAGAAGGTAGCCGTGAGCACGGATAGCAAGGTCTTCACGGTTTTCCTGCTTGAGCCGTCCATAAGCTCGGCATTCGCAATTGAACGAGTCGAAGTAGTCGGCATAGAGCTGGGGCGAGGCTAGGTCGCGGATGAAATCGCCAGCTGAATGATTCATAAGGTGCTCGGTGGAGTTGAAATTGAACTGCAGAAGAGGGCGTGGATAAGCCTAGGTACGGATGCGTTCGGTTTATAATTAACAATGGGCCAGGAATGAAATATTTACCATTTTCAGGGCGTAGTCCTGTTGTTTGCCCCCGATTTGTACCTTCCACACACGGCCATCTTGATCTTGGCCGGGATTGCCGAGCTCCGCGACGAAGTGGATGACGGCGCGAGCGGTTCGAGTAAAAGGGGCAAGCTTCGGGCCTGGTACCAGAGGAAGCGGTTTGGGAGGATTGGGCAGTGGCGGGAGATGAGACATGGCCGTGGTAGGCAGAAAAGTGCAATGAACACTCTCTCTGCTCTGTCAACTGCTCCGATTGCGAAGCCAGTGGAGTGCACAACAACCCGGCCAGAAAGCAGACAGGACGAGGCAAAGGTCGGTCAGTCGCAAGCCCCTTGTGCCGACGCAGGTACCAGATAGCAGGAAAGCCGATGCTGGAAATGCTCGAATCACAGAGTAAAAGAAGCCTCCGTGGAGAAAAATGTAACGAGCGTGGGTACTCGTTGTAATCTTTTCGTTTTACTCTTGTTGTAAAGACGCGGCGAGAACGACGGAGAGTGAGCAGGAAAAGAAGGGCGAAGCATGGGTCAACGGCCAAAGCCGCCAAACACCGCTGTGCCTCATGTTGCGCACAAAGTCAGGTGCATGTACATACATGCCTGGTCTGGTAAGCTACCTGCAACCAATCGCTGCCCGTCCCTTCCCAACAGAAGACCCACTTTCCTTCCATGTTGTCTTTGCTTCCTAGCATCCCCACCATTCGAAGCCAATCGTCTGGGTAGTTTTCAAGATGGCAGACAACTTGACGTAGGTTCTCAACTGTTGGCAGGCTGCACGCTATAACTGTATATTGACTGAACGGATTGGCATTGCCTACCAAATGGTTTCTAGACTATGGATGCAGGACAAGACTGCCCTGTCCTGCATCCTCCATGATGACCCCCCTCTTTACCCCTGAATATTCGGGGTCCAGCTTTCCGCACCATGTACATTCAACCAGACAAGCCAAAGAAAGTTGGCGCAGCCCAAACTCAAAACAGTGCAGCATAAATTTACTAGAGTACAAAGAGGAGGACACCCAGACAGAAGATCGCCCCGTCACGTAGACGGACTCGACCGCAGCGGCAGAACCGCCGAGTTCCAAATCCCCGACTTCCCCGGCGAGAGCACCCCATTTGGATCAACTGTGTCCTTCAGCAAGCTTGTAAACCGTCTAAACGCAGAGTCATTGAAGCCGAGCTTCGAAGCGACATCGTCCATGTAGCTCACATGCGTCCGATACTCCATGTACCCCTGGTCCGAGGCATCATGCAGCAGATTACTGTACAGCTTCTTGATGCCATCCTCCTCCCCGAGCGTGTAAATTACCAGCTCGATCGCAATGACATACCGCGGGTAGACGTGAAAGTCCGCGAAAAAGTCAAACTTTGCGTCGATCGTCCGCTGCTTGGCCGTCAAGTACCAGTCGTAGAGCTCACGGCCCGAGGGAGGAAGGACTGGCGAGAAGCAGATGTGGCCGCCACCTTCTTGCTGGCGGCTATCCACAATTCCCAGCGGTGCCAGGGTCGGAATGCCGCTGTGCGGGATCTCCTCCTCTTTGATCTCGGCGGCGGTGATGAAGCTGCCTGGGGTTCCGGGGAACTCGCGCCACTCGACTTGGGACCCAGGAATGGCGGAGAAGGCGCGCTGAATGGTCTTCTGCAGTGCGGGAAGCATCTCAACCGACCCATATAGGCTGAAGTAAGCTTTCCAGTACCCCCAGTCTTGTTGCGCGCGGATTTCCTCGAGCACTTCGGCAGGCACGTTGGAGCCCGGTTTCATGTATTCGGCTAGTTTGGCGTGAACTTCGGGGACTTTGGATGTCAACGCAATCCGGAAGATGTTGGCGATGGAGGGCGAGTTGAGGATAATGGAGCGGCGCATCAGGTCGGAGAGCGTGCCGATAAGCGGCACCAGGTCTTCCTCTCGGGGCACGCTGACTTCGACTGTGGCGTAGGCCTCGGGAGCGGGAGTAATGTGGATGCCGAGTTTCGTGACAACACCTGTTTTGTATTAGTGAGTGGCCGAGATGCGGAATGCGATGAAGATAAAGCGGGGGTTCTCTGACCAAGATTGGATTGGAAGAAGAGCCCGTCAAGACTCGGCCCAAAGCCTCTGTTGAATCTTGTTAGCAATGTGTTGCAGATCGAAAGAGTGCACAGAAGCCAGTGACATACGCTTTGTACAGCGGAAAAGTCTTGTTGTCCTTCATCGCACCCGAGCCCGTACGGAGCAGGTCACCGTTGGGCAAGACAACCTCCATGCCACACTGTGACTGCGAGTGTTCCCCATTCGGGGTGTAGCCCATGCCCCGGTCCATAGTGTTGCCCAAGACGGAACCCCAGCCAATGGCCGGAACAGACGGCCAGAGGTTTAATCCCTGCCGTTGAATCTCTTCAAACAGGTCGAAGAACGAGACGCCAGGCTCGACGATGGCATACCCGTATTCCCCGTTCACTTCGATGATCTTGTTCATTCGCTGCAGATCGAGAACCACCGTTCCCTCGACGACGGGGCTGGATCCGCCGTATCCCAAATTCTTCCCGCGGGAAACCGTCCACAGCGCAACTCGGTGGGCGTTGGCGAGCTTGACAATGTCCTGGACCTCTTCCACGGAACTGGGCCGCACCGCGCCCCCTGGCTGGTGACTTGCAGTCGCCGAAAACGGATCGCCATAGGACTCTTCTCCTTGAGAACCTTTCAACGCTCCGTGCTGGTGGTCTCGGGAGACATTAGCCTCACCGAGGATGCGGGCGGCATGATCGAAGAAGTGTTGCAAGGCGCGAGCGTCGGGCGCCCCTGAGCGTGCCTGCATGTTGGCGTCAAACGGAGTGTGTGGGAAGGAATGGAAATTAAGGGGCTGCAGGACAACACAAGCTCGAGACAGTAAAGACTATAACAGTACATAGATTGGGTTCTGTGGCCGTCTGATATTCTTATCTAAGCCAAGTTCCTCAGAATCCGCGCCAGTTCTAGGCTGTGCCGGGGATACCGGAACGGAATGATTCCCCGCGGAACATGGCCCGGCGACCCACTCGTGTTCCGGGGTGGATTCCGGGAGCTCATGGGTTAGGGGAAGTAGAGCGGGGAACGGCTGGGCATCCGGAGAAAGCGCAAAGATGTCACGAAGACCCGGAAGCCGCGGCATGTGATAGGTGTTTGGAAACTGCCAGGCAAGAGGTTGGGGATTTCAGTACCCACCTGGTGTCATTACGGTACACGGGCAGGTTCATTGTGTACTTTGCGGTACCAAATCTCAAACATGTGCCCAAGAGCACCTCTGCCGCTCCAGTCCCCCGTCTTCAGTTGGGTCGGGCGGGTTCACCAGTTGCCTCTGGGACTTTTCGCCGAAAGAGTTCATGGAGCTAAGACTCGAGTAAAGTGGAAGAGCCTGAGCGCGCTTATGGCATGAAAACCATGGCATTCCCCCCACGTGTACACAGCACAAACTTGAGGACAAGCAAGAACAGAACAGAAGATTGTCAATGCCCACAGTCACAGCGGTTGGTGGGTCACTTTCATTCACAAGCCAAGTGACTGGAGTATTCTTAAGTATTGCTTATCCTCTTTCCAAATCGCCGTCAAGTTTCTCCGGCGGTGAAACTAGAGGAACCGTTCCAGCCTGGAAGACATGGCTCTGAGCTTGCTGCCAAAGAAGTAGAAAGGAATCGCCAGAAGCATGCTGAGTGTGACCAACATAAAGATGATCATGTAAACCTCGAGCCAACCCCGAGCCGCCACCCAATCAACCGCGGTATACAGGAAAAGGAAAGAGACCAGATTCTTGAAGACATTGATCGAAACGAGGGCTTCGCTGGCTTGCTTCGGGCGGCTCTCTACCACATACGTGATGGCAATGTTGGGAGCGTAGACGGTACCAAACGAGGCTGATGAGTTGCACCATGTTTTGTCAGCTTCGGGATTCACCTTGGGGAGATGTGGGAGGAGACTGCTTGCTTACCCATGCCAAAGCCAAACGCGATGGCGACCCAAGAGAGCTGGCGCGAGCAGGCAAAGGCAATGATGATGCAACCGACCGGTGCAATGACACACCCGGGTATCAGGGACACCAGCCGCTGCTCCGGAAAGACTCGCCCCTGGCGTATGATCATGCGCGCCGTAATGGCGTCCGCGACGTAGCCGCCGGTAAAGCATGCAAGAACGAAACCAATGATGGCTGCGATTTGCATCAACCCGACCTGAACCGGGGTAAAAAGGTATGGAGGAGCCAAGAGCAAGTGGGGGAAGGCGAAGCTAGAGTGAAGGGAAGGGAGGTGGTCAGCATCAATGCGGATTGACTCGCGAGAACGGGCTTACATGAGAATGAGTTGCGAGGCGAGCGCTATGCCGTAGAGTAAGGTGGCAAACAAGACGTCTGGGCACAGCAGAAGGATGAGCGGGCGTAGGCACACTTTGAGGAAGCTGACGGAGTGGTCGACGGTGACGAAGGAAGCCCAAATGCTGACCAGGCTCTTCTTCACAACGTAGCCGGTTGCACTGCTTGTATGCTGCAAGGCCGAGGGACTTTCGCTGGCCTTTTCAGCGTCCAAAACTGCAGGCTTCGATTCGGAACTTGTAGAGCGTGGCAGGGCGGGAGGTGTATGGAGATCGTCCGCGCGATGGAAGTTGGACTCCGGGTAGAAGAAAAATAAGAGTGCAAGGTTGACGCCCGACAAAGCTGCAGAGAGCCAAATGTAGTCGACATAACCGCCGGGGCTGTATTGAACCATGATCGAGGCGAGGAGAGGGCCAACCGCCGTTGCACCGGAGGCCAGAATTGTATACCTGGGCAAAGAAAACCGTGTTAGAGATGTGGAGGTGTAGAAGGGGCAGATGGAAGTGTCTCACCCGGCCATCATGGCAGCTCGTTCGTGGAGGAAGAAAATATCCGAGACGATGCCAGGGACGATGCTCTGTATCAATGCATGATCAATCATTTGGAACGCGTGGAGGCCTTCCGGGGGGAAATCAGAAGTCCATACCTCTCCAGCGCCTCCGGCCAAACCAGACAGACATCTCGCTGCGAGGAGGCTGTTGAAGCCGTCGGCCTTTGCGGTCCAAACGAGAACAGCAAAGTGAATCGCCATGGATGTGATGAGCGCAAATCGCTTGCCAAACTTGACGCCCAATGGCACCCAGACAAGGTTGCCAACGCCGAGGAAAAGCAGGTTGAACTATCGCCCTCGTCAATAAGTGCGTTGTCGGTTGGCAACCAGCCGCCACCTACACTCAGCAAAGCGTTGACATCATTCGCAGACTTGTGATACTGCATGGCCAGGATCTGCGCCGCGACGGACAGACCGGTGCCGGCAAAGTTGGCCGTGAAGTTGGCGATGGCCGTGGAGAGCAAGGCGGCGATCTTGAGCCATTGTGGCCAGCGCAACGGATCTCGTGGGTCATCTGATGGCGTTGGAAGCAACTGGATGTTGTGGTGAGGGTGGTTCGCCGATGGCATGGTGTGGCCTTTCTTTGTTTTGGTGAGGGCATCGTCTGCCACGGCCACCTCGATGTGCACAGGCGGTTCCGAGGGAATGCTCATGGTTGCGAGACTGGAAAAATGGCAGAGTATTTTCGGCACTTGATGAAGCTTCCCTTGGAAGCATCCAGACTCAAGAATGGGTTTTGAAGCGAGAGGGCAGACGTCCCTTTTCGAGACAATGCTTCTACCCTTGCCCATATTTGCTTTCAACTTTCAGCCCATTACGCGTCTCGGGTCTCCCGGGGAAACACCGGCCAGGCTTCCGGTAGGTGCGCACCTACCTCCTCGCCTAGGAGTTGTTGCTCAGCTGGAAGCTGTCTGAAGTCTGGGGAATCCTGGGGAAGTGGGGATCTGGGTTGTCATCCAGACCCTAAAAAGTCTGGGGTACATTAGGGGATCGTGGGGAACCTGTCCAGACCGGAGGGCACCCCACATTAAGGGGATGCGGCAGAGGCGACCGGCAGCGCCGTCCCTGGTTATTGTTCAAGTTGTCGGGGTCGTGCAGGGGCCCTCCATTCCAAGTTAACCGATGATGTGCATCCTTGCCCCGGATCTGAGTGTAGCGCCAAACTTCGCACCTGTCACCCAACATGTCCATGATTCGGGCGAGTCCTGGGCGAGTGTGTCAACGCGGCACCGTCCATGATGCCGCCGAAGTTACCCAAGACTGTACATGGAGCCATATATGACAAGAAGAACAGTCGTATCCAAGGATCCGTCACCCGGACGTAAGGAGTCGACGCATTCATCAGGAGTGCGTTTAGTCCCGGCACGTCTGTGGAGCTTTTTCCGAGTGGGGCCGGACCGGGCGGAACACCGGAAACATCATCTCCCCGGCCGGGCCGGTCCCCGGTCCGTGGAACGTTGACCTTACACAGGACAGCCTCTCACGGATGAAGAAACTTGGCAACCCGCTGGGGTAACTAAAACCTTAGAATACGGTGAAGCCGCGGATGGCGGGGGTATGATCAGGGTTGACAGCAACAGAACGTGGTATGCACCAGGATAATACATCCAACAAACGTGTGTTCTTCTTTCCCTCTTTCCACCCACAACAATCCTTCCACCATGCAATATCTCGCGTATGGGGCCATTGGCTTGGTACTCTGGCTTGCCGGACATTGCGTTTACAATGTCTATTTCCACCCTCTGCGGGCTGTTCCGGGCCCTTTCTTGGCTAAGATCTCACGATTGTGGCTCTTTACTCTGGAGATGAGGGGAAATCCTCACACTGAAATTCTCGAGTTGCATCAGAAATACGGTAGGATTCACACAGGATGATCACGGCGAGGGGGTGGTCCACTGACTTACAGCAGGACCAATGCTGAGGATCTCGCCTGACGAAGTGTCATTCAATGACCTAGATGCCTCTGGGATCATCTACGGGCAGGCATCCAAGTTTGAAAAGACCGAGTACTTTTACCGCGCCTTTGAAGACCAGGCCCCGAATCTCTTCACCATCCGGGACCGTCAGCAACACGCGCAAGACAAAAGACTCATCTCCCACGCCTTCTCGAGAGCGAACATCGTCCAGCACCAAGCGTCCATCTTTGACAACGCGGCGTATTTGATGGATCGCATTGCACAGCGTGTGAAGAACGGTCAGACAATTCCCCTCTTTCCCGCATTTCGCTGCATGACGCTGGATACTATTTCCGAATTCGCCTTTGGGAGGACGACTGGCGCGTTGAAGCTGGAAGGGTTTGACTCGGGGATCTTCGAGGCCATTGACAAGGCCACTGGCTCTGTACCATTTGTAAGTTTCTCAAACCAACTCACCCGAACATAAAGTAACGCGTGACGTGCTGCAGTTCCAGCATTTTCCGATACTCCGAGAAGCTCTCCGGTGGGCAAGCTACTACAAACTCACTGCCGTTCCCAATGGGTTTCTTGAGCTGGGCGAGGCAGCCGATGGCGGGTTCCGAGCGATGAACGCAACAGATGGTACTTGGACCATGTTTCGAAACATGCTCTCATCCGCAACCAAGATTTCCACGGTGCTCACGAAAGAACATCTGATATCAGAAGCTATCGTGATGATCGTCGCTGGTACAGACACGACAGCCTCAGCATTGGCTGTCAGCCTCCACCATCTTTTGCAACAGCCTGAAACGTATCGGAAGCTGCAAGACGAAGTCCGGACCGTCATGCCGACGCTTGACTCCAGGCCTGCTATCGAGGAGCTTGATGCCTTGCCGTTTCTGGATGCGTGCATCAAAGAGGGCCTGCGCATCTCTTGTCCCAGCCGCGTCCGGATGCCACGGACCGTCCCGGAGGGTGGATGGACGTTTAAGGGGCAGTATTTTCCTGCCGGAGTAAGATTTCTTTCTTTCCCATTTAATATGTGCTCTAACCCCGTCTACAGAAAATTGTCAGCCTCTCCCCGTTGTATTTCCTGCAGGATGAGACCATATTCCCCTCTCCACAGCGCTACGACCCTTCGCGGTGGATCGTTGACGACGACCGGCGGCGACTAATGATGTCCTACTTTCACCCCTTCTCACGTGGGACGCGGCAGTGCATCGGCCAGAACCTCTCGCTCATCGAGCAGAAGGTTGTGCTGTCCATGTTTCTGATACGGTTCAACCCAAAAGACGTGTTGAAGAAGACCACGAAGATTCGGGAAGCTATCACGATAGTCATTGATGACCCTGTGGATGTGAGGTTGGACTTTGCAACGGGTGTGGCAGTCAGCAAGACAGGGGATGTCTCCACCTAGCCAGGTCGTCGTCCAATGATACACAGCCGCCGGTTTGCTCAGTTCCCCGGTTCCCCGGTTTCCCCGGCGTTCCTCACGGCTTTTCATTCCCGGAGCGGGGAAAATATTGCGCTAGTTGATCAAGTTCCTGCACTAACCTTGCTTTGTCCTCACCTGGATGTCAGATGCCAGATGGTCTGAACGCGTCGAGCCCGGATCGATCATTGGTTTCTTGCACAAACGGTTAAGCTCACCCGTGTTTGCGACTGGAGCTTGCCAGACAGCCAAAGTGTTGCTGTCTGGAGTTGAGGTTGGATTCCGAGCTGTGATTGGAATGGGCTAGGTTTGCAGAAGTCTGGCATCATTTTGGGTTTGTTTACTGTTTCCAGAGCCATGATAATTTTGGCAACGACCAACACAATGATGGCTTTCCATAGTCAGACAAGGTGGATGAACCTTATGCACAAGTCCGACTCCACCAGTCCACGGGGCCGGGCCCGATTTACCCCCCATCAAACAGTTTGTGGGGGAGTGGAGCTCTCGATCCAGTTGGGATTGCCCAACCGAGCATGTGTTTCTGGTTCTCTTCTGGGACTCACCTCGAACGTCTGGCTGCGGGTTGAGACAGGAACCAGTGAAGGCGTGTCAGAACTCCCAGCCCTCAATTGACATACGGAGCAAGGCCGTGTATCATGCCAGGCGTGCAGGCCCAGATGTCTCCTTCTGCTCTCTCTCTTGAGAACTCGGACGATGTCCAGTCAACCAGACAAGAACATCGCAAGAGAAAGCGAGTATCGGTGGCGTGTCGACCGTGCCGGACGCGCAAATCTCGTGTAGGTCAAACTTCCCCTTGGACAGCGGGAACTTGCTGATCCCTTGCATGTCAACAGTGTGATGGCGTCCAACCTTGTTCGACGTGTCAAGATATGGTCACTTCGTGCCGATATGACCAGCCCGTCAGCCAGCCTTCTGTGGCGGTTGTAAGCCGGTCCGAGGCCCACCCTGGCACTGGAATGAATAACCTGTTAGTATACCTCCTTTGTGGATCTCCTCGACCAGGGTTTCTCATCGGATACAGGCAAAGACAAAATGCGCTTCTCGAACAGCGGTTGCTGGCCATGGAGCAGAAGCTTCTGGCCTTGGAACAAGGCAGCCAATCTGACAAACCGTCGCCTCAGAGTAGCCGATCTATCGAGGTGCACACGTCTACATCTCCTCCAGCACACCGAGACCAGCAACCAGAAACCAGTAGGGAACCGACTGGGACCTCTGATCAAGACGATGAGGTGGACGGGATGGGCGCGGTTGCACTCATCCCGTCGAATGAAGACGAGTATTTCGGTAAGAGGTCTCCGCGATCCCTGAAACCCCATGTGAAGCTGACAGTTTCTCCGTCTACAACGAAAAGGCCCCTCATCCAACGTGGCCCTCTTGCGATCCATCGTCCGTGGCGTTGGTCAGCCGGTACACGCCGGAATGAGCGTGTTACGACCAACCATGGACGGCCCACTGGTGTCTGCTGGTGAGAGCCCCGGCGCTTTTTTGAGGCGGCCTGCGAATCCGAGTAGCTCGCGAGGCGGACAGAACAGGCGGACCGTGGAGCCATCCGCTCTTCCGACCCCACACGAAGCAGAGGACTTGCTGCAGTTGTACTTTTCCACTGTCAATCTGATGCTCCCCTGCATACACGAGGAGTCGTTCCGAGCGACATACAGGAGGGCGAGGACCGAAGGGCTCCGAACGGTGCGGAGGTCATGGCTCGGGGTACTCAATATGACCTTTGCCCTCGCAACAAACGTCTTGACTCCAACGTCACCGCCGCTAGAACGGGCTACCCGGTCAGATATGTATTTCGAACGAGCCCTGGAGCTGGTACGACCGGAGATCTTGGGGCGTCTTTCACTGGAATTAGGTACGTCATATCTCCGAACCGGTTCTGCGGATTCCCGGCAATAACTTTTGAGAGCAATAGTGCAACTGTTCTTCCTCATGTCGACCTACCTCCAAGGGACAGCGTACTCCTCCCTGGCCTGGACCTTCCATGGCCTCGCTGTCAAAGGGGCCTATCAATTGGGGCTCCACTTCATGGGGTCAACGAACCTCTCGCATCTCGATCGCGAAGTGCGGCGGAGACTGTGGTACTTGTGCGCGATGAACGATCGGTACCTAACCCATTCTCCGAGAAGATGTGCAAAGCTGACCACAAGGTAGCTGGCTGAGCGTCACATACGGGCGCCCTCCCCTAATTCCGGTGTCCCACGTGCGACCCGAGCCCAGCTCGCAACTCGCATTCAGCGATGTCCCCAGCGGGATCACCATGTTGACTTTGGCATATTTCGATGCCAACATGTAGGCCATCTTTGGAGTATCGAAACACGGAAGAAGACTGACATATCACAGCTCCATTACACACATCATAGGAGACGTCGTGGACCGGCTCTACGACCAAAACCTCGGTTTCCGCCCCTCGCTCCCCATGAGCGAGGCGCTCGATCAGATATCCCGGCTCTGCTGGCAGCTGGCGCAGTGGCGGGATAATCTCCCTACGTGCCTAAAGATCATCACGTCGCGCGACTCCGTCGATGATGTTCCTCCTAACATCGAAAACGTCCGACTGCGCGTTCTCCTCTCCCTCCGCTACCTTGGGGCGAGGATTCTTGTCCTGCGGCCGGTCCTTAACCAGTTCCTCGACCTCCCTGGGACGACGGCCTCGAACGAGCACCAATCGCAATGGCTCCGGAGTTCTGGGGCGGTGCTGCTCGCCGACATGATTCGCACATGCAGCGACGTGCTTCACATCAGCGAAAATATGATTCTGGCTGCGTCGCGGAAGGATCAGAATTTGCTTGGGGCGTGGTGGTTTTCTTGCTATTACAGTATGATCCCTACGAACAAAGAGTTACGGGTGGAGCTAACGAAAGAAGCATTCAATGCTTCCCTCGCAGTGCTCGGGGTTCTCCTGATCAAGAGGATCCCCACGTACTCGGCCGAGCTCTCGACGATCCCGGTCGCTGACTTACGAGGAATGCTAGATATGGCCATGGACGTGCTGCGTGGCTTGGACAAGGGCAACAAGACCATCATGCGGTGTCGCGACACCCTCGCGCAGCTTCTCACCGCGTATGACTTCGACGGTACGCAACAAGTTGTATTTTAGATTTGTGGCATGGCTGACTGTCGGTACAGGGCATGCAGCTGGCTTCACGCCTGGCACGTTTTCCTTATCACCAACCAGTGCGTGGGCATGGCAGCTCATGGACCCAGGGCTGTTTGGTTCGGAGTTGGCATTGGACCTTGAGCCTGATATTTTCGGGACCGCGTGGCAAGCGTAGGGATTCGAGTTGTCTGGCAGGTTCTGGCTTGCATCAAAAGGAGCAGACACCATCAAGATGTCGCCTCTTACTGGCGGCTCCAGAATGCTACTAGGCACGCACATCTCTTCCCCGGGCGGGTCATCCTGAAGAACCCCCTGTTTCCCTGTGTTGCGCCGAGGTCCTGTATCCTTGCAACATGGTCAAAAGTGGAGACGGACAACACCGGGCAAGCGTCGCCGCCTCCGCATTCGCATGTGTCCCTTGTCGACTCCAAGTCAGCCCTATCAGGGGCTCCTGCGCCCCGGGGTGACACCACGCCGCCTGAACCTTGTCTGACGTCTTGGCATGGGCCCCAATTTCGCGACACTTGACTGAAAAAAAGAGACCATCCACCTCTGTGATCTTATATTTCGATCAAAATCGTTGCTCCCCGGACTTTTTCGTGTTTCGTACCCTCATTCGTTTGGTTTGCGACTTCGTGTGTCGTCTGCCGTCCACTCCTTTTATACACATACTACAGTCGTTACAGTCATCTTCTACCGCCCAAATGGTGTTACCGATCTGCTTCGTTAACATTCCGGCGCTGCCGCAGATCGTCACCTCATCTGGCTATCCAGTCAACGCTTTTGTTGCCTATGCGCCGACGCACACCAACAATTTCGGCGCCACATCGTGTGGGCTGAGCTCGTGTCGGTTCTGTCTTTGCTCTTCCTCCAGCAACTGCCGCTAACCAGTTGGACAGTGGTCACAACGACGCCGTACACGCCCTACCAGCGCACCTCGACGGCCAAATGCACCCTCCCTGCTTCGGTCTCGGGCAAGGCGTATTCCGTGACACCCGTCGTCTTCGTGCCCCGAACCGTGTCATCGACTCCCCGCAAAGTTGCGTACAACTGCGACCCGATCCCGGCAGCCAGCATCAACAAGGGCAACTTCCAGTTCGCTTGCAAAAGCCTGCTCGGGAAAGACGTGGGCGACGGCATCCATACGATTAGCTGGGTGCTTCCCACAGCTGCGGGCATCTCAATCGAACCTTACACCTTCGATGCCTGCCCGCCGAGTTCACGGCCGACGTATGTGGTCAACACAGCTCTGGCCAAGACAACTCTGTTGCCGAAGACTGTTGTGTACGTGGATGTATGGACCACCACGACTAGGGCGTCCACTACCACCGTGAGCATTACGTCGACCTCGACTTGTTTTGTCACTTCTACGGCCGCACCGGTCCCTGTCGCTCGTTTCCGCCGCGCCGGCGGCGTGGACCTCCAACGTGACCCCGAGTCACTCTTGTCGGACTCCGCTGTTGTCGATGCTGATGCCGAACCCGACCTTGCTCATGACGGTGGCAACGGCAGCAGCACCAGCGTGTTCGTGGACTTGAAGGAACGGGCAGCCGCCAAGACAACGGTGACACGGATAATGCACGCAGCCGCGAAGCCGGTAACAATCGGCAAGCCGGACTTCACATATCCGCCTTACGGAGTCACCACAGTCTACGTTAAGAGCATCAGCACAAGCACCTGGACTTATATGTACACCTCCACCGTCTATAACACAACTGTCACCAGCACCCAGACGGCCAGGGCATATACCATCGTCACTGTGACGGTCACCCGGCCAACTACGGTTGCCGCTGTTGTTGGGTAGCAGCATCGAGATGGTTGTGGTGGAACGGGCTGGGTCTGCCGTGGCCTCTGCGGTCGTCCGGCAACCCCTGAACTTGCCCCTGACGACGGTACCGAGCACCCACCGGGTCAGACAGAAACCGCGCCGCTCGTCGGGCCGTTTGCTCTTTTTCGCTTCTTTTCTGTGCTGGTTTTATTCGTAGAGTCGTCATCAGATAATTGCAATACACCCCTGAGACCGTGACAAGAACCCATCACCGCAACTCCAACCTGCCCAGCCCGTGCTGCAGCTTTAGGAGCAGGTTCCTCCAAACCAAGGTAACAGTTATCTTCTTCCGAGCCTTCTCGGAAGCTACTCTGCTAGTGGGGACGCGGATATGGGGCACGCTGACCGAGACGCGTAACGATTGGCTGGGTGCCTGGCAGAAGGATTGCATGCTGGGCAATCGGTACAGTCCACGGGCAAGGAACATGCCCGACCACGGCAGGCCATCTTCCACAGCGCACAATATCTCAAGACCAACAACTTTGGTCTTCATTGAGCAATAAGTTCTCTCTGTCACTATTGCCCGGCGCCGCAACATTTCCACTCTCCAGCCGCGGACAAGCGGCCTCGCGTTGGTGAAGATGACAACCCCACAGCCAGACGACTTCCTCAATGACCCCCGCTTCAACCGCGCCTTCACGCTTCCGGCAGATCCTTCCCGTGGCCGCCCCAACCCGTTCGCCATCAAATACGCAGACTTTGGCTACCGCAACGAGAGTCACCCCGAGCAAGAACATGTCCTCCTCTTCTCGCCGCCACTGGTAGGATCCCGCCTCCTCCAGGTGCCCAAGGAGGACCTCGCGATCCGGCACAAGATCCGCATTATTGCCGCAGATCGGCCTGGCATGGGGGGCACGGATGCCGCGGCGGCGAAAGACAGGCTGCCCCTGTGGACAGGCGAGTTTCTGTTCCGAGGACACTCCCCAAGACTCGGCGCTGACAGTTGATCTCAACAATAGAAGCTACCGCCGCGCTGTTGGCCCATCTCTCCATCACTCGTATGTTTCGACCCCCTCCCCCCCTCTTTCACCTCATCCC
>Ga0247824_10000857_pt1 | contig 16027 bp, 24 predicted proteins | sample 13C_PalmiticAcid_FD_194412 | JGI IMG/M metagenome (GOLD analysis project Ga0247824, IMG submission 194412) | Soil microbial communities from agricultural site in Penn Yan, New York, United States - 13C_PalmiticAcid_Day48 | ecosystem: Environmental > Terrestrial > Soil > Agricultural land... | reverse complement strand
GGAGGCGTCCCCCCTAGAGGCGTCCAGTTGACCCACCACCGGCCTTCTGCCGGTGGCAGCACCACATAACCGCCGTCAGCCTTGATGTCGATGTTCGGCACGACACGGTTCCTGGAAGGAACCGTGTCATCACTACCGATTCTGTAAAACAGGTGCAGCCCGCCCCCGCTGGTGCGCGCCTTGAGCGGCTCCCCCCACCAGTCCCAGTCGTCCAGGGCCGCGACTCCGTCGCGGCCCGCCCCTACCCGGTCCGTCCCCTCCGCGTCTACAACGACCACGCCGGACGCAGACCCGGTGCGCAGCGCCAGGTGCGCACCCGGCCGGTCCAGCATGTCCTCCAGCAGCGACATCTCCGATGTCGCTGCCTGAAAACCGTGGCAGAACGGGTGCGGACACTGCTCTCCGTCGTGCGCCCCTGCTGGACACGCCGGGCAGTTCATCCAGGGCCGCTTGTTGGCTCCCACCGTGAACAGCTTCCACCCGCGAGCGAGGTACGCGCCCGCAGCGGTGGTCATCCGTTCCTTGTCCACACTCTTCCTCCTTCTCATACAGGCCTATAAACACGGTTCTACCTGCGCTTATAGACAGAGGGAGGCACCCTGGCGGGTGCCTCCCGTCATGCCTGGACCTACTCTACTCCCGCTCGCGGCGACGCCGCGCCTTGCTCTTGCCGTCCCAGGAGAGGTCCCCGATACCGCCGAACAGCCCGGTACCGCGCCACGCCGACCCCAGCACGCCCACGACGAGGATCAGGATGCCCGCGTCGACCACGCCCATGTCCTTGCCGAACATGCCGAACACGTGCGACACCGCCCAGCAGCACAGGAGGTACATGCCGAAGAGGAAGGCGGACATGAGCAGCACCAGGACGCCGTCCGCGATCCTGCCCACCGCCTTCCGGCGCTTGTGCGCCCTGTCGATCCGTAACCCTGCCTTGACCAGTTCCTCTTGCTCCTTCGAGATCACTTGCTCTCCTTCTCTTCCAGTAAACCGGCACGGCCGTGCCGGGTCGCACACATCGAGCATTCGAGGAGCGCACTGCCCCACCGCCCGTTGTCGTTGTACCGCGCCGGGGAGGTGTGTCTCAGGTAGGTACTACCCGACCGGATGAACGCCGGGCACATGCTACAACGGTGTACCTTCACCGCCACACGCCTGGTTGTCAACTGCGTCATCTGCTGCCTCCAGGGGTACCACAGTTAGTTCACGGTATACATCTTCTGGTACATCCATCTGTTTCCCCAGGTAGGCGAGGTACGCCGCACGGTACCTCATCATGCGCCGGGTAGCCAGCGCCTCCCGCAGGAGTACCAGGACCATACCTGTCCGGGTAGCCGACTCCCGCGCCATCTCGTGGCGGAGCCCGGCGACCAGCTCGTCATCGTCCACCCGCAGGTGCCATTGCTCTATCGCCATATGTCAACAATACATGCAATGTAACCGCACCTACACAGCCGATGTACCTCCCGTGGTACTGTGTATTTAGCGTCAAGTACCAGGTACCTACCAGGTACATACAACGAAGGAGAAATCTGATGAAGAGCTACACACTGCACGGGCGCGACGGAGAGGTGACCTTCACCGGGGAGGTGCTGGGCGAGTCCTCTTCGCAGGGCCAGCGGCACAACCACCCCGGAGACGTCTCCCCCAGCCGCTCGCGCGACCAGAAGTGCAACGCCTGCCGGTGGCAGGAGACCACCATCTACGGCACCAGCTCCGGTGACTTCATCGCGTTCACCGTGGGGCGCTCCACCCTGCCGGGTGAGGTGGACTTCGCCAACGTGGTCCAGACCGACAGCGCGCGGGAGCTGGTGGACCGGCTGATCGTGAAGTCCGCCGCCCGGCCGTTCATCCCGGCACCGGCCGCCCGTGCCCTCGCACAGGCAGCCGACCTGGACGACGACATCGCCGACGCCTACGACAACCGGCCCGTGTTATAGATCCTGTAACCTGCGGGGTGTGAACCTCCAGGCTGTAGAGATCGAGTCGATCATGTACGAGGACGCTGTCCGCAGCGTCCTCGACATGCTTGAGGTGCAGCACGAACAGCGCGAGTTGCAATTAGTACGATGTACTGCCATGCTGCTGGAGCACATGTCCACGCCCGAGCGGATCGCGAGCTTCGCGGCGATGGCGGCAGTGATGCTCCTGGAGGAGAGGAAGAAGAATGAAAGGTCCCGAGACGTCCCCGGACGTCGTGAACGAGGTGCTGGCAGGCGCTGAGCAGGAGATCGCGGACATGGTCCAGCGGCTGGCGGCCAGCCCCATGGCGGAGATCCCCACGCGGGGTCACCGTGTGCTGGCGCTGTCGCAGGCCATCCTGGAGATGGCGCTGGAGGATCCGACATGGAGCCGCCGCGTCCTGTCCATCTCAGCCATCCTGCTGGCCCGCGAGGTGGAGAAGGTGCTGGAGGAGGAGAAGAAATGAAGATCGAGTTCGAACTCAGCGATGAGCTGCTGGACGACATCTACGAGAACGCGCAGGCAGTGCTGGCTAAATCCGTGGCCATGCACGCCGTCATGCTGGACATGGGCGTGTCGCGCAACGCCGTGCTCTCCAGCCTCTTGCAGGAGTTCGGGAACGTCACCCCGGAGCAGGACCCCAACCCCATGGTCACGGAGCTGACGAAGGCGACCCTGTACGCCTCGGCCGTCTTCCTGCTCACCCTGGCCTTCCGGCGTGAGCAGGCACGAGGGTAGCCGTGGGCATCAAGATCCTGCGGATGCGCCACCTCCAGCCGCCAGCACCCGAATCCTGCCGCTGGTGCGGCTGGATGCGGCGTGAGCACGCCAGGCAGTGGGTTCCCGGCCAGGGGTGGCACGAATACGCCGCCCCTACCATCACGCAGATCGCTGCCAGGTCACGGGCACGACGCAACTTCCAGATGCCTGCCAACACCCTGCGGACACAGTTATGAGGCAACCCGGCTGCACCGCCTGCGAGGCACTGCCCGGCAGGCAGGACTGCGGGGGGCACTGGTCCACCAAAACCGCCGTGCACACCTACGGCCGCCGCTCCCGTGCCACCCTGGACAACCAGGAGACCAGGACGGCAACGCGTACCAGCGCGACCACGACTGAAGGAGAGACATGGTCCCCAAACCGCGCCGAGAAGGACAGTCCGGTGGTATGAACCACCGGAGTAACAAGGCGGGATTCCGCGCATCCGGTGGCAACGTCAAGCCGCCGAGCAAGGGCTGCCTGGTTCTCGTGGCGGCTCCCCTGGCGGCTGTCATCGCCGCTGGAACCGCGTTCGTGGAGCTGATCTGATCAGCGAATTTGCATGAAGTAGCCATCTCATGCTAATGTAATCCCCAGCAACACCCCTGGCGGGGTAGTCCAGCGCGACGGTCTGCCAGGGCGGAGCGGGATAGGGGAGTTCGGTCGTCCCCGTAGGCCTCATAAGCCTGAGATCCTGGGTTCGAATCCCAGTCCCGCTACGAAACGGCTGATCTGGGCGTTTCGGTCTGCATTGCTGTATTGCGAGTACTACCCCAGACGTCAAGGGTTCTCCTGCTCAAGGTGTCCTCATCCGGGAAGCAACAGCGCTCGAACGCTGTCCCTGGATGTACAGGCTCCTGCGTCTGGGCCAAGGGGTGGAAGTGTTACGGCAGCACAGCAGTTTTCCAAACTGCGGGCGCGGGTTCGACCCCCGCTCACCTCACGACCGGAAACAACGTGCCGGGACCATGCCCAGGACTGCAAACCCCTTCACCGGGGCGTACCTACTCCTGGAAACACCGTCTTCGTCACAGGAAACCAGGTCGGCACGCGGCCACTAAACGCTGACGCCGGGAAAGACCGGGGAGGACTGTAAGGTACGCGCATTGCGCCAGGCCTAGCTGCTGGTTCGACTCCAGGCAGTCCACGCGGAAACGGAACGGGCTTCCCTGAGGGGGCAACCCCGGCGACGGATGTAGCGCCGTTTCAGCAGGTAAAAGGCGAAGCCAGTGAACCAGGCGGATCGCGAGCAGTGCGCACTGCGAGCGGGCGGAACGTGGGGAACGGGGCCTAGCCCGTCGTATGGGCGTAGTGGCAACGCCGTCCCTGACCAGGGGAAGAGCCGGGTTCGAGTCCCGGTACGACACGAAGCACCAGGTGCGCTGGTTACGGTTACTTCTTCTGGTGACTGCACCGTAGCCATATTGATCTCTGGTGCTCCAAACGGTAAAAGGTGACGGTGCTAGCCCGTTGCCCGGCTGTCCGCTGGAGAGATCCAGACTCAGATATAGGGGATGTGGTCCCGGCAGCCACCACGGCGGTGTGTGGACGAACAGTAGAGTCCGCGACCCCCTGGCGCAGGCTTTAAGCCACCTGGCCACAGCCGGGAAAGTCAGGCAGGACGCGTCCAGTCCCTGTGGAGGAGCTGGGTCCAGGTGCAAGTCCTGGTACACCACGACAGGGGCTATAGACCCTGTAAGCGAGACCCCCTATCCGGTTCAACTCCGGTCAGGTGAAGCACCAGCGGGCGGCCGTCCAAGGTGTAGCGGGTTCGAGTCCCGGCGCGCGCCAGGGGTCTTGCGCTGAGTCCCTAGCTCAACAGGCAGAGCACCCTGGCGGATCCGCGCTTCGGCGTAGGCAACGGGGGAAATCCAGGTTCGACTCCTGGGGGAGTCACGGAAGAGCAGACAGGCGGGCCAGAGCACAACGGGTTCCGGTGCCCTACATTCACCGGATGGGACGGCCGTCCTGTATGGGTATCCGTAGCCTGCTCAACCTGCCAGGGGACGCCCTGGCATCTTCGCCGCTGGTGCAATTGGTAGCACGCCGGATTCTGGATCCGGAGGTTCCTGGTTCGAGTCCAGGGCGGCGAGCGCAGTCTTTTATAAATGTCATACCCGAGTGAGAAGGTGAGCGCATGACGAAGAAGGCAAACGAGATCGTGCACGTCGCCCTGGTGCTGGACGCATCCAGCTCCATGACCCGGCTGGGCTCACAGGTCGTGAACGTGGCGGACGCCCAGATCAAGGCCATGAAGAAGCGCTCGGAGGAGCTGGACCTGGAGACACGGGTCTCCGTCTACACCTTCTCCTACGCCAACGAGATCAAGTGCCTGATCTTCGACAAGGACGTCTTCCGGCTCCCGTCGATCGACGGCCTCTACCGGACCAACGGCATGACTGCCCTGGTGGACGCGACGCTCAAGAGTCAGAGGGATCTGGAGACCACCTCGCAGGTCTACGGCGAGCACCACTTCCTGACCTTCGTCCTCACGGACGGCGGTGAGAACGCCTCACACAACCGCCCGGAGGTGCTCCGCACCCTCCTGGGCCACCAGGGGGAGAACTGGAGCGTGGCGGCACTCGTGCCGGACGCGGAGTGTCTGCGCAATGCCGTCAACTACGGCTTCCCAAAGGACAACGTCCTGATCTGGGACGTCTCCAAGGACGGACTGGCCACGGTTGCGCAGAAGATCACGCAGGCCACCGACAACTACATGACCAGCGTCTCCCGTGGCTTGAAGATCGACAAGACCAGCGTCTTCGGCACGGGTGCGGACAAGGTCAACGCCCAGACGGTCCAGGCTCTCACCCCGCTCACGCCGGGCAGCTTCGTCCTCTGGCACGTGGACGCGGACACCCGCATCGACGACTTCGTCCGGGCGAACAACGGCGGCCGGTTCAACGTCGGGCGCGGGTTCTACCAGCTCACCGGCAAGACGGTGATCATCCAGGCCAACAAGGACGTCATCATCCTGGACAAGCACACGCTCAATGCGTACGGCGGCGACGCCGCACGCAGCCTCATCGGTCTGGGCTCCACCGACGTCCGCGTCAAGGGCGACGACAACCCGGACTACTGGATCTTCGTGAAGTCCACCGCCAACAACCGCAAGCTGTTCGCGGGAACCAAGCTGCTGTACCTGCGCTGACGCGCAGATTATGGTAATGTAAAGACCGGCTCCCACCCGGAGAGCTGCGCGAAAGTCCGGGGCAACGATCATGACCGGCCGTATAGAAACGGCAGACCCGCAGGCGTCCAGCCTCTGCGAACCTGTGGGCGAACCTGGTAAAGCTAGAAGAGGACAGCGCGCAAGCGCCGATACCCAGGGCAGAGCGGGTGCGAATCCCGTCATGATCGCGAGCACCACCCAATGCCCCAACTGACGGGAAGCCGAGTCCAAGCGCGCTGAGGACGACGCCGAACGGGCAGTGCGAGGCTGCACCTACCCTAGGAAGGGGTGTAGCAGCGTCCAGGTTCGATTCCTGGCGGGGTACGCGAAGGACCACAGGACAGCGCCACCGCGAAACGGTGGAGATGCGGCACTCAACCTGCGGGTAACCGGAGCCTCCCCCTTGAGTAAGGGGAGGGACATGTAGCGCAGTTGGATAGCGCACCTGCTCGTGCAGGGGGTCGACGGTTCGAGTCCGTCCATGTCCGCTGGTAGTGGTCGCGACCAACACAGATTACAGGCCTGCAAAACCTGTTCTCCGTATAGACGACCAGGAATAACGACCTGTGGATCACAACAGACAACGGGCAGGTCAAGCTGGACCGCAGCCTCCAGCCTAGGGAAGTGCTGACACTGCCGGTCGCGAACGGTGGTGATGATCGCGAGGGCGGACAGCCCGGTGAGCGGAACCGTACAGGACTCATAATCCTGGAGACGGGCCGCACGGTGGAGGAACTGTGATCACACGGTTCCAGTGAAACCGTCTGAGCCGGGTTGCCCGCCACTCGTCTTTCTAGGTAATATAAAATATGACCTCACCGAAGAGACTCACCCCGGAGCAGGCAAGGGAGCTGGCTGACGAGTACGTGCACGAGGGAGTGCGGTTCGTCGGCAAGTACCTGGCCGCTGAGCGGGCGCTGGACGCCCTGTTCGACGAGTACGCGGCCAAGCCGCAGTATGCCCACGAACCGCGCAAGGTGGCGAAGAAGGGTGCGAAGGCGGACCCCCGGTTCGCGGATGCCGTGGACGACCTGACGATCTTCTCGCGGGGTGTCCAGATGGTCGCATCCATGGCCGAAGCACTCTACGCATACGCAGACCACAGAAGCATGGGAAGGTAGAAGATATGAAGATGACGAAAACCTACGACACGCGGAACCTGCTGATCCGGACGGTGCAGCGTCTGCGCCGTTTCCTGGCGACCCGGATGCAGTCCAGCACGGCACGTAAGTCCCTGCTGCGGCGCTACTTCTACAAGGCGCGGCACCGCCAGGACCGCACCGTCAAGCAGTACCGCCACGTCCCCGGCACGGACCAGAAGGTCTCCTACTACCTGGAGCCGACGCTGCGTCAGCGCATCGCCGCCGCCCGCAAGCACCGTGTCCTGCGTCCGATCGCGCGAGGCTGGCACGAGCCCACGGGTGACTACCCGACTGTCCGGCCGGACGACACGTTCGTCGGCTTCCTGGTGCAGCGGCACAACACCGCCACGGCCGTACTCCCGCGCGTCATCCCCGGCAACGTGGTCCACGACCGCGACGAGAGGATCCGGCGAAACCTCAACAACCACCAGATGATCCTCTCCAACGCGGAAGGACCGCTGGCACCATGAGACCGACATGGGACGAGACCAGAATGGCCATGGCCCGCGAGATCGCCCAGCGCAGCCTGTGCGCGAAGGCGAAGGTAGGTGCCATCATCACCGGACCGGACGGACAGCACATCGTGGGAGAGGGCTACAACGGTCCACCAGCCGGATACCGGCACGATGCCCAGCCCTGCAACATCTGGTGCAAACGGACCACCCAACTGGCTCCAGCGCCGGATTACAGCGACTGTGTAACCATCCATGCCGAGTCGAATGCGCTGCTCAAGAGCGACTACTCGAAGCGGCTGGGCGGGACCATCTACGTCACCAGCCACCCGTGCTGGGGGTGTGCGAAGCTGATCGCCAACTCCGGGCTCCGCCGCATCGTGGTGGACAGCGACGCCGCGCACCTGCACCGTGACCCCATGACCAGTTACCGCTTCCTCATGGAATGTGGACTGGAGGTGCATGTCAACGATCAGATGATCATGTCAAGGCTGTCCACCGTGCACACAGGCAATGACCTGTGGCAGTCCTACTACCCGGAGAGGCTGGCGGACTAATGCGGTACATGGGCGGTAAATCACGAATCGGGAAAGAAATCGTACAGGCCATCATTGCGGACGGAGCGCCAAGGGACCGGTGGTTCGAACCGTTCGTGGGAGGAGCGAACATCACGGTCCACGCGGCACCTGTGTTCGGTAAGTGCCTCGGCATGGACGCGCACCCTGATCTGATCCTGATGTGGAAGAAGGTGGTGGAGGAATGCTGGAGTCCTCCGCACACGGTTACCCGAGAGCAGTACAACGAGCTTCGACATGCTGAGCCGTCAGCGCTACGTGGATTCGTAGGGTTCGGATGCTCGTTCGGGGGAAAGTGGTTCGGCGGGTACGCCAAGGATCACATCACAGGCAGGTCAAGTGCGCTGGAGTCCACGTCGGCCGTGACCAAGCAGGGGTCGGTGTTCGTTAAGCACGGCGTCCAGTTCCAGCATGGCCTGTTCGGCAGTAGACCCCCGGCCGCAGGAACAGTACTTTACTGTGACCCGCCATACGAGGGGACCACCACATACTCGACGGATCCTTTCGATCACAATATGTTTTACAAAAAATTGGTGGAATACGCGGTTGGTGGGGCATGGGTCTACGTGTCTGAATATGCGGTCCCTGACTGGGTTCCGGCGCGTTTGATGTGGAGTAAGGAGACTCAGGTCTCCGTGGGCCTGGACAACAGCAAACGCTCTGAGGAGCGGCTCTACAGAATCAAAGGATGAGATGAGTGCCCTGGACGAGGTAGACCTTCACCTGGTGGAGGGTGTGGGGGACGTCCTCAACTTCGAGGACTGGCTCCAGCGCGGTCCGATGCGGCACGGTCTCATGGCCATCGACACGGAGACCACCGGTCTGAGCCGTCGGACGGACCACGTCCGGCTGTTGCAGATGGGGGATGGCACAGACGGCTGGGCGATGGCCTGGGACCGGTGGTCCGGTCTGCTGGTGGACGTCCTCACCCGATTCAACGGCACGATCCTGATGCACAACGCGCCCTTCGATCAGCCCATGATCGCGAAGATGGGTGTGGAGATCGAGACCAGCCGCATCCAGGACGTTCTTCCCCTGGTGAAGATGCTGGAGCCGCACCTGCCCGCCAAGCTGAAGAAGGCCGCTGCCCGTCACGTGGACCCGCAGGCGGGTTCCGCGCAGAAGGAGCTGGATGCGGCCATCGCCAAGCTGGGATGGGCAGGCGTCCCCATCGAGTTCGAGCCGTACTGGATGTACGGGGCACTGGACCCGGTGCTCACATTCCTGCTACGGCAAGCGCTCCAGGAGCACGTACGCGAGGACGAGGCCTTCCAGCACGGGTACGACGTGGAGAACAGCGTCCAGTGGATCCTGAGCCGGATGACGGACAAGGGCATCCCGGTGGATGTTGAGTACGCCCGCGAGCAGCGGGAGAAGATCACCCGGTACTCCGCCACGGCTTATGACTGGTGTGTGAAGGAGTACGGCGTCAAGCCGGGCAGCAATGCGGCCGTCGTGGAGCGGCTGATGCGCGACGGGTGGGAGTTCGCCAAGAGGACCGAGACCGGCGCATGGGCACTGGACAAGGAAGTCCTGGAGGAGATCGACCACCCGCTAGCACAGACGGTCCTGCGCAGGCGGCAACTGGACAAGATCGGGAGCACCTATCTTGATCACTACATCGACCATAACCGCGAGGGACGGGTTCATCCATCGATCAACCCGATGGGTGCCCGGACCAGCCGAATGTCCGTTTCATCACCGAACTTTCAGAACCTTCCCCGTGTATCGGAAGACAACCCTGCGGCGACGATCGTTCGCAACTGTGTCGTGGCAGGTCAGGGGAAGGTTCTGCTGTTCTGCGATTTCAGTCAGATCGAGACTCGGCTCCTGGCACACCTATCACAGGACCCAGGCCTGATCGGCGCGTTCCACCTGGACGAGGACTTCTTCGTCACCCTGGCGCGGCAGGTCTTCAAAGATCCGACGATCAACAAGAAGGACCAGCGACGTAACGCGATCAAGACGTGGGTCTACGCCAAGATCTATGGTGCCGGGCTGGAGAAGCTGGCCAAGACGCTGGGCATGAGCACGGCGGAGATGCGCCAGTTCGACGACTCGATCACGGCCGCGTATCCAGGCATCCGCAGTTTCCAGCTCCAGATCCAGACACTCGCCATCCGCCGCGCGCGGGAGGAAGGCGTTCCGTACGTCGTCTGTCCGATGTCCGGGCGCAGGCACGTCGCGGACCGGGGCAAGGAATACGCCCTGGTCAACTATCTGATCCAGGGACTGGCGGCGTTCTTCTTCAAGAAGAAGCTGCTGGAGCTGGACGCGGCAGGCCTCGGTGAGTACATGATCCTTCCGGTCCACGATGAGATCATCCTGGAGGTCCCGGTGGAGCAGGCACAGTGGGCCGTACAGATTCTTATAGACGTTATGAACGATGCGGACACCTTCCGCGTGCCGGTGGCGGCTGAGGTCAGCTACGGCTACCGGTGGGGCGAGAAGAAGGACTGGAGCACCTGGAGTGACTGAGAAGCTCTACACCTACGCACAGGCACGCAGGATCGGGTTACGCGCCCTCTGCGAGCTGCCGAACGAGGGCGGACACCAGTTCCAGCGGTTCTACCAGGCCAAATGTAACGGTGAGGCATCGATCAACAGGTACATCTGCGCGCGTTGTGACGCCGTCATCACCATCACCTACCCGGAGCTTTCATGAAGATCATCGCGGTGGACCCCGGCCTGTACTCCGGGTACGCCTTCTGGAACAGCGCAGACCCCCGCTTTTTACAGCGTAAGGAGATCCCCTACCAGGACACGGCGGACAGGGTCTGGGCGGAGATGGAGGAGTGGGACGAGAAGCCGGAGATCGTCGTGGAGCGCTACACCATGACGCCGGGGATCAAGTCCGCTCAGCCGCACGCCCTGATGACGATGGGCCAACTGGAGTTCATCGCCCGGAGGTTCGCCACCCGGCTTCACTACTACCTGCCGTCCACCAACAAGAAGACGGTCTCCGACCAGCGGCTACGGTCTGCGGGCTGGTACCTCAAGACCAAGGACGGACACGCCAACGACGCCGCCCGCCTGGTGGGGACGCATCTGGCGCAGCACCTCCCGGAGGTCTTTGGCAAGCTGTTCGGAATATGATAAAGTAGCGGCTACGCACTCAGGAGGGAGAAGGAGAAGTGGTAGCAGCAGAGAAGCTCGGTGACCGGATCGGCATCGCATCCACGTGGGCTGAGAAGGACATGGTCAAGCAGATCCCCGGTGCCATGTGGAACAAGGAGGACGCGATCTGGACCGTGCCCCTGAGCTGGTCCGCCTGCAAGCAGATGCGCGGCATCTTCGGATCCTCCCTCCAGCTCGGCGAAGAGCTGAAGACGTGGGCGAAGCAGGAGTTGGCGTTCCGGATCAACAAGGCGAACGCCCTGCGGAACCGTACGACGTCGCTGTCCGCTGACCTGTCCATTTACCAGCCTGGCGGCACGTTCGGCAGCCTGTACGGCTTCCAGCAGGCCGGGCTGGACTTCATGCGGCACGCTGGCTCCGTCCTGCTCACCGATGAGATGGGGACCGGCAAGACGATCCAGGCCCTGTCCACGCTGCGGGCTGTCGTCGGTCCGCACGGGCAGAACCTGGTCATCTGCCCCAACTCGATGAAGGGGACATGGGCACGTGAGGCCAAGAAGTGGTACCCGCAGGCCACGCCCTACGTGGTCGCTGGTAGTGCGGCTGTTCGCCGCAAGATTTTCGAGGCTGCTGCGCAGGACCCGAACGCCCTTGTCATCATCAACTTCGAGAGCGTCCGGCTCCACAGTCGTACGGCGGGTTTCGGATCGATCGCCCTGGCGCGTTGCGCTGAGTGCGGCGGTGACGAGGACTCCAAGCTCACCGCAGCGAAGTGCGAGGTCCACCCGAAGGAGCTGAACAAGATCCCCTTCCAGGTGGTCGTCGTGGACGAGGCGCACCGGATCAAGGACGGGCAGGCCAAGCAGACCCGCGCCATCTGGGCTGTGGGACACGAGCCCCACGTCCAGCGGCGGATCGCCATGACCGGAACGCCCGTCGCCAACAACGCGTCCGACCTGTGGGCCATCATGCACTTTGTAAACCCGGTGGAGTACCCGACGAAGAGCAAGTTCGTGGACCGCTACTGCGCCACGTACTTCAACAAGTGGGGTGCCCTGGAGGTGGGCGGGCTCAACCCGGCGACGAAGGAGGAGCTGTTCAGCTTCCTGCACCCGCGTATGCGGCGTATGGAGAAGAAGGACGTGCTCACCCAGCTCCCGGAGAAGGTCTTCGCGACCCGGTACGTGGAGATGTCGCCCAAGCAGGCCAAGTCGTATGAGCAGATGGCGGAAGGCAACGTCACGAAGCTGGAGGACGGCACCTACATGGTGGCGGGCTCCAACCTCGCGGCGAACACCCGTCTCCTCCAGTTCTCCAGCGCCTACATGGAGGGGACGGAGGACGGCGGTTACAAGATGTGTGAGCCGTGCCCGAAGCTGGACGTCATGGAAGAGGTGCTCGCCGAGCTGGGCGAGAAACCTCTTGTGGTGGCGGCCGTGCACAAGCAGCTCATCGACCTGGCGGAGACCCGGCTGGTGAAGGCCGGGATCCCGTTCGGGAAGATCACCGGAGACGTTCCGCAGTGGCAGCGCGACCTGTACGTCAAGCAGTTCCAGGCCGGTGAGCTTCGGGTCATGCTGCTGACGATGCAGGCGGGCGGCGTGGGCATCACGCTGACGGCGGCCGACACGATGCTCCGCCTCCAGTGCTCGTGGTCGATGGTGGACAACACGCAGGTGGTAGACCGCATCCACCGGATCGGCTCCGAGATCCACCAGCAGGTCAACATCATCGACGTCGTCACCATCGACACCATCGAGGGTGACCAGGTCATGAAGGTGCAGAAGAAGCACATGATCCTCAAGGAGGTCGTGAGTGCGGAAGTCAACTGAGCGGCTGGTCAACGGCTTCCGCCTGGTCTCCAACAGTGAGGTTCAGACCTTCAAAGAGTGCAGGCGGAAGTGGTGGCTTGCCTGGTACCGGGGGCTGGTCCCCCGTACCAGGGAGGTGCAGGGCGTCAGATCCACGGGGACGCGTCTGCACATCGGTCTGGAGGCGTATTACCAGCCGGGCGGCCAGAGTGTCTCAGCGGCGCTCACAGCGCTCCTGGGAGCCCAGCAGGAGGACCGGAACAGCCTGCCTGCGGACAGCAGCGACCTGGAGCAGCTCCAGAAGGACTTCCAGCTCGAAAGGATCATGCTGGAGGGATACTTCGAGTGGCTGGCGGAGACCGGGGAGGACCAGTTCCTCCAGGTGGTCGCCAGTGAGGAGTACATCGAAACCGAGTTCATGGAGGGCAGCGCCCGCAAGGGCCGCTACCCCGTGAAGATCATCGGCAAGATCGACTCCCGCTTCCTGGACACCCGTACCGGGCGACGGAAGATCATGGACCACAAGTCCGTACAGGTCTTCGAGAACCCCCGCCTGCTGGGGCTCAACGAGCAGACACTGCACTACCTCCTCCTGGAGTTCCTCAGCACTGAGGAGGGGGAGGCGCGCTGCGATGCAGCGTTATATAATATGATGAGGCGGGTGAAGCGCACGGCCAAGGCCATCCCGCCCTTCTACAAGCGCGAGGTCATCGAGCGCAACCAGCACGAACTGAACGCGTATCGGAACCGCCTGGCAGGATCCATCACGGATCTCCAGGACGCGGAATGGGCACTGGACTACGCCGACGATCCCGAGACGGTGCAGATGATCGTCTATCCCCGGCCCAGCCGGGACTGCACCTGGAAGTGCCCGTTCTTCAAGGTCTGCCGGATGTTCGACGACGGCAGCCGGGCAGAGGACGCGGTGGAGACCTTCTACGAGGTGGCCGATCCCATGGCCTACTACCAGGGGAAGGAGAGGGAGGAGTGAACGGACAGGAGTTGCATGACTTTCTGCGGGATGCGCGGACGCCATGGGACATCCCGATCCTGACGGTGGACGAGGACGGATTCGTCCGGGAGATTGTCGAGATCATCACCGATCCGGAGACCGGAGACCCGGTTTTCAGACTGGAGATCAAGAAGTGACAGCGAACTATGAGGTTCTGTCCCTGCTCATCCACGGTCCGTCCAAGGCCGGTAAGTCCAGCCTGAGCTTCACGGGACCGTTCCCGATGCTCGTACTGGACGCGGAGGGCTCGACCAAGTTCCTCAGCACTGCCGGTTTCGGCAGTGAGAAGAAGATCAAGAAGATGTTCTGGGATCCCATCCGGGAGGCCACGCCGCGTTACGACGGCACCTGGGATGTCTGCGTGGTCTACGTGCCGGACTGGCAGACCATGAAGATGGCCAAGGAGCGCCTGACCGTGGAGGAACACGACTTCAAGTCGCTCACCCTGGATTCGGTCACGGAGATCCAGCGCAAGTGCAAGGCGAACCTGGGACGCGCGGCGGCGATGCAGCAACAGGACTGGGGTGTCCTGCTGCATGAGATGGACCTGCTGATCCGTGGCTTCCGGGACCTGCTCACCCTGCCGAACCCGCTGCGTACCGTCACCTTCGTCGCGGAGACGAAGAGCCGGGACGGCAAGTGGCGGCCGTACGTGCAGGGCGCGCTGGAGACGTCAATGCCCTACTGGGTGGACATCTGCGGCTACGTCCAGCAGCTCACCGACGAGGAAGGCACGCCGTACGTGGCGATGCTGACCCGCAACCACCCGCAGTACGAGGCCGGGGAGCGCGTCCAGGGACGCCTGCCCGGAGTCATCCGAAACCCCAACATCACCGACATCCTCAACACCGTCTACGAGAAGTGAGAAGCGAAAACATCATGGCTGACATCAACTGGAAGAAGCTGCGCGAGAACGCCACCTCCGTCCTGGTCGGGGACTACCCGGTCCAGGTGGAGAAGGCGTCGCACAAGGTCTCGCAGGCCGGTAACCCGATGATCTCGATGACGCTGGTCGTCACCGGTGGTCCGTTCGCCGGTCGGAAGGTCTTCCACAACCTGGTGCTGGCGGACGCCCAGTTCGCCCAGAAGAAGTTCTTCAACCACCTGGAGGCCCTGGGCGCGGACGAGCGCTTCTTCGACACGGAGCCGACCATGGACGCCGTGGTCGCGCAGATCATGGGCCGTCAGGCCGTCGCCACCTTCAAGGAGGGCGAGTTCCGGGGGGAGCCGAAGGAGGAGGTCGAGGCGATGAAGGCCGCTTCCGGTCCGTTCGTCAGCACGGCCGGTTCCGCGAACCCGTTCGGCGAGGCGGCCAGCCTCAAGCCCGCCGCCCCCACCGTGGCCGCCGACGCGAGCGCGCCCCCGGCCGATCCCTTCTGATCTGCCGGTTCTACCAAATTATAAAACGTGTAAGATGAGGGGAGACCGCAGAAGCGGTCTCCCCTTCTTCTGTTATGAGGTGCTGTGGACCGGCTGGAGCAGATGCTCGAAGACCAATGGGCCATCCAGGCGAATACTTTCGGATACCAGTTCGACAGGCTCACCCCTGCCGAACGCGTGACCTACATCAAAGAGATGGTTCTCGCGGCCACGCACGAGCTTCACGAGGCACTGGACGAGACCACCTGGAAGTCCTGGCAGTCCACGGGAGTTGCCGTCTTTCCGGAGCGTTACATGGATGAGCTGGTAGACGCCCAGCTCATGCTGTTCAACCTGTTCCTGGCGACGGGAATGAATCCGAATGAGGTGGCAGACCTGCTGGTGGAACGCGTCGCCATCAAGCAGAAGTTGAATGTTCAACGGCAAGAGAGCGGTTACTGACCGTGATACGTTCCATAAAAGGAAAGGAGTCCTAAATGAGTGAGGAGAAGCGGGGGAGGGGACGTCCCCGGCCGGAGTTCACCGTGAACCGGGATGAGGAGGTCTTCGATTACCTGGTCAGCCATGGTGCTTCCGGGCGACAGAAGATCGCGGAGGACTTCGGAGTCAACGTCAACATCGTCTACCTCTCTCTGCACCGCCTGCGCAGGCAGGGACGGGCGGAGAAGGTCCGAAACGGCAAGT
>Ga0247824_10000856_pt1 | contig 16029 bp, 14 predicted proteins | sample 13C_PalmiticAcid_FD_194412 | JGI IMG/M metagenome (GOLD analysis project Ga0247824, IMG submission 194412) | Soil microbial communities from agricultural site in Penn Yan, New York, United States - 13C_PalmiticAcid_Day48 | ecosystem: Environmental > Terrestrial > Soil > Agricultural land... | reverse complement strand
GCTTAACACGGAAGAGCGGCCCGACAGGCCCGGCAAATCGGAGTGCGGCTCGGGCCGCTCTTCCGTGTTAAGCCAAGGGTACTTGGCCCGCAGCACTTGCAATCCCTGGGCCACGGTCTGCTGGGCCATGGTGGAGGACAAGAACACAGTGACAGAGGGGGGGGATGCTTTATTTTCTCACTGCTGGCTGGCCGGCGCGCCAAAAAACCTGAAAGTGGCCATGGCCGAAGGGTCGCTCGCCTTGCTCAGCCAGGGGCTCTTGGTGCCCTTGCTCAGCTGGTCGTACATGGGCGCCGGGTCAAAGAGCTTGCTCAACGACGCAGGGGCGCGGAACTGGGCCGGGGCCTGTTGGTCCAACGAGGAGCTGCCCGTCGTATCGCGGCTCGCGGCAGCGCTCTCGACAAGGCGTGGGCCAGGGGTTCCTGCGTTCCCAGACCCCAGCTCGGCCGCCACGCGCGAGGCGATGGGGTTGCTTGGGGCACTGGTGGAGGTGGTCCCGGCCTCGAGGGCCTCCAACTTGGCCCTCTTGACCTTGAGCTCCTTCTCAAAGGCGTCGGCCGCCTCCTTGGACTTGACGGCCTCCGCGAGGGCCTCCTCGTACTTGCGCTTGTGGGTAGCGGCCTCCTCTTCGGCCTTCTTGACGCCGGCCTGGGCGGCGATCTCCTTCTCCACGTAGGCCTTGCGCTCGGCCTCAAAGGCGAGGCGCTGGGTCTCGTGACTCGCCAGGGTGTTCTCCTGGATGATGGAGTGCATGGCGAGGACGGTCTGGACGGGCCCGTAGGCATTGTCGCCCGGGCGCTCGTTCACCATGTCCTGCACGCTGAGGCCGGCCTTGAGGCTCGCGAGGGCAGCGGGACTGTTGCGGTAGTACTTGGGCCCTTCGCGGGCTGCCACCTCCTCGGCCTGCTCAATGTAGTTGCGCAGGATCATGAACGAGCTGAGGGCCTGTGCGGGCATGGCCGCAAAGCCGTCTTTGCCTTTGGACAAGTCGTTGATATCGTAGAGAAGGCGTTTGGCCGTCGTGTAGAGCTCATCGGTCAGGACCGATTTCCCGCTGCTGTTTTCGGGCCCATTGGGCCAAATGGCCTTGGTGAACTTTTCCATGCCCTCGCGGAAATGCGAGTAACGCTGCGTCTCGCTTTGTCCTTGTTGGACGGCGGCGACTGCGGCTTCGGCCATCTTGTTTGCGGGTGCAGGGGGTTGGAGTGGCTGCTGGGCTTCGGCCGGCGGCTCAGACACCAAGGGCGGCGCGGGAACAGACTTGGCCACCGACGCTTGGACGCGCGCCTTGGCCTCCGGCGACATGTACAGGTTGGGGAACCTGGCCAGCAATTCCTTGTAGAATTCGGACTTTGTCCGGCCGGCCAGGTGGACCAACGTGGCGTGGGGCGCATTCGCATATAAGGGATCGCGCGTTAGGCCAATGTGCGACAGGGCTTTGCCGAGGATTTCGGGCCGCCCCTTGGTGCTCTTGACATAGTCCGTCCCCAGCGAAATGCCCCAGGGCGGAGAGCGTTTGGTCTTAATATCGTCGACAATCTGGTCGATGATCGCCCCATGCCGCCTGTCCACTTTGAACACTTTGAGGAGGCGGCCATAGTCCGGGCCCGGGTTCAGGTCCACGAATGTTTCCAAGAGGCGCCCGACCACCTTGTCCTCCGGGACCTTGAACTGCCGGTCCCCGCTCAGCAGCTGCCCGCCTGCGTGGTCGATGCACACAGGGGGGTGGAAGTTCTGCAGGTGGGCCAGGGCCCTGCGGTCGTCAATGGTGAACTCCAGGGTCGCCTCCGATGGGCCCGTGGAGCTCTCAAACATGGGCTGGCCCGTGGCCACGAGGTAGAGAGAGCGGGAGCGGGACATATGGGGGGTTGAGTACTGGAGGGAGGGGGGATACAAAGGGCTTGTTGGACACAAAAGGGGCACACTGCATGGACTCAGAAGCGCATGACCATATTGCCTTTGTTCACGTGGGCAACGAATCCACCACCACGAAAATCCAACGTAGCAGAGGAGTTTGGGCCAATCACGTCGGCGACGAAGGATTGTGACAGTTTCGTTGGCCGAAGGACGGTGATGGTGGCGCCCTCCTTGCGCGTAATAATCTTCTTGCCAGGCATGGTGCTGAACGTGGTCGAGTCACCCTCACCAATAACATACGTACCGAACGCCGCTTTCACCGTCACGGGCCCAACGGCCGTGAAAGACGTGACATGAACTTGCCGCTTCGACGGGGTGGCTTTGCGCTTCTTCAGGGGAACGGGCGAAACGGACATGTGTGTTCAATATTAGGAACAGAAGAAAGTAACAAGACAGTCACGCAACGCCGGACTCGTATCCTTGACCATCTCGCTGTGGTTCTTGGGGCCCACGTAGTTGGCCGCCGCCAGTTGTTCGTCCGTGAAACATTCGGCGGGGACGTTCTGGTCGGCAGTGGCGAGAAGCAACAGTTCGTGCGTCCGTGTCCAGCGTGCCGTCCCAGGAACGTGTTGCCCCTCAAAGTAGGCGGCGCTCTCGCGACCCAAGGACGGGACGAGTTCGGCGCGGATCATGGGCGCAAAGACAGGAGCGAGGTACGCGGCCTTGCTGAAGAGGCCCTCGTCGAAGAGGACCTTGGCCAGGTAGCCACCCGACGAGCGGCCGAGCACGTAGCATGGGAGGGTGGGGTATGTTTTCTTGTACTTGTTTACAGTGTGCCGAATCGAGTCCAGGGCGTAGTTCAGCTTGTTGAGTGGGAAATCGAGCTGACAGACAATGAAGCCGAGGGAGGCCAGCAACGCCGTCTGCTCCCCGTCCCAGGATGCGTCGCCGCGCACAAAGTTGCCCCCATGCAGCGTGATGAGGACAGCGGTCATGTGAGAGAGTAACTGAGCCTGACTGCACGTTTATTCCGAAGGTGGATCAAAGTGATACGTCACCAGACCGGCCGTGGCCGTTGGAGGGGCCGAGGATGTGAAGCCTTCCAACGCAAAGGCCTCTGCGAGCCTGCGCAGGCGCCACGAAACACTGGTTTCCTTCCCGCTCCGCCGGGCGCCGGGCAAATGCGTTGCATGGAGGATCCACTCTAGTTGGCGGGCGTGGCGCTTCGTCCCAAAGCCGGTGACGAGGAAGAGGGGACGCCACGGGCGCAGGGCGTCATAGCGCATGGTGGTGGATCTTGCCCCGCCCACGAGGTCGGTATTGTGCTGGCGCAGACGGCGCGGCCAATTATTCGTCCAGCCAACGTACGTGTTGTTCACATCGCGGGCGATGCAGTAGACGAGAATATCACCTTTGTTCATATAATCACCCACAAGAGAAGTATGATAAAGAGTCCTCCCACCGCATAAGGCCCCGCGACTTTGACCGCAGCCAACGCACTGGCCGTCACACCCTTGGCGAAGACGCGCACGGCAAAGGCTTCGACTTTTTGCAGCTGCGTCCGGTAGCGCTCCCCGGGCACATCCACTTTGACCGGCTCGACGGCCGCGGCGCCCGCAAACTCTTCCTCGACGGCGGCGGCCAGGGCTTCGAGCGTCAGGCCGGGGACCTTGGGCACGTGAAAGGTGGCCCCAAGGGCCGAGTTGTTCCACGTTTCGAGGAGATTGGGCACTGAAGGGGCGACCTTTTGCGCGGCGGCCAACACTCGCTGCCTGAGCGCGGCCACGTTGCTCGCGTACGCATTGTCCCCCGGCAAACTGTGCTGGGCCACGTGCACCTCCTGGCGCAGGGCTGACCCGACACTGCCGCTGCGGGGGCGGGACATTGATGGGCTCGCGACGAAGGGCAAAAAGGGGAATGTTTAATGTTTCTGAGAGTCCTTCGGGCTTCCACTGAGAATGTCAACCAAGAGACGGCGGCGCATGTTCTTGTCGATCCCTTTGAGGGGCTGACTCGTACCGGAAATACTGACAACAAGTTGAGAACGAAAGTTGGATTCAGGCATCGAGGGAGAGAAGAATGACTTTACTCTGTGAACGAGGGTCGCGCGCCCAATGAGTCCTTCTTACCATCTGGGTCATCTGCAAACGGGTCACTACTAAACAGGCCCTCTCGGATGCCTGTTTTCTTGAGGTCGTACACCACTTTCCCGTCAAAGCCCGATCGGGTGTAGTGAAGGCACGCGAATGTGTCAATGTCGGTAAGAGTGACGAATATCGCGCGTGTAATGAGCCTGTACACCACCGCGTCATGCATCACCACATTAAGAGGCAGGTCGCCACCGCTGAGCATTTCCATCGTTACGCGCCTTGTTGCGGGACGCAGTGTCCACTTGCGACTCGCCATTGACCACGAGTGTCTGATATACGGGGGCTCATGCGCCACCTTGTCCAAGAACCAGATTTGCGTCCCATCGCTCTTGTTGAGCGATGCGTATCTCCCAAATCCGTGCTCATTGCGGAGCATGGCATGCACGCACCCGAGGAGTCGAAGAGCCATCTGTCTGCTTGCCTCCTTGAAGACGTGCCTGCACAAGGCCTCGGCATTGTTATTCGGGAAGCCCGCTTCCTCTGCCTCGCGGAGGAGCGTGATGGCGTTGCCGTCGCAATCGTCGTCTGTACACGCACCAGCGTCAGGACCGACGGCCGCCAAGACACGCCGACAGTGCTCTTTCCACAGCGGGCCGACGCGCTCGAAAAGACCCTTGGAGGCGCGCGCCACACAGGCCAACGCAGCCGGGGCCTTGAGTTCGAGGAGCACGAGGCGCTCAATCTCGCGTGGGAGGACGTCTTCGATATAATTGGGCTCTTCGCACCATTCGCGCTCACGAAGACGTTTCATGAGGAGAATGGCTGGCTGTTCACCCCCCCCCCTCGGCGTAAAAAGATGGCTCTTCATGCGCTTTTCTGTGAAAGAACTGTTTGTTTGGAACATTCGTCGTTCCTTTGTTACCGCACAACAAGGACAAAAGGGGGGAATGTTTAATCCTTTTGAGAGTCCTTCGCTGGCGGTGTGGTGATGAGGGCCTTCGATGCGCCCGCGCCCGAGTCGCCCATGATGACGTAGTTGAGGGCGGGATCAGGACGCGGAGCGACAAAGTAGCGTGTGTGCGCATAGAAGCTCGTCATGCGCGCCTTTGCGTAATTGATTCGATCCCTCGGCTCAGGCATGACTCAACAATGGAACAAGAAAGTGACCCATTTATTCCGTAAACATGTCATCCTCCTCCTCCTCCTCAAACACCGAGGGCGGGGACGCGGGTCTCTGGGGCATGTGGCGCTGCAGGCCCGCGGCTGCCGGAAGAATGTCACCATCAATGTCCATGGCGTCGTCATCGCTGTTCACCGGGTCCACGCGCGCGCGTTTCGCCGGCCGCTCTTCCTCCTCCTGCCCGACCTCGCGCTGGCGCTTGATATTGTACCGGGCAAATTCGCGCCGCTCGGCGCAGTGGTGATACTCGCTCTGTCGCGCGAGCGCCCCATTGTCGTTCTTGTTCGCCTTGGCGTCGGTCGTGTTTAGCGTCTGCTGCAGACGCGCGAGTGGATTGCCGACGGGAAAGTGCTCCTGTTCCTTCCACCCGTATTCGACCAGGACCAAGTAACGGTCGATCATGTACGCAATGGGAGGGAAGGCAAACGGCAACGGGACGCGCGCTGCAGGGTCCAGTTCCGGAATGTGTTCCAGCAGCAGGTCTCTGTAGGCGTCGGCGTTCGGATGGCGCCGCTTGTCTCGGAAATGCACCAACGCCTTGGTGAAGAGCTCCAGGAAGAGGGGCTCGACCGGGTAGCCTTGACGGCGCATCACCGACAGCGCCGTGTAGTAGTCGACATCGTACTCGTCGTAATAAAAGCCCAGGGACAGCTCGGGCAGGTCGCGCGTCCGGACGTTGTCTCGCACCGATTCACCCGGGTGGATGGCATAGAGGTTCGAAAGCGCCGTCGGCAGCGGCATGGTATAGTTGACCTGCATGATGCAGTCGCCGTCCGGGTCGCGTTCGCCACGAATAAACATGGTCGCCCCGTCGACCGGGACACGCTTCTCCCAGTGGCCAAAGTCGATGTACATGTCAGGCGGCAGGTAGGCGCACGGGTACTTGTACAGCTCCTGGTCCACCTCGTAGACCCCTTTGGCTTCGTAAGGCGAACGCTCCAAGTTGGGCATGCGCAGCGCCTTCTTGATGGCGGCCACCAGCGGGGCCCGGCTGGGCATGCACTCCATGAGGCGCTGGAGCTCCTCAATGGCCTCGAGGGGTTCCTTCGCCCGGAGCTTCTCCGCGTCGATGCGCGGCTCGCGTAGCTCGATCTTGGCGCGCACTTGTTCGGGCGTGTCGGTCGCCAGGTCGACGCCAAAGAGTTTCTTGATAAACTCGACGGACATGCAGAATTGTTTGGGCTTGTTCGCCTCCGACTTGGACTGCGGGTCGTCCTCGTACAAAAAGGCAGCGCGCTCCTCGAGCGTGGCCCCGCCGCCCAGCTGGGCGGCGACGAGACGCAGGGGTTGGCCGGATGCGTCGCGTTCCACCGCCTCGTAGCCCAGCGACGAGTGCTTCTTCGTCATGTGCTTGCCCAGGATAACGGGGATGTCCTCCGAGCGCATAATGTTCACACTGGCGTGGCGGGCGACAATCGCCTCGTAGATCTGCTTCATGTTCTTGCCCACGAAGCTCAGGTAGTTGGGGTCGTCGGTCAAGTCCCCTTTGAGGCGAAAGCGCCAGCGCCGCGGCTCGTCCACATGCAGGAGCTCCTTGGCAATGGTGCGCAGCAGCATGTCCTCCGTCTGCGACGAGTAGAGGAAATCGAGCATCGTGAGTGCGTAGATGACTGCGTCCTTCATTACGCCCAGTTGCGGCTCGCAAATGTACTGGAACGCCTGCGGCGACCAGCGCTTGTACTTGCCCGTTTCGTACAGCGGCTTTGCCCGAACGCCAAAGAGCGTCTCGTAGACTGCGTGTTGTAGGGTCAGAATGCGCGCGGCCTCGATCACCCACGTGCGGTTGCCCTTGTTGCGTGCGGCAGAACCGATCACGTCGCTCGCCCGCTCCAGAATGTGGTTCAAGAACACGCGGCCGCCGTCGTAGAGCACGTCGTCGACAATGCCCATCTTGATCGCATTCTCCATGTACGCGTAGCCCGCCGCAAGTTCACGGTGCTGCGCGCCGGCCTTGTCTTGAACGCGGAAGGCGTGGGCGGATAAGGACTGCAGGCGCTCCATGTCGGCGGGGTTGGAGCCCTCGCTCTCGGTCGAGGCCTCAGCGAAGACGTCGATCATGAGGCGGCGGCGCATGTTCGTGTCCATCTTCGTCAGGTCCTGGTTGGTGGCGCCCATGGTCACAATGTGTTGACTGGAGTCGCAAATCTTGGCCTCGCGCTTGCCCGTCTGCTCGTTCGCCGTAAAGTAGCGCGTGTGCGTGTGGAAGCTCGTCATGCGCGCCTTGGCGAAGTTCGTCTTGTCCGAGGGGCCTTGGTCCTTTCCCTTGCCCCCGCCTTGGTTGGAGAAGAGCAGGTCGTTGGGCATCTCCTGGTAGAGCACAATGTAGCCGTCGAAGTTCTGGTCGACATTGTAGGAGTTGGTCGTCTCGCTCGCCACGTCGCTGACGACGCCCGTGGGGAAAAGCGACACGGTCGTCAGCAGCGCCTTGGACTTGCCAGCCCCCGATTTGCCCGACATGACGAGGTTCAGCGCGGGGTCGGTGCGCCCAGGCATCCATCGGAAGGCGTGATAGGCGCAGGTGTGCACACGCTCCGTGAAGGGGTAGTTGGCCTTGGTGGCCAGCTCCGACGTGCGGTACGTGTCCGTGTAGAACTGGCGAAAGTTGCTGAAGCCGCGCACGCTTACGGACTGTGGACGTATATCATGGGGTTTGTCGCGGTCGGGCATCACCTGGTGTTTCGCGTAGTCGCGCATCACCTTGAGAGCGGGTGCCAGCCGCTCCGTCTCCATATAGACGGCGTGGCCGCGCAGATACATGCTGCGCTTGAGCTTGTCGATCTGGGCCGCGTGTTCTTCCTCCTGCTTCCAGAGGGCGCGCTTGAGCCCGTCCTTGTCGTTCGCGTACTTGGGGTCCCGCAGCAGGGCGTCGCGCTCTTTGGCCTGTTTGTGCGACTGTGTCGCCTTCTCCATTTGGAACATTGGGCGTATTTCCAGAGGCTCTTCGCGCTCCTTGAGCCAGGCAGGCTGCATGTCAATACTGTCAAAGACGATGCGCTCATCGGCGAGCGTAAACCCCGTCTTGTCGCGCTGGCTGGCGAGCTGCTTGCGCAGGCGATTCAAGTCGCGGCCAACGCCCGCGTCATCGCCATCATCGTCGTCGCCAGAGTGGGGAGGGTAGAATTCGCGCGCGGGCATGTGAGCATCGGTCGAACTCTGCTCTAGTCGCTGTTCCCACGCTGTGCGGTAGATCTCGTCGTAGTGCATTCGGCGAAAGCGGGTGGCGAGATCAGCAATGGCCGCGCGAACCGTGCTCTTTTGGCGCTCAAGGGCCTTCTTGTACTTGTCGGGGATGCCGTTGGCCCCTTCCTCCACCTCGAGCTTCTCGATTTCCTCGTCGGGTGCAAGCTCTTGTCGGCGGGCGGCCGCGAGGCGCTCTGCCTCCTCCTGCTGATCGAGAAGGCGACCGGCATTTTGCGTCGGGTCCGGGGCGTCCTGCACGACCACGTCGGAGACGACCTGTTGGCGCACTTGCCCGTCCTTGCCCCGGACGGTGACGAGGCCGCGGACCTGTGAGGGCAAGGGGCGCCTGTTGATCGCGAACGTAAACGGGAGTCCGTTCTCCTCGTTCCCTGCGGCGGCGGCCGCCTCTTCCGTCACAGCGAGCAGCGAGGTCTCCTCCGCCCGGCGCAAGTTTTCGGTCGCCCGCAAGGAGAGCGTGCGTTCGACGTGCAGGTCGCTCAACTCCGTCGGCGGCAAGAGGATCGTTCCACTCGGCGCTTGGGGGTGCAGGGCAGCGGCTGGGATCTCGGCCCCAATGGCATAGGGGAGCGGGAGGACGGTGAAGAAGACCTCCGCGTAGGTCGCCAGCGAGTTGAGTTTGTGCACCAGGCCCGGGAAAGGCCAGGTCCCGCGGGCCACCAAAGGGTCGTATGGGGCCCCCGAATTGCGGAAGAAGCGGCGAAGATTGATTCCGTCGTCTTCTTCCTCCTCTTCCCCTTCGTCCGACATGACCGAGTCCGTCTGGACGTCTTGCGAGGCGGCGCCGACAGGTGCATTGGGCCGTGGAATGCCGTGCGCCCCAGGCAAGTAGTTGCTCAGGACGGTACACTCCTTGCTGGCCGAGTAGTCGCCGTCGCGCATAAAGTAAGCCATTGAGCGCGCCATGCAAAACAGGTAATCGGGGTGCAAGGGCGAAGCCGTGTGCACGTAGTAGTCGGCGTCGGAGAGCATTTTGTGCGCTGTTCGGGAACGGATGTCGTCATTGGCAGCCTCCAGTTCCGAACACGCCTGTTCGTACTGCAGGCAATCGACGCCCGGGTCGTGAAGTGGGTGCGCACGCCTGCATTCAGCAGGGACGGCAAAGTACGGCTTGATTCCTTCGCGCAAGTACTCGACCATGTCGGCCACCTCTTCCCAGGCATACTCGGGCACCTGACGGCCCTCTTTAATGTTGACGCGCGCCTCGAGGCGGGCGACCAGTTCGCCGCGCTTGGCAGTGTGCCCCTTGATGTACTCCTCGCGCTTGCGCAGTACCGTCTCGCGTAGGGCGGCGGCCTCCGCAAACGACTTGGCGAGGGCCGTGGCGAGCGGCGCATTGCGGGCGTCTTTCAACAGAGCGCGGCGCGCTTTGGCCATCTCGTTGCCGCGGCCGTTCCCGCCGCCTCTCGCGCCAGTAGCAGCGGCAGGGTCACCACCACCACCACCAGCATTTTCGTCCACATCCATTTGGGGAGCTCCGCCGCCGTGCTCGTGTCCAATGAAATGCACGCGGTAGCCGGCACAGAAGACGGGCGCGTCTTTCTCACTGGCCTCCGAAGGGATGGCCTCAATGGCCACCTCTGTTTGCCAGGCCAAGGGAACGGAGGCGAGGTGCAAGGCCGCCGGATCGGAGGCTGCGGCCGCCATGGCCAACTGCTTCGCGGTGAGCTTCTTCCCGTTGGGCGCCAAGTGTTTGAAACCGTTGAGGACGGGACTCAGTACGAGCCGGGCCGGCTTCTTCAAATCGGCCCAGGTGGTCGCGCCCGGTGGAAAGTGGTAGCCCGACATGAACGTGAGCGACGTAATGTGTGTGTCGGCGTCATAGTGTTCGTCTGTCCCACTGCGCGGCATGGCCCCGTAGGTAACCTCGGAAACCAAGGAGCGGCGACACCAGGCCCGGCCCTGTTCGTCCTCGCTGCGGTATGAAGCCGCCATCTTGTGGCATGCCTGTTCAGAAACCACTGATTCAGCTGCCGCCCTCCATTGAGGAAAAGGAAACAATTATTTTTTTCGACGGACGAGCGGATCGGTTTTTTATTTTCGCGGCGGCGCCATCCAAAGACACTGAGTCGCGAAGAGCCATCTTCCGCGTGCTCTCGCGCTGGCGTCCTGCCCGGGCGTAATCATTCTTTCGCAGGTGCCCTTTACGACATCATGTCTAGGAGAACAGCCCGCACTGGCGATACTTCCAGCGACTATGCACGCGCGCACCTCGATGAGGACGGCCTCTCGCTCTACGCCCGCAGCGTCTTCGAGTTTGTGGCCAGAGGGGGCGAGCAGTCCCGTCCAGAGGGCATCTTGGCCTTGCGTGTCTTGGCCCCGACCCCGGGCGCCCTGCATGTCTTTGACGACCCATCTGTCCCTGGGGCCTTGACTCTCCACCGACAGATCAGTGATCGTAAACGCTTCGTTGAAGAGAAGAACAGGGGCGTCAAGGGCGCCAAGGGCCTCAAGAACGGCGACAAGCTCGTGAGCCTCCTCCGTGCGGATCACGTCGTGCAAGCGCAACTCCCCTCGCCCAAGGAGGACCTTCCTCCTTTCTGGGTCGATGGCGTGAGCACCGCCCCGGCCGGGACCGATCCCGCGACGGCCTTTGAGCACTTTCATCTCTACCCCCGCGGTGATCTGCCGTCGACCGTGATCAGCGAGGCCAAGGCGTCCAAGGGGTCCGAGTTGCTGGCGGTGCTGCGACGCCCTGACGCGAATCCCGCGGGACCCGGCTACCGCCACATGCTCCCCGATGGCGTCACCTCTGTGACGGGCCCCATGGCCTACGACTTGCGCTACCACATCCATGCGTACATAAAGGAGAAGACGCCCGTCAAAGAAAAGGCCCCTGCTGCTCCAGAAGAGGCAGCAGCAGCAGCAGGAGCGCCTAACGCTATCTTCGCCCTTCGTGAAGGAGAGGCTGGGTCCGTGGTGCAGGCTGAGGCGCCCGACTTTGTGCCCGCCGTCTACAAGCTGAGCAGCTACCACAGCCCGTTCGACCGAGAGGCCGTTCTCGACATTACGAAGCCGAGACGAACGTTTAAAATTGTGATGGCGTTCTCGTTTGTTCTGCGCGATGGTGAGTTGGCCGCGAGGTGCATGAAGGATGTGCATGCGCGCACGGGCATTGCGATGACGACGCAGACGGCCGACACGGTGATCGAACAGATTCGCTCCGACATTGAGACGACCCGCGCAGACGACGTCATCGACCAGGCGGCCTACTTGCAATCCATACGCGTCGCTTCCGTGTACTTGGAAGACTACCTGGACGAGGACTTTCGTGGGCACATTATCGTTCGCGTGCTGTATCATGCCGCGCAGGTGGCCGCGATTGAAGAGGGCGACTTTCCTGCGGCGGTTGGCCGCACCTGCGCGTTCACCGGAAAACGCATCGAGACGCCGCAGGCGGTGAAGGTATTGGCGTACTTGGACAAACCCGTGCCAGGCGTGTTGGAGAAACCGGGCTGGATCAGCGTCTTTTGTCGCCCGACCTACGAGTACAAGGACATGCGCAGCAAGGCCGCGGTTGCCGCTGAAGAAAAGGCTGCTGCTGAGGCTGCGGCCGCTGCTGCTGCCAAAGAGGCAAAGGACCGTGCTGAAAAGGAAAAGGAGCAAGGCGAAGTGGATGCGATGGACATTGATGAGCCTCCCGTCGCCGCCACCACCACCACCACCACCAAACCCACCCCCTATCTGGTCCCCGACGAGTGGAATATCCCCTTGGATTTCGTGCTGCAGGTGACACCCGCCCTCCGCAACCTCCTAGCTGCCGCTGAAGCTGCTGGTCCGAGTGACGTGGACACGCACATTCGCACGTACTTGGCAACGAAACCTGATGCGAAACTTATCGGGGCGGCGAATGCCGTGCTCCGCGCCGCGGTTGCGAAGACCGCGCCGGTCGAACTGGTCGTCGGTCTGGAGCAATTTTTGCACAAGCTTGCGGAGGGAGAGGTCCCGCCTTATGCCCTTGCCAATTATGTCAATGCCGACGAGGCGCCCGTCGCAGGCGCCGTTGCAGCCTTGGCCTATGTACTCACGGACGTGTTCGCTACCGTGCCGGCTGATCAGAAGGCCAGATTTAAGGTGCCGAGCACTGGTCCCTACAGCCCTGTTCATTTGGCCATGGCCCGTGTCCTCTTCTGTCCTCTCTCCATTTAAATAAATCACTTCTTTCTCCCTGCATGTCCCTACGCATGGACGAGTTAGAACCTGCGTTGTATGCAGCCTGGCGCAAGGAGGTCAGTGAACAGTGCATGCTCTATGAGCGCTGGCCGCGTATCCACTTCTGTTGGGAAAACAAGAACGAAGTGCGCAAGATGAAGAACCCGCTCACCGGTCGGACTTTGTATGGCTGTTTGCGCTGCATGCGCGCCCATGTGTGTCGCCCCGAGCGCGACTACGACACATGTCCGCGCATTGTCGACGCGGACGGCGATGAGCAAGCGCTCATTTGCCCCTTTTCCTCAGAGCGGGTGGGCTCAAGTAGGCCCAGCGGCACTCACAATGGCTCCTTTGATCAGTGGAACGACGTGCATGACCGCATCCGCGACATGCGGCGTCCGCGCGAACTGGCAGAGGAGGATGCCGACCCGTTGAGTCTGATCAAGCAACACCGCGGCAACAGTCACGGGTATGCGTGGCATTTGCGCCGCGGCGCGAGCGAGGCCAAGGACGCGCGGACGAGTCGAACCATGTATCGACAGGCGGACGTGGCGGAGGAAAATGCCATGCGCAAGCCCCGCCTTCTTGCTGCCATCCGGGCGATCGGCGAAAAGAAGGCGCCCAAGAAGAAGGGCGCACTGCCGCCGCCGCCGCCGCCGCCACAACAAGCCGACGATGAAGACGTCCTCGCCATGCCCGGTGAAGAGTTGCCGCACATCGTCCTGCCGCAGGGTGATATGGAAGTGGACGACGCTTACCTGAGCAGCCTCTTGCGGCCATTGTGCGTCCGCATTGCGACCGCTTCGCCCTTCCCGACAAGGACGACAGGAACACGCCCGCGCCGGCGACAACAAAGGAGAGACGACGACGAAAAGGAGGAGGAGGAGGAGGAGGCAGTACCGAGAGCACTCATCGCACCAGGCGACGAGTGTCACCCGGAGAGCCGGGAGTGGATCGGGCTTTCCCCTTATCACGACAACAAAACGCTTGTGCCGCACCAACGCCACCTGTTGCTCTACGTGACCCGCTTTCTGAAGCACTACTACGATGCGCTTTTGCTTGTTCGGACAAAATCGGCAGTGCCAGTGCCGCCGCCGCCGCCGCCGCTGCAGTATGCCGTCTTCTGCGACCGGCTCCTCTGGTTGTACCACCGCTATGCGGGCGACACAGCACAGCAGGCAAACCACTGGCGCGCCGGCTACGTGGTGGGTCCCAAACACCGTCTGTGGCCTGACGGCGAGAAGACGCGGCGCATTTTCTACACTATGTTGACGCGCGTGCTGACAAGCTCCATGGAGGCGCGGGACAAGGTGACGGAGACGAAAATTCCCGTGTGGCTGCCAGACCCCTTCCTCACCGCCTGTTGGCGCGCGCGGCTGTTTGACGCACTGCCTCCGATAGAGACGCAACTGCTCGGGTGCACAGAGCACGCCGACTTCAAGCCCTCGCTGGACCACTTGCGCGACGACTTATTGGGCGTGGTACACACGGCGACGACCAGGCTGGGCTTTTCACCCCACACGCTCCATGACTTCTTGCACCCTACGACAGGCCGAGTTCTACTGTCTGGTGATTAGGTGCGTGTTTTCTTCCCCCTCCCCCCCAATAGATATGCGAGCTAACGTGTCCGCGCAGACACCCGTTCGAGACGCACCTGCAACATCACCACCCGCACCAACCTCAACAGCGCGCCTTTCTGACGACACTAGCACAGGATCCTATTCTTGCCGTCACGGCGCATAATAAGGAACAGTCGGAGGCGACCGATCTGCACGCCTCCGCCCCGTATATTTACATTGAACGTGCGGCTGGGCCGTTCTACTCGCTCGACCTGGCCAAGAGGTTTGCGATGGAGCTCGTCCGGGGGACGCGCGGCCTGCCGTCGCTCAAGAAGCGGATCGAGGCCCTCGCGGCGGCCTACGGCGTGAAATGCTACGGCGCCGACGTGCAGCTCGAAAACGGGGAACTCGCCTCGGCCTACTTGGCGCGGCACGGCGCCCCGGCCGACTACGTGGAGGCGGTCGAACGGTTGGAGCGGGCGGGCGCTGTGCTTATGGAAGCGTCTTCTGCTTGATATGCTCTTTTATTGCGTTTACTTTCAGAAGGGATTACAAAAGCCTCAAACTTGTCGTCTTCGTCCGTGGTCAGGAACGCGGTCACTTCGGCGGGTTTCTTTTGAACAACATAGGGAGCCCATCTTTCTCTGTACTTGCGCAGCGCATTCTTGCGTGCCGCTTCACCGCCCTCGTATGCCTGAAGGCGATGAACGATTCGGAGGAACCGCGCGACATGGAAATCGATCTTATCGAGTGTGACAGCGTGCGTCTTTTGCCAGGCACGACGGGCGTCTCGTTGTTCGCAGTGGAGGTCAAAGAACCCTGGCAGTGTGTGGTTGTAGCCGCCCTCCGGAAATGCGCCGGTGATGACAACGAGGTAGGGAAGCAACGCGGGATCGATTTCATCGACTTCCACGTTCTTGACTCCGCCGGTGATGAGGTGGATGGTCAACATTGGCTTTTCCCAGTCGCGCTTTGGGGGGGTAGGGCATCACGTCCATGACCGTGAACGGATGGATGTCCTGTTTTTCGTAAAAGGCGTGCGCCTTCGCAATCAGGTCGCGGTCGGGCCCCTCCATCTGACAAAAGAATAACAAGAGTGTCTTCTGGAAAGAATGAAGACTGCGAAGAGTCACTTCCTTATTTTTCACAGATGGTGACCCTCATTAACGACGAAGAGCGTGCGCGCCGCATCGCCTTGCTCCACACCGGCGCACTCAGTGACCTCACCCTGCGCGTCGGCGACGACGTTTCTCTCGCCCTTCACAAAGCTGTGGTCGCGTTCCGCTGCACGGTCCTGTGGCGTCACCTCGACCCGGCCAGCGGGTGGAAGCCGAAGGATGGAAATGCTAGTGAGATCCACATCCAAAACCTCCCTGACGCCCTGGTCGACACGGACGGGGACTGGCAGCCGCAGGCCGACCTCGCCACCTTCTTTGAGTGGGTCTACTTGGCCGAGGCCCCGCCCCCACTCCCTCTGCCCGTTTCGGACGCGGACGTCCGGCGCCTGCTGAGGCTGCACCGGCTCGCCTTTTGTGTCTTTGGTGCGGCTACGCTAAGTCGCTTTAGACCCTTCAAAAGGACCCTTTCTTGGGACGATCAGGTCAAGTAGTCTAAAGCGGCTTTCCCTAGGCGCTGCCGGTATCGCGCGGGCGATTGAGGACACCATCACGGGGACGTTATTGCCCGCCGTTGCCGCGGAGATGGCCCGAATCGAGAGCGACCAGGATACAGAAGCGTTGCGCAAAGTGCTCTTTCCACCCCTCAACCTGTTGCTCGGCGCGTGTCTCGCAGAGGCATCAAGTCGGCACCGGCTCGGCCAGGCTATTATCCAATGGGCACTGAGCGTCGCGCCCACCTTCTTCCCCTTGCCCGAGGCCACCGCCCTGCGGCGCGAATTGGTCGCCGACTTGCGGCCACTCCTTCCCTTTTTCCCCTCGCCGCAGAGCAGCGCCTTTGCGGACCCCGACGCCCAGGTGGCTGCCCTGTGCGAGCA
>Ga0247824_10000855_pt1 | contig 16040 bp, 19 predicted proteins | sample 13C_PalmiticAcid_FD_194412 | JGI IMG/M metagenome (GOLD analysis project Ga0247824, IMG submission 194412) | Soil microbial communities from agricultural site in Penn Yan, New York, United States - 13C_PalmiticAcid_Day48 | ecosystem: Environmental > Terrestrial > Soil > Agricultural land... | reverse complement strand
CCACTAGGCAGATGTTTATTGACAAACCATTGTGGTCAACTTCTTGCTTGCTTCTTGTAGGCGGTGAATCGGCTCTCCTACGGCTCCTCGTTGCCTCAGGAGCTGCTCGTTGAGATGGCTTAATCCATGTACATCCTGTATGATGGCACCCGTCACATCAAGCTCCCCCTTTCCCGCCATCCACCTCAAGGGTGAATCATAATGGTCTTCACTATGCCGCAATTGCCATGCTCCCACCACTCCGTCAGTACGACCAGTGACCAAGTAATTGCCATCAGAAGCTTCGCACCAGGTGTAACAACTAAGGCTGTCTTGGAAATCCTCAATCACTGCTTGACACTGTCCAGATGTAGCGCCCCATACCTGCAACGACTCGCCAAGTCTGGCGGATACAAGATCTCCTCCACATAGATACACAATCCTGCCAGTGTTGCCGCTTTCACTAGTGCATGTCCAAAGACAATCTCCTGATTCAATATCCCACGCCTTGACAGACCCATACCAGTCGTAAGTTGTAATATGATCGCCTCTAGGCGAATACACGACGGTGACAGCCGCACCTCTGTGGCCTTTGAAGATACGTCGACACTCTCCAGTACCAACATCCCAAACTCGTACCGTCGTGTCATGGCTAGCAGATGCAACCTGATCGTCTCGTGGTGAATATGCGAGACGATTAACTATGTCGCTGTGGCCAGTTAGAGTATGGTTGCAAGTGCCTGTTTCGACATTCCATATTCGTACTGTGGAATCCGAACTGGATGAAGCAATCTGACTCCCATTCCGTAAGTACGCGACATTGGTGACATCCTTTGTATGACCAGACAATACATGGCGACATTCCCCGGACTTCACATCCCACAACCGTATTGATTTGTCGAAACCACCCGAAGCAAGCTGATCTCCTTGAGGTGAAAATACCATAATGTTAATTAAAGCATCATGACCCTTCAGAATATAGATGCATGCTCCCGTTTCAATGCTCCATAGCCGTATGATATTGTCATCACTGGCAGTGGCGATTTGATCTCCTTGAGGTGAATACACAACCCATCTCACAGCGTCAATGTGGCCTCGCAAAACATGACGGCAATCTCCTGTTGCGATATCCCAGAGTCGTATCGTCCTGTCATCGCTGCTTGTCGCGACAATGTCCCCTCTTGGGGAGCTCATGACATCCATTACGAGGCTACTATGGCCGCTTGAAGTACCACGGGATGTTTCGGCTCCAACATCCCATAGTCGGACTGCCTCATCATAGCCACTTGAGGCGACCTGATCTCCTTTTGGTGAGAACACAACTCTCTGGACCTCTTTTGAATGACCGGTTAACGTCTGGCGGCAGACTCCTGTGGTTGAGTCCCACAACCGAACCGTCAAGTCATCGCTAGCAGAAACAACCATGTCGCCTAGCGGTGAATACGCGACATACTGAACCCACTCGTAATGACCTTCCAGGATGTGAAGACACGCTCCTCGGACAGTGTCCCACAGCCGGACTGAATTATCGGCGCCGGCAGAAGCAAGTTGACTGCCATTCGGTGAATACACGATGACCATGACAAAATTGCTGTGACCAGTGAGAATGTGGTTGCATTCACCCGTTACCACGTCCCATATTCGTACGGTAGTGTCTTCACTAGCAGATGCAACTTGATCTCCTCGAGGGGAAAAGACGATGCCTGTGATATAAGAGCTGTGTCCTTTCATGACATGAAGACACTTTCCACTCTCAACATCCCATATCCGTACTGTGTCATCGTCACTGTATGAGGCGACCTGGGTACCCTTTGGCGAATAACTGACTTCCCTGACAGAGTCTGTGTGACCAATCCAGATATGGCGGCATTCTCCGGTTTCTGCATCCCACACCTTGATTGTCATATCATCGCCGGCGGAAACAAGTTGATCTCCGTGAGGCGGATATGCAACACCCCGAACCTCCTTATCATGTCCGTTTAAGACGTGGATGCACATCCCTGAGTGAACATCCCATAGCCGTATTGTGTGATCTAGGCCGCTTGAAACGATTCGATTGCTGCGTGGAGAGTACACTATGTTCGACACTTTGTCATTGTGAGCCTCCGATGTCCATAGAATCTCCCAGTTCGACGTTGAGTAAACATTGATCTTCCCATCGGTGAGACCCACGGAGAATGTTTCTCCATCTGGCGAGTATCCACAAAATGTCACTGGACTGTCCTGCTTTAGAAACGGCAGCTCGCCAAACTGAACTCCTGTCATCTGTGCATTGCTCATGTTGGCCCTTCGTAGCCACGTACCACTGAGGTCGGCTTTCCTCAAATCGGCTCCTTGCAGTTGCGCTGAATCGAACATTCCAAAGCTGAGGTTTGCACGGGGCACTTGAATACCTCGTAAATCTGCACTGTTGAACTGCATTCCTGATCGAACCAGCACAGTGATTGCGTTGGATGCTGCCGTACGCCATTTCTTGTCCTTCTTTGAATACTCGAGGTAACTGAGCAATTGCTTCTTGAACACAGGTTCCTGTTGAACTCGATCCACCAGGAACTGCAATAGCGACGACTCATTGACGAAACTCCTCCACACAAGAGGCGAGTTGGAATCAGGTTCTTGTTTGATATCCGACGCAACTGTCTGCTCATCATCATCATGAAGTTCGAAACTGAAAACAGAACTCATGCTGCCCCGACGATTCAAATCTGGTGGCAGTGTTGCTCTCTTTTTCCAGTCTTGAGGATCAAATATCGCGCGCACCACTCCGTACTCCAGCATCGATCGATGAATGAATCGGTATTGATTCCCGTTGCGTGCTAGAGGACATGCTTCACGAAGAAGATACATGTCATCTGATCGACCAAAGAATGTCGACTTCCATGATCCTTCATCTTTGAAACGCGAGTATTCGACAATAGGCTGGCCGTCTTGTTCCCTGTAGATTGCCACAGACAGCCTCTTCAAAAAGTCCATACCATTGACCGTGAATCCTTCATCGCTCAAACTCTCGAAGGCCGATCGGGCATTCGGGCTCAGTTCCTTCTCACTAAGCCGCTTCTTACCGCGTTCCAACCACTGCTCGATAAACTGATCATATAATAGCACTCGAGTGATGCGGGTGATCGACAAGTGCTCTCCAGGATCCATCATGCGCGGTAGAACATCCAGCAACAGCGTCATCAAGAACGGATTCCCGACCAACTCGCTCAAGCTTGGGATGCGATCGAGTGCATCTTTGTATTCCTGCGCTTTCCAAAGCGGCTGATACACTGCGACGTACTGATCAATGTAGTCTTCAACTTGGCTGGATGAGAACGGCGTGATGACGGCCTCTCGGAGTTGCGCTGACTTTGATGATTGATTGCGGTTTCCTGGTAGGAATCGATCTCGATAGTCGGCTCCAATGTACTCACTCCGACAGCTGATTACCATCTTTGCTTTCCATTCATCTGGCTGATTCAGTAGATTGGCGGTGTACAAGTTGCGTGTTTGTTGACATTCATCATATCCATCACAGATCAAGAGGAACTCGCGGTGTTTCTTCAACTCTTTGATCTGAGCATCAGAGAAGTCGAGTCTTCGAAGCTGCTTGGCAATCATGTCTTGGTCAGGTCTATCGATTGTTGCTAAGCTGATATGGAGTGGGATCGGACCGCCCTTCTTGTAAGAGTTCCACACCTCGCATTCGAGAGCCTTGTTGAACGTTGACTTTCCTGCACCAGAATCACCAAGAAGCAAGAGAACCTGATGCTGGTCACCGCTCAAGAAGTCAAGGACAGCCTCCATCAAAGGAAAGTGTTCGTCGTCAGGGGTCTGCAGGCTAGCCTTGGCTTGAGGTGGTATGTAGATGGTGTTCTTCTGCTGCTCCAATCGCCTCTTTCTCAGCTGACGCAGACCTCCTTCGACATCAGGCTTGTTTTGAGCACGATCAAGGAAGGGTGAGCTCTCCAAGGATTGCATGTCGATCCTCAATGTATACGGGACGGGACCGCTCTCCTTGTATGATTGATACATCGCCTGTTTCCCAGCATCACCGTCCGTTCTCAGTTCTTCCAATACTATTGCAGCGTCTATTGGATCGATCGGCGAGTGGATGGTTAGCCCTCTCGCATTATGGTCTCTCGCCTGTAGCGCACATCAGACGATCCCTGTGTCATCCGCAATTCACATACACTGTGCGACACTCCCAGTCTGGGAAGATAGTTGGGTAAGAATGGCCAATATCCATTGTTTGACGTCCACTTGCTGTCCCCATCCCGCATCATCTCGATATATCTCGAGCAGGAACGATACAGCGCCTTTCCTAGTATCTGCTCCCCACAACGAGCTGGCTGCAATCTCGCCTAGCCGCTGACACAGACCCCACTGAAATGCTGGATCACGTCGGCATGGTGCTTCACAGGCCAATGTCTTGAACTTGACAAGGTGGCCGTCTCGAATCAAAGCGTCCACTCCTCGTAATGCTGGATACCACGCTCGTTTCTGATCAAAACTGAAGCTCTCCTTGAGACTGTCGAGAAAGTCTTTGCCGCCCTTTGCCAACGACATTGCGTCTTTGTACACAGTCTTCGCCACCGTAAATACTGCAGATTCCTACCATCCCTTGTTGGATCTCCCCCAATCCTTCGATGAACCCGTTGAGATCAAATCCTTTCACGGCACTCACCAGTCCCGAAACACCTTGGATAACCTTTTCTGTGCGTCGTAGTGCTGCTTGCCAAGGGGTCTCATTATCCGGAACATATTGCAACGCCTGATACGCATACGCAGCTTGATAGACCAAGTATGGATCGGAGCTCCCTCTCAGTTTTTCCAAGTAAGAGCCGAGTGGTGTATGGAGCTTTTCGCGATCCAGACCATTAACCTTGCTATCGGCCATAGCATCCAGTACGTGCGAGATCGCCAGTGTCAGTTGGTAGATGTATGTCGACGACTGACGATGAGTTCCTTCCAATCGTGTACTGAAGAGTTCCAGAATTTTGACTAAATCATCAGAATCGAGGTATCCTGGATCGGCTCCGTGTATCAGATCTGCAAGTCCTTGGAGATGATTGATATTGAGCAAGTCGGATTGTTCGACGCCAGAGTAGAATTGGCCGAGAAGAAAACGAAAGCTCTGTTGGTCGAGCACAGGAGCGAGGCACATAACCTCAGCAATTGCTTTGGCATCTTTGAGTTCATCATTTACAAATCCTCTGATCACCTCCGTGGTCAGCATCCTGAGCCGCTCTTGCTCGTCTATATCGTTCTCAACAGTTTGAAGCCATTCGCGTGCTGTTGGTTCCAAGGTGTGATCCGATGAACGAGAAGGCAAAAGGCTGAGGCAGGAGGCTAGTTGGCGTATATCACTGAGACGTTCATCTGCTTGTGGCGGGGCGAATGCAATTGCAGACGGATTCACATTCTCAGAGAATATGTCTTGAGATATCAGCGTAACATCGCCATTTGCTTTAGCCCCTGACTCTCTTTGTGCTTCTTCTTTCCCTCCTGCTGGTTTTCCAGACTTGACGTCGTTGTTAGGATTCGATTGTTCAATATTTCCGCTGTGGTTACACAGAGTAACATTGTCAGCAATCCAAATTCATTGACACAGGAAAATGGGGTTGCCTTCAATCATCCTCACTTACCCCCACTGCACCGCTTTCTTTAAATTAGCGTGTGCCTTGTTACTGCGTCCCAAACTGCTTTGCAGAGTACCGAGGTTGGTATACGAGGATGCAATCCTCTTGGACAGCGTTTGATCCTCGTCCTTCTTGGAGACAATGAGAACCTTTCTTTGTGCGCTCTTTATCCCTGACAATGCAACCTGTGCATCATCGCAGAATTCCAAAGCAAGCTCTGTGTCCTTTGTTCCTTGAGCGTTCTCCAAACAGAAGCTGGTCAGTCCCAGTGTCTGTTGTATGGAAAGTGATCCTGAAGAGGACACCATTGTTAAATACAACTCTATGTCATACAAGGGAGTAAACAGTGAGAAAGGGTTGGTCACAGCTGTTGCTTTTCGGCGTGTATCACACACTCTTAGGTGGATCGTACTTTTGGTTGCCCGAATTCGATCAAAGAAGCTAAACAGAGGGGCTGATCAAGAGCCGTTGGAGACGAGTTAGAAATCATCTGCATTGAATGCCATCCCTTGGATTGTAAAACCATCTACCGTAGCACTGACAGCCATTTAACGCCCGTTGGACGGCAGCTAAGTCGATTCGTACCAACTGTGTAGACGTCGTTGAGCAGCTGCAAGAGTATCTTGTGAGTGTGAGTGTGAGTGAGGAGAGGGTGAGAGGGTGAGAGGGTGAGGAGAGGGTGAGGAGAAGGTGAGGAGAGGGTGAGGAGGGGGCGAGGAGAAGGTGAAGAGAAGGTGGGCTGTGTCTGCTCAGCACAGGAATTAGTGCATGCTTCAGCCCTCGTCCTTCCTGAGATTCAACCCATCAAGTTGCGGATTCTTCTTCCACCATCAAGTTACTCATCGGAATCCCCTTCAGATCATCGTGGCAACACTTCCCTCTAGTTCCGGATACTGCCCTCATCTGATCGCTCTTGCAGCTCGTTACGCAGGAGTGCACCCAAAAGGCATACCGGGCTGAAGGAGTCTCGTTTCACCTTTCCGTTGCGGCGCGTTAGAGTTTGCCCGTGGCTGGACGACTGCACTTTATTATCGGAACCGTGCAAGGCTGTGGCATCGAATACGTGGATTCTCTTCCCACACATCCACCCTATGCCTTTAAGGCGCCTTCACCAACGAACAACAACGTACTGAATGGGAAAGTTACAGAGCGATTCACAAGGAATCAACAGGGAATGTGTCCTGCTCGCTACACTGAAAACGATCAATTGAGCTGGACTTTCCCACCCCCGCAAGGGGGTAGCACATCTGGATGCTGTCATGTCAACTTTAGCTCATCAGGAAGAAACTTGTGCGGCCGCTCACCATCCTTCAGTAGCCACCCATTGCCCACTGCCAATAAACTCTAAACCGCTGCGCGCCTCTGAAGCACAGTCCGATCGCTTTTATTCAGTTCCTGTCATTGCAATCAAGCTACAATCCTTGTGAAAGATCCTTCCTTTCGAGGATCACCTCAACACCGTTCCTTGAGAACATGACAGTGTCGCTAAATTGCTGGGGTTGGAAGCCAGGAACCGCCTTGATGTCATACAGCTGAATAATGCGTGTCAATGCCAGCTGTGCCGTGGTGTATGCCAGGTTCTGACCGAGACAGATCCTGGGTCCTGCATGGAACGGCACAAACATGAACTGCTTGATCGATCCAACGCGCTCAGATCCCCAACGGTCTGGGTTGAACTCGAGAGCATCCTCCCCCCATAACTCTGGCAAACGGTGTGTAGAGTATGCGCTATAGATCATTTGTGAACCAGGCGGGATGTAGTATCCATTAGGAAGGACATCCTCCTCCACACTTTGTCTATTGGCAGGAAAAAACGAGGTTAGAGTGCTGACTCCAGAATTGTTGTCTGTCATCTCATGCTCCCAATGGTTTTTGTTGTACCTCGAGTTGAAAGGGACTGGTGGGCATAACCTCAACACCTCATTGACTACTTGCTTTTGGTATCTGTTCGGCAGACATCAGGAGAGATGGAGGGAATGGTTGTTAGCCAAACTGCAGTGTCAGTTGACAAACCACCTTCTGCTGTCAAGGCAAGGTTGGGACATTACTTCAACTTCTTGATGTCGTCGTATTCAGGCACGGCAGTAGGTCCCACAACATCCATAACCTCACTCTTTAGCTTCTTCACGACATCTGGGTGCTGACTGAGGTGCCACATTGTCCAGGACAACAGCGAGGCAGTCTATGCTCATGTTACGTGTCAATTGTTCCATGCAGCGTTAGTCACATAATCATCTCATTCTTGAGAGAACCGCGAACAATCACAAGGAGCCAGAGAGCGTACCGTATCACGTCCAGCAAGGAGAAAGTTGAGAAGCATGTCGCGGAGGTACTTTTTGCTAAAGCTGTTCTCCTCTTGCTCAGCCAAAAAGTGGTCAAGAAGCGTAGCATGTCGATCCTTGTCTCCTTCATCCTTCTCGCTGCTAGGGTTCTTTGCACGTTCCTCGTCTCGAGCCTTCTTGCGTGATATAGCATTGTCGATGATCCTGTACACAAACGCATCCAAGTTCTCAATTTCTCGAAGGAACCGTTTCTTTGGAACGACATACTCCCAGAATGGCACACGGAAGCGCCAACCTGTGATCATCTGAGCATAGTCAAAAGATGTGGCGAACTTCGAGTCCCCTTCTTCCAGTGCGTTAACATTCTCTCCAAACAAGAACTCTGATGCTTCATCCAGCGTGAACCGGCAAAAGAGCCCCTATGGTTGGAAGCAAATGCAAGAGTGAGGAAACGGTGATCTGTCACGGCTTCAGCCATCGCTTTCACACGGATTGGTCGCTTTACCTGCATCTGAAGTGGTTTGCCTGGATTAGCGGCGATTTTCTTGTCAATGACATTGACGAGTTTGTCAACATGTTTGTTGATAAGAGCGGCATCTTTGAACTCGGATGTTTGAAAGTGTGGTCTGAGGAAAAGCCATTAACTCCAAGTCTCCACCAAAGTGCGGGACACCAAGCAAAAGCCAATACCATCTCGACTTTGATTTACCTCGCGATGCGACGCTGGGTCTTCCAAGTCTCACCGTCGGCGTTGAAGATTCCTGAACCTAAGAATTCATGGAAGATGGCGGCGGACTCGGGCCCTATTCGACACGATAAAGTTTGTTTAGTGGACCATGGTTGTCCCGTCCGGTGCTTCACAAAGATTGGTTGGCGCGATGGGATTACCTTTCTCATAGTTGGGCTGGTTCTTAGCCAAAATGTGCTGTACGCTTGAAGGATCCAGAACAATGAAAGTGTCCTGGTTGAACATACGGAGATTGACAGTGTTTCCATATCGACTGGACACGCTCCTGAACATTTCCAACTCATCTTTTCCAGCCAATGCACTCAAGATGATGCGGAGAGCACCATCCAGTTGAAAAGGTAGATAGGTTGGTACGACCGGCACACGAACAGAGCGAGCCTCGAGTTCAGTCTTTGGCTTTTTCGGTTTGAAGGCGTAAGCCAATGTAGCTGCCGCAAGAGTTGTGCCGAGGATAAGGTTGGAATGCATGTTACGAAATAACGGTAGGTGTAAGTGTGATGAGGGATGGATGTTGTTCGGGAGGGGTGCCTCCCTTTATATTGGGGAAACCTTCCTCGGGTCTGACGCCAATCGATGTCCTGGGATAAGCGTCGAAAGAAGTGGGGATGCAAGAGGCGGGCCATGCGATCGAACACAAATCGAGCAAAGATTTCCGACGACTGCTTCATGGTTCCCCCCAAAACAGTCGGAACAACTGTGTGCTACTGGACCAACGGCTTGAGTATCCAAAGCGCCAAAATGATCTGATCAATGATTTGGGTATTGTCCTTGAAGATCTTGGCCACTTTGAGGGCAAAGAGCAGGGCAGGAGTCAGCACAACAGATGCTGGCGGCTGAGCATGCAGCGTTGGGTGTTGTGCACGACTGCTGCTGTGATTGCTGTTGCTGACAGTGGAGCCATAGTCAGAGGCGGTGTGCAAGTGAGACATGACGGGATGTGGCCTCGACTGAACACGCGTCGTCTACGCGGGGCGATGAGTGGGTCTTGAGGCATGTTATAAAAAGTAATGCAGGCTGCATGGTTGAAACTTAACCCCCAGTTGCTGGATGTACGCTTGCACTATCGACCCCAAAGATCATTCAGTGGTTAATGCACGATGGCTAACCTTGCAAAGTGGGATCCATGAGAGAGAGGTCAAGGACTGAATAACGTACGGTGTGTTGGCTCCAGTGATGAATGGGGCCAAAAAGAAGAGAATGACAAGCGAAAGCAAGGGAGGAGGAGAAGTTGAAAAAAAGCAAATTTTTGGTGGCAATGGATTGTTTGTCCTCGATGCTTTATGTCCTAAGCTGATGACTATCGCGCCCTTTTCATCCAGATCCACAATCCCCAAGTACTGACGGTCCTGAAAACCTATGGCACATCACATTCAGCAAATGAAAGGGCTTGTGAATCGCGTGTCCTGGTTGGCGTATCAAGTCATCCATGTTTGCCAAACGAGGACCCAGTTGCTTACCCTTTCAATTTGACGCTCTTTCGATCCAGCATCCTGACTACTGCCTTGGATCGCCTACTGTGATGGATCCCGACTGCCGCGACCAATCCCGATTGCTCGTACTGGCACACCTATGCAACAAAACGAGAACTATAAGCCGCGTAGACTCACATTCGCTGCAAGTCGTCAAACGCATGTCAAAGCAAACAGTTGTACACTTATCTGAGAAGGATATCCTGATCCTAGGGACCACACTTGCTTTTGTCTCCTAGGATCAGGTTGGTGTAGGGAGCGGTGCATTACAAGAACGACAAAGAGAAGAACAAAAACAAGCACCGCAAAGCACCACTCTAAAAGTGGTCAAGGTCGGTTGGACCCTTGCTAAGGATCGCCAGCCCTGTTGGTAACCTTATCTGCGACAAGGTTGCCAGGACAGCCCACGTTGTTCTCGCTAAAACGAACACCACCCATGGTTATTCAGGAAAAAAAGATTCCTTCAACCGTCCCGGCCCCCCCCCAGTTTCGCAACGAACAATGTGTCGAGCAAATACCGAGTTCATCGCAGACCCCAATACTTTGATAGGTCAAAGACACGTCACGAATAATAACCGCTGAGCACCACAACCTAAAGGTGGCATACTGTTTTGAAACCCTTGCTCAAGGTTAAAACGAGTCTGTTGGTATCTCTATCTCTGAAAGGAGGACACCAGATACACCAATGCTCTAGCACAAACGAACCTCTCGTATAACGAACATTGGGTAAGGCAAAAAAAATCACCCGCCTGGGCCTCCCGGGAGCCGACTTTCAGAGACCTCAATGCTTCCAGGAGCTAACAAGAATACAACTGGTGCAACACTCGGTCCAAGGACAAGCCAAGTCCCTCCTGTCACAAACCTCAGGGCACCACTCTAAAAGTGGCAAGACTACCCGGCACAAGGCCAAGTAGTCCTGTTGGTAACACGTCTCAGCCAAACTTTCGGAACACCACGTCTACGCACAGTTATGGAAAGGAGGTCGGATAGAAGACGAATAGGGAGTGCGGAGAGAAGATGCCATAACGGCCGTGGCTGCAGGACGCCGGGTATTTAAGAGACCTGTCGTAATCGGGCGCACCTCCAGTAACATACGCATAAGCACTGGAGATGGGGAGGCTCAACAATGCCGAGTATAGGTTTTGGTTTCAAAGAACAAGATCCCCTGGGCGCGAACCCCTGAGACCACCAAGAACCACCTTCTACCTTTCGGCAGACGATGGAGCAATAATGAACTGAAAGCACCACTCTAAAAGTGGATTGGCTACGAGTGCAGTTGCCTGCTGAAACCTCATAGCCATTTGGTATCTCCTCTCTGCTAGGACGGTTCAGAACAGAACGACACCGTGTTCGCAGGAGCTCAATGCTTTGCATGGTAAAAAAGAACGGGCAGAATCAACACATAAAAAGTAGAAATCAAGATCAAACGAAAGGAGGAGAGTCTGGAGAGGAAAAGGATCGCTTTAGGAATGGAGGGACTGAAGGACACACTGCTTGGACCACCACCTCACCACCACCTCACCCCCCGACCCGTGGTGAACGTACCTTCAAAGCCCGAGGGCTCTTGGACTCTTGAGTAGCGCGATGAGGAGCGCGAAACGGTGGCGGGCGAAGTCTTTGGTCTTGGTCGCGACGACTTAAGGGCCAGAGCACATTTCGATCGCTCTTCTTGCACTGAGGTTGAGCCATGCCCCTTTGCTCTTCCTGGACAAGAGGATCGTTGTGCCCATCACAGGACTGATCAGCAACTACCAACAATGTCTCGCCATTCCAAGAACAACACGGCTCGCGGCCACTTCACCTATGCGGAAAGGCAGATGCTAGAATATGGCACTAAGAAGGTACTGCAACAAACCGTACTAGCATATTCTTGCACAGGAGGATGCTGTTGCGCAATGAAATTCGCACGATTGGTCAGGCCCAATCTTTACGTAGCCGCGTAGGGGATGTCGAGACAAAGACAAACCAAGCCATGACGCCAAGATAGGGCTCTAACGGCTGCTGCTACCACTTTTCGCTTTACGCTGGATAGCAACGACTCGGCCGTGATTCCATGCGAGACTTTGATGCATGCTATCTTTGCCTGCAGACGGCAAGAGATCCTGTGTGTTGCTCTGAAGGTCACTTATCCTGCAGGGAATGCATCCTGGAGAACATTGTTGCGCAAAAGCAGGAGATTGAGAGATTGGCTAATATGAGTGAGCAGCAGCGGAAACAGGAAGAACAGGAGCAGCTCATGAAGGAGGAACTAGCTCAGCAGATCCTCCTCGATGAATTCGAGAAGAACCAGATGGGCGTCTTGTCCAAGACAAAGTCGGTTCGTGGAAAGTTGACTACGGATATTGCACTGCCTGATTCACCATTGCCATCTTCAGGGAACGGAGCCACCACTGAAAGTATGAACCTGTATCATCGACTTTGCTTACCAGCGATGGCACGCCTACAGGATGTGGCGCTCACACACTCAATATTGATCTCTTGTCTTCCTTTTGCTAGACAGCAAAAAGCGGCCCTTTGAATTGGACACGGCAGAAATAGAACGGTTATCCAAACAGGAACGAGTAGATGTTGCCAAGGCTATCGAGGAGGAGGTATGGATGTCTATCCGAACTATAGAATTGCAACACTTACGTGATCCATGGAATATTATCAACTAACAATGTTATCAACTAACAATGTCATCATTTGGCGTGATAGGCAAGGTCAAAGAAGCCTGTCCTTCCGAGCTTCTGGGTGGTAGGTCTGCGTCGTAAGCAATGGCGTCAACTCGTTCTGATATCCTGTAGATAATGACTAATGGGCATCTGCCGTACCAGCCTTCGTTGACGCCTTCAAACGCTAGCAAAGCCAATGTCAAGCCTACCAAATCACACCCAGTCTGCACAGCTACGGACAATGAACACAAACTAAGGTATGGACTTTTCAAGGACGCGTCTCTTTATCGCCTCTTTATGCCAGACATTCTTTCTCACTTTTCGCCATCAGTCTGAAGCAATTGATTGCTGTTAGATTCGAGAAATCTGTGGAGGACCACGATGAGTCGGACTGGAAGCGCGTCCAAGAATCATTCATGTGTCCTGTCTGTCGCAAGAACTTTACCAACACGACCAAGATTTCGATTCTGAAATCGTGCGGACACGTCTATTGTGATAACTGCTGCAAGCAATTTGTCAAGAAGGAAGGCCGGTGCCAAACCTGTGATCACAAAACCAAGGAGAAGGATATCATAGTGATGCGAGGTGAGGGATCTGGATTCTCTGGAGGTGGTGCCAAGGAAGCGACCAAATTTGACGTTGCATTCCAGTGAGAGGATCCAATAAATCAACGACGAGCGATCGACAAGACGGTGGCTATGTCTTCTGGAGCCCATCCCGTGCAGCAGGAAAGGACTCGTGTTCTCTCATTCAACTGCAGGCTAAATATATCGTCTACTTTTGGCAAAGGAGATCTGTCCAGCATGAGGAGGAACCAGCAGAGAAAGGTCTGGATTCGCATGCCTGCCAGCCTAGCCAACAGGCCGCATTGAGGCACTGAACCAACGACTTCTCCACTACGCATCATCATGATCACGATTTAGCCCGGCAGTGCGATAGAGAGATGGAGGGATGTTTGTGCCAACAAGCTTAATGGCGTGGGTCCAGCTGGACTGCAATCGTCCACTTTGTTGCGACTGCTAAGCCCGTCATGCTGGGACAGAGAGACGGACGGAGTGGCAGAGTGGTGCAGCAGAAATGAGATACAGCAGTCTGTTTTTGCTTCGCCGCTTCGCCGTCAGGAGTGTGTTTGGTTCTTTCTGTCCACGGAAAGGAATCACCGCCCTACACACTCAGTCTGGACTGATTTGCACACTTTCTCCCCTCTTCCTCATCCCGCCCCGCAGTGTGTGTGTGTGTGTGTGTGTGTGAGTGTGCTCTCGCTGTCTTTTCTACCTTGCCTCTTGCATTGTCGCACAACGTACTCTCTCTCTCTCTCTCTCTCTCTCTCTCACTCACCTGTGCATGTGTGTGTGCGCACAACAACACTCGCTCCTTCATTCTCCCACCTCGTCCCTTTTCTCCTTCCTTCTCCACATGCAGTCCCAAGTCCACCCCGAGTCCTCCCTGGACCCGATCTCTCGCAAACTCTCTCCTCATCCTCCAACCCGCCCCATGCCCTCCTCGCCCTCTCGCCTGCCCGACCAAGGCAGCACCGTCCACTCCTCCCTTCCTCTGCACCCCCAACTCCCACGCCCACAAGAGTCGACGAACACCTTCTTGTCCCCACAGCCCCCTGCCGTGTCGGGCCCCAATCATGTCGCTGTTCCTCCTCGAGGCTCGTCCTTGCAGCATACTTCCTCACACAACAGCCTTCGATCGCTATCGCAACAGCAGCAGCAGCAGCAGCAGCAGCAGGAGCAACTGGACCAGCAACAGAAGCACTATCTCCACCCTCAACTGGACTTTGTCCTGGCGCCTTCTCCGACCCTCAGCACCACAGGCACCTCCGCATCCTCCATCATCACCCCTCTCTCCTCCTCCGCCTCGTCTGTTTCCCGTTCAACCCTGAACAATACCCTCTACTCAACCGCCCCTGCATTTCCTACTCCTTCCTTCGATATGTCCGCCGAGCACCCCTCACACTCTTTATCACAACATCCATCGCACTCAACTATAAAAGCATCCGACCCCCCCTCGTCCAGTCCGACATCTGGTCGAGCAACTCTTTCTAGTTCGCAACCGACCGCACCTTCAATAGGCTTCACTGCCACCGCCACTTTTACTGCAACAGCGACTGTACTATCTTCCAGCCCTCCCGCAATTACCTCGGACGAAAGCCTTTCAAACGCTACAGCCTCAAACCCGATCTATTCCTCACAGGATTTGCCTGCGCAACATCCGCTTTCGAACACCTCATTGGAGCAGGAACAGGAGCAGGAACAACGACGTTCTTCTCTGCAGTATTTTATTCCTCCAAACAGAACAGGTTCTGGCGCAAGCAGCAGTAGCGCCGATCACCCAGCTGTACAAAGATCTCCTGCGTTCGCGGGTCCAATTCGTGCCAGCACATTAGACGTTCGAAAAACCTATCCTCAATCACCACTCATGGAGGATACTGCTATCAGCTCGTCGCGGAGACAGCAACCCATATCACCCACTGAACTAGCCAGTCGGACACGCCAACGATACGTACATCGTCGCAATACGTTCTCTGTAGATGTGGGATCAACCACCTTTCAACGTTCAGATGATGAAATGGATGAGCTGGAGGAGGCTCGCAGGAGGATGGATGCTCTGAGAAGGAGCAGCAGCCGCCGCAGATCCAAACGCAAGAGTGATGATAACGACCGTGTTCTCATCGGCACCCGTATTGGCGAGGACCATGTCAACTATGTGCTCATGTACAACATGCTGACGGGTATCCGTGTGAGCGTAAGTTTTTTTGGGAGAAAAAAGAGCTTGCCCAAAGGATGACAGTAGTAACATGTTCAAGTCGAGGTTGCGTTGTTGCTGTTTTTGTCCGCTTTCCCTTTGCTGCTGCTGCTATATATCGCCAAAAAACGTCGTTGAAGTATGCACGCATGCATGCATGCATGTCTCCCCCAACCAAGCAGGAGGGAGAGGACCCATTGAGCACCGGAATGACCTTTTAATTGTTTCCAGGCTGACAATGGATCGGTTCATTTGTTACTCCTTTTCCCTTGGGCGGGGCAATTCTTTAGGTTTCTCGCTGCCAAGCCAAACCGCAGCGTGCACTTGTGGACGAGGACTTTACAGCAGCTCACAAGTTGGCTTTTGATATGTAAGAAAATCACGGAGCTTAGAGCATGGAGGGGAAAAAAATAGGAAAGCCTGTGCATCCCAATGTCCGAGCAATCTCACTCATCACCGTTCTCTCTATTCTTGTGAACAGTACTGGAAACGAATTGACCCCATCTTCTAAATATGACTTCAAGTTCAAGGAC
>Ga0247824_10000854_pt1 | contig 16055 bp, 10 predicted proteins | sample 13C_PalmiticAcid_FD_194412 | JGI IMG/M metagenome (GOLD analysis project Ga0247824, IMG submission 194412) | Soil microbial communities from agricultural site in Penn Yan, New York, United States - 13C_PalmiticAcid_Day48 | ecosystem: Environmental > Terrestrial > Soil > Agricultural land... | reverse complement strand
CCCCACCACCCGGATCGGCTCAATCGCCGACCTCTCGAGGATGTACTCCTCCAGCACAAACTGCGTCGCCGTGAAGATTTGGGCGCCCGCAATCATCAACACCCCGACGATCACGCGCAGCGCATCCGCGCCGACCTCGCCGCCGTCGACCTCGGGCGCGGTGGAGCCGGCGTGCTTCGGGTCCGGCTGGATGGCGCCCGCGAGCCCGACGAGCCCGACGCCGACCACGACGCCGACGAGCGACAGCCACTGGAAGGCGTGCAGGTGCCGCTTGATGAAGACGACGCTGAACAGGCCGACAAAGAGCACCAGGGCGCCGCGCGTCATCTGGTAGATGGAGGCCGCGACGAGGAGCAGGCCCGCGTTCATGAGGGTCGTGCCGAGGATGTCGCAGATGGCCGGGAGCGCGAGGAGGGTGACGCGCCAGCCGCGGAGGATCGAGGGGCAGGCGTGGGAGTGGGCGGTGCAGGCGGCGTCGATGCCGCCCGAGGGGTTGAGCGCCGTGGTGGAGTTGATGCTTGCATTGTCGGACGCCCTGCGCGGGTTTGCGTCGTCGTCGTGGGCGTCGTCGGTGGCGAGCGGCTGGTAGGTCGCGGAGGAGGGGGAGGAGGTGTAGCGGCGGTAGAGCGAGATGGCGCCGACAACCAGCCAGCAGCCCATCTCGCCGATGAACATTTGTAGGGTCTGGATCACGGGCTGCTCAAAATGACGGCGCTTTTTCGGGTCGGGGCTATCACAATCGCGCACACATTGGTTGTCCTGGATGGGAGGGATTAGCTTGGGGTGCGTGGTGGAGCGAGGCCAGAGAGAGGAGGCATACTTGGTACTTGGTTAGAAGCGTGTTGCACACGCCCGTCAACAGCATCATCCCGACGAGAAACGGGATCACGGCCCGGGCAGGAATGATTGAGCCCGCCATCTTGAACGTTGAAAAGGATATCGAGAGGTGAATTGGGCTGTCGTTGTCGTTGTCGGAGGAGAGGATGGGTGGGGAGATGTCTGTGCCTGGATAAAGGCACCGGGTCGTCGGGATTGGGCCCCAGAACTTGCTGCCTGCCAAACAATAACCCAGTGTCAAAGTCTGTCCGCCCTCGAGCGCTCAATCTGGTGTTGAATAGAGGGGTTGCTCCCCTTTAAGACGTGAGGGATGAGCCGAGGGGCAGCTGATGGCTCTGGTCGCTGCCTTTGTGGAAAGGCTGGGCGGGTGTCGGGGCAGACAGCGAGGCCGCATGACGCTCCAGTGGAGTCTGATAAGGCCTGCACCTCCGACGCCCTGCTGATTGATTGGCTGGCGCCCGCTGGCCCTGACAGGCAGCCCCCTGCCTTTGGGCCAACAGAGCCCGTCCGCGTGGAGCTCAACCCCAGAGTTTCGCGGCCTTGCTGCCCCACCCAAGAACCTTAACGGCGAGAGGGAGAGAGAAGTCTCAACACATCAGACATTTCTACTCTTCCAGGTTGGCAGGAGGCTGAACTGTGCCTAAGGGTACGTGTCCCTGCGGTTATCCTGAACCTTGAATAAATTGCTTCCTGATTACAATGTACTAAAGATCTATAAATCCGATGCTGTCCCCTTCCATCCGTAGCCTCTTGTGTGTATGCTTTCTTCCATCTCCATTAAACGGGTATCGTGTGCTACAAATCATCCTGTAAGCCAACTCCTGTCCCACAACCGTCGCCCGTCGTTTATCCATGAACCATGTTTCCCCTGTCGTCTATTTCTCAGGGTCGCCGCGGCCCTTCTCCTTGGGCTTCTTGTCCTTGATGTTGTTGTAGTGGGGAATGCCCAGTTCCTTGTCTTGCGCCAGCCTCTCGTGGTCCCGCTCAGTAAGCGGCACGCCCTCGATTGTCTTGACCTTCTTGCCCTCGAGAAACATGACGAGGCCGCCAATCATGGCAATGATGCAAGCGATGGCGACCAAGAAGCCGGTTGTCCAGCTCGGACGGTCATACCGGTTCATGCCCCACATGATGCCGCAGAGGCCGCATTGCGCAAACGTGTTCCAGACCATGCACCAAATCACGAAGTCCAGCTTCCACACACTGGTGGCCGGTGCCCGAGTGCCGGTCAACGGGGCGCCGGGCATGCTTTTCTCCGGGACGGGCACGCAGCTCGCTGGGACGTCCCCAGTAATGTTCTCGGGGCCAACATCTGGTGGAAGTTCCTGAGTGCCCTTGAGTCGAAACCAGTTGTTGTGGATACCGGCAAGCCGACGAAGACCGTCCTGCTGCCCCTGGAGTCGGTACTTGAGGAGGTAGTACAGATCCCGGAACCTCCAAGGCGCAAGACCGAACGCAGGGACGCAGAAAAGAGCTGTGAGGATCTGCGAGTCCCACTCGACCCATTTCCGCCTCGGTGAGTCGATGTCATCGCAGGTGGGATAGCACATGGCTGGGGCTGCGTTGCAAAGGAGCAAGAACAGCATACCACCCCATGCGACCACGTTGAGGCCGTAGATGGTCCAGAAAAACCCCATCGGCGTGATGAAGAACTTCCAGAAGGTTTTCAGGCCGTGCAACGTCGCCTCTTTCCAGGGGTACTTTGGTGGAAAGTGGTATCCGTTCTCGAAGGGCTCCGTAGATCCCAGTGATCGTGGGTGTGGCGCGGTAAGAGTCGCTTCGTCGGAAGACAGCGCGGGGGTGCCTCCCGCGTCTGATGACCGGGGTTCCTCGACGCTCATCGACTGCTTTTCGGGATGCGCGTCGGTCTGCATTGGACCTGACGTCCGCGTCTCGGGTGCCCTTGTCTGTCCGTCCATCTGCGCTGGCGGGGCAAACATGGAGGAGGCGACATCGCTGGTGACAGCCATGAACCCTTCTGGTGGCCGCGAGTCCTCGAAATCCTGCGACAGCCTCCGGATTATTGACGAGGCATTTGATCGACTTCGGTTCCGCCCTTGGTGAGGCCGGCCGTCATGAGCGGGCTCGGTCATCTTTGCCGAAGAAGATGGTTCGAGAGGGATCAGGAGTGGCAAGAGATGAAAAATTGCGGTGAAGAGGAAGAGATCTGGGAAGGAGCCTGATCAATTGGGAATCAGGGGCGGGATGGTATACAAATCAAATTGCGATGACGACAAAGAAGCACAAAACTGGCTTCGTGAGACGGTGAATCGGGTATCAGAGACAGAAATAAAACTAAGCACGGGACCAACAAGCCGTCTGTGACGGCCCTGGAGGTGCTGAGGCGCAAGTGGCAGGGCACACGAGATCTGTGACGACACACCTGCGCCCAAACTGCAGGACAAGATCCCCGGTCCAAGCCCGCCGCAGCAAGCTTTGGGTGGCGTGGCAGGAACCGCCGAGATCGCCAAGAAGCCCAGACTGCAGTGGTTCCACCTTGCCTCAGCTTGCTCAACCAGAGCAGCCTGGAATCCGCGGATGTCGCCGGCCGGAATCGCTGATTGGTTGTTCTTGCAACACCAAAAACCCAAATTCACATGCCATGCACGACCAGGGCATCAATGCTTGTCTCTGTCTTCTCCACATCACTTCCGCGTATTTTGTTCCTCCGTCGTCCCCACATCATCTCCGCGTATTTTGTTCATCATGATACTTGTAGAGATAATTGACTACTCACACGATTCGGCCGAGTGTCTGTGCACAAGTGCCTGCATTCGTGCATCGGCCTTGTACTCGACCAAAGCTGTCTCCCTCCACTCGGGCCACTCCTGATCAACCCCAAAGACCGTCAGGATCGCTGTCGCCAGAGGCAGGGCGTATGACCACTTTGGTTCCAGGGCCAGGCCCCAAAAGAACCGTCTTACATTTTCGTCCTCCATATAACGGGCCAACTCGGGTACCCGTCCTTCCTTCAACTTCAATGCATCTGCCAGTGCGACATCGTCGGCGGTGAGCGACACGTTACCCCGGCAAAGTGAACTCATGTCAGCTGTGACCAGTGACGGGCCAAAGGCCTCACGTCGAGGCACAACACGTGCCATCTGCCAGTCGATGATGCCGGTAATGTTCAGGTCTTCGTCAACAAGGAAATGGTCGCCCTTGTCGTCGACGTGCTTCAAGAAGAACTGCTCAGACATCCCACCATCAGTGTCCAGTTCGACGAGTTGCCCGACGTGATCTTTTAGAAAGCGGTACACCAGATAGGCATCGACAGGATATTCGGTGTAGAGTTGACCATCGGCGATGAGTGCGAGGTACTGCTCAGCGAAGGCGGTATAGTAGTCGAACGAGCTCTTGAATGGGCCATTCGGTGTGAGGACGACGAATCTGTCGCTCGCTACGGCCGTCACCTCGATGTTGGACGAACGGTGAGACAGTGACCCAGCCGCGGGGAACGGGTGCTGAGCCAACTCAGCCAGGATTGTCGCGAGACCACGCCAGATTTTGGCTTTCTCGTCGTCGGTAGCGTCGGCACCAGATACTCCTTCGCCAGTCCAGGGCTTTCCGGGAAGCTCTTCCATGAGCAAGAAGCTCACACCAACTCCATGGTCGGTACCGTCGCCGCAGACACCATAACCGAAAACCCGAGGTGCCGGTACAGCGGTTGTTTCCAGAAACTTCAGCGTAGCGTACTCGCTGAGTATCAAGTACTCAGCCAGTGAATCCGGAAGGCCGACAGCGCAACTCGCAACGCGGGGGGCTCTCATGAGCCACGAGGGAGAACCATCTCCAAAGCGGATCCGGGCGTGATAATTCGCACTCCCCATGAGTGCACCAGGGCCGACTTTGGAAGAGTGCTCAATTGTGCAGCTCCGACCACCATTCAGCTTGGAAGCATAATCACAAACTGCTCCATCATTGATCCGAGACTGAAGACGATCGATCTCGGCGACAATCTGCGCTACGTGCTCTGCGTCGTCAGATGGCTAGAACTCACACAGATTAGTATTCGCACCTCAGCCAGGTATCTCATGAGGGACCACCTTACAGGGCTGCAGTGGTGAAAAGAAGGAGACAAGTGCGTAAAACACAGGTGACGGTCGCAGCTGTCACAACCGCCCGTGCCCCTGACGCTTGGCCTTGTACACTCCTGGATCGAGCAAGTGAAGAACCTGGACGGCATTGTGCTCTGAGAATGTGCGATGTTGAAGTACTAGACTGCCAACGATACCCGCGCCAACACTTATGGGCCTCTTGCACCACTGGACCAATAACCTCCCTGCCCTCTGCAACATTGGGAACCAACGGTATGACTCAGCTCCGTTCACTCAAACCCCCCGTTCCCTTCCTCCCGCCTGCCCTTGAAGTGCCAAAGCGCGACCATCCAGCCCATCAGTTCGATATCAATGTGCCACCACGGTCCCTCTGGTCCTCCCGCTATTTGCCTCGTGCGTCCATCTCTGTGCCATTTGAGGTGTCTCAACCTCGGCATGTTCTCGCTCCATCTTTCAGCAATGACAAACTGCAAGCTCGGAGTACATGTGCCTGCCATCCGCGAGCACCTCAGTACTTGTGCCTCGTGCTGTAGTCCTTCGGGCTGACCACCAGACCCCTGCCCTTCTTGGCGCCCCTGTACACCGTCTCGACAATGTCGATAAGCTCTTGCTTATCCTCAAGCACCCAGTTGAGCTTGTTGTTGTTGCCCGTGCCAAAATCACACATGATGTGTTTGTTGCGGAAGAAGAACATGATGGAGCACGGGTCGTACAACTCGTACATGGCATTGAAGTCGGGGACCTGGAGAGAGTCAGAGAGCGGTTCGTTCTGCTGGAAACCATTGAGCGGGTACGCACCTGATCGATGTCGCAGAGGTAGATGACGGCAAAGTTCTTGACGCGCTCGGCTATCTTGAAGAGAGCCTCATCTTGGCGCATGCAGTCCTGGAAGCGGTCAGTCTCCTGGACCTGGTTCTTCGGAGCCACGGGCTGTTTAGACTTACCGGGTCGTGATCACGACCGAAGCGGATAACGACGACGCGCTCCTCCTCTGTGGCGATGGGTTAGTGTCCAGATAGATGATTCTTGGTATCGCTTGTGAGCGAACGAGCGAAACATGATTTGGAAGTGAATCTCACGTACCCGAGAGGATCGCTTGGTCGACATGCCAGCCTGAAGGCAGATGGGGGAGAAGCACGGAGCCCATTCTGCGACGTCGTTCCTGTTGTTTTTGGTTGGATAATAAATGTTGGATGGACGTCCCGAGTGAATGTCGAGGCAAGTTGGAATCAGTGCCTGATGGAAAGCCCCGCGGTGTGGCTTGAGGTTCTCAGAGGTGGCAGTGGTGTGCCTGAGAGACGGATCCAGACGCCCCACGGGATAGCACTACAGAGCACAGTGCACGCAGTGGCCCAATGACGCAGACTGCTTGCGGGAACGAAACAGAGCCCGTCTTATTACGGATTGCAGGGTACAGGTTACATTACATGGTTGATTCTGGAGTGTCCCAACCCAATACCAGTCATCAAAATTCTGTCGACCAAATTCAACAAAAGTTCAACCTGCACTTTATACACTCTCTCAGACTCAAGCTGCTAATCAAAAGTCATACGTTGGTTCAACCACGAGGGTAATCTGATACACTCTTGTCTGCGAGTGAGGAGGCCGTAACATTACATTTCCATGAGTTACATTACAGCCCAGGTCCCACACTCTGAAATTGAACGAACAGAGCTTTCACAAAACAACCACCACCATCCACAACGGCAACCAGACTCTCGCAGAATGTCTTCGCCTGACCACCTCGCGGCACTCACGAAAGTGGTGCTGAACAATCTGGAGTACCAGCACGACTGGACCGGCGTGCAGACTCACACCGAAGGCAACCTCCCACGCCCGCTCATCTACGGACTCCCTCCAAAGCGCCTTTACGTGCACCCGGACGAGCAGATCGACATCATCAAGGCCGAGAAGGAACGGGGAGAAACCATCCCGCAGGAGCCAGAAGTCGAATGGGTCCTACCGCTGCATCTCTCCGAGAAATGGTCACCCGCCCAGTTTGCTGCTATTTTTGACGCCATTGACGCCCTCCCGCCAGGCGCTGCGGACCAGGAGACGCTTGATGTGGATGGCACCGATGCCCAGTGGAAGCTTTGGAGGGGCCCGAAGCGCGGAAAACGGGTGTTACTCGCCACGGTCCAAGATGACTCGACCGTCACGTACTACTGGATTTTTGATGGACTGGTGAAACCCAGGCAGAACTGAGGTCGTCTCATTACACAGTTCAAACAACGGTTTTCACTCAGACCGAGCCATTGCGCCCTCCTCGCCCTCAAGGCTTGAAGATGACCTTCTGCACCTTCATCTGGTCAAACAAATCATAGCCCTCAACCGCCTCGGACAGCGGCATAATCTTGTCGAACATGAAGCTGCGAGGGTTAGCAGCGATCTCCCATCCGACACTCAATCGGTCACCTACCTGAACTTGTCTTGGTTCTTGGCCAGCACCGCCAGCGCTTCAGGGAACATGGACCGAACAGGGCAGCGGCCCATCTGGACCCTCACATTCTTGCTGTTTCGGGTCAGCACGCGCTCATGGGCACAATAGAAGACGGAAACTCACCCATACGCCTCGTTGCCGTTCCAGGGTATCTAGTATTCAGTCAGCAGGGCTCTTTTGCGTGGTTCACGAAGAAACCTACCTCAGCATTGTGCACCCCAATGCTGCTGATCACGCCGAAAGGCCTTATCAGATCAAATGCGGTCCTCAACGCTGGGCTCAGCCCAACCACCTCGATCACCGCATCCGCGCCCCTCCCCTCCGTCACCTCCTTTATCCTCTGCAGCATCTTGTCCTTCCCATCCAAGAAATTCAACGGCTCCGCCCCCAGCCCCTTCGCCAGCTCCAACCTCGACGGCACACTATCTACCGCAAACAGGTGCTTCGGCTTGTACTCCAGCGCCGAGACGATCGCGCACAGCCCCACGGGGCCACAGCCAATGACCACGACGGTCGCCTCGCTAGCGGGCTGCTGCTGCGGCTCCAGCATCCCAAAGGCGCTCTTCGCGCCGAAGAGGCCGGTGGGGAAGATGTCGGCCATGAGGATCAGCGCGCGGTCGTCGATCTCGGCGGGCGCCTTGACGACGGTGCCGTCGGCGTGCGGGACGCGCACGTACTCGGCCTGGCCGCCGTCGAGGCCGGGCGAGCCGAAGAGGAGGCACTCGGCGCAGCGGGACGACGAGTTGTGCGTGCAGTAGAAGCATTCCATGCTGGGGCACGGCAGTCATCCTGGGTTAGACAGGAGGGTGGAAAGCCCGGGGGGGGGTTTTCGGTTCTGGATGGAGCTTACCAGGACACGGTAAAGGGCGCGACAACTTTGTCGCCGAGCGAGACTGTCGTGACCTCACTGCCGGTTTGGACGACGGTGCCGACGAACTCGTGGCCCATGATGAAACCTGTTGGCGAGGGCTGGTGACCGCGGAAGACGTGCAGTTCTCTGGCATGGTGTCAGATCTTTAGTCAAGTGTTGAAGGGGAGAGGGAGGGAACGAGGGCGAGAGGTGAGACGTACGAGCCGCATAGCGCCGTCGACTGGACTTTGACGATGATGTCCTTGGGATGTTGCACTGCGCCCCATGTCAGTGTCTACTAGAAACGTAGGGGAATGGAATCAACTTGCGCTTCGGGACAGGCCGGTCCTCAACAGCGATTTGTTTGGGCCCGTGGAAGACGACGGCCTTCATGGTCTCCGGGAGGCCGGACATCTTGGAGGTGGTGGATGTTTGAGAGTGAGAAAGACCAAGGTCAGAAACCGAGATTCTGGAAGCAGGCGGTCCTTGGGGGAGTAGCGCAACAAACAACTCTCGAATAAGATGCCTTGTGGCGTGATGAAGCTCACTCAGCCAACCGAATGTTGATGAGTTATTCCTGATTCCAAAGTACTGTCATTACTCACTCAGCGAGCCTCAACCAATGCGCACCCCGCCCCCTCCGCTGTGGCCCCACGCGGATGCGGGGACCGGACACCCGACCACCGGTCGACCGAGGCAGAGGTCGCGGAGCGGACAGCGCTGACGATAGGCCGCGGCATGCCGAGATCCGAAGCTGCGATCTCGGAGCTAGCTCCGTTATGTCTCCCGCTGTTCGCTGTTTGTGGCCAAGATTCCCCAAGACATGGTTGGCTACTAGTTGCAAAGCTACGAGGAGCTATCTCGTCATCAGTTAGAAGCTGAGGATTAGCTCTCCAGTTGCTGCCAATGAGCTTCGAGACAGGCAGATGGGTCGGGTGTTGCAGGGTCGTAATATCCCGTGCACCAGCATCCTCCCGAGATAAAGGTTAGGGCTGTTTGATGGTAAGTTGAAGTAGAAGTGAGTCTGGATTTCAGAGACAGCACGGGATCCCTCACGCAAAATAGGTCTCTCTCTGCAGCACGAACCGCTGGAGGGCAAACAAACGAGCCGTGGGCCAATCTGGGACCACCACTTACACCAGAACACCACTGGGCAACAGAGGCAGCAAGAAAATCAAGCAGTTGGGACAAGGGAAAAACAGGCAGGGAAAGAGAAGGCAAATGTTCGACATGAGTTGTATCATTGCAACGCGACTCAGGAAAACCACGCCTCCAATGCATCATCTGCCAAGGGAGATGATCAACTGGACATTAGTGACGGAGAGTTCTTGATCCAGCGACTGTCTGCCACAGATATCAAATATCAAGGTATTGCTCTCCCCCGCCGACAAGACAACTGTTGTCATCAGCCGTGACCACTACACATATCATTCGATGAGTGGTCAACAATTGCCACGGGCAGTGGTGTATTTAGGTTTATATCGCGTCGCAGTTAGTCTAAGGGAGGCGACACGGGTACTAAATCACCATGGGGATGCGGTTTTCTCTTTGGCCGAGCCAAGTCACTCCCGCGGCAGTCGGGTTGAGAAGGTATCACCTCATGTGCCACTAAACAGGTAAAGGGTGCCACAGAGACGGAGCTGGAATCCAAAGCGGTAGAGGGAACATTAACGAGGAGCATCTTGTGTTTCCTTCCTTTCGCAAGGGACGGCGTTTTTGCGGCATTCTTTGAAGACTGATCAGTTGCGGGTACCAAAAGTCGACTTTCAAGCTGTTGTTCAGGCGACCTTGGTGATTGCGTCGAGAAAACCAAAGGCTTTGTTGTGTTTGGAGGCGAGACTCAAGGAGCTGTGCCTTTCGATGTCTCGGTGCTGGACCGTGTCTCCCGAAATGTTGTTCCACCAAGCTCGACAATGTCGGGTCCCCTGCTGAGGCTCACCTGAGGTTGCACACACACCACCATACTCGAGCAACGACAGCTAAACTCGAAATCGATCGCTGCATGGCGCCTCCCCAGGGGACACGTGCTGGTCCGGCGCCCAACCAGGATTGCCGTTCTCAATGGGGAGAGATAGCAGGTGATACACCGCATTCGGTGGGGTTTGAGCGGGAAGTGCTGCAGAGCGGAGGGACGAATCTCACCGCTGCCGTTCCTGATGTCACTATTCGAGGCTTTAGACACACCGACATGGATGGCCAATCTTTCTGCTCGCCTCGTTCGTCGTCGTCTCCCAGCGATTCCACCTGTCAATGCTGTCGTTGGGTCCGTGAACAACGGTGATGCCCCACTCCCAACTTACCTTGGTAGACCGTTCGAGATGCGCAACGCGCAAAGCAGAGCGAGCCCGAGACAAGGAAGAACTGTGTGAGGCCTCTCACGGGGGTCACCAGTTTGGCATGGCTCGCCGCTAATGCTTACTCTGCAGCGCCCGATTGCTCTCCACAGAACGCTGCGTGCCGTCCCTGCAGGCGGGAGGATTCCAGGCTGGTCAATGAGGCGAGGAGCGGTGCCGGCCTGGCCCGCATGAGCGAACACGGCGCCGTTGCCGACCCGTGTGCCATGCGTGTCGGCGATGGGCCGGGGAGTGACGGCGGAAAACTTCGCAGATGGCTGTGGTGGATCGTGCTTGGCTGCAAAGGAAATTTCTTTGTGAACAGACGAGATCCGGGGGTTGCAGTGCGAGGGCTCCAAGCGTTTCCCGCCAGCACTTGGCTCAGACGGGCAAGGTCGCTGCGCGGGTTGCGGACTGACCCGTAAAATGATGCGCTATCGACCGATGAGGCTGAGTGTTTCTTGGCTCCAATGGGGGTTTAACGACGCCGCAAGCCCACGGGAGGGCAGATGGTTGGGTTGGGGGTGGGGAGCGACGTGTCTTGCGCCGAGGATGGGATTCCTCATACCACGCAAAAAGGATCCCATTGCGGACGCTGGACGCGGACCTCTGGCTCTTGGTTGCAGCCGCTGGGCGACCTTGTTGTGAGAGGGATCGGCCTGGTGGACCTCCATGTTTCGTTCCTGGGATTGTCCCAGCTCGCTGTCCCGCCTCCACAATCAAAACCGAACGTCAACGGTATGCGGGGATTCCAGTCCATGCCACGCCAGCCCATAGCCACAGACGGAATGGAGTGTTTCCCATATCACCAACGGTGATACGAGACGACAACCATACCCTCATGCATGGCTCCTTGCTGATTGGTGCGAGGCTGGGGCGACTGCAATGTTGGGTTGGCAGGACAAAATACCTGGTAGGCCATTCTCGACCTGAGTTACTGGGTTGCCAGGCATCGCGGACTATACGTTGTGTGCAACAGAGGTCGGTAAGGTATTCCGTACTGTCATAAGGTGCCTTTCATGGGTACGAAGAAATCACTTGTAAGGAAGAGATTGGAAATGCCGGAGGTAGTTGCCAAACTTGATCAAAGTCCACCTATGCCTCCTTCCCCTTCACTCTATCTCGATTGTCGGACCCCACTGACCCCAAGCTCCGGGCCTGTCCAAGTCGCTGTGCAGAAGGAGTGACCGAGCGCCAAGTTGGGGCAATGACGGGAACCCGACAGGGATTGCCCCACACTCCCCAGCAGCTGCCTCACGTTGCATCCCACAGCACCTGGCAGCTTCCGTCTCTCTCTGCATTTCTTCGGCCCCTTCATGCCTCACCCTCTCTCAAGGTTCCCACCGACATCGTCCTCGACCGCAGAAGCAACCGACTTCACGAAAGACATAGTCCCCACAGATTACGCGTCCAAGACGACTCTCGCCGTTGCATTATCGAATCCCCGATTTTACAGCGTGCTGCAGATCCAAGGGGCTTACGAACGGTGCCTGCGCCAACATCACTGGCTTCTGGCTCACTGCGGCAAAAGAGCCTCATCCACCCTCCCGGGCACCCAACAAGCTTCGACTCGCTTCACAACCTGGAAGGTCGCACCTTGGCACCTCATTCCTCCCAAACCATACGCCTCCTCCGGGCAGTTTCTCGGCGCACTTTCCGCAAAGGAAAACGACACCGCGAGCACACTCGGCCGGCAAGCAGCATTTTGTCCCACTCTGGCAGCAAGCAGTGATCCTCCTCGGCGACCCTGGATCCCAGCCCCGGCACCTCCCTCTGGCCGTCGGGCTCGTTTGTCGTTATAGTGGGACCCACACGCCAGCCAGTGAATCTTCAGCTCGGCGCCCCGCCTCTCCCGCCTCCACCCAGCTTTCCCCGGCCCTTGCGCCTGCTTGGGCCGCCCTGTGGCCATTGAGGCTTAAAGCGATCCTGACCCCCCGGCTGCAGCAAAGCTTCCATGAGCCGCAGCTTTCTTTGACGATCCAGGCAATTGTCCGAGCATCCAGATCGAGCAACGTCCGTGTCTCTGTTTGCCGTGCCGGCCGGGAAGAAACTCGAAAGTCGACGGCACTCGCTCACAACCTGGCAGATCTCCCGCCCTCCCCTTTTAACCTTTCACCTTTGGTTCCGAATACCCCCCCAGCCCGTTGCGCCCTTGAGCCGCATTCTTGCAAAGGGGAACCCAGCCACACCCCCCTCACTCTCCCGACAAGTGTGCAATTTACAGTCCCCCGCTCAATCAACCGGTCACGGGATCCCTTCCGTTCCTCTTTCTTCCAAGCGTAACACAACCTCCTTTGACCATCTTTCCCGTGTCGCATCCCGCCGGGTCCGCCCCATTCCAGCCTGGGTCTGCGGCTCTTATATGCCCGCACCCCCCCGCCTTTTGCGCCGTCCCGCCTCACTGCGCTAGGGAGCTGCTGCGCGCAGACGGTCTCCGTCCAGAACCTCCGACAAGCCGGGGAAGGGCGCGTCCGACGGATTTACCAAGGAAAGCAAAGGGAGGAACTGAGCAACTTAAACGACGCTGCTTTCACGCAAGGGTTGCCGAGTCAGTGAGCCAGGCGTGGGAGTGTGAGGCCGTGTTCTCAACTCTCCGTCAACGGCCCGGCTATCGATGGCGAGCTGGTGCACGACTGCTCCATGAGTCAAAGCGCCGAGGAGTCCTCGAAGCTATGAGTACGACAGCTGCTCCGAATCTTTCACAGGTCCCGGTCCGCGACGAGTATCTTCCTGATGACGAATACCTCAGGAACAGCCCGCCTCTGGAGCAACACCATCCTATGCTGGAACCAGCGCCAAGCCCGGATCCCACCCTGTCGTCTTCAGTCAGTCCTCCTACCAGCCCCGGTGACAAGTCTAACCGTCGGAGAAAGGCAAGGCCAAACCGGGGCTATGCCGTCTTGATCAGCCATCTCGACGGACACAGGCGCGAACCTGCAGCCTATGCCGATATCGAAACCTTGACATCGGAAACCGAAGAACCAGAGGAGCCTGCATTGCGCGAGACTTCCGTCTCACTTCGTGACGCCTTCTCGGACCGGCACTCAGTCGGCCGGGACACGGATCGTGAAGAGCCGCGTCATCGAAGTGGAGGGGAGTTTGGGACCCAGAGGATGACCTCAGGTCCGCCTGCAGAGGAGGACATGGGTCCTTTTGATCTGAAGACTCTGGCGGCTGGCGCCCTAGCCGCCTTTACAACCCCTCAGCCAGAGCCCGACGCAGGACCAACGCCACCCGTCACCGAGACTGACGTTGTGGGCGGGAAAGCGCACCAAGCACCGGCGTCCGCCATGGTGATACACACGCGACCACCAGAGCTCCCGAAAGATGAGCGGGAGCGGAATGCCGCACACGTGATGCCTTCCCCTTACAGCCCTCCAAGTCTGTACTCGCCACGGGAGCAGGGGTCGACGTCGCTCTCCATCAACAGAGATTTGAAGTCACCGACTTCCAGCATACACTCCAACAGCCACAGTGAGGGCCTACCACCCATCCAACTCAACTCACCAAGATACGAGCCGAGCGGCCAGACACTACCATCAATCAGAGCCCAGCTCGGGGATATACAGCAACTCGCCAACAATCATGCGGCAGGAAACGGATTGAGAGGCTCACATCATGTATTTCCCGGCTCACCGCCCGCTCCGATGCCGCGCCTCCCCTCCTTACACTCTCATCTTGGTTCGCCCCCTATGCCGCCAACTGAACCGTATCGTGAACCACATTCTCCGGTCCACTCACTCGCTACCCCCACGTTGAGCCCCGGGTTCTTCTACCCGCAAGCGAATGGGCTGCACCGACCGCACGATTATGCCCACAATTCCGCAGAAACCCCGGGCTCTCATCAATCCTGCTCTCCTTCAGCAACATCGGGTCTCGAGAGGATGAGCATAGACGGCATGACCATTCAAACCGGAAGTTATGTTTGCAAGGTCCCCGGCTGCGCTGCGCCGCCATTCCAAACACAATATCTGCTCAACTCACATGCCAACGTGCACTCGTCTGCAAGACCACACTATTGTCCAGTCCCTGGCTGTGCCCGTGGCGAGGGCGGCAAAGGATTCAAGCGCAAGAACGAGATGATCCGGCACGGCCTTGTTCATGAATCCCCGGGCTATGTCTGCCCGTTCTGTCCTGATAGAGACCACAGATATCCCAGGCCAGACAACCTTCAGAGGTGAATCCACACACGTCGTTCTTCACCCTCCCCGCGTACACGGAGCTAACAGGATGCCAGGCATGTCCGAGTCCACCATGTCGACAAGGACAAGGATGACCCTGAACTGCGCGAGGTTCTGGCACAAAGACCCGATGGCCCTAGTCGTGGCCGCAGACGAAGAGGCGGCACGAGTTGAAGCCGTTGTTTGGTCCCCAGTCTCGACGCTCCTTTTTCTTCTTGCACATAGGTTTTGCTAATTCTTCGCTGATGTGGCCGCCGTGATGACCACGTCACCGGTGTCCATATCCTGCCTGGTGGATTGTACAAAGGCAGTCGGCTACGCCGCCGGGTGCGAGGTTCAGTGATGACTGCCGGAATGTTTCCCCGTGGCCAGGTTTTCATCGCCTTCCATTACCCTGTCTTTTTCTGCAGTTTATCTTCTTTTTCTTTTGTTTTTAGGTCTGACGGCGTCCATCGGCGGCTGGGAACACTGGTGAATGGGTCGGAGTCGCAAGGGAAGGCCAGGAGTTCAAAGGGTGGTGTGCCTTTGCCGCCCACTTACGTTGTTTTTGCGAGTTACCCATGATATTTGCTGGCTTATGTGGTATGATACCGGGGGTTAGGTGTGGCGTCCACGGCGTTGTTTTCGGGCAGGGCCCCATATACCACTGGTTTGCTGCGTTCCTTAACGTCTGGACGAGGGAAGGGGCAAAAATGGGAAGAATTGGGAGGTGGGCACGGGAGGATATGGGCAACGGTACTCTCTGTCTTCCTTTGGACTTATCTAAGGGGGGAAACATAACGGGCGCCCTGGGTCAATACGTGTGGACTGGAAATGGCATTCTGAGCGAGTATGCGATGCGCGATTACAACACAGCTATCTCATTCATCCCTTGAAGCAGCCAACGAGGAAACGGTGTGTTGAGGGCACAAGGAGGCTGCTGCTGGTATGGGCTGGCGGGCTGCATATTTTGCACCACCCCAAATCTTACTGGACCAGAGATGCAGACACATTCTGTACCTGAATTTGAGGCAGACTGCAGTTGTTGCATGGTCGAGAGGGAACAATCAAGATTTGGTTTCTACATTCCTCTAGCTCATCCGTGTCACGCGCTGCTTTCGCAGAATCTGATGCCCGCTCTTGATGGTCAACAACTCCAGTGAGCAACGGCCGGGGCTTGGTGGCTGATTTCATGAATCTTTTGACGACAGCGACAATATATAGAGAGAGAACTATCCCGCTTCAGATTTTCGTACGCCTCCCCCCAACTCCCCTTCCAGATCTCGTCCCACCTTGTCAACCCAATTCAGTCTTCATCAGCATTCTCCCACCCGCCCAAGCGCACCACCCCATCACTTAACACCTCAACCTGCACACCAC
>Ga0247824_10000853_pt1 | contig 16064 bp, 16 predicted proteins | sample 13C_PalmiticAcid_FD_194412 | JGI IMG/M metagenome (GOLD analysis project Ga0247824, IMG submission 194412) | Soil microbial communities from agricultural site in Penn Yan, New York, United States - 13C_PalmiticAcid_Day48 | ecosystem: Environmental > Terrestrial > Soil > Agricultural land... | reverse complement strand
CCTCCCCCCTCCCCCTTCACCACCACTTCTGAATTTCACAGACTGCAAGCGTGGTATGGTGTCGATGGCTAGCTGCGGCATCGTCATGCTGCGGCACGGAAACAAGGAGATGGATGGGCCGACTTGGATGGTGTGATGGGGGCATCAGCCATTCCATTCCATACATACACCACCTTGGGGGTCAGGAAAAGCAAGGTAAGGTACTGATGCATGCCGTGTGCCCGGCAGGGTGGATGGCACAGTGCCGTGAGTGGCTTCCCCCCATCTGAAACACGGGCTGCGAGACAGACGGCATACACTCACGCCCCTCCTCCTTTTGGTCCTCGCTTGCCCCCCTTGGTCGAGTGAGACCCTGGGACTGAGACATGCTGACGTCGTTGGCGGACCCCTCTCCTTCACACCCTTTCACCCTGCCATGCCGTCAGCGCCAGCCCTTGTGCGTGGATCTCGCAGACGGCGGAACCTCGCAGCGGGGGTGTGTGTGTGGAAGGAGGTGGGCGTGGAAGAGAAGAGGAGGGGTTGGATATGCATAGCAGAGAACGGGCTGCTGGATCTGACCTGGCACCTCAGTGTGTATGTGCGTACACTAACACGCAGTGGTATGTACCGACGATGGCTTGGTGGTCGGAGGGGACGTCCTTGTTCCGATCGGGCCTGGACCCCTCGTCCCATGTCCAATCTGTCATGCCGTGTCTTGCCCATGATCCACGTGCTTGCCGATCAGAGATCAAATCAGGATCGGGCTGGTTCTGGTTTTAGCTCAAGTGGCAAAGACTTGTGACTTGGGGTCCCAATCGGCGGGATGACATCCGTGCCCGAGATCCAAAAGTTGGCGGGCAACAGAGACAGGAGACGCCCAACTACATGGTGTAATGAACGGCGTTGTTAATCTTCCAGGTTTAGATGTAGCTCAGAGGCCCCGTATCTCTAGGAAGGTTACTCTCAAACATCCAACGGGGTGGATAGGATGTCTCGCCCTGTGCTGCCTAGGTAAGGTAGGTAGTGTTTACCTGTTCTGGGTCCGAAAAGGGGGTGCTTACTGCAGGGAAGCTCGTAGGCCTGCACGTTGCCGCTACACAAACCCTCATGTCAATAGCTCACTCAGTGAGCCAAGCCGCCAGCCGAATCAAGAGGTACCTAGATAGCCGCGCTTGTCGAAGGTAAGGTTGTGTAACCATGTTGTTTTGTTGCAAGCCCAACCCACCTTTTGCGTTTCTGCCCTACGAACCGCTAGGAGACGGAACAAGGCATCAAAGAGGCTTCCCTTCCAAGCCTTGTTCTCGACTTGATAAGCAAGCACTGTGCATGGCAACGGCCTTAGAAAACACCCTAGAACTCTCATGCCGTGATTCACAGCATCACAGCCGCAGGGCGTGGCACAGCATCGGCCGGTGTGCAGTCAAGGCCACCACACACACCCAACAGAGAGAGTCAACAAGGGGTGGCCGGTGACGACAAACCAATGGCGCTAAGAGCATCAGAGCGGCAAAAAAGGTCGGACTCATTGCAAGAACCAACAGATAATGGGAAGATAAACCCCGCCACGCATCTCTCGTAGACACTTCGATCAACCATTTTGGGCAGAGCGGAACGCCCAAGAAAACGGGATCAAGTCTCACCCGAGGGTCGGGCAGCTTTGCATCATGGAAGAGGGGGCCGTTACGGAAACAAGGTGACCCGGAGCAATCTTTGCAGAATGAGACTCGGGAGAGACGACAGGAGGAAACGGGAGAGGTGTTTGAACTATCTGTGATCTCTGATCCGAAGGCGGCTGAACTTCAACTTCAAGGCAGGCACTCCAACAAGCAGGGCCGGGGCAGCGTGAGTTCTGTTGAACCTAGTGGTAAGAGCGGTAGTCGAGGGGATGATTTTTACATACATTAAAATGGCCTGCACTAACAGATGCTACAGATGGCCATGTCTGGCAGGGGGGTTGCACCTTTCAGATGATCTGAGCGACGTGCTTCTAGATCCACTGTGATCCCATCCAAGAGGCTGCAGCCCAGTGGAGGTTCGTGACAACCCGTTTGCACTGGCCAACTGAAAACCCCCCTGCTGTCTTATACAGAAACTATTCCAAGGCCCTTAAGCAACAGTCCTCTGCAAACCTTCAATCCTGAGAAACAGGGAGCAATTGCTGTCTGTGGGTCGGCTCCTCAGATACGTATGGGCCCGAGTTCATTCTGAAAGGGTCAAATTCTTGAGTGCTCTGGTCAAGCCCAAGAGAAAGCCCGGGAACCCGGGAACCGCGATGCAGTGTAGAGTACCGGTGTGTGGTGTTGAGAATAATGCCGAGTTCAAATCTTGGCGGTGAATGTCCCATTGTTGGCTCATTGGGATGTGTGGCTGAATAGGGTAACTTGGAGTTAGTGGCGCCCATTCGAGCTTCTGCTGGACAGGGGCACGGGCCTCGGACCCTTCTGCTCTCCAGCCTACCTAGCTCCACTCCTTTCAGCCTTGCTCCCAGCATCCCAAGTGGTTCAGCCTTGTGTCGCATTCCATTGCGATTCCAACCTGGTGCTGGACTTCGTCTGCGCTGGCCCGTCTGCTTCTCTTCTCACCCAACTCTCCAAATCCATTTCAACCCAGAGGCGAGAACCGAGATACCGTCGAGCTGCCCTTTTCTCTCGCTTAAAGACTCGGACCGCCTGACACGGTCAAACTCCATCATGGCCAACCAAAATCCTTCGACGCCCGTCAAGGTGCCCTCGGCGGCCGCGAATCACACTGCTGCCACGCTCGACCCAGACCTCCGATCCCAGATCAATTCAATCCTGATCAAAGAAGGCCATGTTACAAAGTAAGCCTGCTCCGATCTGTCTCGCCGCCCCTCGATGCCATCACCCAACAACGCAAGCTAACCGGGGCGTTTCCCTGTGGTAGGATCCAAGAGCACCTCCTCCACGCTCTCAACTCCCACCAAGCCAACTGGCCCACCGCCGTTCAGAACCACGCCCTTTCTCTCCTCCGTTCCGGCGAAGTATCCTCATTTCCCGCCCTCCTGCGCCGCGTCATCGAGGATGTCCGCCACGACACAGCCGTCTCGCCCAGTGCCAATGGCTCCACCAAGGTCGTCAACGGCTCCTTCGCCGAAGAGAACGGCAGCACGGTGAACGGCAAAAAGACCGAGGGGACCAACGGCACCGGCGCCCGGCCAAACCTTGCCATCCCGCAGGCCGTTGTCGATGAAGCCCTCAAGGCGACGCGCGAATGCCTAGAGTCGGTGTGCGAGATTGACGACAGCGGAGCAACGTGATCCGCCCCAACATGCAAAACTCCCGTGTGCAACCAGCGGAACACGGCATTCAAGAGGCAAGCGGGCAGGGCAAGCGGGAGGTTGAGAAAGAAGAACGGAAACACTGGGCTCGCTGGACCGACTGACTGGACTGGGTTTACCTTCACCACGAATCACGACACATTCAACACCCAACACCAAATTTTGTCCTACCCAAACAAGACACATGACACACATATTTTGCACCGGCACGACTAGGCCTGCATATCCAGCCGCGAAGATGAAAGGGGGGTTGCGAAGCGCACCAAACCTGGCTGGACAAAGAGAGAGAGAAGAAGCCTGTAGTCATGAGGCTCCTAGACATGGAGGCAACCGACCAGCACAGCTGGAAAATACGAACAGGATAGGAAGGAAGGCGGGTGTCAAATGTAATTATCCACTACTCACGCCACGGCGGAAATGGCCGTCGCAAGAATTTGCTCTGGCTCACAGGGGAGCTGGAGGTTTTGACGAGCGTGGTCGACACCTCAGGATGAATGAATGCAATGAAAAATTGGGAGGTTGACGGGGTATCGAATCTGACTTATCCTGCCGGTTGGAATGTATGTTAACAGAGAAGCTTCTTCCCTCATGGATCACGAGAATCATCAAGACCATCCATCAACACAGTCCCCAAGATGGTGAAACCAGATCCGGATACCATCACGGATGACACAGTCATACGCAAGCCAACGGGATCCCAGTCTATAACTTCCAGTGTCTTCAGTGCACCGAAACGACAACCATGCTATTGTTATCTAGCAATCCCCCGGGATCTGTCTTGCTCCAGAGCCACCTCAACCTAACTTCGGCACGCCAATCTATCCGACTCCGCCTCCCAGACCCATACCAAGCAAAAGCAAGCAACCCCCATCCAGTCTGCCTCAACCACATTGCAAAGAGGGCAAAGAGAGCTTGCTGTAGCCATTTGATTCCCAAGGGTGATTTCTTTCCCAAGGCGCAGGCGCAAGACGATCGATCATGAGATCATGACTGAAAGGAAAAACTAGAATACACCACAGATCCCAGAACCCCAAACGTCCCAAAATCTGCATGTCCCAGGAAACAAGAGGGAAATCTCCATTTAGTCGTAGAGGCCGTCGTCGTTGCCAGCGTCGCCAAACGAGTTGCCGGCACCGCCATTGTTGCCGCTGCCCTCAACGCCGCCCTCGGGGAACTTGAAGTAGGCGCCGGGGCCGGCGTTCTTCATCTGCTGGGCAAACGCCTCGTAGCGGCGAATCTCGACGTCCGTGACCGAGCGGCGGGCCATCTGCATGGCCTCCTCAAAGTGCCGCTTGGTGAGCTGCGGCACCGGGTCCTCATCGTCCTCCATGTCGACATCCTCGCCCGCAGCCTCGCGCTCCTTGGTGCGGTTGATCTCGAGTGTGATCGACTCCTTGATGGCCAGCTTGACGGCCCGCTGGGTGATGAAACCCAAATCGGCACCAGAGAAGCCGTGCGTCTTGGATGCAATGTAGTTGAGGTCCACGTCGTCGGCAACGGGCGTCTTGCGGAGCTGAGCCTTGAGGATGCCCAGACGGCCGGGCTCATCGGGCAGAGGCACATAGATGAGCGAATCAAGACGGCCGGGACGGCACAGGGCAGGGTCGAGCTGCTCCGGCCGGTTGGTGGCGCCAATGACGAAGACGTTCTTCTTGGAGGTCATGCCGTCCATTTCTAAGAGGTGTTTGTCAGTACATGCAAGACAGCCAACAACGCCTGCTGAATCGAAATGACTTACCGGTCAGAAGCTGGTTGACGACGCGGTCCGAGGCACCGCCAGCATCGCCAACTGAGCCACCGCGGGCCTTGGCGATGGAATCCAGCTCGTCCAGGAAGACGACGCAAGGGGCAGCAGCGCGAGCCTTGTCGAAAATGTCGCGGATGTTGCTCTCCGACTCACCGAACCACATGGAAAGCAGCTCGGGACCCTTGACGGAGATGAAGTTGGCCGAGCACTCGTTGGCGACAGCCTTGGCCAACATTGTCTTACCCGTACCGGGCGGGCCATAGAACAAGACACCGCGGGACGGCGAGAGACCAAACTTGAGGAACTTCTCGGGGTGGTCGACGGGGTACTGGACGCTCTCCTTGAGCTCCTGCTTGACGGTCTCGAGACCGCCAATATCCTCCCAGCGGACGTTGGGAACCTCGACAACAGCAACCTCACGAAGAGCCGACGGGTTCGACACGCCGAGGGCGAAGCGGAAGTTCTCCATGGTGACACCGAGGGAGTCGAGCACCTCGGCATCAATGGTATCCTCGTCGAGATCGATGAGGTCCATCTTCTCACGAATCTGCTGCATGGCGGCTTCGGAGCAGAGAGCGGCAACATCAGAGCCAACGTAGCCGTGCGTCTCGGCGGCGATCTGCTCGAGATCAACGTCATCACCCAGCTTCATGTTCTTGGTGTGAATCTGCAGAATCTCCAGGCGACCGGTCGGGTCGGGGATACCGATATCGACCTCACGATCGAAGCGGCCGAACCGACGGAGAGCCGGATCGATAGAGTTGGGCCGGTTGGTCGCGGCCATAACAACGACGTTGGACCGTGCCTTCATGCCGTCCATAAGAGTGAGCAGCTGAGACACAACGCGGCGCTCGACCTCGCCGTTGGTCTTGTCACGCTTGGGAGCGATCGAGTCGATTTCGTCAATGAAAATGATGGCAGGCGAGTTCTTCTCGGCCTCCTCGAACGCCTTTCTCAAGTTGGACTCGGATTCACCGGCCATCTTGGACATGATCTCGGGGCCGTTGATGAGGAAAAAGAACGCGCCCGTCTCGTTGGCAACGGCACGAGCCATCAGCGTCTTACCGGTACCCGGAGGCCCGTAAAGAAGGACACCGCGAGGAGGCTTGATACCGATGGACTTGAAGAGCTGCGGGTGCCTGAGGGGAAGCTCAACCATCTCGCGGATCTGAGCCATCTGCTTGCGGCAGCCACCGATATCATCGTAGCCGACCTCGTTGAGGTTGTTCTCCTCCTCGTCACGCTGAATGGGCTCGCCCTCGCAGTGGATGACGGTGTCCTGAGCAACGATGCCGTACTCGGGGGGGTCGACCTCGACCACCTTGAACTCCACCTGCCTCATGCCGCCACGCACGATGAAGAGATCGCCTTGCCGAACTGGCCGGTAGGCTTCCCGGAAGTACGGGGCGAGGAAGACGTCAAACAGAGATCCGGTGATGCCCTCGACGGTATCGGCAATGGGCAGGACGGCGATTCGCTTGGCCTAATCTTGCCGTTAGCTTTGCGGCAAAAGCCGTCAAACCGATCGATGCTTACATATTTGATATCCGGGCAAGGGTGGATGGTGATGATGTCGCCGTGCTTGACCCGCAGGTTGTGGCGGACAACTCGGTTGATGCGGGCACTGCCGTCATCAAGGTCGTCGTCGGCGAGGACAATCAACACCGTATCCTTCCTCTTCTTGCCGCGAACCAGCACCGTGTCGCCACGGAAGAGCTGGAGCGCCTCCATTGTGTTATTTGAGAGTGCAATGATCGAGTTGTCATCGTTGACGGCATCGGTCACCCTGCTTCTCGTTAGCCAGTCGTCCAAAGAAGATCGGGAGCAACGGATTTCACATACATCAGCTGGTTGGGCTTCTTCTTCTTCTTGAGGATGGCGGTGGCTGTGTCATCCTCGTCCTTGCGCTCAGCGCCAGAGACATCGCTGCGGGAATAGTTAGCTAACAATCGCCCTTCTCACCATGAGCCTGGCATCGCCTAGTCGACCACGTACGTCAAATTGACCTTCTTCTTGTGGTCATGGTGGTCGGGAGTGGGCTCGGGAGCCATCTTGTCGGTATCGGTAGTTTGATCGCGCGCTGCTGCGGAAACCGGCGGAGTTTGGGGGTCGGGTTGGGTGCGCAGTGCGGGTGTTGCGGGGTGGAAAGATGGGCTCGCGCAACGAGAGGGAAGAAGAGTTTGATAAAGGAGGATGGAGGGAGGGAGAAAGTTTTTGATGGAGGAAGAAAGCCTTATGTCTGGCAGCCTTCCGTGGACTTTGATGTGGTCGGTAAGTTGGCCTCTGGCAGGACAACAGCGGCGAACTGACGGCAGGCGGCCACTCAGATGACGACTGCGGAGACTTAGGCGGCAAAGTCCGTGCACGCTCAGGCACCTTAAGAGCTGGCCCGAGCTTGAAGGCCTGTGACCAACAGCTCTCTCCACAATGTGGAACCTTCCAACTGTTTCGATTCACCAACCTGGCACTTGGCAGCTGTGGCCTGCTGAGTAAACCGCGGCGTTTGCAGAGAGAGACGTCTCGAAAGCCTCATTATTCAGTTCGCCTTTCCTGAATGACGAAGTGTTGTTTTTTGATCATTTCCTCTCTTGAGGAGCTGCGTGTCTGCGCGTCTGCACAAACACCAGCCCGACTTGCAGGCGCGGTAGGCTCCGGCCCACGGAGACCCCATTGCCGCGCTCCGCCGTCAGCTCTGCACCCCACCCTGCACCACCAAGATGGATGAAGTCTGCCAGCAGCACACAACACATAGCGGGTGGAATCAGTGGGTAATCATGAGCTTGATTCCGGTTAACCTAGCTGCTGTGTGATGGGGAAACTCTGTCAGTATATGCCTTACCTGTATTTTGCACCAGCCTTCGAGTTTTCGGTGGCCAGTCAACCCAAAGGTGTTTGCCGGCTGCCTGCAGCGTTGGCCATGCCCCAAGCGACCTGGTTGTGGTTTGGAATGACGATCATAGGAATCACATTCTCCAGAGACCATCGCCAGCATGCGGGGGTTTTGAGAATGACGCTTCAAGTTGGTGATGGACACAGTTCAATGTTATCAACACCTGTCGCTGGACACAGTGTCTCCACGGCCTCTTCCCCTGGACTTGGGCCACAACCTGTGAACCGCTTCACTACACAGTCATTGGTTCTCTCCTGGGAGGTGAATTCAGGATGAGCCACTCATGCCCTCAAATTGCAAGAACCGTTGGTGATGGCCGCCGCTGTGGTGTGTTCGATGTGCCCGTGGGGCTGATGCAGCGTTTGCCGAGTTGCTAGAGTCCAGTCCAAGCGCATGTTCCACCAACTAAACAGTGACAAAAGGCCATCTTCCTAGTGCAGCTGAAAGGCTGGTCATGACAAGTTTCGAAGCCGTGGGTCTCTGCCAACCTTTGCCAAAGAGTCAGGACTGCTAGCCAGTGCCAGGGCAGGGAGAGCGGGCAATTAAGAGCACGTTGTTGCGCGTGAACCCTTTGCCCCTGCACAAGCCAAGAGGTTGGACAACGAAGAGCCGCAAGCTCGGCATACACTTCCCTGGGACCACCAAGTACCGGGCTGCAGGTGGTGCAACCTTGTTGGCCGCTCCTAGCTCCCGGTGCAAGCTGACCTTAGGTTGGGTCTCTTGCTCAGAGCCAGTTGCCACGGCCAAGTTTCCGGGTCTGAAGCCTGCAACACGGCTGAGTTGGAACTTGCTGCTTATTCTCGAGCAACAGAGCACCAGGTCGCGGGGTTGCCGCCGTTGCCCACGAATCCTCGTAGGCTTCTACTACACGGTACAATGTCCGTCTGACTCCCAGTTGTTTCCGTCGAGAAGAAATGGAAGCTCCCGCTTCACAGGCAGTGCGTCAACATCAACAAGGGCCGCAAGCAACACCCAAAATCCCATGTGCAAGATCCAAGGCAAAGGAAAGGCGCAGAAATACGTTGCTTTCTGGGTCAAAATTCTCAGAGGTCCGAGGTGTCCAATCATGCCAGATACAAACTTCAGTCGCGAGGTCGAAGTTAGCAGGCAACAGTGGATTGAAGGAGGTTTCATGGCACTTTTCACTTCTCCAGTTTCACTTTTATGCGCACATGCTTCGAGAATATTTCTGCCTGAGGGAGGAAGACGCGACACAAGCCTCAAAGCTTGCGCCGCTTTCGAGACCTTGTTGGGAACTTGGGATGGGGCCTGGAGGCGGCAGTTGCAGTGGCCACATGGCCAAGCCAGAGGCGTGGCGGATGGTAGCGTGTCTCGAGAGGACGAACGAGGCACCTCCATCAGTCAACAGACAAGCGGTGTCGTTCAACGGTCTGCTGACAGAGCATGAGTAATTCTTTGGAGATTCTCAGGTTGGCAAGGAACACCGTCGGTTACGCAGCCGACTCTCAACGTCCATGTCGTCTTCAACCAAGCGCAGAACGGGCGGCGCGAGCCGGGAAGTGTCAGAAACCCAAACCACCTCCCCGATGATTGGCCTGGGAGCGGGCGGTCAGGGGTGCCATGCGTGTGTCTCGGTGCCGAAGAACCTTGCAGGTGGCTGAGGCGTGGCATGGGGGTTTGTCTGTTTCAGGCAACAAGATACTCTCACACAAGGCAGAGATGCCCCGCAACGAGAAACAAACAAGCGGAGAGAAGTGTTGATATCTCGAAGAAATGAACCAAAAGAGAACTTAAATTTGTAGATGTAAGTATCCCTGGGGGCGGAAAGGCGAGTCGGTTGCGCTGCCGGTTCCCCAAATTCCCGGGAATCGCTGGGGTTCGGGTGGGGGCGGAAACGCTGAAGGGCTGGCCTCGACTGAGATGGCCCAGATCTGCGAGGCTGTCTGGCGATGTGGTGAAGCAGTGCCGTTCCATTAAGGTGGTGAGAAAGATCCTTGCAGCCGGGAACAGAGCGCCCAGATCATTTTGGAAGCTTCCTCTGTTCTTCACCAAGGCAGCTCCAACAACCGGAAGCTGGATGTGGCCCCTCCTTCCCCAGGCGGACAAGCCTCCCCGCGCGATGGAGGCAGGGGCTCGACCCCTGCCTCGCAAAATGACCCGCCTTTCCCGTGATCCTGTCCGAGCCGGCAGGGCTGAGAACTCGAAAGTTCCAGGATCTCGCTTGAGGCAAGAGCAACTCCCGGGGATACAGCACCGCTCTGGCACTTGGCAAGCAGGACTGCGGACAAGCGACTGCTGGTTTGGGAAACCCTACCACCGACCGCCAAGGCGCGGTAAATTGGCGGGAAGGCACCTCAAATCATTCTCGCGGCGTCTCCTTACAAATCACGTCAGGATTCTGTCTGGAGCCCGCATTTTGGTATTTGGAACCCGCGTGCAGGCCGCGTCCTTCATTTCGTCCCTTGTTGCTCTGGCTCTGGAGCAGTCCCTTACTGTGTATAGGTAAAGTGACATCGCTCTCTTTTCCCAACCATGCTCCCACAACGGCCATGGAGAGCACCACCCAGCTCCGGCTCCGTCCCCCGTCGTGTCCACTTCACCGCATTGGCTGGTAAGCGCTCACGGCGTCGCCAATGCTGCATGTAAGCTTGGGGATTTTGAGTTTGTGCAACGCCACCTGTACGGTGCTTGAGGGGTTTCGAGCTCTTTCTGGAGCTCGACATGCGTCTCTCCCGACTGGCTCCGGCGATAACCTGGCCAGAGTCTGTCCACAGTCTACCCACCATCTGCCCCCCTGCCAGGAACTTCTTGTGGCAAGGACGGCCGGATCCTATGCTCCTCTGCGGCACAACCCCGCCATATGTCTCCGTCCCTGAGAAAGTCGGCGCCTGCTTGGCACCCTGCGGCCGTGGAGAGGGTCTGCAATGCCTACAGGTACCTAGGTAGGACCCCAGTCATGCCCCGGGACTGGCGGAGCAAAAAGGCGGCAGGGCGTGGTCAGATCCTTGACGTCGGCTCCCCGTCTAAAAGGATACGCGCCCAGCTGGTGGTCACCAGAGAAAGCGTTCAGGCCAAAAAGGGGGCACGGAACGACGCTTATATGGATGAGGTTCACCGCACCTCGCGTGTCTCGTGAAACTCCTCCCTCGGACCCGGATCGGTATTTGACAGCCTCACGCACTCCCGCCCAGACCCGCCAAGTTGAGGGAAGCAACAGACGGGGAAAAGCAACGCAAGAAGCGAACGATACAAGGAACGCCAGATCCGAGCTCACGGGTGGGAACGAAGAATCAAAGCATGGGGCTCGACTCGGACTCGGCCGCATCGACATCTCGACCCCCGCACTCCGGGAGGAAAGGGTCCAAGAAGGTCAGGACCGGCTGTATAACATGCAAGTGAGTGCCAACCCTCCGCCATGTCGCCATATTCCCCGTTCCCTGCCGGCCACTGGCTCGATAGACGCGCATTTGGTGGTGGGGAGCCGCTGGCTGCCGCCATCCCTTGTCTTGGACATCGACGCTAACCTCGGACTTTGGCTTCGGTGCGGGACAGGATCCGCAAGGTCAAGTGCGACGAAATAAAGCCCTTCTGCATGCGCTGTACAAAGACAGGCCGCAGGTGTGATGGCTACCTGGACGCCAAAACCATGTCACAGCGACGCCGCCGGTCCGGCCTACTCACCAGCAGCGCAGGCGACCCGCAAGCGCCCTTGACACTCTTTTACGACTGGGCGTCTTCGGATGAGAGGCGAGCCTTCCACTTCTTCCAGCACATCACTGCGCCGTGTCTTTCTGGGGACCTTGATGGCGCCTTTTGGCGTGTATTGGTGCTGCAGATATGCCAATCCGAGCCCGCCGTCCGGCATGCCGTGCTCGCCGTCAGCAGTCTTCACGAGGGGATGGTGCAGGCCACCACCCTTACGCCACACGCCAACGCCGAGGGCCGGAACGCGTTTGCCCTGTACCAGTACAATCGGGCCATTGCCTGCCTGCTGGACCAGATGCGCACCGTCGACGCCCGGCCGCTCGTGCCGCTCCTGACCTGCGTGCTCTTTGTGTGCATCGAGCTCATGCAAAGCAAGGACAGGGAGTCGCTCCTCCACCTCGATCAGGGCCGCCAGATTCTGAACCAGCTGGGACGCAAGCCGTCGGCGCGGAATCCCGAGATCGACCTCATCAAACAGCATCTGGTGCCCATGTACACGCGGCTGAGCCTGACATTGCTCATGTTTGGTGGCGAGCCGGTGGAGATTCCGACGCCGCTCAAGACATTGACCGAGCTCCCAATGATTTTCGAGACGATCGACGAGGTCCGGTATGCGCTCTACGACTTTATGGACGCGTGCCTCCGGTTTGCGAAGAAGACGCATGTGGCCAAGCTCACCGAGATACCTTCAGAACAGATGCGGGCTTTTAAGAAGGAGCAAGACTATCTGCTGAGGAAACTCGCAAAGTTTAACGTTGCCTTCTCCCTATACCGGTCGACAAAGCCTCGTGATGGTCCCGCAGGTTCCATTGCCCTGATACAGATACACGTCCACACAACCTTTATCTGGGTATCGACGGCACTCAGCCAGCACGAGACGGTATTTGACGACTACGTCGATACCTTCTCGGCCATTATCCCGCTTGCCACGGAATTCGTCAACTCCCTCAGCGCACCTCCACCGAGCCACGACCAACATGCCGGGGGCAGGGCAACAGGTCCCGCGCCGTCAGCAGCTGATACGCGACGCTTCGCAGCCCTGTTCACGTTTGAAATGTACATCATCGCACCCCTCTACTTTGTGGCGGCCAAGTGCAGGCATCCGATCATACGGCGTGCTGCACTAGATCTCCTCCGGCGCAACCCGGGGCGGCGTGAGAACTTGTGGCGGGCCAATGTCATGGCTGCCATCGCAGAGCGGACGATGCGAGTCGAGGAGAAGCATCTGCGCCCACACAGTCAACCACACTCGCGGCAGGCCTCGCCGCCCGAGCTGCCAGCATTCCCCAGTTCTTCCATGCCTGGACAGAACCCATGGGCAGATGCCAACGTCTCGGACCCGCCCTTCCAGGACGCATTTGGTTCGATTAACCTTGAAGGGCCAACAGGGGCTGCACACCGGCCACCCTTCGACCACTTTGACGCTGCCCAAATACCGGTAACTTCCTCCCGTTCGTCATCTTCGGTCACAGGAAGTGCAGATGCGGGAAGTCTCGGCGACCTTGCAGGGCACATGCCGATCGATCCGACGCTGTTCTTCGACCCGACTGAGGGAGCGACAGCACATTCCTTCAGCGTCACGCCTTCCATTGCCTCGTCGATAGACGATCTAGCTGCGCCCGCCGTGTCAACCCCGTTTATGGGCGCGACCGCCGAGACACCGTCGGAGTTGTGGAGTGGCGCGACCTCACACCCTCCGCCGGGCATCGCACTTGAGCCGCCGACTCCGTTGGATGGCGGTTCTTTCATGATGCCGCTGGCGTCTCACCCGCACCACCCGCACTCGCAGCCCCACTCCCGTTCCCACTCGCGGCACCGGTCGCCGTCCCGCGGGTCGCCGTCGGTGGCATCTGAAGGGTCCCCGCCTCTGCATTCGATAGGGCTCGACGTGATAGCGATGCCGGGGATGAGCATGCCGTGTCACCAGCAGTATCCCGGCTTGAGCGTCGGCCAGCTAAGCCCAACAACGGGGCCGCGCAGCCCGGACGCGCCGTTTGACGTGCCTGAGCGGTTTCGGGTGCACGAGTCGATCATCGGGCCCGACAAAGAGGATGGGACGAGCCGGGTGATGTTGTTTAGGAAGCTCGGTGGGCTGGATGCTGAGTGGGATGTGCTGACCGAATACGTGGCGGTCGCTTAGATCTAAGCACAGGGTTTCGGTGTACATATTGGGGCTTTGGGTTACCTATACATAATGTCTCGTAGGATACAAGAGGATATATACCCGGGTTTATGAGCGATCTCACCAAAGGATTGGATTGTGTTGTGTGTAAGGGCTGTTAGAAGGGTTCGGAGCAGGTCTCCTGTACGATATGAATACGCTGGGCTTGCATCAAGATATGGCCGCGATCCAACCCTCGCCCTTGAAATGTAAGGTAGGGACGGGAGCAATGTGGATAGAATGCGTTTTCAAATGGAGGCCTCAAGTTTGCTGGAAGGTGCTCACTTACACGCTTATCTTATCACCCCACCACCCGCATGGCCCGGAAGACGCGGAGGAGCAGGCGAATACACCCGACGATGTCAAAAGAACCCATGGTCGAATGACATCAAAACGCCACACCACAGAGCCTCGCACCTGACCTCCTTTGGCGGCATTTTCACCTGTCCAGAGCTCCAAAATCGCGCTCAGAGCTGACGGGAAGGGAGAAACCTGCTTAGACCCGCTGTCCTATCACATCGCGGCTTCTAGAGTGCCGTCCCAAGTTATCACTCATCTTTCCTTTTTTTGCACCGCAACCTTACAACTCAATAAATGTTGAGAGATATCTAACACCGGAACGCCCTCCAAATACCCACAATGTCCCATCCACATCAAGACCCGCACGCCGACGAGGTCGTCGTACCCGTGCCCCAAGCAGGCGACCCCGCGCCAACCCTGGGCAAGGACGTCCACTTTCCCAGCGACAAGCCCGTATTGGTCGTCTTCCTCCGGCACTGCGGCTGTCCGTGTAAGTCACCACCAACAACCCCCCTTTTCATTTCCCAAGGACTTTCACTGCAAGATCAGATGCTGACCTCGGCGGAACGCCACGACAGTCGCGGAAAAGACGTTCAAGCTGCTCACCGACCTGTCGAACCATCACCCGGAGCTCCACTGTATCGCCGTCTCGCAGTCGACGCAGGAGGAGACGGATAAGTGGTATGTCATTTTCTCTTTATTTTTCTCACTTCCTCCTCTGTTCATTTACACACTACGACGGTATTAGACGGACTGACTGACGGGCTTGCAGGATCGTTCAAGCGGGCGGCGAGTGGGAGGTTCAGATGGTCGTTGACCCCCAGCGCGAGCTGTACCACGCTTGGGGCTTGGGGCTCAGCTCGACCTGGTATGCGGTAAACCCCGTGGCGCTGTGGCATGCGTGGAAGCTGGGGACCGAGGAGGGGATATGGTGTGTATACCCCCTTTCTTTTTAATGCAGTCTTGAATGGGAGTGTGAATCGCTGACGGGTAGTACTTTTTTGGTTGGACAGGAACCGGAATTCGGAGAGCGGCAGCCGGTGGCAGATTGGAGGCGCGTTTGCCGTCGACGCTGATGGGGTTGTGCGGTGGAGTAAGCCGGCAGCGAGCGCGGACGAGGTTCCGGATTTTAAGGAGGCGCTGAGGGCTTTGGGTGTCATTGCGGCGTGATTCCAATCTGGTTGTGTTGGGAGGCGAGGACTGCATTTCTTGGGGGTTTGGGATAGGTATGACACGGCGTATTGGTTCTGGTCAAGGGCTTGGTGTTCAGGTTGTGGTTTCCTGGCTTGACTTTTGTCTGTTCACTGGGAAAAGGGGATTGATATTCTACCCAAAGACCGCTTGCGCTGTTTCTACACTGCGGAAGAAAAAAAAAAAATCCAACACGGTCAGCTCGGAAACCTTTCCCCCCCGATAAACTCAATCTGACACACAGCAAAGTGCCCGGAAGACCTCATCCACCGCGCACGCTACTCTCTCCACAATCTCAGCAACCAACTTGCTTGAGATGGTGTACGCCGGCATGATCATGATATGGTCTCCCCGCCCACCGCCAGCACACCCCTGACCGTGATACACCAAGACCTTGAACTCTCTCACCGCGGCCTTCTGGACCCGCTCCGCAACCCCTAGGCCCGGCTCAAATGGCTCCTTGGTTGCCTTATCCCTGACGAACTCGATCCCCCAAAACAGGCCTTTCCCCCGGATATCTCCCACATTCGGATGCGCCCCAAGCTTGTCCCTCAATAACCTCTCCAACAGCCTCCCCTGGACCTTCACATTCGCCAACAACCCTTCTCTCTCAACCGCCTTCTGCACCGCCAACGCCGCGGCCGCCACAACAGGATGGTTCTGATACGTGTGCCCATGCGTAAAGACCTTCCCCTCCCGCTCCATCACACCGGCCACCTTCGCCCCCACAAGCAGCGCCGACGCAGGCTGATACCCACCCGCAAAGCCCTTCGCAACAGCCTGAAGATCCGGCACCACTGGCATCACCAGCCCATCGCCCCCGGGCCCCTCC
>Ga0247824_10000850_pt1 | contig 16084 bp, 13 predicted proteins | sample 13C_PalmiticAcid_FD_194412 | JGI IMG/M metagenome (GOLD analysis project Ga0247824, IMG submission 194412) | Soil microbial communities from agricultural site in Penn Yan, New York, United States - 13C_PalmiticAcid_Day48 | ecosystem: Environmental > Terrestrial > Soil > Agricultural land... | reverse complement strand
GTGTTGGATGCCATGGAGGAGGGGGATGGGGGGGCGTTTAAGTGCGTTTTCTCTGCTTCTCTTCCTCTCATCCTTCCCCCGTTTTCCGTTTTTCCTTTCTTGTTTTCTTTTCTTTTCTTTTATCTTCGTTTCCCACCTTTCTGCTCATTTTCCCTCTCCCCTTCCTTGTCAAGCCACGAGGTCACTGACAATCCGCCACAGGCGCTGGCTCACGCATTCCATCTCGGACTACTACGGCCTCGACTCCAAGTCGGTCATGGTTGGCAACCCTGCGCGCCGCGTCGTCTACGTCGGCGTCAAGCAGAACAAGAAGCAGCCGGGTCCGCGGCACAAACCGCCCAGTCGGCCTGTGCTGCCCCCGCCGCTGTGGGAGATGTTTTGAGGACCCTTGGTGGGACTGGGGGCCACTGGAAGGTTGTCGCAGCAGAGTGAAAACATTGAAGACAAAAGTCCTGCATTGCGCATCTAGATTGAGGCATGTCAGACGCGTTCTTCGTATGACGTACATGGTAGACTTTGCATCACGCACTGGACGTGGTCGTACAGCTTTCCAGTGCAATGTACATGTCCGTCGTGCTTGAGGTTGAAGTCTTTTCACCTCTCCCGCCAACCCCCCTTTTTTATTTCGTTTCTCTTTTTTTTTTCTTTTTGTTGTCTTTGATCCAGATTACCCCTTCCTTCGATTGGGAAGCAGGCGCTTGTCATCACATCTCTCCTCAAACATCCTGAATCCAGGGAAGGCCACCCAAAGAAGGAGAACGGTCACTTATTAACACTCCCAATGTTCAGTCAACCTCAACCACGCCAAATCAAGGCGCAGTTGGACTGGTGATGCAATCTGCTCTCTCGACCTCCTATCCCTTTGTGTGACATTCTCTCAGACAGTTTAGTGACGTCTGCGGTCAATGGCTCTTTTCAGTCTCTCTCTCCGCAACCCGCCCGGCCGAGTCCTCCTCCAAAGAGGAACACCGACCTCCATCCCTTCCCTCCATTTCCTCATCCAACGCGGGTGGGACATGTTTAAATGACAGGACAGGACGATCAGGACCCCCTTATAAGCCGAGACGGGGGAGACATAATGCCGGCTCCCACATGGGATCTGGTAAACGCCGGGTCGACACAAGCGCTTGGTTAAAATCATGATGTGTGTGTGGAAAGATACAGCCGAGGACAGGCCAAGTACCAATGGAATGAGCAATGGGGCACGATCGAAGCACCCGTCAGGGGTTGGGGAAACTGACAAGACTCTGTTCTCAGAGTTTGTAGGACGGTAGTACTGCCCTTGCGGTGAAAACGAGAAGCCTCGTCTTCAACAGGTTTACGCATCGATAGCAATGGTTTACCAGTGTTTCCATTTCAGCTAACCAAATAAAAATGTCCTACCCATCCTTCTTACAAATTCCCACACTATTTCCACCCCTAACAAATCCCATGACAAGAGCCATATCATATCACACCAGCTTAAGCCGAGACACCAAGAGCCGAGTTGAACGCATCGGCAGCCGCCTGCCCCTTGGCCGCCTGGGCAGCCGACGCGGCGCCCTGGCACGCCTGCACCGTCGCGGCGGCGGCCTTGCACGAGCTCTGCAGGCGCTGGCAGGTGAACTCGGCAATGATGCGGATGGCCTGGGCGGAGCCGTGGTTGAAGTCGGCCTGGTTGATGTTCTGGAAGCTGGCCTCCTTGCGGCCGTCGAGACCAACGGCGAACTGGATGGCCGGGTTGCCGCAGTCGCCGAAATCAAGGGCGTTGGCCTGGCGGCGGGTGGCCGTGGTGCGGCGGGCCTTCTTCACGTTGGCGGCGGCGCGGCACTGGTCCTCCTGGGCGTCGCACTGCTGGGTGCCGCCGGCGAGCTGGCCCGCGTTGGCGGCGTTGGCGCAGGCGTTCTTCTGGATGGCGCACGAGCGCTGGATGGCGGCGCCGGCGTTCTGGAAAGTCGCGCCGTTGACTGCGAAGGGGCGGTCCGCGCCGGCGGTGCTCTGGACCGGGGGCGGGGGACCGCCGAGGGCGCCGGTGAAGGCCTGAACGTTGACAGTGCCGGTGGCAGCGTTGCCCGCGCCGGCCGCAGCTCCGCCGCCGGCAGCAGCTCCAGCGCCGGCGTTCGCGTTGTCGTTGGCGGGTTCGGCAACGACCTCGCATGCTATTCAGGTATTAGTGACCCTGCCCGCGATACGCAGCGATCGGATTTCAACATACCGGCATCAGCGCCAGCACCAGCACCAGCACCCGCACCAGCAGCGACACCGGCCACAGCAGCCTGGATATCGGCCTCGGTAGTGGCCGGGGTGAGGAGGTTCAGGGTGACAATGCAGCCGGCGGCATCATTCTCATCGTTGCAGGTGTTGCCAGCGGCAGTCGGGTCACCGAGCTAAACAATGTTAGTATCTGTATCTCATGTCCCATGTACTTCCGTCATCACATACCTCGCCAGGGGGGAAAGTGGCGCTCTGAAGCGCAAGAAGAGGGTCCGCGCCGATCGAAGCCAGAGACTTCGCAACCTCGAGCTCGATAGCCGCGTTGCCAGAGGCCTCGGGCGAGGCGGGATCCTGGTGCTGCTGGATGTTGGCAATCTCGGGGTTGACGGCGGTCTGGTCGCAGAGAACGCTGGCCAGGCCAACCTGGAGGGTGTTGCGCTCAAGGGCGCGGAAGAGGATGGCGTTGATCTGGCCGTCGAGGTCGCCAGCCGCCTTGGCGTTGGTGAAGGCCTGGTCGGCAACGATCTGCTGCAGGCAATCCAGGTTTTGGACCTCGGGGGCACCGTTGGCAGCAGCCGCGTTACCCAGGAGGGAGAAGACGGCGTCAACAATGTTGAGGGGGTTGTCGAGCTTCAGGGCGGTGTTGGTGGCACGGAGGATAGCCTCGTGCGAGTGCTCCTGGGGAACCTCACGCTTGGCCGCCTTGTGGGTGTAGATGGGCACCTCACGGGCGGAAGCAATGCCCGCAAGGGCAACCAAAGCAGTTCCGTACTTCATGATGTCGTTGAAACGTTGTAGCGATCGACGCGATATAAACAGTTGGAAAACGAGGCCCGGCCTGACGAAGAGAAGGATTAAACCAAAAGAGTGTAGAGAAAAGCAAAAGTTCACAGAACCAGCAGAAAGAACGGAATGAAGATGGGAGCGTGGAGAGAGGAGAAACAAGAGACGGCTTCGTGGGATGGCCGGAACACTTATATGGTGGACGAGAGGCTTGCCACGCCCCGCGCTCAGGTAGCTAGGGCTGTGTGTTCCGTCTCATGATGGGCATGGATCCTGGGATCCTCAGCTCCTCGCTAGCCAGGCGAGTACCGGCGATCAGAAAGCGCGGGAGTGGCCAGAGCAAGGCTGACCATGTCGACGCAGGGTGACTGAGCCGTTCCCCTGGAAGAGGGTGGCCGGCTGGACTAGGCTCCGGAACGAGATGGCCATCAAGGGTTGTCCTAACATGCTCAAACGGGGCAGGGTGGGCGTCATGGGGGCTGTCCTCCGTGGGGTGCCCGGCGTGGCCGCGTGGCATGTCCCCTGTCTGGACGCATTGGTGAGGTCCTGCTCTGCCTGTTTGGAGAGGCGCTCGCTTTGACCCTTTCGCGAGACCCAGCAGAGCAGACCAGGGTCAATCGTACCAAGAATGAGATGACAGGGGATCATCAGCCACTTGGCGACGCGGTGGTATTCTCTGGGACTCAGCGTGTTTGGAGGTTAGGGTGCACAGGATGGGGTCGTGCTAACGAAGACTCCATGCTGCCGTGGTCCCGGCCGCGATGATGTTCTTTTCCTCAATCTGAGTTGTGGTGCCTTCTGGAGATAAGCTACCTGTCAAGGTCTGAAGCAAGAGCGACTCGAACTTGCACAGCTGGTGCCTGGGATACCGAGTCGAACTGGGCAGCCACAGTTGTGTACGAGGCAGGCACGATGGCTGCCGCAACCAAGCTGATTGGCACGAACGGCCATTAGACCCGACGCAGGCCCTGTCGTCCCGTGTGCAACAGAAACCTCCTTCCAGGTTGTGGCGGGAACACGATGGACGGTAAGCTCGGATCAGACGAGACATGGCACATGGTTCGTCTCACGTTCCATGGCCCTGGCGAGAGCCGCATGCAGGTCGCGAGGGACAGGAGCGCTGCAAGCCAGTGGCTGGATCGGATGCTGCCGTGGATCTGGGGTTTACAGGGGCCTTCCCCTTGTACCTTGGCGCCTGCAGGAAACGGCCAACGTCACTGCTGCTGCAGAGACACAAGCGAGAACCCCCTTCCCTATCTGCAGCACTGCAAATTTTTGTGTCAGCCTGTTAAGCGCTTCTCAGCCAACCGCGCTCGGAGAATTCCTCAGACGCAACAAAAGCTCCCGCTTCACGTCAGATCTCGGCTTCCCCTTTCCAAGCGCCGTCTCCCCCAAAGCCCAAAGCGATCGCAGTCCAGCCTGATTTGGCAACACCATGACTGCCCAAGACCGCTTTGAACATCAGACGAAACGAGATGAGAGGACAGAAACGGGTTGACGGCTAGTTGAGCCGATGATCGTGTTTGCTTCGGCTGGGTTCAGCACCACCTCAGGATGCGATTTGAAGTTTAGCATCTACGGGCAGTTGTTGGATGGCGGTTGATCAGCGGTTGGTCAAGATGGATCTCCTTCCCATGAGGGATGAGTTGCTTCGTGATGACAATGCGCCATGCTCGTTTGCCTACACACTAAGCAGTCCTCGTACAGAATCATATCCAAAGGCGCCGGCTTGCGCCAACTCATGTAGTTGGGGGTAAGTTAATCTCAAAGGGAGCTTGTGCCGCCAATCCATGATCTCAAGCCATGGCGGCCAAACAACCTCGAGCACAACCGCTCTCCCACTCGCCCTAGAGCCCTAAACAAGTCGCACCATTCCCCTACCCAAACACACGATTCTCCTTGTATGAGCACAAGATATGGTCTCACCGTCGTTCTCCGTCTGTCGACACTGCCGCTTGGAGTTGCGGTCCGCATGCCACCGCCAGCATGAAACACCGCTCAGGGCATGACGCCGGCTCAACATGCCCCGATGCAAGCCTCAGCGGGCTGAGGCGCACGAACCCTGCATGAGGACAGTCACCAGACGTCATCTCAACAGAAGGCAGGTTTGATCGACACATAAAGTTGACTCCATCATCACCGTCACGGCTGCTGGCATTGATGTGAGGCATATTGAGTACAATATAGGCTGGACCGTGGATGAAAGTCTCCCAAGATCTCCGCCATGTCCATCCTCTTGGCTGGTTTGTCCTCACTGACGCCCGTCACCTGTCCCTCTTCGACCTTGGCATCTTTGCTCTGATCCGAGCTCGACTTTGGAACCGAGGGCTCGACCCGAGTTTGAGAGTCGGATTATCCGGCAGTTGACGTCTTAGTTTCTCATGCTGTCAGGCCTGCTGGGTGTTGGGCACCTGTCGAACCTGGGTTCGGGACTTGATCATAAGTCCATCATGCCAATCCTTCGCCGCATCCTCTCGTTCCCTGGGTCGTCGGTGTGCGATAAGCATGCCTAAACCAAGGAGATACCTCGCCACGGATCCTCCATGTTGCACCGACGGCGACGTTTGTTCACGATGCGCAGCGGGACGTTTCCAGTGACTTGTCTTTTGTACAATCGGCATTGACCAGCGAACAAGGTCTAGGGGGAGGAAGACTAAAGAGAAAGAAGAAAAATGCCCAAACTCAAGCAGCAGTCAGGCTTGCTCCGCGGTTTATGGTCTATAAGGGGGCGCTGCAACCGGAAACCCTGCGACGCTCTCTTTTGTTTCGCCCAAACCCCGTACTGTACTAATACACCGCCCTACTCCATCTCTTGTGTGTTCCAAAGATTCCCTCTTCTTTCTTTAACCGACAACCAGCTTGCCGTCGTCGGAGAAGTCGTACTCGGGGATCTCGAGGTTCAGCGGCGCAGGTCCTTTCCTGATGCGGCCCGAGATGTCGTAGTGGGAACCGTGGCAGGGGCAGAACCAACCGCCGAAGTCACCGGCCTCGCCAATGGGCACGCAACCCAAGTGTGTGCAGACGCCTGGTTTCAGTGTGTCAGTTACCCTGTTCCATCCTTTCTCCTAGGCAAAGCGGGCGAATAAAAACCTACCAAGCATGACAAGCCACTCAGGCTTCTTGACGCGCTGGTCGTCGGACTCGGGGTCTCTTAATGAGGCAACGTTGACCTGGTTGGCCTCGTCGATCTCGGCCGCCGTCCGGTGGCGGATGAAGACGGGCTTGCCTCTCCACTTGATAATGACCTGCAGGCTGTCAGCCATCTCCCTCCCACACGCTTTGGGGAAGTTCGGAGCGAAATCCTTACGTTCTTGCCCTCAGGAATGGCAGCCAGGTCAACCTCAACCTTGGCCATGGCCAAGACATCAGCCGAAGCAGACATGTTGACGAGGAACTCTGTTGTTTGGCACCCTCAAGTCAGCCCCCAGCCCAATCCAATTGCCTGCACCCATCCATCCTCCCCAACACCAATTGACTCCCCAACCCCATCCCACCCAACCCAGAAAAACTCACCCTGGATAGTCGACTTGGCCCCCGCGGCCGAGATCGCGCCGAGCGTGCCGACCATGAAGTAGGAAAACAGCGCATTGGTGCCGCCGGACCCCTTGGACATGTACTTGGAGAAGTCGGGGATCTTGCTGCTCTTGCTCTCGCCCTTGAAGGGGCTCTCGAAGCTGGACGAGGCGCCGGCCGCGAGCGCGGGGGTCGAGCTCATGGCGCGGACGGGCAGGCGGAGCGAGGCGGACCGCGCGAGGGCGCGCGACATGGTCGAGAGGGGCGCCATTGCGAAAGAGCGGGAGGGAAAATTAAATCGGATCGGTCGGCGAACGCGGGGATTGGGAGGAGCGAGTGAGATTGTCGTCGCTGCGATCCGCGCGGATGCGGGGCGGAGGGGAGAGGAGCGGCGAGGGTTTGCGGTGTGTGGTGGTTGTCGACGTCGGCCGAGTCCGTGGACTGAGGTTTTTCAGGAAAGGCGCTGTTTCTGGGCCGAGCACCAGTTTCCACATTTCCCGGGCGTAGAGCTGGCCCGAGGGAAGCTGTGGCGGCCTGAGGCAGCTGGTTTTCTGCAAATACTCGGCTGCTGATTGGCCGGCTGCGACTCCGGCTTCTCCCGCGGCCCTTGGCAGCTGGTGGCATGTCGAGCCATTGTGTCACTGCCAGGATCGCCGTTGCCACGAGCACTCTGAACCTGACAAGTGTCTCCGTACAGAGGCCAATTGCCCCCCAAAAATCTCAATTGCCCCGGAAAACTCTATTCTGACTCCCGGTATCCGTTTAATGCATGCGCCGGAGCTCTTCGACCATGTTCCGCATGTCCTCGACGGTCGGGCCAAGACCCTGGCAGATGACCGCCTGCGTCGCTTCGTCCACGTCCAAGAAGCGTTCCAACAACTCCCCGTCCAAGAACCGGAATGGCCCATTGCCTTCCCTTTCTGCGTTCCTAAACGCCCTGTATGTCCTAAAGTCGATGCCCCCCGCCGTCTTGATCACATCGGCCAGCTTCGCCTGGAAACGCATGAGTAAATCCTGGGCATGCGGTGCGACTGTTCCAAACATGTAAATGCCACCCTCGACCTGTCATGAAAAGTCAGCAATGTCCCGTCTCCTTCGTACACAGAGTGACCTACCGTCCCCAAAAGCGCCCTCGGCACAATCATCGCCCCCGGCGTCGTCTCAACCTCCACCCCGCGTATCCTGTTCACCATCTCCCCTAGATTGATCTCACTCGTGACCTCCATCCTCCGCTTATCCTCCGCCGTCACCCCTTCCAAATTCTGCCGCAGCACCATCAAATTCCCCTGCGCGTCCGCCTCCAGCCAGCTCTCCCCCTCAACGTGCCCCACGGCCGTGGCCCAGACACTCCCAAAGTGCCTCGCCCGCTCCACCAGCCTCGGTCCCTTATCCCCCGTGACGTACTCAACCAGCGAGACCGACTTCATCAGATCCGCCACCGCAATCGTGTTGCCCCGCACATGGATCTCCGCCGGGTAGCTCGACGGCCGGTACGACGCGAGCCTGCTCAGCTCGCCCGTGGTGCTCGACGTCTCCTCGTACTGGCACACGACCACCGTCTTGGTCAGCCCCGCGACGATCTTCCCGTCCTCCATCACGCCCAGGCACCGGCACGCGCCCTTGAGCTCGTGGCTCAGCACCAGGTACGGATTCCGCTCCCCGTCCACCCCAAACACCAGGATCCGCCCGCGCGCGTCCGCTGAGGGGCCCGGGCCCAGGTCTGGATCGGGCAGGTAGCTCGTACCAACGACGAAGCGCTCGGCCGGGTTGCCGTACGAGTCGCGCAGCTCGGCGCGCGCGACGCACTCGACCAGCTCCGTGTGCGAGGGCCCGCCGAGTGGGAAGGACTTGCCGACGCGGTCAAAGATGATCTCGTCGACGAGCTTGAACGACGACTGCACCGTCTCCTCGCCGCCGGCCAGGTCACGCCGGATGCAGCCGAGGCCAAAGACTTTTTCTTTGGGGGAGTAGGCGATGCGGCGGACCATCTCGCCCATGGGCAGCGGGCGCTCGTGGGTGCGGCGCACGCGGTCGATCTGCGAGATCTTGAGCTGCGCGTCGGTGGCGAGGACGATGCAGTCCGGGAAGGCGGCCGTGTCGAAGGGGCAGATGTAGGTTGCTTCCTCGGCGGTGACGGCCGAGTAGACGATGCGGCCCTCGGAGCCGTAGATGAGGCTGGGGTGTTCGGTGGTGGCGAAGATGCTGTGGAGGGTGCTGTCGGGTTGGGGGAGGAGGTGGAAGCGCGCTTGGCGCATGCCGAGGATGACTCGTTTCCGCCCCGACAGGGAGAAGTCAGGGGAGATATTGAAGGTGATGACGTTGCCGTCTTGCATGGCGACGAATAATGTTGGCCCGGAGATGTTGGGTGGGAGGATCTGGATGAGCGCGAGATCGCGTGGTATTGAGGCGTCGTCCTTGGATGTGCGCAGCGACTCGCCGTGGATGGGTTCGAGCGTGTTCAGGTCGATGATGGAGACGGTGCCGGACGACCAGAAGCCGACCACAGCGACATCCTCCAACTGCGGTGGTACATGGATGCATGCGATTTGGTCCTGTTCGCTGATGTCTTTGCTCTGGACAACCCGCAGATCATCAGATTGCAAGGACACAAGCTCGGTGCCATCCACAGACAACAAGAGCGAGTGTGAGTTGGCCGACGCGCTTACGATACTGCTTTGCCCGGCCGGCGTCCACGATGCTACCGTGACACCGCTTTCGGTGTCGAGGACGGTGGCGGTGGCGGTGGTAACCTGCAGAATCTGTCCATTCGAGAGATTCATGGCTAATAGTGTCTGGTGATTGAATGCCATTCCCGCGAAGGACTCTACCTCCTCGACTTCGCCATGCGGATCAAACCGAAACACCCGGGTCTCCGTCAAGAACGACACCGCCAAGGTGTCGGTTTTTGGAGACCCGTAAGACTGAAGGGAGAAGAGCCCGCGGCAATGCTCCAGATCAGCGAGGATGCCGACATCCTCAAGCCCGACACCGCTTCGTACACTCCTGAGTGTCCCGTCCTTGTGCACGCCGCTGCAGGTGACGATCCGGGCCTGGCCAGAGGAGTATTCGTTTCCCAGTTGGCCTTCGTCCCCCCTGTTGCCCATATCCATTATCGTGAAGTCCAAGATCGGACCAATGTTCGAGATGGTCTGAACAAGCTGTACGTATTGTGTGGCGTCCTCATTCAGAAGATCGAGTCGGTAGAGCTGGCTGTCACCGTAATGTGAGGCGACAAACAGCAGTTCGTTTCCAAGATACACCAGGCTGCTTGCGCGAGAGGTCTTTGCGATGTAACTCACATCCATGCCCGTCACCACGACGCCGTCCGTGTTCAGGGTCAGAAGATGCAGGTTTCCGTAGTCGTCGGCGAGAAAATAGTGCTTCACGTTGTACTCGGCCCACGCCACGAAGATGGATGCCTCTTTCAGAGCCGACTCCACCCTCGCCTTTGTGACTTCGTCGATGTAGAGCAGCCGCGTCTCGCCCACCACTATCAACCCTCCGATGTGCGCTTTCGCCGACTCGACGTTCCGTACATTGTGCCGCTTGACCTTCTCCTGCTCCTTGCGCACAGGAATCAGCATGGATGCGCTCGAGTCTGGTATCTCGTCGTCGATGTCCCGATCCTTGTCGGGCCTAAACTGCGAGGCGGCTGTGTTCCGGTCGTCCGTCGTCAAAGGGTAAGTGGCGAGTTTCGCATCGCCCGAATCGGCCCGGCTTTGGTAGAGGAAGGCAATCTTTGGCTGCCCCGTCTCGGTGTAGAGGAACGTGCTCGCCTTGATGAAGAGCTCCGACAGCCGCACCTGGTCCATCCACTCGAGCACCATGGCGTTGTTTTTCCGGTTTCCGAGCCGCAGCATTGTGAGAACCCCCTCCCACAAGTGCATGGCTAGATATCTCCCTGACGGATCGACCAGGCATCGGTCCTGGCTCTGGGAATCTCGCATGTGGCGCTCGCCGGGATCCTTGAACGGGTCTATCGTGTCAAGTTGTTCCGTGCGCGGGTTCCATGCCAGTGTGAAGTATTCGAAGCGGTCGGTGCCAATGAATAGGAGGTCGACGTCTGTGTCCTTCGGTCGGAGCTTCTGCAGGATCGAGATGGTGCCGTTGACAACCTTGGAGTATGCTAGGGCGAGCATGCCGTCGGAGAGCCGCCATATCTCTAGTCGGTTGGCTTTTCTATCGCAGTATGTCGTTTGTCAGCACCATGAGGTTCTCGCGACTCGCGACAAAGACAGGAACGGGTATGAGTTCTTACGCAAGCACCAAGCTCACCTCCTCCTCATCGAGGAGGTTGCAGCGCAGGGCGTGCCGCACGCTGCTGGGTTTGTGAATTGGGGCTATATAAGCCATTGCGACAGAGAATGGCGACGGCAGTTGTTAGATGGTGGTTGGGGACAATGGTCGTCACATTCGTCGAGTCCGGGGCTCACGGAGCGCCCATGTGGAGGAGGTCAAGGGAAGAGGCGCCGGAGATAAGATAGAGCTCCAGCGCCGTTGAATCCGCACCCCGCGATCGCGTTGCTGGGGCGCGTTGGCCAATCAAGAGCCAACAATGTTAATTGAGCGGGCCGGAGGAAGCTCGATCGGCTGCTTGCTGGTTTGCCTGGCTCGCCTGGCTCAACTGGCAAGAGCAACCCAAAGCAGAATGATTCCTCAAGGATGGCTTTGCTCAGGCAAATGCTTCAAATTATGTTTTTATACAGAAAACTTATTTCTTTTTTGTTTCGCGGACTACCCAATGTTACCGATCAATTCCAGCCGGTTTGCTCAATCGCTTGCAGCACCTTCCACATCCGCTGCAACCCAATCTCCAGCGCCTCTCTGCTCACTGAGAACGTCAGCCGGAACCAGCCCAGCTCTTCACTGCAAAAGTTGCTTCCCAGCGCGATACCCACTCCATTCGCAAAGAAACGGGTGCCAATTTCCCCCTCCCGCCGCCGGTATTCCTCCTTGTCTTGGGGCGTCAAGTGATGGACCGAGAGGTCAGCAACCTCGCCTGCTCCCGTCAAGTATCTCCTGAGATCGACCCAGATGAACATGCCAGCGTTCCTTCATCTCCGTCAGACCTCGCTCCTTTCCCAACAAAACGTGGAAGGGCTGGTGCACTCACGAGTTCCTGTAGTACGGGATTCCATGCTCGTCCAAGAACTTCGTCGAAAAGGCATATCCCTCCGCCAACCCCTGCTGGTTCTTTGCAAAGAAACCCTCGGTGTACTTCTCGTTCTCCAGCATCTTGGCCCATATGTCCTGAGTAAGATACGGAGGCCACCCGAGCATACTGCCAACGAGTGTCAGCTTGCAGTCGGGGCATCACGTTTTCATCACTTACCTGGTACCCGCAATCGCCGCCTGGAGCCCCTGGTTCTTGGTGTGCAGCATGCCCAAGCGCAGGCCGTTGGCGCAGAAGTCTTTGCTGGCGCCGTATGCGACGTGGACGAGCTGGGAGTCGATCCTGTCGGCAAGGTCTAGGGCCAGGGCGGACGTGAATGGGACTGGAGCTGGCGCCTGCGGGTTCTCAAAGACGGAGTTGGCGTAGATCTCGTCGCTAATGAGGTGGAGTTGGTGCTTGCCGCAGAAGCTCGCGATTTCCTTGATTGCTTCGACCGACTAGCGTGTGTCAGTTGTGATCATCACCTGCAACATGCGGGGAACACTTGCGTAGCATCTCCCAAGGGGATTGTGCGGGCTGAAGCAGCTTGTCAGTACATGGTTACCAAGTTCTGTACAGAGGGTCTCACTTGGTCAGCAGAACGGCCCGAACTTTAATCCCTTTCTCCTTGGCTTCTTTAAGGGCCGTCTCCAGTGACTTGATGTTCATCTGTGCGTCAAAAACATCATCAAACCCCTTGTAGTCTTCCAATGTCTGGAATAATGCCGGAACAATAACAGCTCGGGCCCGAGTTGGGATGTCCACAGCGAAGCCCAAGTAAAATGGGTGCGGAACGATGATCCCCTCGCCTTCATTGCAGATGGCCCATGCGAGACTGTCGATGATGGAGGTCACGCCGGCCATGATGAGGATGTCCTCATGCCGCACATCCTCGCGAGGCTGGAAGTTGGAGTTGAGGAACGTGGCGAGGGCCTGTCTGAGCCGCGGTGACCCCTTGGGACCGGAGCCGTATGTGAGATGGTGGACTGGATCGACAGCAAGCTGGTTGCCAGGTAAGCGCCTCTTCCAAATGCTGGGCTGTTTGTCGTGGCTCACATTCTTGCTGATGAATTCGACAACCTCCTGGTGCATGAGAGCGTTCTCGGCTACGCTCAAGTTCACCCTACAACGCGTCAGAAAGCATGACGACGGGCTCAGCAAGACTGACTCACACTCCTTCAGGGCAATCCGATGTCCAGGGGTTGGTAAGGGACTTCTCAAAGAACTCCCACTGGCGCATGTGGACATAATTGTGAGCCGCTCTCTCGGCGATCAGAAAGGAGGAGGCCACGTCCTCGGCGGACATGGCGTCGGAACGGTCTGCCATTTGGTGGTGATCTCAACGTAGGCGAGAGCTGAGGCACCAGAGGAACAGGCAAAAGAGGATACGAAGAAGTCCATTTACACATGCGGGGCTAGATGTTAGCTGCAGGGCGTCGTAGCACTTCCGATAAGCCGAGTCGCTGCTCCGCTCGGACGGCTTCCACTTTCATGATGATGGCCAGTATCGGGTCTGGTGCTGGGTGACGAATGTCCACAAAACACACTGCGCTTGAAAAGACTCCCAACTCTCAAGGCCACATCATCCCAAGATTCTGAGCGTCATGAGCTGCAATGTTTTGCAGGTGACGCACGCCTGAACTCTTTGCCAAGTTTCATCACCGACGCACATTGCGGAGGCCTGACGTGGAGCGGGTGGGCCGACCGACCAGCGTCATCTGCCTCTGAACCGAACCCAACAACCCACGGCGCACAACCGGCCAAGATCTTCTTCCTCACATCCCGAGCTGAGCCCAAGATTGCAACGAAAAAGGAGGTGTTCGCTTCGCCCAGAGACAGTGTAATACTGGGGAAACTGTGCTAAGATGACATGCGCAAGCACAGAGGTCATCGAAGCGAGTGACAAAAATTAGTATAATCAAATAAATCTACTCCGTAGAGCAGTTTCAGAGATTAAACTGAAAAGAACAGATACTACACTTGATCTAAGCCAAAAGGCAAAGAGAGCTAAAGAAAAAAGAAGAAAAGAGAACTGAAAATTTGGCGGGGGAGTGAAGAATTTATAGGCGGTCGTGGGTGGTCCGTGCATGCCTGCTAGAGGTGCAAATTGCAGGCGCTCGAAGCCACAGTGGGGCGGCTCAAGAGGCTGGTCAAGCCACGATTCTCGTTGCTGTGCGATGTACTGCAATCACCACAGTCCTCAGTTCTCAGCGCACAAGTCCATACAGAGAGTTTTGGTGATGCAAATTCAGCGATATTTGGCATTATTTGTCGGCACAATTACAACCCTGTACATGGCGCCAGCCTGTCCGAAATCCACCTTGCCCAGTCATCGATTTCTCGTCATCATGCGACGCTTCAAGTTCCCAGTCCTCGTCAAGAGTACTTCAGGGGCAATTGTGAATGCCTTTCGGTAGTACTATTGGAGGTAGAGCCGAGCCTCTGCGCAGACGTGGAGAAGAGGCGGGCGAGAGGAGCGCCGGCGCAGGAGAGGCTTGGACCCAAAGAGTCGCAAAGACGGGTCCGAGGACGACCTCGCACGGCTCCATGCTCAACTCCCACATGGACTGCCAGAGCCCGAGTGGCAGGCGCGGGAAGGGATGGAAGGTGATTTGGATTTGGGCATCTGGGCATCTGGGCAACGGTCGGTGATTCGCCGATGGGATAACTCAAGCGGGAATATCTGCACGAGAAAAGGGGAACAAAACAAAGGAACAGTGCAAAAGATGATGCTCTCGCCGCACGCTGGGCCAACCTGATATCTCTTGGCACACGGCATGTTCGAACCAACAGTCAACGGCCTCCCTCTTTCGGCCATGATGCCTGGAAAGAAGGAACCGGTACCTAGTTATGGATCCTGCAAGGATTGTCACCCTTGTCCGGCCTTAGCGCGTTCTGAATCCTTTTTCCATCAAGCCGAAGTGCCGCTTATTCCTTTCACATTCCCCTAAAGCAGTCTCCTTCTTATCATCACCGAAACAACACACACGGTCATGAGGGCCAACCAAGCCGCGTTAGCAGCCTTCGGGTTCGCCACGATGCCTCACCGCGTCGTCGCGTCCAATGGCCAGCAGGCATCACCACTCTCGCAACGCGATGTAGCTCCACAATGGAAAGCCCTCGGCTGCTATGTCGACAAGCAGGCGCTACAAAACCTCACCACCAAAGCAAGCCGCACCTTCCTTACCATTGGCAACTGTGAGGAGGCCTGTTTCTCCGACGGCTTCCAGTACGCCGGTGTCCAAGTCAACCAGTGCTGGTGTGGGACTCATGTGGGAAGCTCGAGGACGGAAAACCAGGAAGACTGCGATATCCCGTGCCCCGGTTATTCCCTTGACATATGCGGCGGACTCGACGCCATCAACATCTTTGAAGCTCAGACCGGGGGCACGTCGACAGCCCGTCCTGCCCCGACTGGCAGCAGCAGCAGCGGCACCATCTCCACCTCCACTGCCAGCCTCGCCGCTGCCAGTTCCACCACTGCCAATACCACCACGCCAACCAGCCAGACGGCGTCCACCACCTCTTCCTCGCAGGCAACCGCCACTGGTGGAGCAGAGGGGCAGAAATCGGGGAGCAGGGGAATGCATTCCGTCTCGCAGGGGCTCACGTGGCTCGCAGCGGGTCTAGTTTGGTTGGTCCTCGAGCTGTAGAGCAGCGGGAACCGGTTGGGACGGCATATTCGGTTTCCAAAGACTCTCGTGCTGAAATGGAAACCTGTTGGCATGACGCAGAGTTGATATCACTGGCCTTCGTTTCCGCCTTGAGGAGCTCACTGGCCAATCAAAGGAGGACTGGTGAGCAAGAATCTCAGCTCACACACGACCGAAGAAGCAACGCCTAGACCGAGGCCAGCATGAGATTGCCACTTAGTGGTCTATCTTCCAAGTTACCTTGGCAGATGCTTGTATACCAATCATACTAAACACAAGAGTTGATGCTTGAATCAAGTGCAGATCTTTTCCTTTCCCTACCTCTTCCCTTACTTCTTTCTCCTCCTTTCCCCCTTACCCTGTCTGGCGTGTCTGGTTGACATTGGATAAAGAATACAGCTTCCTTGGAAATGAAAATTCCAGAAGTTTGATTCACAGTCCAGACACAAATTTCGGTATTGGGTTGCAAACATATCTCATGACGGCATTCAGCCAACACAAACAAGCAAGAGAGCCCAACCAAGAACCATCAACACGCTAATACATGTACATCAACCACCCATCCCCCAAGAACGACTGCACCGTCACCGCCGACGGGCTCCCCTTGAAAGTAAAGTCGCCAATGCCCAAGAATATCCCGCCACCCACCGTCCCGCCCGTCACTCCCCTCTGCGGCCCGGGACCAATCTTAAAGTCGGTCAACACCGCGCACCGCAGCACCACGACCCTCTCGAGCGGCTGGCCCCCCTTGACCACCGTCCCCTTGTACACCGACAACGTCCTCCTGCTC
>Ga0247824_10000849_pt1 | contig 16097 bp, 19 predicted proteins | sample 13C_PalmiticAcid_FD_194412 | JGI IMG/M metagenome (GOLD analysis project Ga0247824, IMG submission 194412) | Soil microbial communities from agricultural site in Penn Yan, New York, United States - 13C_PalmiticAcid_Day48 | ecosystem: Environmental > Terrestrial > Soil > Agricultural land... | reverse complement strand
GCCCAAGCCAAAGGCAAGGGTAAAAGTACCAGCAAAGGCCAAGACAATGGCGAGGGTACAAGCGCGAGCGGATCCATCGATCAAGGCACGGGCCCAGCCAGCTCAAGTACGGGAGTTGGCACAAGGTCAAGCCCACGCAGGAAACGAACTGCGTCGATGGCATTGCAGCCATAGATAGTTTTTCGCGTGTTTGAGCTCCATAGTTTTGAGGAAACACAATGACCCTCGTGACTGCAACGTCATTAGGGCCTCCATTGTGCATTTGTGCGGTACTCGGTCTTTTCTTCGCATCATCCTCAAAGCAGTTCAGGACAATCTATTGCCAAAAAGTCCACGGTCATCGTCGTTTGCCGTAAAGTCCGCTGGATCATCATGTACAACAACAGCAACAACATGAACAACCAGCAGCAGCAATACCAACACCAACAGTATCAGTATCAACAACAGCTGCAACAACAGCAGCAACAACAGCAACAACAACAACAGCAGTTTTATCAATCGGTAGTAGGCAGCCATTTTCAGTACAATGCCGGCTTTGGACAGCCCCTAGCTTACCAACAGCAGCTGTATGGTCAAGTAATGCACCAACAGCAGCAGTACCAGCCTGCTCGTCCTGGTTGGGCTGTCTCCCGCGAAGAAAAGGCTCAGTATGACCGAATTTTTTCAGCCTGGGATCCTGACCGTTCCGGTTTTATCAGTGGTAGGTTGTACGCCCCATGTCTACCAGCTACATTATAGGCGTCAACATGAGTGTTCCGCTCGACTTGAATTAACCTGTCTTGTATGCGCAGGCGATCGTGCTCGTGAGATCTTTGGATCCAGTGGACTCCCATCGACGGACCTGGGTCATATCTGGTGAGGATCCATGATCACACAAACCAAATTTGTGTTCTCGCTCTCAGTATATTAACAGATTTATTTTTGTTCGTCCATGAAAAGGGCTCTTGCGGATCCTGACAACCGTGGAAAACTCAACAAGGACGAATTTGCGGTTGCCATGCACCTGGTGTATCGAAAGTTGAACGGAGGCGACATTCCTGCTGTTCTTCCCGACGACCTCGTCCCACCCTCCACTCGCGACATATCCGACACACTGGATTTTGTAAAATCGCTTATGACTGATATCCCTTCGAATGCGGGCTCAACAAATTGGGGCTCCTATGGTTCTCCCTCCAGCCAGTCCTCCTCAAAGCGCCTTAGCGTCCGTTCTCCAGACGATGTTGGTTATGTGTCGTCTGCCCGCAGGGGAAATCTCGCAGCAAGCTCGACCTCTGGTCGTACCTATAGCTTATCGGACACCTCCATCGGTCGATTGCAGAAAGAAATCAACGAGCAGCAATTGATGCTCGAGTCGGCATTGTCCCAAGGTGGCCAGCCAGTCTCTGGTGAAGACCGAGAAGTGTCAGATTTGAAGGTACAGATCAGAAATGCCCAATCTAGGCTCATGACCTCTTCCAACGAATCTATTCATCGTCGACTGGCTCAAGGGGCCGAGGATCTTTCACGTCTTCGAGAGGAACGCCGAAACGTGGACCAAGAATTGGCAGCGTTACAGAGGACAATCGCCGTTCTTGCCAGCCAGGTCCGAGAAGCCGATAAGAACTTGGAGGAGTCTCGCCTAGAGGTTGCTAAACTCAGGGCAGGTGGAGGGTCGAGTGGCGATGCCAATGTAATTGGGACAGGCCCAGGCGGAGAGATTACGCCTGAAGACAGAAGAAAAGCCAAGATAGCCCTCATGAAGGCTCAACGCACCGCTGCACTTACAGGAAAGCCCGTTCCTTCTGCTGCTCAAGTTGGAATTGATCCTGATCAGGTTGCCCGCATTAGGGCCGAGAGAAACGTTGGCGAGCAAAACGTTGCTGAGGTTGAGACTGCAGTTCGTCGACTCGAAGACACTATGCGACAGATTGAACGAGATCTAGACATTCATACACGGCCTCTTGTAGACAACCACTCTGATGACAACCGTCGAAAATGGGAGGAAGGCGCTGGCGTTGAGTCTGAAGTAGTCCGTCGTTTTATTCAGGAGATCAGGCCAGCAGTCTCTTCGACTTCTCAGTCAGCACAAACATATCGATCTTCCACAGCAAGCCTTCGACCATATTCATCAGCGGCATCGCAAAGTATCCCATTATCTTCCTCGATCTCTGACTCCTCACCCTCGCCTATCCTGTCCCCTGCCTCCTCGAGTGTCAGTCTTGTCGGTAAAACCCCAGAGGAGCGTCTTGCCATCATCCGTGCTAGGGCCGAACAGAGGATACGTGATCGTGAAGCGGAGCTGCGCGCCAAGGCCCAGGCTAGCCGCGCAGAATCCAACATACCATCACCAGCTACAGCATTGTCAGAAGAAGATGCCCAGATGAAGGAAAGGTTCGAAGAGGCTGAGCGCAAGGCCAAAGAAAGGCTGGCTGCCAATGCGGAGTCAAAGCGTCGTCAGGCAGAACAAGAACGACAGGCTGAGAGAGATCTTCAAGCCGAGCAAGAGAAGGACTCTCAGGCAATGCGCGATGCTGAAACCCATAGGCGTCTGGAAGCGGAGCGTCGATCTCAACAGGAGTTACAGGAACAAAAGGATGCCGCTAATCGCAGACTGAAAGAGGAGCAGGACCAAAGTATCGAAAGAGAACGTCTGGCTCAAAAGGAGATGCAGGAACAAAAGGATGCTGCTGACCGCAGACTGAGACAGGAACAGGAGCTACAACGTATCGAAAGAGAACGTCAGGATCAAGAGGAGATAGAGAGGAAGGAGCGATTTCTACAGTCTATTGAAGCCGCAAAACAGCAGCCTCCTCAATCAGTCACCATCCCCTCCGCTCACTCTACCAAGGAGCCAGTGAGGAATGAACCCATCCGCATTACCTTGGATTTAAACCCGTTTGCCAAACATCGTAGGTCCATCTCATCCTCAGATGACGACTGGGATACTGCAAGTCCGGTAGCTTCACCTCCTGCGGCGTCTGCTGGCACTTCTGGCTCTAATGCGACCTCGAGTTCCAACAACCCATTTTTCCGCATGATGTCCTCCAACCAACCCCAGGCTGCTAGTCTTTCACATTCTAAAGATACATCAGACGGCTGGGATGTTGTGGAAAAGGATGTAGACATGGACCAGCTTTCACACAAGTTATTCTCTACTCCACTGAGCAGTAACAAAGACCCCAATTCTTCGGGTGTAGAACAATCCTCTGTGAATGTTCCCCCACCTCCACCTATGCCAACAACAAGCCCTTTCGCCACGACAACTGGAATTCCGGTGCCTCCTCCGTTGCCACCTTCAACAACACCTGCTCCAGGTTCCACTTCGTCTTCGATACCAATGCCCCCGCCTCTACCATCAGCAGGTACTCCTGCACCGCCACGTGGTCCACAGGTTGATATCTCCACATCAGTACGCGGCCCACAGGGGGGTATCCCTGTTCCACCTCCTGCTCAGACGGCAGCAGTGTCACGATCTCCTCAGGGCGATGGTGCTCGGGGAGCATTGTTAAGTCAAATTCAGTCCGGTATTCGTTTGAGAAAGGCTGTTACGAATGACAAGAGTACTGTTAAAAGTGTTGGTAGGTTATGATAAACATGAGTTGATTGACCTTTACTCATTCAAGCTGAGCTATGTCAGCGACTAACCAAGCATGAATATTACTATAGGACGAGTCATGGGTGGGGATTCACCCTCGACTATCGTGCATGTATCTAAGGAATCTCCACCAAGCTCGTACACTTCTTCCAGCTCAATGGGCCTACCTGGCTTAGGTGGACTGTTTGCTGACGGGATGCCCACATTAAAAAAATCGTCGGATGTTGCCACAAACGTGAACAGTACCTCTGAAGACAACAACAGTCGTCGTGAGAGCACAGATTGGTTCGGACGCCTTGCAAGCAACACCCCAGTTGAGACACCGGCCTCACAACCTGAACCGACGATATCCAGTGTGACTGATGTCACTCCAGAATCAACCTATCCTAATACCGCCACCATTTTACCACCATCATCGCAGGCTACATCTCAAGCACAATCTCCAGCGGATCTTGTGGAGAAGGTCAAGAATCCCATTGAGAGTAAGGTAGACTTCTCTAATGGATATCGCGCCAAAGCATTATGGAGCTATAGCGCCGTAGACATGGAACATGTCAGCTTTGATGCTGGCAGTTACATGCGGGTTTATCCCTCAAAGGAAGCAGGCAATGTCGACTGGGTCTACGGTGAGCTGGAGCAAGATGAGCAACTCAAAGGCTGGCTACCTAAAGCTTACACCGAGCAGATATGTGGTAAGTTTAATGTACATCCTTTCACCATCGCGCTTGAATTCCTTGGCTCAAATTTGTGGGCACGTTACTTAGTGTCGAGATTGTCCTTGTAGAGAAATTCAAGGCTAAAGCAGTGTTTGCTTATTCAGCCCAGAATGAAGGCGAACTCTCGGTTGAGCAAGGTGACATTGTTCAAGTGCTCGAAAAGCCTGATCCCCAGTGGTGGAGAGCACGGACTTCTGGGGGATCGATCGGTATGCTTCCAGCCACGTATCTCGAAGAGTACATTGAGGGTCAGATCCCTGCTGTTGGTACGTATCCCTTGTCAAAAGGAATTTTGGTTGTTATATTGGGCATCCCGGTTTGCATTGGAAAGGAAACAGAAACAGGGACATACTACAGAGGCCCCGTTGCACCAACTATGGGTGGGGGTTTGTGTGATCAGGGGATCCTGATTTATTGGTAATGCACCGTGGGTGTCGGTCTGAAGGCGGACGACACAACGAATGGGTTGCAGGCCGTCTACAAATAATGTAAAGGCACCAGAAGATTGTTGTTGCCACTTGACGTGCTCATGGGTCAAAACCACACGAACGGCCAGTTGCCCTCGAGGCTCGTATCCCTCGTCCCACCTGGAGGCGGAAGTGCAAGCATCATCAGTATCCGCTGGATGATGAGCATGACAAGAGGGAAAGGGTATTGTAATTGTCATGGAAGGGGGAGGGTGGAAGAGAAAAGGAAAGGGGTGGATTAACGACTTTCCTCGCTTTCATTTAAGACTTTGGAGAGACTCCGACATACGATGAAGTCTGTCAGGCCAAGCTTGTTCTCGACATTGGATCTCTCCTGACAACATCTACTGAATTGTCATCAATAGAACTTCCAATTGGAAAGGCAAAGGCTCTATACTTGTATACGGGACAAAGCACGGCGGAACTTTCCGTCGAGGCTGACGATCAAGTTGATATCATGGAGAAGCCGGACCCCTTGTGGTGGCGCGTCAGGAATGCCCGAGGCGACTCCGGAATGGTTCCTGCTTCGTACTTGGTAGAAGTGGACGAGCACTCCACTAGCGGTTAGTGCATTGCAGTTCTGTCCATCTATCCTCAAACTCTTTATCATCCATGTTACATCAGCACCTATGCTTGTTTACCCTTCACGGAGCACTGTCCGTTGAGTAGTTTCTCTTCATTAAACGTCCATCATGATGGGTATAAAACAAATAGCACTCTATTAAGACGCCAACTGAACGTGCGATTTTTCTTCAATATACACAATCATTAGCTACTCATGTTGCAGATAGTGATTCCACCGAGTACGAATCGTCAGAAGAGGATGATCAAGATGGCAGGTCTGAGGTTTACACAGAGTCTGGGGAATCTGATTCAGATACAGAGACATCAGAAGAAGTAGAAAGGGAAAATGGAAAGTATGGTGCGGAGGAGGGCAACTGCAGAATATCCGTAGCCTCGACTCCTGTGACGCCAACCACCCGCATTTCCCGCATTTCGAGATATCGCCAGCCGCCACCCAGGCCTACAAGACCTCATACAACTGCGTTGGATTCTTTGAGTGTTCCATCTTTAGCAGCCAGTCTCACAAGGAAACAGTCGGAGAGCGCATTATCATCCAACTTGTCTGTACCCTCAAAGGTCTTATCCGCCGGGCTCCAGCGATCCAGTAGCAATTCCGACATATCCAGGCCTCACCTCGGCAAGGTTATGTCGCCTGACGAATCCGATAGGTCTGGTATTACCAGTGGATCCATCGGCAGATTAACGAGTCCAACGTCGCCCAACTCCATATCGTGGAGTTCGACCATAGGATTAGGTGTAGCACATTCTTTGTCGGCAAAGGAGAAGAAACGACAGGAGGCGATCTATGAATTGATTACTACCGAGCAGGCCTATTTGTCGTGCTTGTATCTCGTACGGGATGACTTTCAACAGCCTTTGTTGAACCAAGGTTTGATCACACCAGAGGAGGGTCAATCTATTTTCATGGATTGGAGGAGTCTGCAGGAGCTATCGCAAAGTATTGTGGACGAGTTAACACAGAGACAAGGCAGCGACGGAGGTGTGGTGATGGCGGTTGGCGATGTGATCAATAGTCATATTGTTGAGCGAGCTGACTGCTTCATGCGCTATTGTGCAAACCATCGAGTGGCCAGCCTATTGCTTGTGAAGAAAATGGCGGAGAGCCGTCCTCTACTCGACTTTTTGACAGTAAGGCATTATTCCGTCAGCATCAAAGCGTGCTGTTACCATCAAGTTCTAAAATCTAAAGATTCGTCTTCCATTGTATTAGCAAGCGAAATCGAGGCCCTCATGTCGTGGGCTAGACTTGTCTAGTTTCTTGCTTCAGCCGCTTCAACGCATAACCAGGTATCCCCTGCTGATAAAAAAGGTAGGACATTCACCGAACGAAAGATGAATATATTATTGGGATGTGAATATTTACCTCTCCGCGTTAGATCCTCGAATATTCGGACGAAGATCATATAGATCACCTTCTCTTGTCAGAAGCGTTAGTCTCTGCGGAGGGATTCTTGGATCGTATCAACGAGTCCATCCGCAGTAGCGAAACCAGGCAACGACTGGAAGATATCCAGTCCAAGATGCCAGCAAGCGACTTGTCTGAGGTTTGTACCGTTTGACGATGTCTACAGCGACCTCCCGTTGACGAAGGACACCCAACATTTACCCCCCCCCCCCTTCTGTTTCCTGGTTTCTCTAGGGAATTGTACTGACTTCAAGCACAAAGTTTCTTGGTCAGAGGCAGCTTCTTCACGAAGGACACCTTCGCAAAGCAAAGTCCGGCAGGAAGCTTTACATTTACTTGTGCAACGACCTTCTTCTGATATTTATCCCTGGAAGAACTCGGACCTTGGCCAGAACAGCATCCCAGTCGTCTATCGCGCGGTCCACCTCCACAGGATCACCACAGTCCAGTGGCTCAGTGAGTCAAAGTGGTGCCAGTCAAGGCTGGACGCTTTATCAAGCTCCAATCCCTCTCGAGAGAGTCCAGTTTGGAGAGGATCAAGGAGACGATTTAAAGTTTACGATCGTGGTCACAACTCCTTCGTCCTCGAATATTGGTCATGTACCAGCACATCTTCAGTCGTCACAGCGGCAACAGCAGGTACAGGATTCATTGCAGTCATCTATCCACTTTAAAGCCAGCTCTGCCAAAGAGAGAAAGTCATGGATCAGCGCTATAGACAAGGCCGTAGAGGCACTTGCGAAGGCACCTCGAGGCCATGGGACGCGAACATCAATTCGCCCGCCGTTGTCAGAGACAATTGGAACAATGGCTATTTGGACGAACGAAGCCATTCTTTCAAGTCACAAATTCGGTATGGCTCGCTCTGGGCGTGCATGTGCAAAGCCTGGTGTTGTTTGCTGAACCTGACAATTATCGCAACTTTGACAATAGCAAAATCGAAATCGTATATGTGCACCATCGCTCTTGCTGGTCAACTGTTTACCACCAAGCCAGTATCCCCAACCCACGCTTTTTCGGGAGTCTTTTCGATCATGTGGCAAGAAAGTGTCATCTTTGCCATGACAAGTCTCACAGAAGCGCTTCATATCAAGCTCGTTTCCAGCTGCCCATTTTCTCCTGATGGTAAGAGTTGCTTGTAGTGTCATGTTCAGGGAAGCGTCAAGACTACGACTTATATTATCTCGTATCTCCAGCGATTGTTGGTAGTGGCCAGGTTCCCTTCCTTACTGTTGTTCCATTTGGAGAACGAGGCACCGAGGTCGTAGTCCCTCTCGCGGACGGAATTGAGGTCAAGTTTTTCATGTCGTACAAGACTCTTTAAGCACTGCGCGCGACCCGACTTCGTCGATTGGAAAAAGCTAAAAAGATACGTAGGAAGGTGCTAAATCTCTCAATGAGTTCTCATGCCAACCCAAAATGGAGTTTTGGTTTGCAAACCAGCACCCTGTGCCTACATGATGTTGGAGGCGAAAGGACGATAGATTATAGGCTTGCTGAGATGGTTCCCCCTCCAGAGGAACCCACTCCCCATGGCACCAACAATGGGACAATGGGTGTAAGAGGCAGGTGAGGATCAGGAGATCAGGGGATCTTGATTTGATGGTGGCTGATAGTTGCCGAGGGTGTCGACCTGGAGGCAAATGACTCTACATCCACAGCCACCGGAAAGCTTGTTGTCACCACTTTCTGTGCTCGTGGGTTGAGACCACACGGACGCCCGGTCTTCCTTGAGGCCCTTGTCCTTCGTCTCTCTAGGAGATCCGATGAAGTATTAGTTGGGTCGTGGCTAGAGGTGAAAGATGGCATGACAAGAAGTGACGACTTTGGTTAGTCTGACGAAACGTGGGAAGATTTCGAACCGAATGCCGTGAAGCGAACATTTCGGCTCACCCCTTTGTTACTCCCTTCCCCTCTTTTCTCTTCATTCTCCACCTTGCACATTTATCGCATGTCGCTTCAAGGTAATGCGGTCCCCTCCCCTCTTCACTTCACGCTTCCCTACATTCAGCGCAATTGACCATATGGGACTTCACCAATAGGAAAGACACTTTTCATCTCTGGAGCTAGTAGAGGTATTGGCTTGGCGATTGCGCTTCGTGCTGCCAAAGACAAGGCTAACATTGCCATTGCTGCCAAGACAGCCACGCCTCATCCTACTGTATTGTCAAGATCGTGAACGTCATTTGTTTCGTTTTTGTTATTTGCGGTGCGTTGCACGGATCAGACAATTGACTACCGAGGACTCTTCTCGTCCTCAACTAGCTTCCTGGAACGATCCACACTGCCGCCGAAGAGATCGAGAAGGCCGGCGGCAAAGGCAAGCGAAATATATCTTTATTGCCATGCACTGACGCATCGATCTTTAGCTTACCGATGTCGTCTGCTCTTGGAATTGTACAGCCCTTCCTATTGTGTGTGATATCCGGGAGGAGGATCAGGTCAAGAGCGCGATTGATCAAGCCGCCAAGAAGTTCGGAGGGATCGATATCTTGGTGAGTTGAGCAGGATAGGGTGCGTGGGACTGGCGAAATGAGAAATCTGTTGACTGAACTGTTCCATGTTTGCTTATGCATTTCGACAGGTCAACAATGGTAAGCAGCAACTTGTTCAATGAAGTTGATCCTCTCGCTCCTCATCCTGTCCTGATTCACTCAACAAGCCTTCTGTTATGTGTCCATTGCCCTTAGCTTCCGCGATAGGCTTGACTAACACCGAAGCAACCACATTGAAAAAGTATGATCTGATGCATCAGATTAACGGCCGAGGCACTTGGATGGTATCCAAGTATGCGATTCCCCACCTCATTCAATCGGATAAGAATCCACATATCCTCAATCTGTCGCCGCCTTTGGTAATGAAGGAGCAATGGTTCAAGAACAATGTGGCGTACACTATGTCCAAGATGAACATGTCCATGTGTGTTCTAGGAATGGCAGGAGAACTACGACGGCACAAGATTGGTGTGAACGCCCTCTGGCCGTTGACGTTGATTGGGACCTCGGCGCTCAAGTTGGTTGGGGATACATCCAAGATGTCGATGCGAACACCCGAGATCATGGCGGATGCTGCATATGAGATATTCCTCAAGGATGGAGCCAAGTTCACGGGCAACTTTTTGATCGACGAACTGTTCCTGAGACAAGAGGGATTCGCAGGCATGGATCAGTACGCGCCAGGAGTGAGAACTTTTACACCAGACTTTTTTGTCCCTGATGAGGCCATGAAAGAAGTCGAGGAGCTTCGAATCAAACAGGGCTGGAACTGATTCCAAACGCTATTACTCCTTTGACCAATTGAATTTGACATGTAACGAAGCAACTTGACGACAAACACAATACAAGTTTGCTGTCTTTACCTTGAGTAATCCTGACTTCCGTACAGGGGCTGTGGCGGTGTTTGGTGAATGGGGTGCCGAGCCTACATCAAAGACGATGGGTCCCGAGCTTAAGTCCTCATGCAGTCTTGCAATCACCCCACTGATAACTGACCACCTTGGAATCCTCCACCTTCGGCTTCAACCCGGGATGGTAGACAGAGTGTAAAAAAAAAAAAAAAAGGGCGAAGAGTCTGCCCAGGTGAAGGGGTGAAGGTGCAAACGGACAAATCCGGGGCAGCTGACCCAAATGTAAGATGTGTGCCACGCACGATTTTGTTTGAAAAGCATCGCTCCTTTGCATCGCTCCTTCCTAACTACACGTCGCCACCACAACCCCTCTGTCTCCTCCATTTCCAGCTTTCTGATTGCCAGCCTCCTTCACAATCCAACCAACGAGCGAGAACCACAACACCCTATATCATGGCAGCTGATTTGAAAAGTATGTATCAGGACCTGAAGGGAGTGGCAACAGCGTGCAAAACTTGACGAGGATACGCTTGATACGCTTGATGGTCTTGATAGTGGCACGTCCCACTTGGATCTTCGATACTACAATCAGGGGTGCCTCTTGCCTCTCAACCAGACTTGTCAGGCCTGCAGGCTTCCTTCCTATCAATGTGCTCGACACAACATGAGGTGTAGAAGCACTGTGATATCTAACCACAGTTTTTCATCCTTTCCATTATCAGTGTAAGGCGACGTTTAGACGTATTGCGAAGCGGTCCAAGAAGGCAATTTTTGGCGTAACAGATGCACCAGGTTTCTCCAAAGACACCATGCTTTGTCTTCACACTCATGCCTTTCAAATCACCTTGCTTGGTAGCGTCATCGGTTTGGCGTTTGTTTTAGCGTTGGGATTCTTACTTGTTATCATGTCCTGCGCGCTCTACAGGTAAGTCGTCTGGCGAGATGAATAGTGATGAAACCCGTGGCATCGTAGAGTACACTAACCCTCCACTCTATCTCGCTCCATTTGATAGCAATTGGTGGCCCTTGTTTGTCGGTACGACGAATTGTCGCAAAGTTACTACAATATATCATTACGAGTGGAGTGAGCATACTTATTGGACCCTTTGCCTTCAAATAGTGGGAACATATGTCCTGGCGCCTTTACCCAACGTGGTGTTTGGACGTCTTGCTGATCGTCAGGACTTTATGTCAGACTATCAAGGAGGTTTCGCAGATGCTGGATATTTTTTGACTGGCTTAATGGTCGTTACTGGCTTCTGCCTGCCAGTCGTACTCGCTCACGCTAGCGTTGTAAGTCACCACTCATTCGAATTGGATGATTGATCGTTATCTGTAACCAGCCCAGCTCTCATTCGGCTTCATTTTGTCAAATAGATCACCATCCCGGCAATGATCATGAGTATATCGGGCGGTATTTTGATCTATGGCACAAGTAAGTTGTCAATAGAAACAGGAGTAACATTCCTTGCGTGTGGTGTCCTTTTGCGAATTTAACAGTAACCAACGAACTTTGATGCGCTTGATGTCTTTCTTACTCTCATTACAGTCATCGCATATTCCCGCTTCTTCTCGGAGGACGAAGACTTTTAGTAGGGACCAACCAAGCAAAAAGGTGGATAGTGAGATGCGTTTCGTTTCGATCAGGAGTAGCGACTGAGGGAGAATACATATTGCGCCATTTGGGCGAAGAGACTTGCTTCTTGTCCAGGACTCTAATTACAGAGTTGTTCCTTTGGGCTCAATGTCTTCATGTTGCCGATCTGGGTTTATTGAGCGAGGTCTCGCTTAGAATAGGTGCATCGTGTTTACTTGCGCCTATTCTTCTTAGCCTTCCCACCCCCTTGTTGGGTTGATGGGCTTGGTATCGTGGGTGCAGAGATTGATGAGTGTGCTTGTGCTTGATGTGTGTGTACTGCAACCGCCGTAGAGGATGATGTTACACCGGGTAATGGCTCTGATACAAGTGCTGGAACCCTATTGTGCATCTTAGCCATCAATGAGCGGTTGAGGCGCTCAAACTTGTTGAGATCCTGCATCTGATCCGTCTTGTACTTCAGGCACTAATCATGTCACATTGATTCAATGTTGAAGCATTAATACGCCAAATTCCGTGAGGTGATGCCATGAACCATGTTGTGGGAACACGCTTTCCAAAAGGATCCTTACGGTGCGGTCATCTGTAACTTTGAGTACCAGCTTTCCTTCGACGTGGCGATATTTAGCGACATAACGTGTCTGTAAGTTGAGATATCAAAGACATGTGGTCTGTTATTGATAATTCAGTTGCTTCGTCCATCTTTCGGTTCTGAGTTCCTGACCAAGAATATCTCCTTACGTTATTGGGTGATAGCAAATACAGCTCCTCTGCAGCCCTCTGGAACTCGTCCCACTGTAAGATGTTAACCATGATGTACAGGTGTGTCTAGGCGCGGAATAGGAATGTTCTAGGTCGGTAGAGTACTGGTGATGTCGAGAAGGGAAGTGTGAGTGATGCTAAAAAAGAGATTTGGTCGTCGTCCTGTGGCTTGGACTCTTTGCGAGTTCCTATAACTGCATTCCTTGCATTTAGAGAGTTGTAATTGTCTGGGATTGGTTCAGAAAACAACGCGGCATCCACAATATGGCGCATACCGCGAGTGTTTAAAAAGGTGCATGGTGTCATCCAATATCCAACCAACCTCCCACTCCCATCACAGTTCGATATGCTCAGTGCAACCACCCGTAAACTCCTTGCGAGCCATCGGCACAAAGCGCCGGTCAACGCCTTGACACCACTGACCAAGAGTATGTATCGTTGTTGCTTTTTGAAGCTACGGCAATGTCGTGTTGAAACTGCCGGTCCGAGTCGATATTGAAAATGCAATGAATGTGATAGTGTATCCATTTGCACGGCAACCCGTCTCCCCTTTCCATCAGTCCTATCTCTGGCGGGAATCCTCTACAACACAAGGAGCGCCGAGAGCCCCTGCCGCTTCTTCGATGTCGTCTTCCGTGTACATGTCGAGCCACGAGAAGAAACCATGCTGTCATTCTCAACCTTTGTCGTCGTCATCGTCCGCACCGTTGATGGCGGCAAGAACAGGGGCATCGACAACGCATACATCACCTATAAAACACTCTCCGGATTTGGCACTCTCCTCCATACAGTTCTGGTCCGACCTCAGGATATGGAGTACTGCTTCTGTGAATACGTTTCGTTGCCTAGTAGGATGCACACTTGGAGACATGTCTATGCTCTTTTACCTTCAATCGGCCCATCCAACATTGTCTCCAGCAATCGCCATGGGTCTAGCGATGACTTCTGGTATTTTGACCTCGATCAGTTTGGAAACGGTCTTGCTCCGATTGTCGAGAGCGTCCAACATGTCGTGGAAAGCGGCCTTCAAGACTGCAACAGGGATGTCGTTGATCTCCATGTTGACCATGGAAGCTGTTGAGAATGCTGTGGACTATCATTTAATGGGATGGGGCAATGTTGATGTTACCGATCCATTGTTCTGGAAGGCGGTCGGGTGGAGTGCCCTTGCGGGTTGGTCGGCACCGCTACCGTTCAACTACTGGAATCTGAAGCGACATGGCAAATCTTGTCACTAATCTATCAATCTATCAGGTCTTTTATTGTGAACGGTAAGTGTTTCGATTACAGTAATTAGTCCGAGTCGGGGAACTTGAACGAGTGCGACTCATTCGTAATGAAGCCTCCTTTGTAGGAACCACGCTTCTTCTTTGTCTTTTCCGCACGGAACCCCTTGCCTCGAGTAACAATCATATCCAAGTGTGCCTTGTACCCATATCCATTCTCGGCCCCGCCCTATTGATCGATACAAAGCAAAATTTCAAGTTCAATAACACATGTAGAAGCATGAGAAGTCGATACTTCACAAACTGGTGGTCTCTACCTTGCTCATGTACGTGTTATCCTTCAGTTGTTCATTCGCGAACACGACATTCTCAGCCCTGACGCGCTTGAAGGGCTCATTTTGAGTCTTGGAAACAGTACCCTGTTCGAGCCACAGAGATAGAAATGCTGAAGAGTGTCAATTCACACTAGTATACCATATGTTGTCCCATCCAGAAAAGTGTCCTCATTCTGTGAAGGTGAGTTGACATGCCTCGATCTTTTGTTTTTTGGCTGGGGGCTCGGCAACAGCATTTGCTGCAGGCTTCGTGACAACAAACTCTTTGTCTTCAGATTTGGTGTCAGAATTTGAGCTGGAGCTAGAGTCGGAATCCGAGTCAGAATCCGAACTGCTGCTGGAAGAGCTTGAACTGGAGTCTGAGGATTCGGATTCGGGTTCAGAAGACGAGGAATCAATATCCTTATCACTGGTTTTCCTGCCGGATGTGTTGCTGGTCTTGCTGGTGCCTTTTTTGGTGTCATTGTTACTATCGTCATCCGAACTATCCTCACTGCCAGAGGAGGACGTTGAAGATTCTTCATCGTCGCTCGAAGACTCGGTATCTGAAGACACTGAATCCGCATCATTGTCGCTCTCTGAGTCCTCCGATGAAGACGAAGACGAAGACGAGCTGGATTCTTCGTCAGATGAAGAATCAGAGCTCGACTCTCCTGCAGACGATGCATTCGAACTGGACTCTCTCCCTTCTCCCTTCCTAGCCGCATTGATATCTTTGTCCTGGATATCCTTTGTACTACTGGAGGATGATGCTGTTGGAGTGTTGTAGAGCTCAATCAATGTTCTCCTGGGTTTCGTAGTAGATTTCAAGGTCTAAATTGCCAACGAGATACCTAGGAGTCATTAAGATCAATTGGAGACAGAAGACTAGAGGAGGAGGCGCAATAGATGGAGCTAGACTTACATTCTTGGCCTCTTTTTGAAAGGCCTTCAAGCTGTTGACACAGCCCTGTTCCTTGAGGAACTCCTCGACGAGAAGAAAGAGCTCAGCAGGTGCGCCCATTGTGTGTCGAACTGATGCAAGGCGGAGGAAGGTAGAGGTAGGAATAAGAGGAAGGTGGGGGGTTTTTTTTTTGTCTCCAGTTTTTGTTTTGAAAGGTGGCTTTAACTATTTCATGTGGACACCAATCCGACCCCTCTCTCAATTTGACCTCACCACATTCCAACCATGTTGCGACAGATCGTAAGAGCGTTTCCTCGTTCAACAATTCAAATCAGGAGTCTGGCCTCGGCACGCTCCGTTGAGGAGGCCTCCTCTAACTATCGCCCTGGCAAAGAAGGGTTCGCGCCGGGGATGCCTCACCCTCCTGGAAGCTCCGCTTCACCTCTGCCTCCGCCTGCACCGCGCACAGTTGACTCACTCCCGGAGATGTCCAAGAAACACGAAATCAAGGCCAGGGGCTCGTCGGAACAGAGATACAAGTTGGAGATGACCAAGCGTAGACACGCGTATCTACGGGAGTATCTTTCGGGCGAGGAAGCTAAGAGGGTAGAGACGAAGAAGCAGCGTGGGGGGGCATTGAAGCGGCTACAGGTACGCCAGGAACAAGACAGAGACGAGAACAGGCGTCGTCTGTCCTTTGAGCGTTTGATGCAGCCCAATGCTGGGATGGCGATCTCGGGTCCAGAGCGCCAGGCGCAGGTGATTGAGTTTGTGAAGGAGCGCAAAATCAAGCGGCAGGAGAACTATCGATTGGCGGAAGAGCAGGCCTCGGAAAGGAGATTAGATGCCATGATCCGGTTATATCACGCATCGGATGACTTTGTGACAATGGAGAACCTGGACGCCAAAGTGAACGAGTTTTATGAGACAGGGCTGACGTTGCAGAACAAGGTCTATGTGCCCGATGTACAGGACATGGTGGCAGATGTGATGGAGAACGGAGGACAAGTCTCGTATGTGAATCTGCTGAGGCGCGAGCAGGAACTGAAGGATGCACTTGAAGGAACTGTTGCTGGAGGCAAGATCGGGTATGAGAACGTAAAACCCGGTGCGGCCTGATCGGCAACGATAGAGGGGAGAAAGGGCAATAAAGGTGATCCAGTTGCCGAAAGGGATTCAAGGGGGATGGTTTGCTGCTGTG
>Ga0247824_10000848_pt1 | contig 16101 bp, 11 predicted proteins | sample 13C_PalmiticAcid_FD_194412 | JGI IMG/M metagenome (GOLD analysis project Ga0247824, IMG submission 194412) | Soil microbial communities from agricultural site in Penn Yan, New York, United States - 13C_PalmiticAcid_Day48 | ecosystem: Environmental > Terrestrial > Soil > Agricultural land... | reverse complement strand
GTGAGGAGGTAGTGGTAGTCCGGGGCGTGGGCGGCGGCGTGGGCGTCGAGGGCGGCGCGGACGGCGCGGAGGAGGAGGAGGAAGTTGGTGGCTTCGGTGGGGTTGGCGGGGTATTCCCAGTCGATGTCGAGGCCGTCGAAGCCGAGGTCGGCGAGGAGGCGGACGGCGGAGGAGGCGAAGAGCGCGCGGGTCTCGGGGGTGCTGGCGGCGGCGGGGAAGGTTGGGGAGTAAGTCCAGCCGCCGATCGAGAGGAGCGTCTTGAGCTGACGGTTGGATTTCTTGAGGAGGAAGAGCTGCTTGACGCAGCCGTAGACGTTGTGACCGACATCGTTCCACGCTGCGTGCGGTTAGTGGGCGGGTGATGGCGGACAATACGGGTCGGCGTACAGTCCCCTGGGTAGTGCTTATCCGTGTCTGCCCATGTGTCGGACAGAAAGACCTCGCCGCTCGGACGGAGGTTGGCAAAGGAATACAGAACGTGGGTGAGCTGAGACGCAGGCAGTTGGTCGGGCTGGTAGTTGCGGCCATAGATGCCCCTGGCCTCGTCAGTTTAACCTTTGGTCAAGTGTGGATCAGTTACCGACCAGTTTGTAAAGTAAACAATGTTCTTGTAGCCGCCCGACTGTCTCAGATCCAACTTGGCTTCTGTTGGAGACACTGGTGATGCAAGACTCAGCAGTGTGCCAAAGCACATGGCCACAAGCGCTGCGCTAAGAGAGAAGGGTCGCATGGTCACAAAAGAATCTGGTGAAGTGATGATTCACTAGGATTTCTTGATTTTGAAGCGATGGTCGGGGATGATGTTTTATACCCCTGTGCGCGGTTCTGTCTCTTGGTACATCCATACACTCTACACCCTACAAGCTAACAACACCCTTGTAGAGGCGCGTTGGTTGTCCAATCTCACGATCTACAACATGTCAGCCATCGTGTCTCCGCCAGGTCCTATCCTGACCGCAGTGCCTCCTGACATCCTCCAGCAACGTTGCCGCCGGACACATGGTAGCTAGGCCGTGGTTTCCGTGGGTTGGACTGAGACCTTTGCGCGCGTGTCTGCGATCCACTCCTCTTGTCCCCTTGGTGCTGGTTGCCTGGAAACGTTCACAGGCCGCGGTATTTCCCCGTGATAGAACCTTGGGACCCAGCATCCGGAAATCTCCGCACATCGCCGGGTCATGTCCCCAGAGGTGCAGCTAACCAACACCTCGGTGGTTATCGGACTTAGCAAGATATGTCTTATCGAGGAGTGTGGCGTTGGCGCCCAATAGGAGCCGAAATCAACAGTCAATCTCACCTTACGTTCCGCGTGCCCGGCATTAGCACGTAGGTGGGATCACGGGTAGGGAACCACGAGTTAGTACTTGCCAGTCCGTGGACGAATGAGGAAGGTCCGGCCCTGGAATGGCCAGATGTGATTCGTCGTTTGGGAACCAGCTCCGAACTGAGGGGTTCAGCGAGCCGGCAGGTTTGGACCGAGGAATGGTCAGGCAAGCTCCGGGTCAGGGGTAGGGGTGCTTTTTGTGTCTGTGGGGTAGCATCATCGAAAGCGAAGGTGACGCTGCGAGTCAGTAGATAACCAGGGTTGAAGAAACAGAGCGCCAAAGTACATCCCACCACCACCAGGTCGCAGCTATAGGCCGGAAACCGAATGCTCCTTGGAACTGCTTCACCTTGGCTGCGCTGGGTAGTGTCTGCTATTTACCTCCAACAACCTCTGCAAGTATCTCAGGTTAGAGAGGTTCTCCAGAATAAGGTAGACAGTAGCATATGTGGGTTGTCTCAGGTAGGACCTGACAACTTGTAGTTCACATTAAGCAGCTCAAGGCAAGAAGAGCCCCATGAATCCGAAGGGTGATATTTGGTTGCTGTTAATGCGAATGCGACCCCAGGGTAGCTTCCGAGGCGGTCCCTTGAGGGGTTGGGATGTCCTGGCGTGTGGAAACTTCACATGCAAGGGGTTTAGCGCTGTACGTTAGATGGGGCGTTGATACAACACTAGCTGCAAAGCCGATACCAAAGATACTTGCCCTGGCTGTCGGTTACATGACGACTTAGAGCAAGGCCATAGCGGACTCGCAACGTTACTTTTATATTCGAATCGAGTCGGGACGGCAAGGTACATACCACACTCTGCCAGTGGGACTAGGGACTGGGCCACTTCATGCAATGTTGGGGGTCATTCAAGATGGCATGCTACGCAACATGTCTCGTAACCAAAATGGCGGGATAGGTACCTCCAACTGTACGCCGCGCTGGATGTCAAGTTCACAGATGTGGGTTGACACCGTCCATATCGTAGAGTGGATGTATGCGATTTGTCACTGTTCTCACCAAACAGCCGTGACTCCAGCTCAACTAGATGCCATCGTCTTCACTCGGCTCACCGCGCAAGCAAGATCGGAGTGATGTTGTGGGCCACGCCAGCTTTTCGCTCACTGGACCAAGGCAGAAGCCCAGCGACCGAGGTTGGAATACATAGCTCCCGTCCCTTGTCCGCAACGATCAAAAAAAAGGTAGACAGCGTGCAATGCCGGGCTGCACGTTGCGAGTCATCCCGGTAGAAGTCAACACTGAGAAGATTAAGCCCGAGGCAGACCCCGAGTCCGGTAAATTGAGGGAGTGACCTACAGATAATAAGCACGCAGACATGCTCGGCCTCCTGATGGGGATTCGTGCAACCTCAAGGTTTACAGTACAAAATGAGAATGATGGAGTCACCACCTCTTGAGCGGTTATTTGGGAGTAATGGTTTCGGGGAACAGGAGAGATGTTTCACAGCTCACCAAGCGCGAGAGCGCTGGGCGCAAGACAGAAAAGTACGACACAACCTGTAAAGTGAACAGCAACCGGCCACGCAGGGGAAGACTGCCGCAGGGGAAGACTGCCGCAGGGGAAGACTGCCGCAGGGGAAGACTGCCGCATGGATAGCGAGGACTGGGTTCCTGTTTGGTGCTCTTACACCACATCAAGTTCCTCGTGCTGTTGTCTGTTTTGGTAGACCTTCGTTCTTGGTCTGGGCGTTCATCCGGTTTCGCAGTTCTTTCAGTTTTGGCCAACCCTCTTGCTGCAACCATTTGACCTTCCCACTTTCAGTTTCAAAATCACAGCAACTCCACCATTTTTCTTTTGGTGGTTTTTTTTTTTCTTTTGATCGATCACGCCAGCATCTCCGCCATTGCGTGTGACCAGACTGCTAACAGAGCCGACCTTGAGTAAGGTCGTTGAGGGTACCTAAGGTAGGTACCTTAACGTCTCGGCGCACCCGACTGTCCCCGCCTCACCGACCGCAAGAAATTCGGTTCCAGGGAACTCGGGTAAAAGACCGAGCAATGGAGTCAACCGGCTGCGGTGAGCTCGACCAAGCAAGGCGCGAAAAGAATGGTGACACGACTAACGGATTCACAGAAGTCGCCTTTGGCAACACGATGGGGCAAACCACAAACGAAGCCGCGAGGGTCAAGGAGAACCACGATGCTAGATACATCCCGCTTGACAAGGGCAAAGAGAAGGATACGAGAATGCGCTCCTTCGAGGCGACGTTGAGCAACGGCCGCGACAACGACCCAAACACGAGTGGCGAGAACGGCGCGGACGAGCTTGATCATTCTGCGAGCACCTCAGTTTATACGGGGCACCTAATAATCCCAAGAATGTGGAAAAGGATTGCACCCGAGGAGAAGGCGCTTGCCCGTATGCGCGAGGAGTGTGGCCATGACCCTGAGCTCGTCAACGAGGTCCTCAAGAGCATGAAGCGCTACTACGGAGGCATCGACACCCCCAAGGCAAGCTTCGCCACAAACCTGCGGGTGCGAGAACTCAGGCGCCAGCTGGAAAGAAACTATCGCGCCAAAAGGAAGGGTCGGCCGATGCCGTTCCCAATGCCGCCAGCAGAGTTTCTGGCACAACGGTATTGCCACCCGATGGGCATGGTGGATCAGGCCGTTGCATCTTGCCTCGCTCAGCTCGGCAAGTCTCACCTTTCCTGTGTCAACTGGGCCCAGGAAAATGGGGTTGCCGGCAGCACACGACGCAATCGCCCCGAGCACGCGGTCAAGGCCAACCGAAAGACCGGGTCTGCATCTCGTGTTGCCGCGCTCGAGGCCAACCAGAAGGCTCTCGAGGCTAATCAGAAAGAACTCAAGGAGCACAGATCTCATGTTGCGGCACTTGAGGCGGAACAGAAGCTTCTCGAGGCCAACCGAAAGGTTCTCGAGGCTTCTCCAAGCGTTGTCGCAGACAATGCAGCACATGCCACACAGCGCGAGATCCCCCAAAATGTTGCCACGAACAACATACCGGGCGTCACACACCAACTCGAGGCTGTCCAAGAGGTTGCCACGGACAACACAGCACGCGTCATGGAACCCGAGTCTGCAGCAACGAAGGCTTCCGATGTCATCGTCACCAAGAGCTTTTTGGCTCGTGTTTTGGAACGGGTCATAGACGGGGAACTTGCAGACGAACGAGCTAAACTGGCAAACGAGATCAAATCGACGGTCGAGAAAGAGCTCGCAGAACTCAGAGCCCGGATTGTCCAACTCGAGGCCGCACACCACGCCAACCCAAGCGGCCCTGCTTCCCGCCCCCTGCCTGGTCAGTTGGCTCACACCCCGCAGGACCTGAGCATCTCTGAGGCCAAGACAACGATGTCTGCACCGGCATACCCTGAAGTCACGAATTCCATCCAGATGCCGCACGCCTCTCTGCTTGACCGCGGTTGCCGTCGCCGCCGCGGCCTCATGCGACAGGGGGGTGATGCTGAGGACGGCCGCCCGGCTAAGAGGCTTGCTCGCCGTGACTGTCACACTGGCAACAATGACGAGCCGACTGAGCCCTTGGTTGAGTTGGACACGCGCATGACCGCGGCGGGCAGCGCCATCAAAAAGGAGGATCGGTTCGAGTGAAAGGAGGAAAGGGTTGAGAACGGCCGGGTCATCTGGCACGCGCACCAAGCGGACCTCTAGAACATTTCTTAATTGCTCCCTTGCTTCTAATTTTCCTTCTTCGTTGGTTTCCCCGGCTGTTCTTCCAGTTTTTGCGGCCGATAATCCAGAGCCGGGATGCACTGAGACGTGGATGACGAGAATGGACTTCGGTGAACGGGGGAAAAGGGAAGCGGGACGACTTGGGGGTTTTAAGTGACGGAGGGGGCTTTCATTTCGTTTCTTCTTTAACTTGTTGCATTGGCTTTAATTGCTCGTTTCTCCTCGCCTCGCGAGTCAATAAGCCAGAGTCGAGGTTCGCAAGCGGTGACTCGGATCAGCCAGCTTCAACATCAACACAACGTCCTCATCTTCTCCTCCGTGCCGCCAGCGTTTAACTACTGCAGAGGCACCATCAGACGATCTACATCTGGTCCATAGCCGTTCCCAATGCCCTCAATCACAATAGTGTTGCTCGACCCCTTCCGCAGGTTGACGTTCAGCGTGCTGCTTGCTGGGTCCCCCCTAGCAGACAAGAAGGCCACCCTCCTCCCTCCGTCCCCGTTGACCCGCACGTTTGCATACCGCGGGCTGCTGTCGCCGTTGAGGAACTTGATCCGGATGGTCGTCATGCCGTCAATGTCGCTCCGGATGTTGTTGAAGGTCACGGTGCCCTTGTCCGGCCCGCCAATGTATCCGGCCGTCAGCTTGTTGGAGCACGTCGAGCAGTCGACGTTGCGCGCTTTGCCGCCGTAAACCGCCTTCTCGCCCTCGTAGCTGGTCTCGGCGGGCGGGTTCTGCCACGACGCGAAGTTGGAGGTCGGAACCCAGCTGACAAAGTTTTTCATGGTGACGGTGGTGCCGCTGATGGTGAGGGGCAGCCAGACGTAGGTGCTGGCCTTGAGGTTGTCCTTCATCCATCGGTCTCCCATGTAGATGGCGCTGTTCTCGCTGGTCTTGAGAATGTAGGTTGTTTGCGAGTTGTACGTCTGCGGAAACGTATTAGTACCAACCTCCTAAGAGAAAAAAGGCGCCAAACCTTTGAACCGCTGTCTGCAAACTTCTTCCAACTAGACCAGCCGGAGGTCAGGGAAGTTGAAGTTGTGTACTGGTTCTCATTGGCGTCCCACCCCGTCATCATGGACGCGAACATGAAGTAAGTCTTTCCCAGCTTGATCATGGCAGGCGCCTCGACGCGGTTGCCGCCCTCGAGCTTCCATGAATAGACATCGGTCGTGGGGTTCAGGTAGTCGTCCGAGAGGGCTACGATGCGGAGACCGTATTTCCGCTGTTCCGGGTCAGTGACTGTCGACTTGACGGGAATAGGGGAGGATACGGACATCCTCTGTCAATAAGTAGCCCTTGCCGTCGTCGTCCTTGAACAGCCCCATATCACGGCTTTCCCTTCCCAAACTGCACCCAGTTAAACCAGGAAACCCATTGGGGGTGACACTGCACTCACGGTTGGAAGCTGCGGATGTACTGGTACTTGCCGCACACAGTGTCTCCAGTCGCGACTGCCACCCTGGCCTCGCCGTAGTTGCCGCTGTCCATGTGCATCCAAAGCACATACTTGCGCGTCTTGTCGTTGTAGATGACCTTGGGCCTCTCTACCACTCGGTTCGGTCCGAGGTCGCCGGAACCGGTTCGGGATAGAAGAGCACCCTCATATTTCCATTCCACTAGATTTGTCGAGGAGTAGCAGTTTACGTTCTCGAAGTTGCTGCCGCTGGTCTTGTCCTCGCCGATCATGTAGTACACGCCGTTGACTTGGATCAGGCCCGCGCCGTGCGCCTGCAGGGGTTCGCCGTTGGACTTGACACCACCGAGTTAGATGTGTTTGAACGTCAAAGGAAACGAGTCCGGAGCAGGCTCACGGTTGTCCATGTTCCCCCTGGCACAACTTGAAGAGACGCGCTGGCAACGCAGGCGAGTGCCGCCGCGAGGGCGAGTGAAGTGTACCGCATGTTGTCTGGTGGCTACGGAGCATCACGTCACAAACCGGGTCAAAGAACGCCCCAAAACGCCATCATGCGTCTTTATACGCGGGGAGGTCGCCCGCGGACAATGTACCTGTGTGGGGAAGCAAATTGAACCGGTATTGGGAGATGAATTGAGACCCCTCGGAGCGTCTATCACCGTCCCGTGGTTACGTAGAGTCGTACCGGGCTCTCGGCCCGCATGGCTAATACCCACAAGCTTCCCCGGGTTATGTGGTACTTGTGGGCCAATTCGCTCCTGGTTTGTTTCAAAGCAACTGTGGCTCAGAACAACTGACGGGGAAACGAGTTTCCGCGAATACTCTGTGCATAACGTACAGAATCATTGCAACCGTGTTGCTGCTAAGTGAGATGTGGTCACGACTTGGCATACAAAACCGAGAGTCGTGGCCCTTTAAAGGAAAGGGTTTCTAATTCACAGGTCTCTAATTCACACTGGGACAAGGCTTTCAAAACAGACCTCTGTTCCATCCGTCATGCCATCTTTGTCCGTCCCGAGTAACATGACGACCTACAAAGGCCACACACACACAGCAAAAGAGCGCCATAACAAAGCAAACAACTGAATATGCGCAAGTCTGCCTACCTAACTTTGGAGAAACCTTGAACTCCCCCTGTTCACGAAGACAAGGATCTGCTGTTGTTAGAGACCACATAGCCTCGGATATTGCAAACACTGACGGATGAATGCCTCTTGACTTGATCCATCTGGAAACCAAGCCACATGTCCTGGGAAGCCCCCACTGCTTGAGCCAGAGAGCTGCCATGATGCCCGATTAGACATGCAATCGAGTCCGGATTTGTGGCCGCGGGTGTAATGTTCAACTCGCTGTCGCTACATGACTCGGGATACATCCAGAAACGGCGTCTTTCCGAATCGGGCATGGCGCTTCGTCAGGCTCACATCCTCGGCGCTCGCACAATCCAGAAGGAGAGGAGAGATCGACCAGCCACGGAATGCTTTCTCTCTCTCCCGCAATTTCGATGTTCGAAGGCATGTGCGGCTGCTCAGCCAATTCAGCTCTGACATGGTACATCAGCTCGAAGACGCAGCTTGGCCCAAGGTGTGCTACGTTATCCTCAACGTGCATGGGTGCCTGCTGCTGGTGGGGCGGCTGATGTCGGCAGGCAACGACGAGATCGAATCCTTTTCGCTAATCCTCGAAGCAAGGCCGATAAAGAAGCTCAGACTCTTGCCATCGACTTGATCAAAACCAACAACCCCCTCAAGAGCCAGTCACGTCGAGTTGCCTAGGTGCCCTTGAACACACATACCTTAGTCAAAATGAACCTCCAAAAATACATCCCCAGCTGGCTCTGCGGCAGCAACGACTGCTACCCCTACCCCTCCTCCAACGACCCCCAGACTGGGAGTTACATCCCTCTTACATCCCAACCGCCGCCCCCACTCCCTATGCGAGTCCTTCCCCTGACCCTCACCAACCGCGACTATAGCACCGCCCAAGAAATCCATGCCTTCCTTCTCCAAGCCCCGCCCCGAGCCCCCCCCGACCTCACCACCGACATTACAGCTACCTTCGGCCTGGCCCCCGAGGCTTATACGCCCCGCCTGGCCGAATACCTCGTTCTCGCCCTCGAGACTACCGTCGAGGCCGCCCCGACGTATGACTGGTACAAGGCCCGGGGCAAGAAGGGGTTCGGCGAAGCTTACTGGGCCGCCAGAGACGCTGCCAGCGATTCGCTCAGAGCGGCATGGCATGTCGCGGAAATTGAATGGGAGGAGACTAGGAAGTACACGTCGAAGCCGGCTCGGATAGTCAAGACGCTGCTTGCGGTGGGTATACTGGTCAGAATGGCGCCAGGGTTTACGAGGGTTTTGGGGTTTGAACGTGGCGGCGGGCCTGAGGGTGAGAAGCCTGTCTTTTGTTTTTTTTTTGGGTGAACTATGCTGTCCTATTGGTTTCTCCCTCTCGTTTTCTCTTTCTTTATTTTCTTATTTGACCACGTGCTGAAAGTACTGAGCTGACGGAAGCTTGCTAGGGTCGTGGGCGATATCCTGGGAGTCCTCGATGATTATAGGCACTCTTCATCGAGGGCAGTTGTGGTCATACTTATACAGGGTGGGCTTGTAAGGGCGCACGTGAGGTTGTAAGGATAGGTGAGCATGGTTTTTGCTAGTAGAAAAGCTCACCGGCCGCTATCCCGCGCTCCATTCTTCTTCTAAGCTTTTCCTATCGGGATAGGTGTGCCTGGTAAACGCAGACAGATTCCTAGATTCCTGAGGGTTCTCCCTCCGGATTGGCCACTGACAACTGATGTCCACGCAGGGCTGTGTACAATGTCACGTTCCCTCCAGACGCTGTGTCAAGTCAATGTCGTGGAACTGGAGCAACCCACCATGGCTCCTGGGCGGTTGGGGTAAGAAGGGGCATCCAAGGTTAGGGTTAGGGGTGTGCTGAAGGTACCTCCTGCTCTTGCCATGGGCAATCCTGATGTCGAGGGATTGCTTTGTTCCTTCTGTTCGTGTTTGGCAGTTGCTTCGTTGGGTATATCCGCTTTCAAAACAACAGGCCTCTGGTTCGTCCCCCCCTCCACGAACAGCCAACAACACAGAGCCAGCAACATCCATATCCGCCTGCAGCATTAGACAACATGGAGCAGCCCGTGGATGTCCCGAGCCCGCGTTTTCACCCTTTCCCGCGGCTTCCCGCCGAACTGCGGAGGATGATCTAGGAGCTTTTACCCCGACCGACGCGCATCATCGTCCAGACGCCCTGCCCAACTTGCCTCCGCGGCCCACGCCCCGGCCCGGACAGGAGGCTCTTCGGGAGGACCGCCTGTGGGTCGCATTACATTGTACTCCCGCGGAGCGAGGCCATCTTTCCGCCGCTGCACGCCTGCCGCGAGTCCCGCAGCCTGTGGCTCAAACACTTTGACTACGCGCCCCGCTGCGGCCACCCCGACCCCGACTCCTGCCAGTGCAATCTCTGGTTTAATTTCCCCTTTCTCAGCTACGAGACAGACGTATTCGCCCATTTTCACCGGCATTGGGTGTGGGCGGATGACCCCTTCGAGGGCCTGGACCGCGCCCGCATCCAACACGTCGGCGTGCGCTCCGTCTACAAGGAGCTGGCATTCACCAGGTCCGTCTGGGATCTCCAGCTGTCGACGCTCCCTTCTTTGCGCTCTCTGTCACTGATCATGCTCGGACCAGCCCCAGTGGCACCAAATGAAGGTCGAGGCTGGTCGCAAATGGAGCCGATCGCTTTGGTAGCTCCAGAACCGCCCGTCGACGTTGGTGTGCGCGACATCTCGCCCACACAGCTGGAGCTTCATCCCTTCTTCAACCACTCTGGCATTACCACGTCCAAGACCATCGAGACGGGCATGCCGGCCTGGATTGAGGAGTACGACCTACGGCCCAAGACCATCCTGCTCCTCCTCAAGGCGCTTCTGTGGCACTACGCCCACCGGGACCCAGACCGGGTAGCCCGCGAGGTCAAAGGCAGACTGGCACCGGACTACATGGCGCCCGACTTTGGCCCCAAGAACAAACCGTGCCCCCTGCCGGCGGCAAAGGTGAAGGGATGTGGCCCGGGACATGGCCGGCAGGAGATTCTGGACTGGGTACAGCCGTACGAGCTGGGCGTCAAGTTTCTGTGTGAGAAGGAGTGGCTGGCAGATTTGGAAAACGTTGGCGTGTTTGATGACGAACTGACCAAGAAGGGGGATTTTTCCGCTTTTCACGAGCTCAGGGACAAGGAGACGGGGGATTCCGCTCCGTCCAAGGGCGAGAGATCTGAGAAAGGTCAAGGGGGATCTGAGAAAGGCTATGGGGAGTCTGAGAAAGATGATGGGGAGTCTGAGAAAGATGATGGGGAGTCTGAGAAAGATCATGGGGAGCAGAGCTGCTATAGCAAGCACGGCCAATGAGAATATCGACAACCGATAGCACATGGAAACATAGACTAAAACGCCTTGACTCCGTATTCACGCTGTATCCACTGTATGTTCCAACAGCAAGCAGAGGCACAGTATGTCCATCCAGCCTCCCACCCCCTCCACGCGTATGTACACTACACCAGCGCAGCCATAAAGTTATTAAAGTCATCCACCACCCCCAGACCCGTGACACAGTCGAACCCCTCGACCGCCGCCCACCCCGGCGCCCTCGTCCCGTCTGGGAACCGGCACCCAGCACTACTGCCGTGCGTGACATCCAATAACGTCTTGCGCACCTTGGCCGAGTACAGCAGCGGGTTGAGCCACCCCAAACTCGGCTTGCCCGCCCTCATGCGCGCATCATTGATCAGCGCGATCATGGCGGCCAGCACGGGCGTGCTCGCGCTCGTCCCCAGCACCTGACTATCCCCACCGCCCATGACAATCTGAAACCCCGACCCAATGGCACTCACATCCGGCATAGCCCGCCCGCCATGATTAAACAAATGCGCAACCTTCTCATGCCTCAGCCTGCCCCCACTCACGCTCTTATTCCCCTCCTCCCTTGCCAACCGCTCCAGATACGGCCGGACCACCTCGTTCTGCCACGCCGGCCTCCCAAAGAAATCACTAAACCCCCCCGCACTGAAATCCGCCCCCGCCACGGGGGGAGCCACATTATCCGTCGCGCCCACGGCCGTCACGTACGGACACCCCGCGGGGAACGTCGGCACGAACCGCTTCGCCTGCCGGTCGTGCGCGAAGCACTGCGTCTGCCCCGTGCCCGCGGCGCCGCCATCACCCGTAGCGGCCAGCACGCTCACCCCGCGGGCGGTCAGCGCGGCGAACATGTCGCACACTTTGAGGGCGTACGCGCGCGGGACCGAGACCTCGTCGTCGGCGTAGCTGACGGAGAGGACGTGCGGGAGGTCGGCGTCGGGTTTCGCGAGGAGCGCGTCGAGGAACTCGAGGAAGGGCTCGTTGTCGCCTGGCGCAGAGGCGGGGAGGGGGTGGCCGGTGGTGGTGTTGAGCTTGGTGCCGCGGCCGCCTGTGATGTAGTAGACGACGTTGGTCGGGTGGCCGAGGGCCATGGCGTACTCGACGTCGAGGGAGGCTTCGAGCCCCGCGTTGCGGGGCGAGTCTTGCGGGTTGGTGGCGTTGTTGAAGAGCTCGACGGTGAAGTTGTAGGCTGGGGGGAGGTTGGGGGCGAACGTGTCGAGGAATTGGTCGACGTCCGAGTAGAGGATCCACTGCTCGAGGAAGCCGGCCACGCCGAAGCGGACGGGGCTCGGGGTGTTGGAGTCCGGGGCATAGGTGATGTTGTAGAGCTTCTTGATGCAGTCGGGCACCGTCGCGGCGAGGCAGGGCAGGTTGGGGAAGATCTCCTCCTCGGTCAGGGGCACCGTCGGGATGCTGATGGGTGCGGTGCTGGTCTTGGTCGGTGCGGCAGTGGTGCTGGTTTTGGCTGGCACGGCAGTGTTGGTGGGCTTTTTGGTCGGCTTGGGCTTGGGCTTGGGCCGGCGGCGGTGGCCGAGGTGCGGGCGCGGCGGCATAAAGTTGGTCAGGGGGTGTACAAAGTCGATGTAGTCGTGCAGCCACGCGGGGATCGTGTAGGAGAGGGCGCGCAGGACGGGCGCGGCGTCGCTGCTGTTGTACGCGTAGTAGCCCAGGTCAGCCTGGAAGAGCGCCTTGACCGCGCTGGCCGACGCCTCGAAGCTGACGAGAGTGCCCTGGTTGTGTACCTCCCGGATCCCGCTCGCCCGCAACCAGCTGGACACGGCCTGGGCCGTGGCCGCAGCCGGCTGCCGGAGCTGGAGGACCTCGCCCCGGCTGAGGTGCTGCCCAAACGAGGGGTGGTCCGGGCTCTGGCGCTGGTTAAGCTTGGCCTTGAGCTCCTCGATGCCCGGCTCCTTCAGCGCGACGAAGAGCGTGATCTTGTCCGACGCGTCGGCGCCGCCCTGGAAGCTCCATCCCGGAGGTATCCCTTGGGTTTGCTCGAGGATGACGGCAGGGGCCGCGTGGACCGAGGAGATGGTCAGCCCGACGAGGGCGGCGAGGAGGGAGTAGTGCATGGTAAGGAACTCAACGAGCGGACGGACTAGCAGCAGTAGCCCCGATGCGAACCAGATCCCCTGAGGGCCGCGATGAGGGCGTCCTGGAGGGTTTCGGCCGCGGTTATAAGAGGCCCAACGCCAGCCGTGTGCCCGGGGTTAGCGGCGATTCTCCGCATTGCAGCACACGCGGGATCCTTCCCAAGAATGGCATTCTCGGGTCAGCATATCCCCCTCATAGATGCGGTGGGGCGAACCACTGGTTCATGACTTCATGGGGCTCGGCACAATATGTAAGGGGTTCCTTGGGCGCGGAAGGGACAGATGTACCAGAGATTGGGGTGCAGAGCAAACGAGGCTTGGTTCTCGGACCACTTCCGAACAATATGCCATTTCAGCCGGGAGCGCGGAGCCGGACCTGGGCCAAGCCGGCGCTCGTCCTCATTGGCCGGCCATGGTTGCATTGTTCCTGCTGCGATATTGCAGCCACACAGCTCCGTGGTTATTTCGAGTGCTGTTCCCGCGTGTAGGGCCTTTGCATCGATGTTGCCACGTTGTGGCTCGCGGCGCGCGAGCATCACCAGGCCATCGTCTCGTATATCGCCACTGATCGGGGCACGATGGCACCGTTGCACTGAGCCTCGGGGTTGCCATCAAGCCCGATCTTCGACTTCTCGATCCGTGCCGGCGTCTATTTTGGGTACAGTAGCAGGTCCTGCAAGTCATCAAGATGCAGCCCAGGAGGACACATGACTCGCTCTCCCCCCAAGCCGGAGCTCAGGGGCCGATCTCAGGGGCCGCCGACATCAAGCCAAGGCAGGGCGCGGACTCGTCCCGGCTGGGGTTTCGGTCGGTTCGCCGCCCTCGCCGCCGTCCGTGTCCGAGGCCTGCTTGGCCTGGACACCCCAGCGAGTATCAGTGGCGATGGCTGTGCCAACCCGCTGCAGTAGCATGCCCACCAGCACGGGCCCAATGATAGTATTGAGCACAATGGCCCAGACGCCAATGACAAAGGCCTTCCGGGTCAGGAAGGGCGTCTCGTTGAGGCCAATCTGGATGATCAGCAGGCCAATCTCGCCGCGGGCGACCATGGCCGTGCCGAGCAGCGTAGCTGGGCCCCAGCTGGCCATATGTTTTGCAAATGATGTCTGCCTCTTGATCCGGAAAGAGACAAGATCCCAAGCCGGAACGACAGCCCCGACAATCAGCTTCCCAAACACCATGGCCAGCGTGTAGACCGCCCCCTTCCAAATGACCTCGCCCGTCCACAACTCCAAAAACGGGATCGCAAACCCAATGCTCGCAAAAAACAGCGGCTGAAAGACGTACTTTTGCGTCTGCCCGATGTACTTCTCAAACGTCTCCGCGAACCCAGTCCCCGCCTGCCCCCGAGACAACGCGCTCAAAAACACGCCCGCCAAAAACGCCCCAAACAGCACCGACGCCCCGGCATACGCTGCCACGGCCAAGAACCCGCCCAGCACGCAGGCCATGAGCAGGATATTAACCACATGCCCGCACCGGACCGCCACCACCGGCATGGCAAACCGCTGATACACCGGCGCGGCCACAAACCCCGCCACGGCGGGCGTCAGCACCGCCATCAACACGCTCGCGAGCACGGGTTGGCCGATGATCCACCCCAGACTGGCCCCCGTGGCCTCTGTCTCACTGCCATCCCCAGCGATGCCGCGCAGGTTGTGAATCACGCTCACCAGCACCAGACCGCACACGTCGTCCAAGACGGCGGCGCTAACGAGCACGGTGCCGATGCGGGTCTGGGAGAAGTCGACACCACCCCCGTTTTGGTCCGAGGTTTGGGAGCCGGACTTGGCCCGGCCCGACGCGCTGGAGAGCACGACAAAGGTGGTGCCGAGGGAGGTGGAGCAGAGGGCGGTGCCGACGATGAAGGCCTCGAGCGGGGTGTGATGGAACGCTACGTGGAGGAGGGCGAAGGAGAGTGCGATGGGGGTGAGCACACCGAGGAGCGCGGCGAGGAGGCTGAGGGGGAGGTTGTGGCGGAGGAGGTCGAGGCGGATGGTTAGGCCGCCTGGGAGGGGGCGGAGAGGCGGGTTAGAATTCTGTTGGTTTTGGGGGAAGTGGTGATGGTGTGAGGGACGTACCCTCGAAGATGATCAGGATGAGTCCGATGTACCCCAGGGCGAGAAAGGTCTCTTGCAAGTGGGGGGCGAGGATGTTGGCGATGGGCGCGCCGTAGATCAGGCCCACGATGATGTGCCCGATGAGGGGGGTGCGCGAAAGAGCTTGTCGGCGAGCCACGCGGAGAGGCCGAGGAAGAGGAAGAAGGATTATGAGCGTGAGGATGCTGATGACTGCCGTCCCTCTTAGCAGCTGACATGACTGGAAGAAAAGATTGGGGTAAGTTACTCACTGTTTGGCTCATGGTACGCGAGGAACGCGCCGCTTGCGTCGGCGGCCATTGTGGTTGCGGTGTGACTTGGCGGACTCCAGCTTGACGTGAATCAGCACCTCTGGGTGCCGTTTCGGAACTTGGGTGGTTGAAGTTCGAAGGTGCATTTCATAAATTCATCCGCCAAGTCCCACCACAAGTTTTCATTTTGTGTTAGTTTCCCATGCCAACCCCCACTTTTCTCTGTGCAACCACAGGACATCTGATTGGCCTGTTACTGTAAGAGGCGTCAACTGAAACCGAGTTGCTGCCGACCTCTGAGGCAGCGGGTCCGTTCCCAGGTGTTGGGCGTGTTCATGGTTGGTTCCAGCAGGAGATGGCTTATAGCCTTATAAGACTTCCAAGCTTTCCTTTCTCGGATCTATCTTGCATAGCTCGTCAGCTTTCTCTTCTCCGAGTTCTCTCCTCCCCAGCCAGCACCTAAAGACTAAAGCCACCATCACCTTCGGCATTTCAACATGGTCCTCTCTGGCTACAAAGAAAAAGAAGGCGAAAGCCGCACCCACTTCGTCGTCCAGACCACCACCAAAACCGCCCTGCACACGACCAACATTGCGCCGTGGGGCAGAGACAGGCAGGGCAACCTCATCACCCGTCCCCACGACAAGGAGCACATCCTGACCCACGCCGCGGCCCTGCAGCTCATCTCAACCAAAACGAGCATCCCCGTCCCCAAACTCCTCGGCTCCGGCGAGGAAGAGTACGTCTTTTGCCACGGCAACCTGCACGCCGAGACCCTGCATGTGCTTAAGGTTGTGGACTGGGACAATGCCGGCTTCTTCCCCCGGGAATTT
>Ga0247824_10000847_pt1 | contig 16103 bp, 20 predicted proteins | sample 13C_PalmiticAcid_FD_194412 | JGI IMG/M metagenome (GOLD analysis project Ga0247824, IMG submission 194412) | Soil microbial communities from agricultural site in Penn Yan, New York, United States - 13C_PalmiticAcid_Day48 | ecosystem: Environmental > Terrestrial > Soil > Agricultural land... | reverse complement strand
ACGGTCATGGTTGCAAGACGATTCTTGGTACGACTGAATGCCGTATAGGTTGGTGCTGTTGTAGCATTGGTGTTGTCGCCAAGACCCAATTGTTCATATCGCCGCAAACTCTCCTCTGCTTCGCGTAACAATCGGCGATGATACTCATCCTGCATTATTCGAGCGGCTGCAAGTGAGATCGGAGCTTGTTGTGCTCCCTCCTCTGTGTTAGACCCAGCTTCCTTCAGCTGTTGTTGTTCTTGTTCCACAGTCTTTTGCAACGAACGAAAAGCACTAATGGGCATCAGTCGGTTGATCTCGATATGGCGCAGTTTCTCCACCACCAACTGTTGTTGATACATGGCATGTCGCAGCTTCTCTTTTTCTCGATTCTTGAGTTTCTTCTCTGCCATCTCATGCTTCTTGTGACGTTTCTCGTACACTTCGTCGGTTAAGATTTCTTCCTGGTCTGAATCGCTGGTAATACCTTCAATCTTGCCTAGCGTAGTGTTGGTCGTAGTTGCCTTTTTTCCATGCGATGAGGACGGGATGGCCATCTGAACGCTGACATGCTGACTTTGAACAATCTCCTTGTGCTTTTGACGTGTCGAAACAGATCTTGCTGTCGAAGCTGGAGAGCTGACCTCGGATGCTGCGTCTTCTTCAGCTTTAGCTAGCATCTTGGAAAGCAGTTGCATTTTTCGCTTCTTTTCTTCCTGGAGGAACTGACTGATACGGCATGGTCTGAAGATCGGGACTTCAATATGCGTGACAGAAGAGGGAGGAGGGGATGACTGGGCTATTGTGGATTTTGATGCTGGCGATGCAGAGTTTGTACCGTGCGGGTCTTCCGACCCTCCGCCGTAGGCTGTGGGGGGGACTCTATTAGGATCATGAACGGTTCGTTGCAACGTTTCCTTGTCAGCGAGATAAAGAATATATTCTCCAGCAGGGACGATGGGCCGCGCTACAATGAAACGGTCGATAAATAAGTATGAATAGGCGACTCTGTCTCGCATGGGCGTTTAGCAGAACAATGGAAGAGATTCATACCGAGGAGTGAAGCTTCTACTGGGAACCCAACAGCCTTGTCGCGTAGCATACGTGAGGGAAGAACTCGTTTTTGAGGGCCGTGATCAAGAGTAGATGGGGAAGTCGTCGAGGTAGTGGTAGCAGCCACAGACGAAGATGGGGATGGGATGGCACTAGCTTGCGCGGGGGTTGTGTTAGGGTTCGCCCTTGACCTGCCACCAGTCCTGTGTGCCTTGGGTTCCCGTCCAATGACGCCTGAAGGCGTCCCTTTGGAGGTCAAAGTTGAAGCTGGTGATGTGGATGCATCAGGGCCGAGAGAATGACGCGTCGCCTGAATGGGTTTCGTGTCACCATTGACACGACCATCCACATCGCGGCCCTTGATGGGACCTTCAGCTGCGCCCCGGGACGACTTGGATGCATTTTGCTTTGCAGCAGTGGTATTATTAAAATCGCTCCCGTTCTTGTTACGCTTCCGCGATAGCTTATCATCAGCTTTTTCCGGCTCAACATCTAGGTGGTGGGGGTGCACACGGTGGGGTGAACTGGCACGCGGAGATGCTAACACGCGCTTCTTCCTTATGTTACCACCGACTTCGACGGTATACTGCCTTTCCTCTTCCTTTTTGTGCTCATCGATCGAGGCCCTCTTCTTCCTGCCAGCCACAGTTGTAACACGATCTTGTGAATGGGTTGATGGATCGGAGGCTGTAACGGTTGTCGATGAACGACGTTCGCTACGAGACGCCTTGCGCTTTTTGTGGTTGATATCACTGTCATGAGCAGGGGGGATGGAGGCAGAGACAGTATCAACCTTGCGATCAGTCTTCATCGTGGTTGGTGGTGCGTTCGAGCAGCTGCTGGCACTGCTGACTGTACCGCTTGGCTTGTTGCCGTCCTTGAGGAAGATTTGTGTAGTCGAGTCGTGGCCTGGACTGAGAAAGAGGTATGGCTCGATCGTGTCCACGTGGTGCAAGGAGGAGGTAGTGGAGAGCGCTTTCGATGAGAAGAACAGTGAAAGTGAATCGGTATGATCGGATGAGTGCAGAGCTTGCGCTGTAGGCACTGGCATCCTTTGCGAGAACACGCTAGGGGGGTCTTGAGCGAGGGAGGGTGATGTGAGAGGTGTCGCGATGCACAAGGTGGGGGGAGTCTTTTGTAAATGTTCACGGCAGCGCCGGCAAGGAAGATCAAAGAAGAGGGTCCGTCAGATCCCAACGGCACCTCGTCCCCCCCCTCTCTTGCTCCACAAGTGATGGCGGATGTTTGTTTTTCTCACGAAGGTCACGACGAGACTATGTTGTATGATTCTATGCAATCCTGCGCGCAGTCAGCACCTCGACACCCGTCTTCGTAACGACCATGGTCTCTTCAAACTGGGCCGATCGTTGGCCATCCAAGGTGACCGCGGTCCATTCGTCAGGCCACATCTGGTCTTTCCAGGTGCCCTCGTTGATCATGGGCTCAATCGTAAAGACGTGGCCCTCTTTCATCACACCGACTGCCTTGTTGCGTCCGTAGTGCGGGATATTGGGAGTGCAATGGTAGTGACGGTGGACGCCGTGTGCCAAGAACGCCTTCACAACAGAGAAGCCTTGACTTGTGGCATGACCCTCGATCACATTGCCAATGTCTCTGTACAGTACACCTGGCTTGACTATGAGATCGCAAACACGGAGCAAAAGGGAACGAATGAATACACTTTGAGCTCTTCAAGAGAACAACAGCAGAGTAATGTGCTCAGAAGTGTGATGTTACCAATGGCGATGGCCTTGTCGAGGCACTCCCTCGCTGTCTTAATCAGCCTCAAGCCTGCGTCATCGACATTCCCAACGGCAACAGTTTCGTCCAAATCCGAGTGAAAGCCATCTTTGAAAATGGATACATCCAGGTTCACAATGTCACCGTCCTTGAGCTCGCGCTGGTCAGGTATACCATGGCATATCACCTCATTCACCGAAGTACAGCAAGACTTCTTGTACCCATTGTAATTCAACGTGGAAGGATACCCGCCACGCTCGATGATGGCTTCATGCACAATTCTGTCAATCTCGTCGGTTGTCACACCAACTTTGACGGCAGCTAATCCAATATCCAGGGCTTCTCTGGCCAGTCGGCACACAACCCTCATCTTGTCGATATCCTCCGGCGACAAGGCTTCAATAGTGTTGGATCTGCGGACCTTGTACTCGGACAAAGGGATCCCGGTTTCCGCGTAATCCGGTCTGGCAATATGATCAGGGACTACCCGGAGCGGTGAGAGTGGATAATGGGGCCGAAGAGCACCAGTGTACTTGTAACCTGGCCAAGGGTCGGTTCCTCCTTGATCTACAAGAGGTTTTTAAGAAACATGGATTGCCGATTCAAGGTGTGCAGTCTTGAGGGATGAGTTGTTGATGTGTTCTTCTAGGTGCCGTTTGTGTAGTTTCGATGCAGCAACGATAATAGAACCAAGTCAAGGCAATGGATGTTGTACCTGTAGGACCATCGGCTAGCGCTGCAATCTTATGGACTGCCTTGTGAGTGCCCTGGACACGAGAGAGGTCGATACATCAGCTTCAGCTCGAAACCATATCGAGATAAGCAACATCCCTGTGGCAAACAGCCTGAAGCTTTACCCAGTTATCCTTGAAACACGACTGTGCGCAAAAGTAAGAGTTGGGGATACCCAGTGTCAGGCACTTGGGGCACTGCAATGAAGCGGGCTTGCCGCAGTTCAACCCCTGACATTGCTGCTCCGATAAAACGACGGAAGTTCCCATTGCTCCTGAACGAATGAAAGAAAGAGATGGGTGCGCAGATCAACTGCGCTTTGAGCGCTTTGAGCCTAGAAACTGAACATCACGTGTTACCTTGCGCCGGATCAAGAGTGCAAGAGAGAAAAGATTGAAAGACTCGTGGGGAAAGATAAACACAATGCTTTGATGACACGTTGAGAATGAACGGAGGCTAGTCTAATACGTTTTTTGTTACTCATCCATTGAGGACTTTTCTCCTAGACCGACGAACTGGGAAGAGTCCTTGGTCAACGTGGGACGCAAGTCCACTGAGATCTGACCGGGAATGGCCATATTAACGACGCTTGGAGATTGTTGCTGTTGCTTTTGCTGTTGCTGTTGCTGTTGCTGTTGCTGTTGCTGTTGCTGTTGCTGTTGCTGTTGCTGTTGCTGTTGCTTTTGCTGTTGCTGTTGCTGTTGCTGTTGCTGTTGCTGTTGCTGTTGCTGTTGCTGTTGCTGTTGCTGTTGCTGTTGCTGTTGCTGTTGCTGTTGCTGTTGTTGCTGCTGCTGATGTTGCTGCTGTTGTTGTGCATGTTGTAGATGCTGTTGTTGTGCATGTTGTAGATGCTGTTGTGAGATCCCTTGTGGAAGATGTTGTGGGTAGAATAACATGGAGCTATTATAAGGGACATCTGATGACACAAACCCCATGGCTGTATCTACGGTGTTATTAGAGGCCATTTGGGATCCAGGAGGGATATCCGAGTGGGGAGTGCTAAAGCTTTGCTGGGCATTGCCAAGTATCGGATTTCCCTGCATTCGAACAGGCTCTCTGAAGAGAGACGGGGAGGGAAGCATCTGTGGTGCAAGGTCTTGAGGTGATGCCGGAAGGGATAACGACGATCCATAAAGACGCGTAGTAGTCGGTGTGAACAACGATTGAGGTGTCTGCTGAGTGTACTGCAGATTCTGGGGAATGAAAATGGATGGGAACAACGGTGTTACTGGCGTTCCTGGTCGTGGTCCTTGAGCTGGAAGCGAAGTGTTGATGGTCACTGGTCCGTGCGGGTGTGGTTGAGGAGATTGTGGATGTGGGGCCAATCCTAGTGCTCCGAAAGGCGATGTTGCAAACTGGAGTGAAGTGGTGGTTGTCATACGTCCCTGTAAAACTTGACCATGATACATTCCTTGATGTTGAATCCCACCTCCAACGATTGATAAAGGATTACCGGTGGATGGTAGTGCTCCAGCGAGTCCGCCTTGCGGCTGATTGCTACCAGAGGCTGTCCATGCCCACGCCCTATCGTGACTAGTGGGCTGTTGTGATGGATGAGCGCGCTGCAAAGGACCAGTAAGTGGATGGTGTCCGGGTGGTACAGATGGCATGCTGGATGACCGCTGCTGTGTACGATCTGATCCCACACCATGGTCATGTTCGCTTCCGCTAGTGATATTGACACCCAGACCGATCAGCCCGGCTGTAGCGCTTTCAGATCCTTTTGTGTCCGTGTTGCTTAAATTGCCACTGCCAGTGTTCTGGATCGAACCTTGAGAACCTGCAATGGAAGCCATCTGTCTTGGATCAAATTTGAAAGGACCGGGATGCTGGAAGTGTTGTGTTGCGGTCAAAGCAGTATTGCCTGGAAAGGTAGGGGCTCCAGAATGCTGAGGCAAGGAGAATGCAGAGTTCGGCATCATGTTATACAGGTTTGGGTCCATCACAGGGTTCAGTTGGTCGTAAGGGATAGTGGAGCCGTCTTGAGATGGACCATCAACAGGAAGTACACCCATTGGAAGTGACGAATTGTGCGATTGTGAACGCGCGCGTGTAGACCCGGATTGGCGCGACACTCTCTGGTAAGAGATATTAATGTAGTTAGTATGAGGCTGAGGAGCAGGCCAAGACTTCAGGCCCTGAAGGTACAGAGATTGCATACCCTAGGGTAATTGTATCCAGGCTTGAGCTTGTACATGGAACCATCTTTCAAAAGTCGACCCTTCTTTGCAGCCTTGGAAATAGCTTGTCCACAAGAAGCACGGAAAGATTCCGGTACCGGATAGTTGCTGGAAAGATGAAAGAGCTTCATTGGTAAGTAGCTGGTCTCTCGATACTTCGTGGTCAATCCTGTTGCAAATACGTACGCTTGCACCCAGTCTAGAATCGCCTTGGGTGCGCTTCCTCCTTCCTGATTCAGCGCACCAATGGCCGCAAAAATCATTTCCTCGTAAGGTGGCAAGTCCAGGGCTTTAACAGAAGGATATGTTCCTGTCCCAGTGGTGGGTGTTTGTCGCCCAAGGATTTTGGGTGTACTCGGTGTTGGGGACTGGCTAGAAGTACCAGAGGTACCGGCTTTCATAGCCTCTACTTGAGTGGCGAACGTCGTTGCTGCTGAGGATTTCGCCGACACGTCTGATGAATTGCCGTCTCCTATTGTCGCCTCCTGTATACTGGACAAAGGCGAACCAGTTACTGGTTGGAAATGCGTAACAAGTGGATCTAGCAGGCGCAAATGCATACGTTGGTTAACCTAGGAAATAGTCGATGCATCGTGATGAATTTTCGATCTTACTCAACGTACCAAAGTATTCTGCTTGAACGCCAGGCATATCGTGCTTAGCAGAGCCAGATATCACATCTTGATCCGCTCTCTGTGAAAGATCTGCAGGTCCCAATGTCCTTGAGATAGATGGCGCAAAACTTGGGTTGTCTTGGTGTACAGTAGGTGGAGATGAAAGACGCGATGGATAGAGCTTCGTCGTAGGTGAGCTGGATTCGATTCTCGATATGAGTTTCACCAGATTTGATTTCGACAAGGATCTCAGATAGGATTCTTTCACATTCTGTGGGACTTGCTGTCCAGTTAGCGACATGTCCTCCGTTAGTTCGGACAACCCATGGGAGCTTGCTGAACTGAGGGGTTGACTGCAAAGGTAGCATGTCCACTCGAGATCCTGTATCTCCACGTACTTGTTCTCGATGGGGGGTGAATAGCAGAGTTGGTGAAATCCTCTATCGCAGTGGTCGCAGAGTACAATCAGGTTCTCGGGGCTGTCGTATGTCTGAAGACACAGCACACAGCCCCCATCCTCTCGCGCCGGCTGTAATGGCACGTAAGCTGGTCATCATAAAACGTGTGATCAGCTTTGTAGTTCTGTTGATTACAACAGCACTTCATAAAGAGCGGGATATTATAGAGCTCACCTCTTGAATGTGGAGCTGCTGTTGACTGATTTCCAGTTTGTCCCGAGTGTCCTGAGCGCTCTTCTTTCTGCCATTTGATGACATGGTCAGAAAATGTGATCCATAGTATGATTTGTATACAATGCTGATTATGATGTTTGAACTCACCCAAATTTCCTGAAATTGCTTCTTGCACGCAGGCGCTTGGTCATGGTCGTCCTGCTCAGTCCTATATTCGCTTTCTAATATCACATATGAGATACTACCAACGTCAATTATATGATCCTGAGGGATCGTTTGATTGTTTGGTCGACAATGGGTAGTAGGTATCGCCTTACCGGACTTTTTACTATCAGACTTTGACCGCAGCCTTTTCATCATGATGGTGGACTTTCGAATGGATTCATCCATCTCAAAGCCATCTTGATCACTAGCCTGTTCACGAGCGAGCTTTGTTAACATGCGCAACTTTGTATGTACACTATCATCAAGGAAATGTTTGAGTTTTCAAAAAACGTACTGTCTCTGAAGCTCTCCTGTAAGAAAGCGATTGCTTTTTCGGCCTTGGTCTGATGATTGACGGATGCAAGACACTGCTCGTCACCATCGAGGCCGTCTGGCCCCGGCTCTGACTCTGAATCCGCGGTTGTTCATCTGATAAAACCATATCCAGCCCTGTCAAGGGCTCGCCAAATGTCGTTCTGAAAGCGTCGCTTTCACTCTTGATATACAGTTGGTTCAGCATTGCACCCTCAGATGGCTCGGCTTTATAATTCAGTTCTGGATTGGGACCGGTGATGCTGATACCTTGCAAGTTGTCTGTTCTGTCTAAACACTTCATATCGGAGTCCAATGATGATTGGATATTGGACATATCCTGGGGGGGCTGTGATGCTCCGGAGTGCTGAGTCCGGTGTTTTATCCTCTTTGCTCTGTTAATAGACGGCAGTGCCATCGAGCGGTTGTTGCCTGCGTGGTTGATATGCCCCTTCTACACTTTGATGTCGAAGGTTGGCTGCTGATTCAAGTTTCTGTATCCAGCGATGTCCTGGATAGAGCCGCTATACTCGTCACACTCGACGCCGGTTGAATTCTACAGTGTGACGAAAATGAACTTTTGTTAGTCGCTGGTACTCTGCTCTCTAGCGATGCGGTTGAACCACGGAGTAGCAGGATCAAATAAATGCTTGGCGAGCTCATGAACTAGCCATCCCACGCTCCTATGTTACTGGTTCACACGGGTGATTGATAATCTAAGATGGTGCTTCATCCTCTCTTTAGACCTTTCAATCTGGGGACAAGCCAAAAAGGCCAAGTAACAAGTACACTGCGAGGAATTAGATGGGGAGAGATGCTGTAAACGATAGAAACCAGCTTATTGTGGTGGGATGCTGGATATGATTTGGTAAGGCAAAACAGTGTCAATGTCGTCGCACTTTGCCGTCGGCGTTCAGGTGGGACTACCTCGGGATATTTGGTGGCAAAGTGCTAGGTTGACGACGAGATCCAAGGACACGGCAGAAGATGCAGGAGAAATAAAGGGGACAGGGGAGCGAGAGACGGATGAAGGATGACGAAGGAACAAGGCAGGATAGGGGACATAAGAAACACCACTTGTGAGAGAGGAAAAGCGACGGTGTGTAATGCAGGTTTGTGTGTTGTATTGCTCATGTGTTTGCTGATGTACTGTTGTGGCTGCAAGGGAGTACAGCGAGGTCAGAGGAGCAGCCCAGAGAACTGTGAAGCTGGCAAGGTTTGTGGAAGGGAGAGCCAACATTGATCCCCAATGTCTTTTCCCATCCCTGCCACGTCTGCCCCACCATGTGAAAGACGAGTTCCTGGGAGGGGGGCGGGGGGTACCCAAGACGTGTGTCGAGGTGTGTGGTGTGTGTGTGTGTGTGTGGTAGGCACGTTGAGGTGTCTAGAAGCAAGATGGATGGGAGAGATGCCAAGACAAGATTTCGGAGGATCAAGTGTGCGAGGGCAATGTGTGCGTGGATCGCAGGAAGGCGTCCAGGGGGGGGGGGGTGAGATGTGTGTGTTGTCCCATCTATCTCCACATGGTGTTCATGGCATCCCCTTCCTCCGAGCATGTATACATGTCGACAGCGTGCGGGTGGGTCGGGTTGTCACTGGCAGCAATGCGCAGGTGGACCATGCGCTCAGGAGCAAATTGCACGCCAGGGCCAGTCTGCAGTCTGCATTGGCTTGGGTGGGGAAGGAGACACACAGCACACACCAACCACACCACACCACACCACACCCCCCACATGCGACATTGCTCCACATCAACGCCGTCGTGGAACATCCAAGCTACAGGGTAGCATGCAAACACAAAGCACAGTAACAAGCTGCACACTAAACCCCGTCTCCCCAAACATACACGCACCATTCGACTCATTCGAACTACTCCAATATCCAGACACCTCAACCCAGCCCTCCCGATCCCCCACATCCGCATAAAGAGCACACAGTCGATCGAAGATAAAATTAAATTCATGTATGAGCTGCTCCCTCCTGTTACTTTGTGTTTGTGTGTCCCTGGACCTGCCCCGCCCTGGTCTGAGTCCTCCATAGCCCCCCACAGCACACAACAGTGCTCCACCTCTCTCTCTCTCTCAGCCATAGCCAGTTGCACAGGAATAAGAGTCTTGAGCAAGTCGATCGTCGTCGTGTGTGAGAGAGAGGGAGAGATCTTGAGCGGATGACTGATCCGTTCCGATTCAACTGAGCGATCAAGGCCGGACGATCTTGCGCCCCGCCTTGGGTGAACTCTATATTCCCATCCCAGACTCTTAGAAAACAGACCATGGCTTGTGCTCGAATCCACACAACCCCACGGCTCATGCTGATTCGGATTCATAGCGCACTCATCCATTCATGACGCTTCACTAGGTTGAGCGCCTCTGTCTTATCGAGCATGTCTGCAAAAAAAGCCTGCTGAGGTGTTCAGAGGACTCTGTTCGACCTTTTGGATGGCTGTGCCTGGCCTACCTGAAAGTCGAAATGCGGGCGGATGTTTCGGAGGATGTAAAGGGAGGGTATGCTCCTGAAAGTTGGGAAAGGACGAGTGCAAGGGTGCAAGAGTACAGGGGTGCGAAAGGGATGGATGGCGAATGGAGGATGGGGCACAATGTACCTTGAAGAGGGTATGATAGGTACGTCGATGCAAAGCAGCGGCGGAAGGGCAGAGAAAGGGCAGAGAAAGGACGGAAGGGCAGGAAAGGGCGAGGAAGAGAGTGAAATGGAGATCACGGAAAGAGTGAAGCAAAGGAAGGAGGTAAGAGCCATCCCACATGAACGTTGCGTTTTTCATACCTGTTTTCATTTCCCGTCTGACCATTGCTTGCCCAAACGCTTGGCTTCACTTGCATCCGTGGCTGCTGCCCATTTGCCTGTGCCTTGCCAACGATGGATGTCTGGTCGGGTTGTGTTTGTTTTTATTCCGACATCTCGTCGAGGCACAGCAGTGGCATCGATATCTTGTCTTACTTGTTCAGTCGATCCACACACTCCCCTTCTCCCCCTCTCCCCTTCCTCCTCCTTGTCGTTCACCCATTTCTGTTTGCTTTTTTTGTACTCGTTCTTTGACCGCTCCTTGTCCCCCTTCATCTATCTCTCTCCCATCGCATTTCCCGGATTGCCAGCGGAGTAGCAGCTAACGTCAAGAGACCATCCATGTGTGATCTCGTTGCACGCAGCACCGCATGGGTATCAACAAAAACGTTCGTCATCACTATCCATCGCCCAGTTTCAAGTGGCACAAGTCTGACAAGTGGCATTGACAACAAGAGTGCGAGCAATAGTTCCATGCAGCTCATTGCTTCCTGGCACCACGACCTTGGGACACGGACTCATAATTCGCTGCTAATGAAGGCAACCACGCTCCGCAATGAAGCACGGTGCATTGTGGTTCGGGCAAGAAAAACCGAGGTGAGTGAGAATCCGATGTCGGAGGGGATAACACTTCGTTTGGGAGACATGCATGGTGAGCTGTGGTTTGAGAAAGAATATCGCTTGTAACAGAAGCTCTCCTGCCCGGCGCACGTACCCTTGTGCACGCGCTCAACGCAAACATGGCTCTGCATGAAATGAAGGGTAGCTTGCATGAACAGCAAGTGGCCAGCATGCGACTCGTGTTGTCCAATCGAATTGTTCAAACAACCATCACGTCAATCAAAGGTCGACAAGTCCCAAGGTCAGATATGCCTTGCATCGATCCAATACAGATCTGGATTGCAGTCATTCGGCGATTATAGTGAGATGGTTTGCAGCGCCCTCATCGTCAACATGGACGATCGGGCATGAGTGGTGCAGCACGAGTCGTCTTTAGAAGGACGTACCCGATCGTCCGAGGAACCGAGCCAACACAGGGTCCGATCAAGGGACAACTATGCATGGGATACCCGGCTAGGCTAATCGTTCGGTCATTAGGAAAGGACGAATGGTTGAAGAGGGCCCAAACAGTGAAAAAAGTGCATGTGCAATGAAGCATGGAAGGCGATGTCTTCACATGGCCGTTTTCATTGTCGAAGAGTCGTTGGATGGGATAGGCTCCCCCTCTCCTTGTTGTGCTTTGAGTGATGAATCAAGTGAGCACAGTGCAGAGGAGATCCTCATGAATGTTATACAAGCTGTACGATCGAAGCTCTCTGTGCAACCTTGTTCTAATCGCTGGGAATATGTAGAACACCTTGATACGCTGGTGCAGTCTTTGTCCCACAGGCGTATTCATCTTGACAACGTAACGCGCAGGCAGGATCACAACGTGTAGATGGGTCGAAAAGAGTAATAAAGTCGCCCTCCTCCATCTCGTTTCGCAGTCTAGCCCATAGTTGTTTGTGCAAGTTGTTTCTTCTTTTCGTAAGCAATGCTTTCCCGATGCCCTTCTTTTTCAAATCGAGAATAGGTGTCCTCCTCAAGCCTTGAGTGGCGATGTAAAAGCTGGAGCTCCTCGATCGCATGGACATCGTCCTGATCGAAATCATCGTCGTCGTCGTCATCGTCACCATCCATATGATCGCTGGCTTCCAAAGGAAATGAAGTCGAGATTGTTGTTGCTGTTGGAGCGAGAGCCCTTTAAATTTCCCTCTTGGCCAAGAGCACTCATGCCGAGCTTAGGGCACGCATGAAGACAGGTCATTTGGTCCATTCTACAGAGCTTGAATGGAATCGGTTACTGCCAATCGTTGAAAGCCTTTGTTGTCCCTGCAGCGTAGACGTAGCTCCACTCAAGTGTCTCTTCGTTGCTATGAGCATGACAATGAGCAGTTCGTGATCCACATGTTAGATCCTCAGACAGGTACAAGAGGACAAGTACGTTTCCATTGGGGGAGGGGATCCACCTACCAAGTGTTGTCCTAAGTACGATCTGGGCCTCGGCACGAACTGGTGCACATTACCATCTGGTTTGCACAGAGCATTTCTGGCAGGCGAATGTCCATCCTTGTAGGCAACATTCATACTCACAAGAGCAAGTACGATGGCCAGGCTCACTTTGTTCTCCAGCACTCTAGATCGAGGACAGTGAAAAGGTTGGCACATGTGGGGCGGGATGGAGCAAGGGAAAGATATCGCTCTGGAAAGAATGTGAGTCAAAGCACCATGTTCTCTCATTCGGATCAAGGAGCCATCATTCCATTGCGTCCTGAACTCCCATATCTTAGTCTAACTCCACCCGTTTTGCAGAAGTGCGTCCTCGTCCGCGATATACGCAAAGGGGGGGGGGGGGCTGCGACGGCTTACAGTCGCCTCTCTCTCTCTCTCCGTATGCATACAGTCGATGGACACGTAGTTCCCAGTTGGGGATGAACGATAGATTGTTTGCGTTAAAGCCTTGTAGGTCCTAAGGGCTTGCGGCATTCATCGACAACAAGCAGAGAGGTATGGGTGACGAGTTCAAGAGGATCCAACTTGAGGGTGAGAAAGATATGTGCTGCGGTTGTTGTTTTTGCCTTTTTGGTTTGTCCAAGGCACAGCGCGATCGCAAACTGATCTGCAACCTTGCTCTTTCTCATCATGCCTCTCAGACTTGCTGCCATGGCGGAAACTGCGTGTCAGAGACACTTCAACAGGATCCTGTCAAGTAGCCACTTTGTTTCCTACCGATCCCGTCTCTCGACATCAAGCTTTCTCTCACGACACTCGAGGACTTTCAGCGACCAAACGCACAGTTTGAAAGCTACAAAAATCAAAAGGAAAGCTCGTGAGGCTGACTTCACTGACTCGCCTACTACCGCAACAACAACGGGAGGTTCTGGTGCTGCTTCTGGTACGGGAGCCTCAGGTCGCGTCAATCCTCTTGGGAAGCAACGCGAGAGCAGCAGTCATCCTACAGAAGGCAAGCATGGCCGCGATAAAACGCATCCTTTTGACCAAGCGCACTACCAACCGAGAAGGACTTCGCGTCTCCGCTACGAGGACTTTTTACCGCCACGCTATCATCGCCAGAGGCTACTTCACTACATGCGGCAACAACACCAACAGTACCACCAACGTCGCCATCAATCACGGAGTCATGGTCGGGACGAGCATCACCACGACCACGGTGGGCACGGTGGGCACGGTGGGTTCGACCCCTGGCGGAACAATGGGAACCATCACTGGAATCCATGGGTGTGGCACATGATGAACGCTAGGAAGAATACCGCTTGGTCATTCATCCTGGGAATCGTGGTGACAGGCACAAGTATCTGGCTCTATGATACCAATTCGGCTCATATGGAACAGTGGAACAACTTTGTCGATGACCTGGCCCAGATCAAAAATGCTTTTGTCAATGGCGCGTCTGCTGCAAATTTCCGGTCGACATTATCAACAACGGTCGATGGGACTAAATCCCAGGTTACAGGCATGATCAGGAACTTCACTCACGCACCACTGTCACAAAGCCTTCACGCATCGCAGAAGACCGTAAAGATGTTGACACCCGAGCAAATAGAGCTCAGACTGGGGATGCATCAACGATCCTATAAGGTCGTCAATCCAACAAAGAGTATGGGTGCAGCAAAATCCGGAAAGGACGTAGTTCAAGGATATTGCGTCAACCAAGTGGCTTCCAATAACCCGATCGAGGACGATTTATCGCGGCATGTTGTCCGATACGACAGTGGACAGATCAAGCGCTTGTTCTTTGGAGTTTTTGATGGACATTCTGGATGGTGCTGTAGCCATAAGGTAGCACGGGAGCTGGCGCCTTCGGTCGACAAGGAACTTGATCTGGTCAAGAACCCAAGAGACACTGAAGCCATTATTGGGGCGATTGAGCGTGGGTTTCTGAATCTGGATCAGCGTATTGTGCATGAAAGTGTCAACAGGGTATTGGAGCATCCGTCTCGGCCATTGGCCTGCTCATCTCTCTTGCCAGCTGTCTCAGGATCGTGCGCATTGTTGACATACGTGGATCCACGAGAAAATGACCTGTATGTTGCTTGCACAGGTGACAGTAGAGCGGTACTGGGTGTTCGCGAGCAATTGCCTGATGGTGGTCATGCTTGGAGGGCTGTGCCAATGTCCTTTGATCAGACTGGCAGAAATAAGTGGGAAGTTCAGAGGATGCGACAGGAGCACCCGGGAGAAGAGAGTACAGTCGTCATGCATGGCCGAGTCTTGGGAGGTCTTGGTGAGTAGATCTGAATTGCCGCACGATTCCTAACTAATCACCCTGCACTAACGAGTTGCCGTTATCGTCAATGACATGTTTGATATACATAGAACCAACTAGAGCCTTTGGGGATGCGCGTTACAAGTGGTCCAAGAAAGTTCAGGAGAAGGTCTTTAGGCTCTTCCCTGCGTATCGTTCACCCTATCGCAACCTTAAAACCCCACCCTATGTCACAGCAAAACCTGTTGTACGGCACCACAAGATCCAGCCTGAGGATCGGTTTCTAGTCATGGCTACAGATGGACTATGGGATAAACTGACCTCCGACGAAGTGATCCAACTTGTTGGCGACCTGGTGGATGGGAAGATCGGCCACCGTGAAATGACTCTTGATATAGAGGAAATCGAGAAATACAAGCAGCGGCGTAAGGCTGGAATTCAGGCATTGGATCCATCCACGAACAAGCTAGAGGATCAAACGCAACAGGAAGAGGAAGAAGAATCGAAAGCACCCAAAGGTCAGGCACGCCTATTCACATATAGAGACCAAGCTAATGCCTCGACACACCTTATCAGGAATGCTCTTGGCGGCGCCGATGACGACAAGCTAGCAGCAACCCTATCGATCCCATCACCCATGAGCCGTTCCTTCCGCGATGATATCACTGGTAATTCACGCGTTGTATGTCCTCTAAGCATCAATTACCTTCGTTACCTGAATACTGACCACGGAGTATATTCGTCTAAACCACGATCCATCTTTAGTCACCGTCATTTTCTTTGGCCAGCAAGATACAACTCTTGCACTATCTGATGTTCAAGAGGGGGATGGCTGTGTGGAAATTCCCTGACTTGCTATATCATTAAACGGACAATAGCTGCCCGCACTTTCAAAAAGTATATCAAGATTTGCAGCTATGGGAGCGGTTATATCAATTCTATCTCGGGCGTTGCTGTTGTTGCTGTTGTTGCTGTTGTTGCTGTTGTTGCTGATGTTGCTGATGTTGTTGTTGTTGAGCATTCCCTTTCACGATGAGTCCTCGGATGTTGTTCACAAACAGTCCTACCATATCAATGAAATTATCTTGTTGCGTCCCACGGCTGTTTATCCGGATCTCTCGTTGACGGGCCAGCTCCTGTGAACGATCAAACTCAATCTCAAGCTCGTGTGTGAGCTCCTGATTATTATTGCTGTTCATAGGCCTCATCTGGCTGTAGTTATGAGCACGATTAGGACCATTGGACTTGTTCACATTCTTGACTTGAGTAAGGTCAATCCTGAAGTTGTTATGACGATACGATATCCTATCCTTGTATCGCTCACGCTCAGGTGTTCCTTGTGGAAGAGTTTCTATAATAAATAGGATTAATCAACATCAGAACCAATGACGCCAGTGAGTACGACTGAAGTGAAGACATGTGGGCGCTTTGTCTGTCGAAAAGGGTTCCTTGGAGGCGAAGATGTTTTTTTTTTTTTTTTACCTGGATGTTCAATATTGACAGAAATTCGATAGTCGAACGTGTTCCTTGGCGAATACACATCCAAATCGGCTATTCTTTCCTTCCTTATAATCCCATTAGGAATCACCTC
>Ga0247824_10000846_pt1 | contig 16114 bp, 8 predicted proteins | sample 13C_PalmiticAcid_FD_194412 | JGI IMG/M metagenome (GOLD analysis project Ga0247824, IMG submission 194412) | Soil microbial communities from agricultural site in Penn Yan, New York, United States - 13C_PalmiticAcid_Day48 | ecosystem: Environmental > Terrestrial > Soil > Agricultural land... | reverse complement strand
GTAGAATCTAAACAGCTTCTTCATTCTCGGTTACTGGCTCTCACTACGTCTACAGCTTTTGGTAAAGGGAAGTGCACTTTCGTATTCGCCTGTCCAGAGACACTAGATGTCTGCATACCGTGTCTTCTGTAAGGTGCTGGCCTTATGGCGTCTGCAGATAAGCGCACAATGTTTTATTCAACTGTCTTAGGGAGAGAAAAGTATAGTATAGGAGGCCGTCGGGAGCCTTGCCTTATAGCTTAGGCTCCCTTTGGCGCCCGGGCCAGGCCCGGGCTATCGGCGAGTCAGACTGAGACCGGCACTGGTTTGGGTCCGGTTCCAGGTCTGACTCGGGCCCTGTTCGGCTCGATCGTGGTCCGGTTTGAGGGCTGACTCGAGTCCAGCCCGGGCCTGTTGTCCCGGGCTTGGATGGCCTGTCCTGCCCCCAACTGTCCCCGGTTCGGGTCCGGTCCGGGCCCGGTCCGGACGTGGGTCCGGGTCCGGCTCGGGCCTGGGTAAAACCCATGCCACCTTTGCTCGGGTGAAGCCCGAGCCCATCACATCCTCTCACTTAGTATATATATCTAGGCCTCTTAGTCTATAGATCGGAGAGCCTACCTTAGCTACAATCGGACCAAATGCTAGCATAGCTATAGCGAGAAATATAGATAGTCGGTTAAGAAAGCGGTGGATTAGCCTCTTAACCTATCTATAGTCTATTTCTAGGCTATATTCCGCTAGATCTAGGATATAGCGGGTAGGGGTTGCAAGGCCTTATTAATATAGAGGGCGGCCGATATAACCCCTAAAGAGATAATATATCTTTACTACCTTCGTTCTTGGGATAGTAAGGTAGATCGGGCCTATAGAAATAGCGGGATTCTACCTTATTATAGGTAGTACTAGAGGCGGAATAAGAAGGGGGAAGGCGTATACGGACGGATTCGGTAAGGCGTCGTAGGAGAATACTAGTTAATGCTACTTCGGCGAAGCCGCTCTAGGCGACCTTTAGCGACCCTATAGACTATAAGACCTTGGTTAATAGTTGTGATTTATAGCGATACGATATCCTATGGCCATTCCCCCTTTCTAGGCCTCTCTACTCTACCTTGGCAATTATATAATTAGTAGAAGTACAAGCGACTAGTAAGCCGATACCTCGTCCCCCTTTAGCTACGCGTTACCTACGATCCCTATACCCCCTAGAAACTATATACGACGAGGCATTTTACAACTAAGTATATTCCTCGCAAGTCTATTGGGATTATTAAGTGGAGAGGGGGTTAGAGGCTCGGCCTTAGCCCTTTACAAGCTCCGTAGTCGAGCCCGCCCTTCTCTATATATATCGATATATTCCGCTTGTTCCTCGATACCCTAGAACTCTAAGGATAGCTAGTTCGAATACTATATACTTCCTAGGACCACTCTCCCCATAACCTTCAACATCCTCTATAGTTCTACAATACGCCGCATCACTAGCAGCACTATAGTACCAGTCTACCTCGATAGCTAGATCTTTTATAGCCCTGGCGTAATAGCAGGCCGTAGCCGTCTTCCACCACCACTACCACCTCCTCCTCCCCCTCCTCCGCCGCCGCCGCCGCCGCCGTAGGATATATACGATTTTCAACGCCGTAGTACTAGAAAGTCACAAGACGATATAATCCTAATCCTCGGCGATAGCGAGTCTGATAACGATCTCAACGATAGCCGATCCGATACGTCTTTCCCACTATTTAAGGAGCTTCTAGCAGCTACACACAACAAGGTTAAATCCGGCAACATTGCTAGTACAGGTATATACCGAAATCTCGTATCTCTTTCTAGGCCAGTACATTGATATCTCTAAATAGGTAAAAGTATCGACGTTGCTCCCGACGAGAGCGACGCACCAGAGCCATTTTCTAGCTCCCCCGAGACTCTACATACGACGTAGGCTACGTTCGGGCCAGGACCAGCATCCACTACCGACAACACTTCGCGCGATACCACCGTTCCAGAGATAGACGCCACTTCCCTCGCCGAACACGGAGCCATACACTATAGCCATAGGACATAGCATAGTTCTCGGCTATCTAAAAAGCCATCCGGAACAACATCAAACTACAACGGTTCCATATACCTTGACAATAAGGAGTAGGATAGGTAGTTTCCTTTTCACCCGAGGCGCTCCAGCGGAGGTTACAAGCCAGACGTACCGCCAAGAGCGTACACAACCCTACAGAACCCGATCAGTCGCAGTCTATCTTAGACCTTCTTTGTCAGTCCCAGGGCCCACGCGGGGCCACCTCCAGTCATAGAGGTAAGCTACAGCAGACGTCCGATAGCTACTCCCTCTTTCTACATTATAACTACCGCGGTGACAGCGATCAGACGAGTAACCTAGAACGTCATCATCCGGTTCCAGACGATAGAGGAGAGTAGAGTAAAGTATGTCCTATCGTACCGCCGCAAGTAGTGGAGAGCCGGGCCCGTACACCCACACTACCGGGCGACGAGAGCACCAGCGAGCTCGAACCAGCAGATGCCGAGCCACGCCTTCAGCAGTCCGAGAGCCCAAGCGGCGGCGCCTCCAATCGTGAGGTTGATCCACAACAAAGGCCCGGCGGCTGCGGCCTCTTCCAAGATCCTGATCACCGTGACGACAATGATCAAGCGAGTAACCCAGAACAACGTCATCATCTCGCTCCAGACGACGGACAGGATAAAGAGGGTTCTATCGTGCCGACGCAAGCGCAGGAGAGTCGGACAGGCATGCCAAGTTTATCGGGCGATAAGAGCGGTAACACCGAGCCATCTATGCAGCCGTCCACTAGCTAGAAGGGGGTCGACCTCTAATACAACATTAGTCGTCGTCGACGGCGACGTCGTTGCGATACTAACGACAAGGTGGACTGCCCTCCCATTATAGGAAGTAACGTCAAGCAAGGCAATAACGAGGATATTGTCTAGCCGTCACGAGCGAAGCGCCGTAGGGTAAACACTTCGGCCTCTATAACCCACAGAATAGCGCCCATACGGCAGGCACGTCTACGTTGCAGTAACTCCTCTTTACTAGCTCAACAGCCACCACCAACCCAAGGTCCAAAGCGCCGCCAAAGTCAGCGGAACATTTCCAAGCCGCAACCTACAATGGGTTCCGCTTCAGAAGAAGAGATACTCAAGGCCGCTTTCGTAAGCTTTAAGGAATGGCCACTTAAAGCGGTCCTTAAGCGCGTTTGGGTAGACGGGGCAGCGACGTTTCAGGTAGAGTTCACATAGAATCCTTATACGAATTAGAGACACAATAACCATACACCGGAAAGCTCGCGACGAAAGTCACTAGCAGGGAGGATTTCCTTGGCGGCGTACGCTCTCTATTCGGGGGTTATCTCCACGACTAAGGAGACTCAAGTCGATAAGTATTTTAAGGTTAAGAAAATTTTGGAGTGGCGACAGGGGGAAGAGGGACTGGAGTACCTAGTCAAGTAGGCAGGGTATAGGAAGAAGTACAATTCTTGGGAACCTACTACGCATTTCGAGTAATGTCTTAGGATCTTGAAGCAGTTCCACCAAGAAAAGGGATTGCCTCCACCTTGTATATAGATTTAGGCTGAATTTAATTACTTAGGGTAGTTTTCCATTACTTGGGAGAAGAGCGGACGTATACACGAGGCTAATTTGGTAAGCGTAGAGGAGATGCATTGTACAGAAGGTAGTCTGGAATCTCGATCGTGCTGGAAATGGCATATTCGCACCCGCGGGCCTGAAGACCTCTGGTCTCGCTCCCCCGAGCACTCCAACCACTATCCGAGCCTTCGTAGTACCAAAACTCTGGCTGCACTAATGCATCACCATCCTGCAGCGGGCAACCACAGTCCCGGCCGGGGAACAGGGCGAGCGTATGGCGAGTAACGCAGAGCACAAACAGATCCAGCCTCTTCTCCTCCGCGCCAAGCTCTTCTTCATTGATATCGTCGAGCGGCTGCGGCGCGAGGGATAATGAAGTTCGAGTTCCTCCTGCTCCTACCCCGACGGAATCCACGGAATCACGACCAGGCTTAGTGGCCGTTGCCGAGTCTCAGCACCAAACCAGCTGCAAGAAATCGGCCGCCGGCACGGGCAATTGGGAATTTGGAGGGGTGGATGGACAGGACGCTCAGGGGTTTGTTTGTTGACTTTTGGAGGGAGGGGCTCCACTGGTGTGGGGCCCGAGCCAGACCAAAAAAAAAACACCAAAAACATACAACACCGAGGATTCGCTGGTCGTCACCGACACAACTACTAGTTCGGCTCTCACGAGTTTGACTAGGGGAGAGCGGACGGGATTCCGTATTTTCTCGTGGATATGGTCGTATGTGATGGTCATAGGTTGGACGGGAGACTATATCGTGAGAGCGGTATGGATCACACAGCGAGCTAGGGAGAGAGAGATTTTGCAAATTTCCTCATTCCAAGGTCTTGAATTTCTCTTGATGGCCCGAAAATATAGACAATCACTTAGAGATGTAGCAAAAATCTGGTTTAACGGCAGTTATTGTTAGTTTGAGAGTTGGCACGAGCTTGGACAAAATAAAACCAGAACTTGTGTATATTTGGACCGATCAGCAAAAACGACGAACGTCGCTCAGAACCGTTCAAGCTTCGGCCAATCGAGCACTGCTCTCGCGCACAGCCCCGGCCGAGAGCTTTGGTTGGCGAGGATGCAGCCCCGCAGTGCGTGGCTGACTTTTGGTGGCGTCCCAATCAGCCCAGACGCGCAGAAACCGCTATTCCAGGCGCGGAACTGCGAAGGAAAGCCTCACTTGTGATCATTGGACGGCCATGCATGCCATCTGGTGCGGGGTTGGCAAGAGGCGCGATGTCTGCCGCCCGGGGCAGCTGGTTGAGGTGCGCTCCTCGCCCCGTCTCAGCTTCCACTTGTACCAGCCTCGAGGAACACATCTCTTAGTCAACATCCCGTTCCTTCCCGGTACTTTGAGCTCTACGGTGGGATTTCTTCTTGCATTCGTTCAACTTGCCGGCATCTCCTTTTTTCATCGGCAACTCTTCTTCTACGTTTAACGTTGCCGTAGGGAACATCAACCAATTTCTCACACGAGCAAGGGGCTGCAGAAGTTATCTGGCTTTGACGCTAGCTCCCTCGGTGGTACGTCTTCGGGTACGCTTCGTCGGAGCCACGAACTTGGAATTTGCCTTGCCCAATAAAATGAGATATGAAAATGGAGTTTCTGTGCTGAGGCAGGACAAGGCGGGGTACAGCCCGGCTTCCCCTCCCTGCGCCGCGTGGCTGGGTAAAGCCTTACCTACCACCAACGTGTGTGTTCGTTCTGCCTGACGCGGGAAAGCAACTCGCAACCGAATGACTATCGTTGAACATTTCTTGGGGAGTGTATACCCGCCTTAAGTACCCTACCTATATTCCACCTTTTGCAGACCGACTGGACTGGATCTGAAACCCCGCTGCCCACACTGCCCCCCGTTTCTCTGCTACTCCTCCACCCCACATATACTTTACATTTTGTCATGCGGTATCCTTCTTTACTTTGCTTTTAGGCAATTAATTACTATGGTGGAGGTGGTGGTGACTGCCCTAGCCGCCCCAGCTGCTATCGCCGCTTTGTTGCAGCTTGCAGACTACGGGACGCGTCTCGCCTCAATCTTCTACAGCACGGCTCGAAGCGCGGGGGCGGCACAGGAAGAGCTTGAGCGTTTGGCCGATCGACTCCAGCTGTTTTCTGCCACTGTTACACTCACCAGGGATACTTTAAAGCGACACTGCGCAGAGTATCCCCAGTCCCCGGTAGTCCTCTTCATCGAACATAAAAGAATTCTGCGGAACGTCAAACGGGGGTCAACATCCTTACGAAGACGTCTCAGAGACTCGGGGGACAGACTGCAGGCCATGTACAGCAGCTCTGCTCTTTGGATGAGCATCAAATGGGTCTTCAAGCGTTCCTCCTTTCTGGAGATGCTTCCGGAACTGGACGGCTTCCAGGCAAACCTCAGTCTCTTGGTAGCTGTGGCCAACCTGGAAGCGTTGAATGAGCTCAAGAAAAGTGGCGTTGTCTCCAAAGTGTTGGAAGACGAGTGGTACGTTTTTTGCGGCTGGATATGTCGTTGCTATACTAATGTCAGTGTCATCACAAGTTGCACGCTGCAGTCCTCCATCAAAACCCTTTTGAAAACCATTGAACGCTTGCAGTCGCAACTCGACCAGTTTAGCCGGCCGCAACAAGAACCTGACAGGAGCGCTGACTCGGCTCCCCTTCGAGGCCGGGGCCAACGAGATCCTCTCCTCCGGTTGGCTCGGAGCATGTACAGCAGTGGTGTTGTCCCTAAACTTGACTCCTCTCCGGCAACTCCGGCACCATCTGACAGAGGTTTTGGACAATGTACGGCATCTCGACGGAATTCCGACGCGGCTCAGGGAAGTGGAAATTCTAACGGCGCTTCTTCCCTTGACCAAGCCTCTTTTGTTGACAGCGCACTTCCCCATGACGAATCTGCCCCGAGGGAAAGCTGCTCTTCCCAACAACACGCAGTTCCATTGTCTTGTACAACCCCACAAGACTCGAATTCGCCACCTCTCGGGACAAACGCTTCATCGAAAGACGGTTTGGCCCCCAAAATCCTGCACCTCGATCGAGACTACAGCACCGGGGCCATGAGCGGATATGTTAAATCGTCATACGGAACCTTTCAGCCTGCCACGGCGGTAATACACAGGACCCTCGATGGCAACGTCATATCAATGAAAGAGGTCCGAAGATTAAACCTGGTCGTTCCGCCCCCGGAAATAACTTTCACTGGCGGCGCGAATTTGGTGTTTGGGCCCAGCAGTAGCGAAAGGAGCGTTGGCAAAGTCACCCTCCAGTGGACCAGGGACATTTATCCAAACAAGCGCTACCCACCACTCGCCGTTGAGTGTGAGGTGTCTGAATCCTGTCAAACTGAGTTGATCTTCGGCCGCCCTTTTCTTCAGGCAATAAAGCGGTCCTGGCCATAATGAACGACCCAAAGCTTTGAGGGCCTCTAGCTTCCTTGACGGCGAGTATATCAAGCCTCCTCCGCCGTCCAAACTAATAGCGCTCAACTGACCTTTGTTTTGTTCAAGGAGCATGTCGAACTGGAGGATAACCCTGAACCTCATGGAGGTGGTGTTGGAAGGAGCCGGCATCAACTACGTCCGATTCGACGGAAAGGTGCGGCAGCAAGATCGTCATCGATAAGTTCAGGAAAGGCCCGACAGTCAAAATGTTTCTCCTAACTCTCTCCTGCGGCGCGGTTGGGTGAGTTTCTCCTTGCGGTTCATCCTACCATGTGTATTACCTTCCCTGGAATTGAGATCCTCGGATTCTTTCCGACGAGGTAGCTGACAACTTGAACCTCCAGCTCAGGGGTAACCTCCCCGCCTCCCCCGGCCAGAACAGCAAATTTCATACTTAATCTGGAATACGGCCAATGGAATTGAGCTAGCAGGTCATGGAACCGACGGTTGGCGTCCAGTCCACCAAGTGACTTGGTCTCGGAGCACCACGGATGTTGATGTGTTTCCCATAGGTGCTGCCACGGGCAGGAAGCAAGAGTAGGGACCAAGATGCCGCATGCAATGCGGCGGGAAGTGGTGAATCATGACACGGACCCAGCATCACATCGCTCCAGAGGAGAATCATGGTTATTTTTGTGTGATCCCTGCACACCGGACAGCTTGGCCCACGGCTCCCTTCCGCTGGCGCGGCGGCACCGAGGGCACCGGTCACACCTTGATGAGAACAAGGCTCAACCCGGAGCTAACGCGTTGGCGATGCACGCCAAGGCAGAGGAAAGCTTTATCAAAGGCCTGACAATACGGCCATGCCGGACCCACGGTGTTCTACAGAGGTAGGTAGTGTTCCGTCACCATGGTCGTGACTCTCGGGCCGCAAGCACTGAAAAATGCAATGCAACTGTAGCCGGGGTATGTTCAGCGGCACGGTGATGAGGCGTGACCAGCATCGAAAGCTGCCGCCGGCAAAGGAGGTTCGCCATTTCCCGCCGGGATCCTGTCGAGTTTGATCATGATGCCTCAGCTCAACCCGGCACAGTGGCAAGGTCTGGAAGAAAAACTTGCCGGTTGATCGCCATGGGCTCCACGACTCCTTCTGATCACCCACCCACTCGAGCCACTTTATTCCCCCTTTCGAAACGAGGAACTCATTGGAAGACTGCTGCAAGTGGAAGGCCATGTGGCGAAGCCGGAAACGAACAAACACTTCCAAAAAAGGTTTGATTTGTTGACCGAGACGAGGCCTGCACAATTTCAGAGGGCAAACACCCAAGAGAAGCCAAACTGCCAAAGAACCAACGAGCTGCTGATGCAGAGGCGCGTAAAATTGTTGACAGGGGGCCAAAGGCGCAGCGGACGCTTACAGTATGCTCGGTGGACGGCATTGGATGACCCGACCAGATTGCCCATCTCGGACGCGCCTGGAGGGCCATGTTGATGGATCGGAAAGCTCAGTTGGGAGGCTGAGAATTTGCTGACCATTGATTTCTGGCGTTGCATCAGTTGCATCCATCCAGGTGGCATCAGGGTTGTGGGGGCTCAACCCCGCCATGACGGCGTATCGATAACCACGAACAGATCGTGCACGTTGCAGAATGCGGGGCAGTGATTGGGCCATCTCGGTGCCTGCCAATGCCCTGCCAATGCCCCGCCAATGCCCCGCCAATGCCCTGCCGAGCCGCCAAGGGGTTTAAGAAGGCCGCCAAGCCCATGTCCCGAGCTTGGCTGGAAGCTCTTGCCGACCGCATCTCTTCAACTGCGCACCACACGTGCGACCACGACCACGCTTGCTCGCTCGCAAATCCCAACTGCCTGGACTCGACTCGACTCGACTCGACCTGGCACTCCCTCGCACATGCCGACTCGGCAGACCGGCACTCAGCTGCCCACGTCGCCCTGTTTCGCCCACGGACTTGCTCGCAAAAGAGATTTTGGATGCCAAGTTCTAGTGGCGGACTGACGAAAGATTCTTGACAATCCGAGGTCGGGCCAGTCCGGGCCAGTCCGGGCCGTGGCGATGCGACCAAAGGCACCACAGGCACGCCGCGTTCCCTCGCGCTCCGACTCCTGTGCAGCCACCACGACTATTTGGGCATGCTAGAGCGGGGAGCCGGACAACACACTCAGGTTCACGCACTTATTACTCTCTACCAGGAGCGAGGCTTGTTGTCTCGCGTGAGCTGGGCCAATGTGATCAAAAACGCCCCAGAGTCGCACACATCCAATAACGTTGCTTCGTAGTGACGTTCCATGTACGAAGGGTGCCTCTCACTCCCACAGCAGACGGCATATCGAATGACCAGCGAATAGCCGCCGCCCACACGCGAGCCGGTCGCGTCGATGGCACCCCACGCGGGTGTCGAGGGTGGGGACGAGGATACCCCGATTTTGACATCTATCCCGAACGTCCAACTGCTGCTTCAGGCAGCCCCTCGCACCACATGGATTGGCAGCTTGTCCGTTTGCCTCACCGAGCACCCAGGCGGGTCACAGACCCTAGCCCACGTTCCCTGAGCATGCAGATCTGAGAGGCTCGCGGGAATGGGAACCCCCGTCCCAAGCACGACACACTCGGCCCGCCAAGGCTTCCCTCAGCCTTCCCGTCCCCACCCTGGCTGCACTACTGGGCCATCCGCCGCCAACCGGGCCCTCGAGCCCGGATGGCAACTTGAAATCTGGATCTGGTCCACCGAACCGCCAAGATGCGAATGCAGGATGCTGGGTGGGAATTTGGGAAAAGTCTGTGCCTCGACGCTCCTACCCACCATCCCACGTGTGTGGGAACCTCTCCCCGGTCCTCGCACCCTGTCTGTCCCGCTGGGTTAAATACAGAACAGCCGGCTCGCGTCTGCATCCCATCCCCTCTGCTCACCAGGTCCATCAACCCAGCAGCCCTCGTTGCTGTCTTACCTGAGCACACGACTGCAGACGGCAAGCCCCACCGCCGACATGCCTCTCCACCAGTTCGACTACCTCTTTGCCATCGGCACCATCTTTGCCGCGCTTGATGCGTGGAACATTGGTGAGCAGCTGTCCCGCCGACGCGGAGCTCGCGACGCCAGAGCCAGAGACTGACAGATTCTTCTCACTAGGTGCCAACGATGTGGCCAACTCGTGGGCGACGTCAGTCGCCTCGCAGTCGGTGACCTATGTCCAGGCCATGGTCCTGGCCTCCATCATGGAGTTTGCCGGCTCCGTCGGTGTCGGTGCGCGCGTCGCCGACACCATCCGCACCAAGATCGTCGACACCAGCCTCTTCAAGGACGACCCGGCACTGCTCATGCTCGGCATGGTCTGCGCCGTCACTGCCTCCTCCATCTACCTCACATTCGCCACCAGGATCGGCATGCCGGTGTCTACCACCCACTCCATCTTGGGCGGTGTCATCGGCATGGGTGTTGCGTCCGTCGGTGCTAAGGGTAAGGTGTATCCGAAAACGGAGCTGCTGAGGCGAATGCTCACACACGATTTGCAGGCGTTCAGTGGGTTGGTACGGGCAGCGGAACGGGCGCCATCAACTCGGGCGTCGTCCAGGTCTTCCTCGCCTGGATCATCGCCCCCGGCCTCTCAGGGTGCTTCGCCTCCATCATCTTCCTGATCACGAAATACGGCGTCATGGTCCGCAGCAACCCGGCTCTCTGGGCTCTTCGCGTCGTCCCCTTTTACTTCGGCTTGACCGCCTCGCTCCTCACCATGTTGCTTCTGTGGAAGGGCGGCTCGTACACCATCAACCTCACCGACCCCGAGATCGCCGGCACCATCGTCGGTGTCGGTGCCGGCTTTGCCCTCCTGATTGGGCTTACTCTGGTGCCCTGGATGTACCGCGTCGTCATGAAGGGTGACTGGGCTCTCCGCTGGTACCACATCCCTCTCGGCCCGCTCCTGCTTCGCCGCGGCGAGGTCTCTGCCCCGCCTGAGGGCGAGGACCACGGCATCAAGAATTACTACGAGGGCCGCCTGACCAAGGCCGAGTTGGACGCCCGCAAGGCCGGCGAGCGTGACGACGTCGAGATTGTCGGTGGCGGCAACCCCGAGAAGACGGCCAACGCCGAGGGCTCCGACGCCGGCTCGTCCGAGCGCCCCACCCCGAGCCCGCTCGCCAACGTGACCAAGCCCCGCAAGAGCATCGTCGGCCCCAAGCCCGAGGGCAAGTGGTACGAGGGCGCCGTGCTCTTCTGGTACGTCAAGTGGGCCCTCCTCCGCGGTATCGACCAGGAGGTCGTCAACGCCGAGAGCACCAACAGCCACCTTGCCCACAACCTCGACGAGATCCACGCCCACGCCGTGCACTTCGACAACAAGGCCGAGTACATGTACAGCTTCCTCCAGATCATGACCGCCGCCACCGCCTCCTTCACCCACGGCGCCAACGACATCGCCAACGCCATCGGCCCCTACGCCACCGTCTTCCAGATCTGGAATGACGGCGCGCTCCCGGCCAAGGGCAAGTCCGAGGTGCCCGTCTGGATTCTCGTCTTTGGCGGTGCCATGCTCGTCATTGGTGTCTGGACCTACGGCTACAACATCATGCGCAACCTGGGCAACCGCCTCACCCTGCAGTCGCCCTCGCGCGGTTTCTCCATGGAGCTCGGCTCTGCCATCACCGTCATCCTGGCCACCCGCCTGAGTAAGTTTTTACGTCCCAAACTCGACAACGCACCGAATAGGTACTGACTCACTGTCTGCAGAGCTCCCCATCTCCACCACCCAGTGCATCACCGGCGCCACCGTCGGCGTCGGTCTCTGCTCCGGCACCTGGCGCACCGTCAACTGGCGCATGGTCCTGTGGATCTACCTCGGCTGGATCATCACCCTGCCCGTCACGGGTATCCTCTCGGGCTGCCTCATGGGCATCATCATCAACGCCCCCCGCTGGGGCTACTCTGGCTAGACGCCGTGGATGGTTGCATGCGCTGAGGGAGCACTCACTGAGCGAGGAGTTGGTTATGTGTGGCCGAGTTGGCACTGTCATGTCTGCTTTGCATGCAATGTTTTGTACTTCGAATACCCCGGAGGTGATGCGGTTTCATATTTAGATTATTGATAATGATGGCCAATGCTTGCCTAAAAGTCTCTACTTCGTATTTGCCAACTTCTCTATCAACCGTGATTCTCAACCTCTATGAAGTAACTACTATGCCATGAGCTTTTGCAACGAGGAAATAAACAAGTCACCCACCAGGTTGATCCGTACCACCAACTAACAGGGAAGACGAACGTGTTCTTTACATGTACCAATCCAAGGAAGGACGACCCAGTAAACACCCATGACAGACTGCCAGGTGCCTCGCAAAATACGCGAAGGTGTATCAATACGAGAGAACTTCATCCAAGAACTGTTCAGTCATTGACGAGTCCGCCAAGCCCGTATCAAGCGTCGGTCTCTTGATTTTCCATGGATCAGGCGAAAGGTACCATAGTTAACCGCCTTAGAGAATAACCACCACATGATGACGGGGACTTGTTTTCTTGACCATTGGGTTGAGTCTAAGGATGAGAGTGAAAGTGTTGCTCGAGGCTTTGGTATCATGGACGGGAAGAAACCTTGAAACGTACAGTCCATTGTAAACCCAATGAGTTCCCCTTGAGACTGGCCGCTGTAAAGCACAGTCAGTGTGTTTCCTTGCTCCTGTCATCTCTCCCGCCCCTTGCCTTGAATGAGGTGTGCCAATGTGTACTTGGCGAATGTGTTTGGATTTTGTGAGTTCCGTTGAATCTCTGGAGCTGAGCTTTGCCCACGTCCCATCCTCCCGCAATCTGTCCAACCACCTTGCGAAGAAGAGAGACAACAGTTTCAGAACTGGACCATGTTTCTCCACTGCCCAAGGCTGATCCGTCATTGCAAGTTGTATGGACAGAAAGCAACTAGACGTGATCAAGAAGTAGAGGCCAGAGGAGATGGAACGAGCTCGCTCCCACTCGGAGCAGCAAACAATAACTGAACGACAAAAGATTGCTACGAGAGCATATATTACTATGTATTGAATATCCAACATCCTCACTCCCCATCAATTACCCCCCTTCCACACCACCACCCTAAGCCAACATCTTGGGCAACAAAATATCATCAAACGCCCACAAAATCGCCTGGAACTGCACCGCGAACGCACCCCCCGTCCACCACGTCTCCCGGCGGCCCTGCAGCGCGTACAGCTTCTGAATGAAGCCCGTCTTCAGCTCGCTCGCGTCCACGTGCATGTGCATGGCGCCATGGTCCGCCCACGCGCGAATCTCGAGCTCCGCACCCGGATCCGACGTCGCGGTGGCGGGCAGCGTGCCGGCCTGCACGAGCTTGGCGAAGCTCTGGCGCACGAGGGCCTGCGCCTTGGTCTTGTCGAAGGTCTCGTCGCCGACCATGAGCACGCGGAAGAGGTCGGAGCCGCCGCCCATGTGGTCGAAGCGGACGTTGTAGTTGGGGGCGGGGAGGACGTTGTAGTTGGCGGGCAAGGCGGCGGCGGGGGTGTTGACCACGGACCCGGAGCGGGGCAGGGAGGCGTGGGAGACGAGGCCGGCGTGGATGGACTGGTAGTGGAACTTGGTGAGGAGGGACTGCTCGGTGAAGTCGAGGTTGAAGGGCTCCATGTTGGACGGGGTGGGCTCGATGGCGATGAGCAGCTTGCGCGCGATGACGATGGTGGACTTGCCGTCGGACGACTTGACCCAGAGGGTGTGGCCGATGGGCGTGCGCAGGGACTGGACGACGACCGAGTTGAGGAGGACGTCGTCGTCGAGCTTGGTCTGGATGGCGTTGTAGAGGTCGATGTTGCGGCGCGAGTTGGGGGTGAAGGTGGCGCCCTGGCCGAGGAAGGCGCGGATCATGGGCTGGCCGAAGGCGCCGAGCACGTAGAGGGTCAGCGAGTTGAGCATGTCGCCCGTGCCCATGCCCGTGACCTGGAAGACCTGGTTGACGGCGGCTTCCAGGTTGTACTTGGCGACGAACTGGCCAAAGGGGAGGAGCAGGTCCGCGGGGATGTTGGCCGGCTGGGGGAAGTTCCAGTAGCCCGGCAGGAAGTAGTTCTCCCACGGCGCCGTGACGTTGAGGAAGCGCGCCAGGGCCGCGGTGCGGTCGGCGTTGGCGGGCGGGGTGAAGTTGACCGCGGCGCCCGTGGTGAAGTCGGCGTACTGCGTCGTCAGGACGTTGCGCGGCGGAACGCTGACGGGGACGCCCATGCGCTCAAAGAAGGCCTTGGCCGGGCCGTAGTCGTTGAACGAGTTCACGCCAAAATCAAACGGCGAGCCCGTCTTGGGGTCGTCGTAGGTCGAGACGTGGCCGCCCTGGGAGAGTTAGCACGGGAACGCGCTGTGGTTGACGGAGGGGTGCTGCCTACCAGGCGACCGGCCTTCTCAACGAGCACGATGCTCTTGCCATAGTCCTCCTTCAGGCGGACAGCGGCGTAGGCACCACTGGCACCACCACCGATGATGGCGACATCCCTGGCGACGATGTCCGGGAGCCAGCTGCCAGCGACGACGGAGGCGGCAGCGAGCAGGCCACTGGCGAATTTGAGAGTGGGAGCCATTGTGCTGGATCGGTGAGGGATGGGAAAGGAATGATCAGAACCCAAAGGAATGGACGCAGTCAAGCGACTGCTAGATATAGACGAGGAGCGGTGGTGCTCACGGTGAAGCTGACCGAGGGGTAAGTGACGCTATCGGCCCAAGAGGGAGACGGCGTGCAGTCTTATTGACACCGGCGCCACGTGGGAAGACTCCGAAGGCAGCCGACTGGGTGGTCCTGGGTCCTGGGTGTGCCTGCCGGAGGGGGGGAAAGGGGGGCGTCCTCGTTACTGGGAGAGCCAATGCTTGGCTTTCTGACGCCAGAGATGACCAAAGGTGACCAAAACCATCTGCCGAAACCCGCAATGGCATGGTCGACGCCTCTCGCTCATTTGCAGGCCTGCATGCGGTGGCTATTGATCCCTCTGGGGGTGGGGCATTGAGGTGCTTTCTGCAGGACAACAGAAATTCCCCTTGGTTTTGTCCTGGCCCCTGGTCCTCCATTCATCCAACTCCCCTGCACAACCCTGGCCGTCCATGTCCGTCCCCTGCCATTGCTCTCCAAGGCCCCTGTCGTTTCGGTTCCGACCCCCGAAGGAGCGGTCCGCGGTCCCACTTCCAGGTTGGGGATCATGGCCCGAGTCTTCCGTGGCAGAGTTGCACAGCATGCCATTGCCCTTTTCCCCTCATCTTGGCCTCGGGGTTTTGTGTTTGACTTTGAGATCGAAACAGTTGCGAGTTTGGGTCCGTCGTTCTAGCGTAGGACTGTACCAGCAAGCTATGCTAACGCCAAATGGCTAGCCGATTTGTAAGTGATAAGTGAAGTCAGGGGTCAAGGTTGGTCGCGCTTCGCCTCAAGGGCAGGTCCAAATTGAAATCCCGCCAATGCTGCCGTGATGCCAGATTCGACAAGCTGCATGCCCAGGGTCGCCCGCTATTGCATTCGTGCAGCAGGAGATCCATACCGTCGGGGCAAGTGCGATTCCCAGGCCCTGAATCGCATGATTCCATAATTCTCGTTAGCTATCAACTTCTATCAACATCTCCACTCCGTGCCCCCGAGGCGATGGCACGCCGTATCCGCGGGCTGGGAACCCTTCGCGACAAATTGCCCGCCAAGACGCCGGCTCGTGGAGTCGTGGGGGTTAGTCGGCGAAGCTGAGGATGTGTTGCAGCACGACAAAGCAACGGCCATGATACCACTACCCAGGACGGCATCACAAAAGCAACACAGGTCGGAACCGTCTCCAAGCCCTTGCGAAGAAAAAAAGAAACCGCTATCGATGTACGCCTCTTTTAACCCCGGGAATAATACCAAAACTATTTCACAGTAACCCTCACCTCGGTAGTCCTCACGATCCCCCTTGCCACCTCGTCCGTGGTGATCGCATGCGGCGGCAGCTGCACCACCCCGGGCCCGGGCACCTGCCCCAGGATCCGCTCCTCGCTCCCCGACCCGTCCGCCGAGCCGTGCTTGTAGAAGCTGCTGGTCGCCGTGCTGTACGTCTCGCCCTTGGCGTTGGCCAGGTTGTCGTCGCCCGAGTTGCGGATGCCCGTCTCGAGCTCGTACTCGTGTACAGGGCCCGCCCGCCCGTACATGTTCTTGGGCCC
>Ga0247824_10000845_pt1 | contig 16124 bp, 14 predicted proteins | sample 13C_PalmiticAcid_FD_194412 | JGI IMG/M metagenome (GOLD analysis project Ga0247824, IMG submission 194412) | Soil microbial communities from agricultural site in Penn Yan, New York, United States - 13C_PalmiticAcid_Day48 | ecosystem: Environmental > Terrestrial > Soil > Agricultural land... | reverse complement strand
GGCTTTAAACGCGTCCCCTCTCTCTTGCCGGAGATGGGGCGGGATGATGTCGTAAGTCGGGCTCGGCCGGTAACACACTCGCCAGTGTAATATTACAGGGGTCTAAACCTCACACAGCACGGCCGCTTGATGCCGAGTCCGGGCGCATCCTACTTCTTTGTCCGGGAAAAGCGCCAGGGCAGCCGGCAAATCGGGTTTGCGATGCTTGATTTTGTGGAGCAGGGGGTCCGGGGCACGGGATGGCGTTGCGGGAAGACCACCTGCAAACATCTTCAGTTTTCCTTTTTGGGAAGCGCGTCAGTGTCTGGCGGGACTGCGGTGGGGACCGTGGGGAACTCCTTGCAAGTCCTTGGTTGCGAGCGCACTTGCTGTTGCAGCCGAGCGACAGGGATCAGGGCGCTGGGACCTGCCTCATTGGCCCTTCGTCGGCTGCTGCCCCACGCTGTGGCCGGCGATAGATTTCCACCTGCAGATGCCGATGGACGACACACCACCTTCAGGTTCTGATTCGCCTTGGTCGACCTTGCACTGACGGGGAAGCAGGCCGCTGTTCCCTAACGCTCCTGTGTGCTGCACATCCGCCCTATGTTTCGCCGAGCCGCCTCGGGCCTCGCAAGAGCCGCCAGACCATTCTCCACCATGGCGTCGCCGACTCCCGTCGCAGACGCGATCAAGCAAAAGGTACAGTCACGTAGCTGTCTTTCATGCATACTCCATCTCCGTCTCAGAAAACTGACCGACGACGCACCACACACCACAGATCACCGCCGCCCTCCAACCCACCACGCTCGAAATCTACAACGACTCGCACCTCCATGCGCACCACAAGCCGATGCAGGGGGTCACGTCCACCGAGACACACTTCCGGCTCGTCATCACATCCGAGGCCTTCCAAAAGAAGATGCAGCCCGCGCGGCATCGTCTGGTATACTCGCTGCTGAAGGATGAGCTGGCCCAAGAAAACGGGATCCACGCCCTCCAGCTGCGCACCATGACTCCCGAAGAGGAGGCGAAGCGGCGGGCCCAGGAAGCGGAGGCCGAATGAGGTACATGGGGCGTTGAGGAGATGCTATGACATGGCCGAGCAGCCTTTGGAAATGATACCCCCGAAATTGGAGGATGCGAACATGCGTAAGATGCAAGTGATATATTGTCATTGACGCCCACGCTGCTCGTTGTGGGCCAAAAAGACATCGTTTTTTTATCTCATTATTTGATCATGACAGTATCTATTCCCGGACCACGCTGATGCCACATGGCTCACTCCTACAATCAAGATGGTGTAGACCCTCCCGGCGCAGAGCTCTGCGTCTTTTTCTGCATCAAGAACTCCCTAAACCGCATGGCTCGCTCCTCTGCTGCATTCTTTGTCGTCTTCTTCGGTTGCTTGAACGCGGCGCGAGGCTCTGCTGCCAACACGCCGGTAGAAGCTCGCGGCGCCGCCCTGCGTCTGATTGCTGTCTCTGGGATGATGTCGGGGTTGCCGAGCTGAGTGCGTGTCGCGCTTGGGACTGCGGTTGCCACCGGTAACTGAATTTTAGTCACCCGCGGCGTGACCGATGACTCGATGGCCGGCAACGGCAGGTCAACCTGAGTCTGGAAAACGCCAGGCCTGGTCGCAGTGGCGTCGTCTGTCGTTCTCGGTCTGCCGGCCTCTGCGCGAGGTTGAGGAGCGGAGGAGGGTCCGAATAGATTGCTGCTGTTTTCTGGTGGTGCGAGAACCCCTCGAGATTCTCGCCGAGACAGTGACCTCTCAGTCCTGGGTGCCACATGCGAGGAGAGCTCTGCCCTGGGGGTCGTCGCCAACTCAGGGCTTGCTGATGCAACTTCCCTCGGAACATGGGGTGTTTCGACTCTGGTGGGTAATCCCTGCGGTACTGGCGTCTTCTCTCTTGCCGTATCTGGCGCAACCCGGGCCTCTCGATGACGGGCTTCTGCCTTGGATGCTCTTAGTTTATGCTTTATGGCGCGCACGTCATTCGTATGACGATTCGCGACGTCGTTGATGTTGTCTTTGTTTAAAATTCCTTTGGTATAAAGCGGTTTCGATACGTTTTCGTTGTACCAGTGTATTGCCCGGAGTGCAGGCTGATTGTCCCCCAGGGTGCCGATGTATCGAAGATAGTCCCCAGAAAAGACGCGGATAAAATCATCGTAGAGAAACTCGGGGAGCTCTTTATCTCTCTGAAGTTGCAAAATGCACATGACGCCTCGAACAAAATCACGGACGCTTCCTCGGTAGTCCGGGTAGGTCACTTTGAAGGCAGTAAATGGGACTTGTGACGGGGGTCCGTTCGGCGGGATTCTTCCCACAGAGTTGCTGGATCCTTCACCGCTGGCCAGCTGTGATGCAGTGACCAGAAGACTGAGTTGGCTCGTCGTTGCCAAAACATGCTCATTCTCCGCAGATTGCAGGACTGGCGACATTTCCATCGGCTGGAGCGCCGCCGCCTCAGGAATAGGGGGCGATGAGCTCAGCACCGGGCTGGACGACCGAGGTATGTTCGCGACTGCCGGCTTGGAGATTGCTAGCCTTGAAGGGCGTTTCTGACTGACAGGCTCGGGACTTTCCAGCATAGCGGTAGGGTGTACCATGAGTCGGGGGCGTTTGGCGTCAGGTGCTCGCACAGCGCTGGTCCGCTCGGCGAGGGAACATGGTATGACCTGAGCCGAGGGCGGTGTGGGTTCGAGCAGAGGCGCAGGCGCCGGGCGCATGGGCTGTATGACATCGGTGATAGCTCTCGGGACTTCAACTTCCAATCCTGTTTCGGATGCGAGGCTGCTGCTAGGCGGGAAGTCCGTCAAGAAAGCGGTACGAGAAAGAGCTTTGTCGGTAGGGTGAAGACCACGCTGCTCAGATGATCGCTCGCCTGTGGCGCTCGCAGCCGTGCTCAGCTCCTCCTGTGGGCAAGGGGGGCGAAGATGCGCCGAAGGTGACCGCGACCAGGTTGTAGGCGTTCCGGCAGGCTCTCCTTCCGCATCGCTGTCTTCGGCTCCGCCCCGATCCCGGTTCGGCTCAGAGCGCTCAGGCGTGCTCCGTGCAAAGAAAGCAGTCTGCGAGTTCAACATTTCCCTCGTGGCATGATCTGGCGATGCAGGAACTGTTATGCTGGTCGCGGTAACAGGAGACTGGGGTTGTGAGGATAGCGCTTGTTTCACCACCTCGACACCCGACCAAGGATGCTTGATATGGTGGCGCCTGACATCCTCGAGCACCTTTGGTGGCACGTTGGGAATGGCGCCAGCCGACCAAGCATCTTTGTCACCTAGCAACTTTTGCTGCTCGGAGGGGATTTGGACGTATCGCCGGTGGATTGTGTTCCGATGAGTGGCGGGATCGGGCGACCAAACGGTGAAGCCAGGCAGAGCGGGGGCGCTCCCCGGCTTCGCCATGGCGGACTGGAGACAAATGCCCGAAAGGGGGCTTTTACAATTGGAGGCCTACACTGCCGAGATGGCCGACTCCCTCATTGCTGCGGTTCCGTAATCCGTCGGTCCGGAAAAGACAGGTGTTGCTGATGACCCGATCTTTGCTGCAGCGTGGTTGGCGAGATGTTGCCACGGGAAAGGGCTTCGAGTCGACGTGCGTACCGTGTGGTCTGGTATTCTGTATCCTGTCTTCTGTATTAGTCAAGAAATGGAAGGTTCGCGTTGGATCAAAGACGCGGGAAGGCCTCGCGTGGAATTCGCTTACGCCAAATCACATGATGGCCCCGCGGATTTCACCCCACTTGCCGCAAGAAGGGGAACCCGGTTGGCGTCCCCTGCCCAGAGGGCTGAACAGTCTGCATGGTTCGCCCTCTGCCTGAGAAGCGCATTTTATGTACCGCCGCGCCCCCAGTGACGCCATGCCCCACGACCCTGGACGCGCCAGACAGTGAATGAAGCAACGATCATCCACCACCAACGCTGAAGCACTGACCGATATTAAAGGCTGGCACCTTCCGTCCTTGAGCGAGCTCCAGGATACATCGACAGGCGGCCAGCAAGGGGGTTTGACATCAGGCGTTAAGGATCCTACGATTGACCTGCGCCACGTCTTTGCCGTGCCTGCTCTGGTTTGCAGCGGTGTCCAGTTTCCAGATTTCCCCAACACGGGAACCTCGCAACCTCGCAACCTCAGCCCACCCTCGAATCTCGGAATGACCGCCCTCGCACAACACATTTGCTCTCCGCCGAAACCCTCCTTCGATTCTGCGTGATTCCGAACGCCGAAGCATGCGCTCTGCTGCCACGAACCGCGCCGCGTCGCACATCCCCGTCCGGCGCCCAGTCTAAGCCCGAGGCCATGGCCAACCCCAACGGGCTGCGGCAGCCGTCCTTGGGACCGTCAGCCCCTCCGTCCCCCGTCAATACCCGACCACGTCGCGACTCCACTACATCGCTTTCCGTGTCGTCGCATGTCGACAGGGAGCAGCTTGCTCTTGCGCTCGACAAGATCCACACATCAGCCAGCCAGTCGGACGTCCTGACCACATTCAACGACTTTGCTCCTCCCCCAGGCTCGCTGCCTTCCTCGGAAAACAAAGCGACGGCCGGAGATCTCGTCCAACAGGGACTGAGCGGCCTATATACTCGGTTCAAGGAGGCCGTCGGCGCTGTCGGAAAGGGCTCTGCGCAAGACGTCGACGACGCCAACAGCCACGATGGCTCCTCCTCCAGAAAGAGCATCAGCACCATCCCTGGCGCACCCAAGGTGTCGCCTCTTCCGTGGGGGGAGAGTGGTGCCACAAATTCGACCTTTGAGTCCACTGCATCGTCCGAGATCCCAACCTCGGGCCTGTCCTCTGCTGTCGTGATGACCTCCGAGTCGCAAACGACTGCCCCGCAATCTTCCAAGGCCTCGTCGATCACAACAGCGTCCGTCCCGAAGACCCCCTCCCCGAGCATTCAGAATCTACCCAAGATTGCACAAACAGCAGTGCCAACCACGGCCAACGCCGCTCTCGCCCCGGTGACGGTTCAGGGTCTGATGGACACGGAACTCGCTCGCGGCGGCGCAGCCCGCGTGGACGATCTACCCAGCCGCACTGCGGGTCGTAGAAGTATAAGCAGGCCATCAGACAAAGCGCCGAGCCCAAACCTCTCGGGGAATGCAAGCTTAGAAAGCGTAGCCACCGGTGAACGAATAGCGCTCCCGAACCGGACGAGACGAGAAGACGCCGTCAGCATGGACGGGAGTACCGATACGCCGCGAAGTCCTGTCCAACCCTTGGCCGAAGCGCGTGTTTCCTTCTCCTCCCGCCTCAACCCCGCCGATGTCATGAGAAAGCCAGCAGTGATCGACCGTATTGCTTCCTCCAGAGCCCGGAGCCACTCGAGGTCCTCGTCCATGGAGCCCGGTGCTGCCGCAGCTAGCCCCATCAGCACCTCGGCCCACAGCTCAGTGTACCACGACTCCTTCACGCACAATGAGCGGCCGCAGATGCTGCAGTCGGGTCTCATGAAGATTCCAGGCACCACCACCAACGAAGGCGCCCCTGAGGTCGTAAATGCGAGGCTTGAGCGCATGAGAAAGCAGGTTTTAAGCAAGGAGTTCTGGATGGCCGATGAGACCTGCAAGGAGTGTTTTCTTTGCGGCACGCCCTTCACTGCCTTCCGCCGCAAGCACCACTGCCGGACATGTGGTTGCATCTTCGACTCGAAATGCACCTCCAACATCTCAGGCCAAAAGTTTGGCGTCCAGGGCACTCTTCGGGTCTGCAAGACCTGCCTGAATGTCATCAATCGCCGTTACGACAGTGGTTCCGACGATTCAGCCGACGAATCCTATCTTCCAGCCATTTTCCGCGCGAGCCATCAACCCAAGCCCGCTCCTGTGCTGCCCAAACAGCGAGCCGACGACGAGACGAGCATGTCGGAGCGCACTGAGCAAGCCGATGACACCAGGACCGCCATCACGCCGATGATGGCCATCCCAGCGACACGACGAGTCGGAGACAACAACCGACATTCGGCCATATTGGAGATTGACATGCCGCAGCTTAGCAGGCCCGGCTCGTCGCGGTCATTGAAGTCTCTGTCGGCTACCAGGCCCCAGTCTTCGGGCCACCGCCGACACCATTCCAAGCACAACTTTCTCGCGAGGCTCAAAGCGCCCGCAGAGGACCGGGCCCCCTTCCGTACGCCTGCCAATGATGACTTGGGCAAGAAGTCCAACGTCAACGCCTTCCATGCCGACAATATCATCGACCCGGAGCTGGCGGACTACATGTCTGACGAATCGACCGAAGATGAACAGATGAGCAGCATCTTTGCCACCATGGACGGCGGCGACTTTCAGCCAGCCAGCCTTGATCCCGGTCGAGCGAGCTTCGGCACGTATTTGAGCGCAGGGAGAAAGCACCGGTTCCGCCAGGGCGAGAAGAGCGTCAGTGGGTTGAGCCACGCGAGCCGTGGCTACGAGGAGGGTGGTGGCCTGCAAAACCTGCCAATCCACGCACGCCCGCCACGGAGGAGGAATCTCAGCGTTGCGAGCGCCAGCGTCCACCATCTACGCTCTCCGCGCCCAAAGTCCGCTGTCCCCAAGGGTGCTGGTGTTTCCGCCGACACCCTTTCCATTTTCGACAGTGCCATCGAAGCTCCTGGGCTAAGTCGGAGCGACTCCATACGTGACCGGAGGTCCATGGCGGACGGCTTGAACCCTGCGAGTTTGCAGCACGTGAAGAAGCTCTTCCGGCAATTACTTCAGGACGCCATGATTCCCAACCCTGCAAGCTGGGAAAGGGTCCTGATTCCCATCCTCGACAAGTGTGCCGACGACGTCGACCCAGACATTCGTAACGGCGATGACATGGATATTCGGCACTGGGTAAAGCTGAAAAGGATTCCGGGAGGCAAGCCAGGTGATACCGCTTACGTCCATGGAGTCGTCTTCACCAAGAATCTCGCCCTCAAGAGCATGCCCCGCAAAATCCGCAACCCGCGGATCGTCATCATCACTTTTCCCCTCGAGTACCAGCGCCATCCGGAGCAGCATTTTATGAGCTTGCAACCGGTCATCGAGCAGGAAAAGGAGTATCTGAGGATGGTTGTCAATCGGATCCTCAACCTGGAGCCCCACGTGCTGCTGGTCGAGAAGAGCGTGGCAGGGCTTGCCCTGCAGTATCTCTCGGAAGCAAATGTTGCCGTCGCTTACAACGTCAAGCCGTCTGTCCTCGAAGCCGTGGCGCGTATTGTGGACATGCCTGTCATCTCGTCAATGGACATGCTCAGCCTCGGTGCGCGGGTGGGCGTGAGCGAGAGCTTCGAGGTCAAGACATTCGTGAACAACGAAATCAGGGGCAAGAAGAAAACTTACATCTTCATATCTGGCTGCCCAAAGGACCGTGGCTGCACCGTTGCGCTTCGCGGTGCCTCAACCGAGGTACTCTCTCGAATGAAGCGCATCACCGAGTTCATGATTTACGTCGTCTACAATCTGAAACTGGAGTCTTGCCTCATGCGCGACGAGTTCGTCCAGATCCCAACAGGGGCAGAGCTGACGGCGCCGCCAATCTCGTCTTCGCCAACCTCGTCGTCCTCGAGGCAGCATACCGATGACGGCCTCTTGCCGGCTGCTGATGGAAGCACCAATCCCCCCAGCAGCCGTCCCGCCATCCTTATTACGCGGCAGAGCGCAGAGGCAGAGATCATCTTGCAGGCTAACGGCGGTGCGGTCGGCACTGTTGATTCGGAACCCTCCTGCGCTGAAGTGGCCACCCAGCCCTGTCCAGAACCCGAGTCCGAGCCAAAGCCGATATCGATGCACGAGTCGCATTCCCACGCCCAAGTCCCCGATGACACCCCCATACCCACGTTTCACCAGGATACGATGGTGAAGTATGAGACCAGGGTTTTGTCGACATCGCCATTCGTTAAATTCAAGCAACCCTATCTGCTCATGAGGGCGCGGGAGCAAGAGCGGCGTGCGATCTATTTGAAGCGTCTTCTCGAGCAGGAACAGGCGTACGGGTCTGATGAGGATGAAAAGCGACCTGTGGAGGCCTTTCAGCTGGTCAAGCCGGAAATGGTGCTCGGGGTCGAGCAGAAGGGTTCCCGCAAGGTCATGGAAGTTCTCCATGCTGTCCACGACGCCGAGTACGACAAAGCCATGCACAGCTACCGAACACAGGCGAAACAGTGGGAGGCGTACATACACGGGAGCCTCGACCTCTTCGACCCTTACTCGCACCAGAACATTGTCGTCCTCTACTCGGTCACTTGCACAGCGACCAAGATCCCATGCTCAGAGCCCAGTCTCGTTGCCATCGAGTTTTACAACGAGCACCCCGACCCCAACGGGAGCATGGACCAAGACTGCACCCTGGGCCAGTACATCGAAGACATTTGCGAGGGCGCCGAGTTTGTGTGCCATGCCAACGGCTGTGACCGAAAGATGCATGATCATCATCGCACTTACGTTCATGACAACGCCCGGCTGACAATCATCTTGGAGACCTCTCCAGCGTGGCCCGAGAACTTTCCGGAGAAGCCCTACGAGAGAGATGGCGACACTGACGGGACCGGGATCTGCATGTGGAATTACTGCAAGCACTGCAAAAAGCACTTCGGGCTGATGCCCATGTCTGTGAGCACGTGGAAGTACTCGTTCGGCAAATATCTGGAACTGTCATTCTGGAGCAAAGGACTCCAGCTGAATCCTCAGACGGAGTGCCCACATGACCATCAGAAGGACCACATCCGGTTTTTTTACTATCTGCATCGCGACATCGCAGTCAGGGTGCACTATGACCCAATTGATCTGTACGAGATCATTGTGCCGCGCACGAGGATTACATGGAACGTGGACTACGACCTGAAACTCAAGAACGACATCTTTACCCGAGCAGAGGACCGCTGGAACCGCTTCATGAACTCGGTCAGGGCCAGACTCAAGAGCATCCGAATTGACAGCGTGCTCCCCGAGAAAGCCGAAGCCTGCAAGTCCGAGGTGGAGATGCTCAACAAGAAAGCCCAGGAAGATCAACCAGAGTTGATACGCGCGCTCCAGGACGCCTACATGAGCTCCAAGTACTACGAAGTCATCCCGCTCAACACCGTCATCCGCGAGATGCTGGAGAAGGTGACAGACTGGGACGCCGCATTTGCCACATTCGAAGCCGAATTCCTCTCCGACAAGGACGTTCGCCAGTTGACTATCATCCAGCTGAAGAAGATGTTTACGGATCACGAGTCCAAGGAGTCCCTGCCGAGTACTGACGGGACCACGTCGATTGCGTCCGAATATGAGGAGAAGACGACCCCTGCTGCGTCTCCGCCTGGTGTCTCCGAGGCTGACGAGAAGCTGTCTCAGGCGTTGGAGGTCGATGCCAGTCAACCTCAAGAGACTCCTCTGTCTCCGGCAATGCACGCTGAACCCGTGGCGAAGGAAGGCGCCGCAGCTGAGGCGGAAGAGCTCCTGGAGAGAGTTGAGCCACTTGACCTTGCAACTCCAGGTTCACCCACTGCTACCAAGACTGCCCTCCCCCCTGCAGAGCTTGTTTTGGAAGCAATCAAGCCGCCCAATGAACGTCCACAAAGCCCAGCGCCGGCTTCTGCGTCGATGGCTTACCTGGCCGCGCAAGCCAACGTACTGCCGCCTCCGCCCCCAAGCCAGCTGTCATTGACAGAGAAGGTGGAGCAATTGCGCCGGGAGCAACGAGCATTAGCAAACGAGCCCCCTGGCTCGGTTTCTGGCGGCGAAACCTCGTCTGATATTCCACGGCCAGTGGCGGACCGCACCGTGCCTCGGAGAGCCGGCGCGGCGGTGTCGCCCCCAATGGTTCGTGCCATCTCTCAACCGGTGGGGACATTACCGAGAACTCAGTCTGCCATCGGCAAGCTCCTAAAGGAGCAAAGGGCTCAGGATGCGGGGACCGAGCCCCAAAAGGCACCAGCAGACGGCGCACTGAAAGGAGACAAAAAGTTTGCTGACCGGATCGGTCTTGCGGCCCTGAAGAGTCATCGTAAGGCAGGACCTTCCGGGATTCCGCGATACGTCCACAAGAGGGAGTCGAAGGTGTCGACTCTGGCGCGCCACTTTGAGCAGCTGAGCCGAGAATTTGAGAAGGAGAGGTTGAAGGATCGCAAGCAGCGTGCTGCCAAGATGCAAAACACCCGAGCGTTCTTGCCGCGTTCTTCTACCAAGACCATCGTCGAGGTCTACAAAGATGTGGACCAGGCTGTCCAAGAACCAGGGTCGCTGGAGGAAGACCATCTTCTCGACAGGGAGCGGAACGACAAGCAGGCCGGCGAATCCTCCAGCGTGCCGGACGCTACGCCGGCCGAGTCACAGCAGTCTAAGCCTTCAGAAACAGAGTCCAGCTCGGCGCCGGAGGTACCCTCGCAGTCATCGCGGCCGGACGAGAGCGTCGGCCAGACAGAGACGGAAGACAGCCGGCAAGAAAGCCGGGTCGAGTCCGATGATGAAGGTGCCGAGAGCGATGTCGATGCCACCGCCATCACCCTTGATGACATCTTACCGGATGTGAAGGAGATTGCCGATTCCCTGGAACCCAGCGAGGAATTGCCGGAGGGACTGCCCAGGCATCAGAAAAAGAGCCTGATGACGATGCTGACCAACTTCTGGGCTGAGCGGTCTGCCAGCGGCTGGCCTCAGCTGGAGTATCCCATCAACGCCACGGACCACATCTTCTTCGATTCAGACGTCATCATCAAGGAGCACGAGCCCAGCTCGGTCGTGGCCTTTGCTTTGGACTCGGAAGACTACAGGTTGAAACTCGCTGAAATCCGGCGAAAATGGGAGATGCCGGCCCAGCAGCCGGACACGGACGACAGCAGCGACGGTCTCGAGATGAAGAATGCGCAGGCATCGAATCCGGAAGCCGCCAAAACGGCAAAGTCGAGCAGATACAACACGGAGCTTGAGAAGAGCCTGCTGCGGCCGACGGGGATGCACGTGAAGTACCAATTTACCGAAGGGTCGGCAAGGATGACGTGCCAAATCTTCTACGCCGAGCAGTTTGACGCGCTCCGGCGCAAGTGCGGTGTGGCTGACCGGTTCGTCGAGTCGCTGTCCCGGTGTTTGAAGTGGGATTCCAAGGGCGGCAAGACCAAATCCGTCTTTCTCAAGACGCTGGATGAGCGATTCATCCTCAAGTCGCTCTCGCCCAGCGAGACGTCGTCGTTCCTCCGGTTCGCCCCGGACTACTTCAGCATCATGTCCGAGGCGCTCTTCCACGACCTGCCCTCGGTCATCGCCAAGATGTTTGGCTTCTTCCGCGTCTTCATCAAGAACCCGCTCACTAATACCGAGATCAAACTCGACCTCCTGGTTATGGAGAACCTGTTCTACGACCGCTGCCCGAGCCGCACCTTCGACCTCAAGGGGTCGATGCGCAACCGCAAGATCCAGTCGACGGGCGAGCAGAACGAGGTGCTACTGGACGAAAACATGGTCGAGTACATTTACGAGTCGCCGCTGTTCGCGCGCGAGCACTCGAAGCGCCTGCTGCGGGCGTCGGTCTTCAACGACACGCTGTTCTTGGCCAAGCAGGACGTCATGGACTATTCGCTCATGGTGGCCGTGGACGAAGTCAAGAAGGAGATCGCCGTGGGCATCATTGACTGCATCCGGACCTACACGTGGGACAAGCAGCTCGAGAGCTGGATCAAGAACCGCGGGTTCGCGGGTGGCGGACGGAATAGGCCGACGGTGACGAGCCCGAGGGAATACAAGAGCCGGTTCAGGGAGGCTATGGCGAGGTAAAGTGGTCCCTTTCACAGAACGGTCTTTTCTCGAGGTGGATGGTTTCAACTAACAGTGGTTGTCACAGGTACATTCTCCAATCTCCCAACTGCTGGCACACCTTTGGGACCCGTCATGCTCCCCACACCCCTGGCACCCCGAGGCCTCGATTTGAGGAGGATCTTTGATGGGCATATCAATGACTGAACGAGTTGATGGGCAGATCGTCCCGCTTGTACAATGGGATAACAAGTATGACTGGTGCATGTTGACGGTGTTTTGGCATGGCATGGCATAGCGATTGTTTGATGGGGTTTTTTCTCTGTTATTTTGTTGAATTAGCGCCCGTGGGAGTAGGTTCGGAGGCGGGCAACCGCTCTCCTTTGTCATGTTTGGGGTGTTTGGGTTGTCTGGGTTGGGTTATGGCTGAATAGCGCGTTGAGCAGGTTAGACAGCATGCGTGTTGGTTTCACCATGAGCGGAATGCATTAATCATTGGCACATAATTTTTCTCAGCGACAGAGACGGAAACAAATACTAGAAGTGTTTCGAGTACCAACGATAACGCCAACGCCGCCACGAGTTCAAGGAAGCACACGATGCCCGAGTCCAGCACCATACATGGTCTGTCATTCCCCGATCTCATCTCATCCCTCAGCCAAGTCCATCGGAACCGAGCCGTCCATCACAGCCGGGTAGTCAAGCGGCCAACGATCGACGGACCAAATCCGCCGCCGCTCGGACTGGCCGCGCGCCCTGAGTGACGCCCAGTCCCAGTTGTGGTCGCGCACGAGGACGGTTTGGGCCTTGCCGTCGTCGTCGATGTAGCCATGTTCGCGACCCGGGGCGAGCATGGTCTCGTTTGCGCTGACCTCGTCGATGATCTTTGTGCGGATGAAGGCGAGTTCCGAGGGTGTGGGCTCGGGGTCGACGTCGTTGTCGTTGTTGCGCTGGAGGGAGGCGTAGGTGGTTTCCCAGGTGTGAATGGACTCGTGCAGAGAAGGGTTTGGTGGCTTTTTGTTGTTGTTGTGCGCGGCGCGGAGGTCTTGCTGGAGCAGGGAGATGGTGTAGCCGAGGCGGAAGGCAAGAGAGAGGAAGAAGTTCCAGATGGCGCTGCCCTTGCTGATGTCGGGTTTGTGGCCCTCATGAATGATGTGATGCCAGTCTGAGATGGCGTTTGAGGAGTAGGTAGGGCGCTCGCCGTCGTGTGCTATTGTTGGCCAGAGAACGCGATGTTCTGGGAAGTATGTGGCTACGGGTCGCTCGACAACACCGTAGCGTATAAGGCCAGGGCGGAATCTATGGAGTGTCAGAAGATCCTGAAAGGTACATCAAGGGTCGTGCGCGTCACGGTCTGCGTGTCTCACCTGACATGCCCAGTCTCTTCCATTCGTTTCAAGCATGCGCGAGCATCGTCCAGGTGGAACTCGTGTTTGCTGACCGCACTGCTGTCCTTGCCGGCGTTGATGGCCCTCAGCAGGTCCTCGACCTGGATCTCGGCACCATGCCGACTGAAGACCCCTTCTGGGTTTTTATCATCCAGCAGCTTCTGTACCCTTGTGGCAAAGATGAGGAATAGCCTGTCCTTGGCCTTGGAGGAGGCGTCTGGAGCGAAATGCCCTCTCCAATTCCCATCATTGACACACTCGCCGGCCAGAAACTTCAACCACTGCACGTCATCTGAATCAAGATATCTCGGTACCGTCTGCCCCCCGACTTGCTCCCACTCGTCACCCGCCAACCTCACCCCGTTCGGCACGAGATGATGCCGGAACTCGCCCTGCTCTGCCCTCGCCAGCAGGTCAAGCACAGCCCCCAACAACGGCCTCGGCACCCGATGGTGCGCCGCTCTGAGCATTTCCACCGCCGTGTAGCACTGCTTCAGCAACTCCTGGCTCGCCTGCGTGTCGAGGCCGACGACGCGCCGAACAAACGGGCCGCCGTAGATCAGGGCCTGTGGCAGTCCCGCTAGACGACCGTCGCGTTCATAGTCATCTTCGACACGAGACCATGCCAACTCTCTCAACATTGTGATCTCCTTGAGCCACTTGCGGTAAGAGATCGTGTACGGCATCGTCTCGATCTGCTCGGGGAGCTGAGACGGCTCTAGACTTGGGGGCGTCCACTGCGGGCCGTCGATCCTCTCATGGATTTTGCGTAGCGTGGTGGCAGAGAGCGACTTGGGAAGACGGCTGCTATTTCCAGAAGCAACATCGCCCGTCAGGAGAGGCTGGTCGTGTAGTTTTGTCAGCCAGTTGAAGCGAGTCGAAGTCAGGGGCCTCTCGAGCGGTTTCGTGATTTCCACTGGCGTAGGACCGTAGTGATGCGCTTCAAAGAGCACATGGGCCTTGACTTTAGTGACTGCATCGTCGAACATGGCCTGGATCTCAGAGCTGGCATTCTTAACTTGATGTCTGTCGTCATCTTGCGCGAGCCACTCCAGGTAAGAAGTGACTTCTTGAAACTTGGTCTCCCAGTTCATACACCGGTCCACATCCTCCTCAGCCAGGAACTTGACGACGGTGTCTAGCCGGGCTGCCAGGGGCGGCTGTCGTCTGCCCTTGTACCAAGAGTCGAGCTCCCAGTCAAGCCCTGTCTGATCCATGGTTTCTCTTGTGTCGTTGAAATCCCCTGTTCCAGATGAGAGTCAACTGGTTTGTCCGAATCTCCCTAATGAGCCGATGTGTGTCTTAAACTCAACATTAGCCGCTTGTTGCCGAGAGGGAGAAAATAGTGGTGGAGGTTAGACAGCAAGTTGAAAACAGGTCAGTAGGTAAACCTCGCAATGACGGCGCAGGGCGATGCGTGGTGTCTGCGCCCTTTCCTGCCGATGGAATGCTTCCGTTGCATGGGTGCCAGGAGGCCGTGGTATCGTGAAGAAGAGCTGCATATGTTTGTCTTGTCAACATTGTCAAAGAAGTTCGATCGGGGCTGAAGCATCAATCCCGTTTTCAGCATCCCGGCCTGAGCAAACAAAGGATGGTTGCTGACATCAAAGAGCGCGACGCAATCAATTACCCTGGAAGCTTGAATTGGCAGTTTACCTTATGCTCTTTGTTCTCAAGATGCAGCGGAGGAAGAATAAGAGACCATTATGAAGGGGAGCTCCGGCCCATCGTGGGCTCACGTCTGCAACTTGGACTTACAAGTGAAACGACATATCAACGGCTTCCGACATGGCAACAAACGGCTTGCACCCTGACCACCCCCTTGACCTCGCCGGACGCCAGACCGCTCCGCTCATGGGACCGCTTCAAACCGCCCCCGGTCATCCTGGCGGAGTAGAGTCTCACGGGAGAGACCGGGCCCAACCTTCACGGAGACGATCGTCAACCTTGAGACGCCTGGAGCGCAATGCTGAGATCTTCAGCCGTAATCGTTCCCACCGTGTCCGGCGGGTCAATGACGATGTCTCGAGACTCTTCGCTGGCCGGGCAAGAACTCGAAGCTTGGCCAGGATAGAGACAGAACAGTGGCAGCGTCAGCAGCAGCAGCAGCAGCAGCAGACGGGACCAGAGGCCACAGATACCGGTCTTCAGAATGACACCAGCCTACAGCCAACCACCCAGCCAACCCCCCAATCAGGCCTCCAGTTCGGACGCTGGAAGCCGTCCATCGTGCTGGGGTCTTCCCTTTGGCTCGAAAATGAAGATCTGAGTGCCATCCAGATAGCCGACAGAAAGGTCGCTCAGACCCGGTTGTGGGTAGATCACTACCGGGGAGTGCCAGACTTTGCGCGGATGCATCAAGAAGCTGTCGAGGAAAGGAGGCAGCTTGATGAAACAGCTGAGATAAATCTCAAGCCAAGGTCAGTCAGCCCCCTATCTCAACCCTCCGTGCCGAAACCCCGACAATTGACTCACCCATCCCAGGTCAGCCCTCAACTCCACGCATGCGAGTGCCATCCAGAAGCGGCTCGAGCATCTTCGTGTCATTCTACAGAGCAGCGAATTCCCCCCTGAGCATGCCAACATTGAAGCTGCCATTGCAGGGTACGAGTCCGGCGCCATCCCCTTCTCGGACTCGTACACCCTCATCTGGGCCGGCCGCATCGTCGACCGTTGCCCAGATTTTGACGACTTCACCGCCGACCGCGGTGTACGTCTGGACCGCTATGCTGAGGAGTACGGCCCCGGCTGGCTGTGGTACGAACCACCCCTTTCTGGCGGCGCGGGAACCATCCGCGGACCAACAATCGTCGTCAAAAAGGGCATCTGCCTTGAGAACATGCCGAGTTGGCGCCGCGGGACTGAAAACATGGGCCACTACCGCATGAACATGGGGTTCCGCCGCCGCAAAGCCAACGTATTCCGTGGGAAAGCCTTCCCATTCACCCAACTCTCTCCCGGCAACGACGCTCATGGAGCCAACTTGCCCGCGAAGCGCCGCCGCTCGACAACAGCCACCGCCCCGAGGACCCCGAGAACCCCCAAGA